>Ga0302279_10000054_pt1 | contig 155671 bp, 147 predicted proteins | sample III_Bog_N3_3_FD_194541 | JGI IMG/M metagenome (GOLD analysis project Ga0302279, IMG submission 194541) | Peat permafrost microbial communities from Stordalen Mire near Abisko, Sweden - III_Bog_N3_3 | ecosystem: Environmental > Terrestrial > Soil > Wetlands > Peat | place: Sweden: Abisko... | reverse complement strand
CGTCTTCGCCGAAGCCGCGTGAGGTGATCGCCGGCGATCCGATGCGGATGCCGCTGGTGACCATCGGTTTCTGCGTGTCGAACGGGATCGCGTTCTTATTCACCGTCACGCGAATCTCGTCGAGATACGCTTCGACCGCTTTGCCGGTGAGGTTCTTCGGGGAGAGGTCGACGAGCAGCAAATGCGTGTCCGTGCCGCCGCCGACGAGCCGCGCCCCCGCGCGCTGCAGTTCTTCGCCGATCGCCTTCGCGTTGACGAGCACCTGTTGCTGGTACTCGCGGAACGACGGCTGCAACGCTTCTTGGAACGCGACCGCCTTGGCGGCGATCGTGTGCATCATCGGGCCGCCCTGAATACCCGGGAAGATGCTTTTATCGAGCGCCGCGGCGTAGGGTTCTTTCGTGAGCACGATGCCGCCGCGCGGGCCGCGCAGCGTCTTGTGCGTCGTCGACGTGACGAACTCGGCGAGCGGCACCGGCGAGGGATGCAGCCCCGTCGCGACGAGACCCGCGATGTGCGCCATATCGACCATCAGCACTGCGCCGATCTCGTCGGCGATCTCGCGGAAGGGCGCGTAGTCCATCGTGCGCGGGTACGCGCTCGCGCCGGCGATGATCAGCTTCGGCTTGTGCTCGCGCGCGAGGGCGCGCATTTCGTCGTAATCGATCAGTTCGGTGTCGCGGCGCACGCCGTACGCGACGGCGTTGTAGAGCTTCCCGCTGAAGCTGACCTTCGTGCCGTGCGTGAGGTGGCCGCCGTGCGCGAGCGACATGCCGAGCACGGTGTCGCCGGGCTGCAGCACGGCCATGAACACGGCCATATTCGCCTGCGCGCCGGCGTGCGCTTGCACGTTGGCGTGGTCGGCACCGAAGAGCTTCTTCGCGCGCGCGATCGCGAGCGATTCGGCGACGTCGACGTACTCGCAGCCGCCGTAATAGCGGCGGCCCGGATAGCCCTCGGCATATTTGTTGGTGAGGATCGAGGACATCGCTTCGCGCACGGCCACGCTGGCGTAATTTTCCGACGCGATCAACTCGAGGTTTTCGTGTTGGCGGCGATCTTCGTTTTCGATCGCAGCAAAGATTTCGTGGTCGACGTGGGCCAGCGTTTGGGGAGTCAGGAGATCCATTTGGTTAGCGTGTTCCTCGATCGAACGGGTTTTTGTTGACGAGCGTCGTCGCCGAGTAGTCGGGCTTCGCCGGGGGCGCCGGTTTCGACTTGCCGAAGCGCAAGATTTGGACCCCGATGAGCAGCCCGACCGTCGCCGCCAACCCGAGCCAGAACCACGGCCCCGCCCAGCGCGGCTGCGTGTGGTCGAACAAAAACTCGGCCAGCGCGATCGTGACGGCGGTCAGCGGGATAATGGAGGCCACGGTTTGACGGTCGATGGAAGAGCCCCCGAGAGCATGGAGATGGAGCGAGCGCAGCAACATCGTGCGGCCGTAGGCCGGCAGCTCGCACTTTGCGAGCTCGGTCCGGGGGCCCCGCTGCAAGCAGCGAGGGGCGCGCAGGCTGGGCCGGAGCGCCTTCCAACGTGAAAGTCGCGGTTATGAGTTCGGCATTTGCGGGGCCGCTCCGGCGGGGCGAGATCACGCATTTGGAATGGCTGGAAGCCTGCGCGTCGCGCCTGGACCTCGATGGGGTGGTGCTGGCGCTCGACGACCTGCCGCGCACCGATCTCGAATACGCCGCCCAGGTGAAAAAAGTCGCAACCGACCTCGGCCTGGTCCCCGTAGCCCTCGACGTGCCCGGACTGCTCGACCCGGAGCTGCCGGACGCCGACCGGGCCGCGGCGCTGGAGCTGGCGGCCGCGCTCGGGGCCGGGCTGCTGCGGGTCTCCTCGGGCGGCCGCGGGGAGCTGCCACCCGAGACTTTCGCCCGGACGGTCGCCGCCGGCAAGACCTTCGCCGGCCTGGCCAAGGCGGCGAATATCACCCTGACCGTCGCCCCGCTGCCCGGCGCGCTGCTGGCCGGCGTGGCCGACGTCCAGAAATTCGCCAAGTTCGTCGACAGCGCGTGGCTGCGCTACGATCTGCCGCCCGCGATCCCGGCGCGCGAGCTGCTCGGCGGTCGCGACCGCGTCTTGGTGGAGCGGGTCGGCCTCGCGGAGGACGTCGAGGCGGTCGCGCGGCTGCGGCGCGGCTGGTTCGTGCTCGAAGGTGACGGCGGGGACGAGCCGTTCGCGGTCGTGGGGGACGCGATCGCCCGCCTGCGCTCCGTGCGGAGCGCTTAGGACAACGACCACAGATGCCGTCTATTGTACCCGGTTAAGACCTGCGTTCAGCAGGTGGGTGCGGCCCGGGCGCTCAGGAAACGTCATTGAGAGGACGTGTACGCCGATCGTATCCGGAGCTTATGCTCCCTAGGTATTAACGTTGGTCCAACACCAGAGTACCTGCGCGTGCATCCGCAGTCATTGTCGCCCACGCATTGTCTCACCACCGTCAAGGTCTTGACAGCGGCATCAGTTCATACCGAGAAGCGTTGCGATCAGGGCGCGGACGTCCCGTAACGTACGCGGTCGCACTTCGTCGGCAAAGTCAGCCAAGCGTGCGCTCCAATCGAGGCTCTTGACCTGGTCGGCGAGGATCACACCGGCTACCTTGCCTGCGGCCGGCAGGGAGACTTCGAACGGATAGCCTTTGCGGACGGAAGTAATCGGCACACCGACCGCAAGCGACGTCTTCACATTGTACGCATGCGGTGAGAGCACGAGAAACGGTCTCCGGCCGCTTTGCTCGCGACCCCGTTGCGGATCGAGTGAGAGCCACACAATATGGCCGGCATCCGGCACGTAGGGCTTTTTGCTCACCAGCGTTCGCGATCCACCAGCGCTTCGAACGCCGGCCCGTGGACGTTCTCGGGGGTGATCCCCTCGATAAGTGCCGCGAGTTCGAGCGACGGCGCCATGCGGACATAGATCATGGCGTCGTCCGCGGCGACCTGAACCGAGGCGCCGTCCACAAGTCCGCAGTTCTTGGCAATGGCACTCGGAATTCGGACGGCGAGCGAGTTGCCGGCCTTGAACACGCGCGCATCCTGCACGACAAGCGCGCTGAACGCGTCATGCAAGACACTCGGCTTATTGTTCATACAATGTATATACTACGCATGCCGGGCGGGCGCGTCAATGCCGCCCGAGAGCCCGGCCGTAGATCGTGAGGGCTCGCTCGCGTGCCTGGGCGTGGTCGACGATCGGCGCCGGGTAGTCGCGGCCGATGACGCAGCCGGCTTCGGCGGCGATCAGCGGCGGCATCGTCCAGGGCTCGTGAATGTAGCGATCGGGGACGTTCGCGAGCACGGGCAGCATGCGGCGCACGAACGTGCCGCCGGGATCGTAGGTCTTGCCCTGCAAGGTTGGGTTGAAGATGCGGAAGTACGGCGCGGCGTCGGTTCCGGTCGATGCCGACCATTGCCAGCCGCCGTTGTTCGCGGCCAGATCGGCGTCGGCGAGACGCTGCTCGAAATAGCGCTCGCCGTGACGGTAGTCGAGCAGCAGATGTTTGCTCAGGAACGACGCGACGATCATGCGCAGGCGGTTGTGCATCCAGCCGGTCGTGTTGAGCTGCACCATCGCCGCATCGACGATCGGATAGCCGGTCGCGCCGGCCGTCCACGCTTGCCATGCGGCGTCGTCGTCGCGAAAGGCGATCTTCTGTGCTGCAACGATGAAGGGCTCGCTCGCAACGCGCGGCGCGTGCACGAGCAACTGGTGATAGAAGTCGCGCCAGATCAGCTCGCCGAGCCAGGTCTCGGCACCGGCGGCCTGCGCGGCCGCGACACACCTCCGGATGCCGATCGTGCCGGCACGCAGATGCGGCGAGAGGCGCGAGGTGCCCTCGACGGCGGGCAGATTGCGCGCGTCTCCGTACGCCGCGATCGCATCGCGCACGAACGCATCGAGCAACGCCGTCGCGACGTCGCTGCCGCCGCGGGGATAGTACGGCGACGACGCGTGTCCGTAGTCTTCCGGGCGCGGCACCTCGCGGCTCGGGCCGATCTGCGCCGCGGTGCTCAAGCGCGCGCGTGCGAGTCGCAGCGAGGGGATCGGCGCTTGAGGCCGCGCGTTCGCGAACGCCGCCCATTTGCGGCGGTAGGGCGTGTAGACGGTGTAGAACCGCCCGTTATCCTGGAGCACGTCGCCCGCTGCGGCGTACACGATGTCGCTGCACGCAACGACGGCGCAGCCGCTGCTTTCGAGCGCCTGCGTCACGCGCGCGTCGCGAGCGCGCATCGCCGGGTCGGTGTCCTCCGCATAGAACACCGCCTGCACGCCGCGGTCACGCGCGAAGCGCGCGAGTTCGCCGGCCATGTCGCCTTCGAGCAGCGCGAGATCGGAGCCCAGGCCGCGCAATTGCGCTCGCACGGCGGTGAGCGCATCGAAGAAGAACTGCACGATCGGGGCGCCCATGCGCTCGCCGCGCAGCAGCGCCGGATCGAGGACGAACGCGCACGTCACCCGTTCGCACCGCTGCGCCGCGGCGGCGAGCGCCGCGTGGTCGTCGAGACGCACATCGCGGCGCAACCAGACCACGCCGTGCTCGAACCGTTCGCTCACCGGGTACGCTTCGGCGGGAGCGTCGAGGCGTCCGCCGGAAGCCTTGCGGCGTGCCGTCGCTCGATCTCTCGGCCACGCCGCTCGAGTTGCCGCTGGTCCATACGTTCACGATCGCGCGCTCGTCGGAGAGCGTCGCCCGGACCGTCCTGGTACGGCTGCGCTGGGGCGACGTCAGCGCACTCGGCGAGAGCTCGCCCAGCGCGCGCTACGGCGAGAACGTCGCGAGCGTCATCGCGGGTCTGCAAGCGCACCCGCTGGGCGAGGATCCGTACGCGCTCGACGCGCTGCTCGCCGGTCTTCCGCCGGCGCAGCGCTGCGGCCTCGACGTCGCGTTGCACGACTGCATCGCCAAGGACGTCGATCGGCCGCTGTGGCGATTGCTCGGCCTCGATCCGGCGCGCACGCCGCTGACGTCGTTCACGATCGGCATCGCCACGCTCGACGAGACGCTGGCGAAGGTTCGCGCCGTCGGCTCGCATCCGGTCATCAAGGTGAAACTCGGCACGGGTGCCGAGATCGAGACGATCGCCGCGATCCGTTCGATCTACGGCGGGACGGTGCGGATCGACGCCAACGAAGCCTGGACGCCGGAATCCGCAGTCGCGATCTTGCGCGAACTCGAACGCTACGAGATCGAATTCTGCGAACAGCCGATCCCCGCCGGCACGCCCGAACGGCTGCGCTGGATCCGCGAGCGCACCGCGATTCCACTCGTGACCGACGAGGATTCCAAAGGCGCCGCCGATTTGCAGGCGCTGGCCGGCTGCGTCGATGGCATCAACGTGAAGCTCGTGAAGTGCGGCGGCATCCGCGGCGCGCTCGCGATGATCCACACCGCGCGGGCGCTGGGCCTGAAGATCATGCTCGGCTGCATGGTCGAGAGCGCGATCCTCTCCACCGCAGCGGCGCATCTCTCGCCGCTGGTCGATTGGGCCGACCTCGACGGACCGTTCCTCGTCGCGCGGGATCCGTTCGAAGGCCTGCGTTACGATGGCGGCAAGATCGTGCTGCCGGCCGGACCCGGACTCGGCGTGAACGAACGGGCGGTCGCGGCATGACGCGACGCTACGTCGTCTTCGCGCCGGGTGCGTTCGGCGATCGCGCGGCGAAAACCGCGCACGGCGTCATCGCGTATTCGAGCGACACGACGGTCGCCGTGGTCGATCCGCGCCACGCCGGCAAACGCGTGCGGGATGTCGTCCCCTACCTCGACTCCGACGCGCCGATCGTCGCCACCGTCGCCGCAAGCCTCGCGTACGGCCCGACGTCGCTCTTGATCGGCATCGCGCCCGCCGGCGGCAAATTGCCTGACGACTACCGCGCCGAGATCGCGTTCGCATTGCAGGCCGGGCTCGAAGTGGTGAACGGCCTGCACGCGTTCCTCGGCGAGGACCCCGAGTTCCGCGCGCTCGCCGACCGGCACGATTCGCGCATCTGGGATCTGCGCGTGCCGCCCGCCGCGCCGCTGTTTTCGGGCGCCGCCTACGACGTGCCGAGCCGTATCGTGCTGACCGTCGGCAGCGATTGCGCCGTCGGCAAGATGACTGCGGCGCTCGAACTCACGCGCGCGGCACAAGCGGCGGACGTCGCGGCGGAATTCGTGCCGACCGGGCAAACCGGCATCGCGATCGCCGGCTGGGGCACGGCGATCGATCGCGTGATCGCCGATTTCGCGAGCGGCGCGGCCGAACAACTCGTGCTCGAAGGTGACCGCCGCGCCGGCGGCCACGGCCTGCTGTTCGTGGAAGGCCAAGGCGGCATCGCGCATCCGGGCTACGCGCCGGTGACGCTCGCGCTGTTGTACGGCTGCGCGCCCGACGCGCTCGTGCTGGTGCATCTCGTCACGCGCACGCAGATCGACGGCCACGAGATTCCGGTGCCGGGCTACCGCGCGCTGATCCGCACCTACGAAGCGCTGTGCGCGAACGTGAAGCCGGCGCGCGTCGTCGCGATCGCGCTGAACACCGCCGGCCTCGACGATACCGATGCGCGCGAAGCGATCGCCGCGGCGCGCGCGCAAACCGGACTGCCCTGTGACGATCTCGTGCGCTACGGTCCCGACGCGCTCTATGCGGCGATCGCCACGAGAGTAGAAAAGACCGCGGTCCTGGGCGATGGTTGAGCGCGGCGCGCGCCGCGCCGCCGCCGCCTTCGCCGGGCTGCTGCTCGCGCTCGGCGCGGCGGCCTGTACGCGCGTCGATGCGCCGGCGAGCGGCTCGCTCCAAGCCTGGACGCAGCCCGGCCGCGTGCGGATCGCCAGCACCGAAGAGCCGGATTCGCTCAACGCGCTCTTCGCGAACAGCGATGCCGCGGCGCAAGTCGACGCACTGCTGTTCGCGCCGTTGTTCCGCTACGACGATGCGGGCGATTACGAGCCCGAACTCGCGACGGCCGTGCCGACGCTCGAGAACGGCGGAATCAGCCGCGACGGCCGCACGATCGTGCTGCGCCTGCGGCCCGGCGCGCGCTGGTCGGACGGCGCGCCGCTCGATGCGCGCGATCTCCGCTTCACCTGGCAAGCCGTGATGAATCCGCGCAACAACACGCGCGCCCGCGCGGGCTGGGACGACGTCACCGCGATCGATCTGCCCAACCGCACGACGGCCGTCGTGCACCTGCGCGAACCCTACGCCTCGATTCTGGGCGCGTTTGCGGCCTTTCCGCCGCTGCCGGCGCATCTGCTCGCCGCGCTGCCCGATCTGAACCACGCCGCCTTCAACGAGCATCCGGTCTCGAGCGGGCCGTTCGTGCTGACGGCCTGGAATCACGGCTCGGCATTGGAGTTCGCGGCGAACCCGAACTATTGGCGGGGCAAGCCGGCAATCGAGCGCATCACGTACCGCATCATCCCCAACGACGACACGCTCTTCGCCGCGCTGCAGACCCACGACGTCGATATCGACGACAGCTTGACCGAAGCGCAGATCGCGCGCCTCGGCAGTCTCACGGGGTATACGATCCAACGCCGGCTGACCGCGAACGTGCGTCACATCGAATTCAACTGCGCGCAGCCGATCCTGGCCGACGTGCGCGTGCGACGCGCGATTGCCGAGGCCGTCGACTGGGATCGCATGAACGCGACGGTCTTCCACGGCTACAACGAGCGCGCGACCAGCGACATCTTGCCGGGCTCGTGGGCCGACCCGCACGTTCCGCCGTATCCCTACGATCTCGCGGCCGCGAAGCGTTTGCTCGACGCCGCCGGCTGGCGACCCGGATCCGACGGCATCCGCCGCCGCGGCGGCACGGCGCTCGCCATCGACATCTCGACGACGCCCGCCAAACCCGCCAACGTGCAGGCCGAGGTGCAGATGCAGCAAGAGCTGCGCGCCGCCGGCATCGATCTGCACGTGAAGAACTACCCGACCAGCCTGCTCTTCGCACAGAACGGTCCGCTCTACGGCGGCCGCTACGATCTCTCGCTGACGATCGACACCAACGCCGCCGATCCCGACAACGAAGGCGCCTGGAGCGGCGCCTTCATTCCGCCGCACGGCACGAACACGAGCTTCCTCAACGATGCGGTGTTGACGCAAACCAGCCATGCCGCCGCGCGCACGTTCGATCGCAACGCGCGCAAGGCGCTCTACGCGCGTGAAGAAGCGCGCATCCACGAACTCGTGCCGGCCGTCTTCCTGTATTGGCAGGTCGCGGCGGCGGTGGTCAACAGCGACCTGCGGCACTATCACGCCGCGCGTTTTCTCTCCAGCAACGTGAACGCGTGGCAGTGGAGCTACTGACGCGGTGCTGACCATCATCGAGCCGGACGGCTGCGAGACGCGGCTGACCGTGCTGCCGGCGACGCGCGCGATCTTGTCGTGGAACGCGCGCGCGCCGGTCGACACGCTCGAGGTCACCGTGCATACGCGCTCGGGCCGAAGCTCGCGTGCGCTGCCGTATGTGGCCTTCGAAGCGGCCCACCGGGCCTCGCTCGACGGCTTCGACGATGTCGCGCGCATTTCAACCGACGTCGTGCACGCCGGCGACGCGATCGTCGCGCTCGACGTGCGCTCGCAGCAGCCGCTCGCGCGCGTCGCCGCGTCGACGCCGCCCGACGCCCCGGCACGCGACGCAGCCCCGGCCGCCGCCGCGCGCCGCGAACTCGCGGTGCCCGAGCGTTCGCAATACGTGCCGCAGGCCGCCGAGGAACGCGGCTGGTGCGTGCCGGCCTCGATCGCGATGCTGCTCGAATCGTGGGGCGTTGCGGCGACGGTGGATGACGTGGCCGCCGCCGTGTACGACCGCGCCTACGGCGGCACCGGCAACTGGGCGTTCGCGGTCGCGTACGCCGGCACGCGCGGCCTCGCCGGAGCCGCCGCCTATCTGCGCGATCTCGCGAACGTCGAATGTTTCATCGCGCGCGGGTTGCCGCTGGCCGCGAGCATCGCGTGGGACGGCGACGCGCTGCCCGGCGCGCCGCTCGCGCGCTCGGCCGGGCACGTGCTCGTGGTGCGCGGCTTCGATGCGCGGGGCGATGTGATCGTCAACGATCCCGCGCAGCCGGCCGTGCGGCACGTCTATCCGCGCGCCGCCTTCGCGCGTTGCTGGCTCGAGCACGGCGGCGTCGCGCTGCTGGTCGCGCCGCCGGATCGTCTCGACGATCTGCTCGCGTGCGCGAACGCATGACGGCGCAGCCGCGCGAGCGGATCGTCACGACGGACGACGCGAGCGACGTGCCGCTGCACGTCGTGCTCGTCGAGCCGCAGATTCCACCCAATACCGGCAACGTCGCGCGACTGTGCGCCGCGACCGGCTGCGCGCTGCACCTCATCGAGCCCTTGGGCTTCGACATCGACGACCGCGCCCTCAAACGCGCCGGACTCGACTACTGGGAGTCCGTCCGCGTGATCGTGCATCCGTCGTTCGATGCGTTCCTCGCCGCCTTTCCGGCGGCGCGCTGCTGGTGGATCGAGACCACGGGTGCGCTCCCCTATGCGAGCGCGCCGTTCGCGCGCGGCGACGCGCTCGTCTTCGGCCCCGAGACGGGGGCGCTCCCGCAGCGCGTGCTGGAGGCGCATCCCCAGCGCACGCTGCGCATCCCGATGCGCCCGGGCGCCGTGCGCAGCATCAACCTCTCGACGGCGGCCGGGATCGTCACCTACGCGGCGCTCGCCGCGCTCGGCTTTCCGGAGCTGGCTTAGTTCGCGACCGGCGGCAGCGACGGCAGCAGGACGATCGCATCGGTGATCGCGGCTTTGAGCGCGTCGTTGTTCGTGGCCGCGACGTGATCGACGGCGACCGGGTTCGGGTCGAAGGCCTTGGTCGCGCAGGTATAGGTGACCATCGAGACGATCGCCGTCGACTGCGCCAAGTCGCCGGCCTTCGGCAAGGTCCGGCTGAGGTCGACGCGCGTCGAGAGCAGCAGCGCCGCGTGGGTCTGATCGCACGTGGAAGAGAGCGAGCCGCGCGATTTGGGCAACGGAACGAGTGTGAAGCCCAAGTGTTTGATCGCCGCGGTGACGGTCTGATCGGCCAAAGTGCGTTCGTCATGCGAGGAGTTGCCGTCGGTCGGCAGCACGATGATGCCGACCCGTTGCGCCGCCGGCGCGGGCGCCCCGGGGGCCGGGGCCGGCGCCGCGGTGGGGAGCGTCCCGGCGGTCTGCGGGGTCGGAGCCGCGACCAGCATGTCGTGCAGCGTCTTGCCCGCTCCGCTGACCCCGTCGATGCTGCGGAACGCGATCGAATTCGACCATAGCAACACGCCGCTGCGCGCGCTGACGAGCTCTTCGAGCCCGGCGAACGAATTGCCGATAGCGACGACCGAGCCGGTGACGTACGCGTCGGCGCCGGCCGCACGCGCCAAGGAGCGATACGACGTCGCTTGCGCGGCCGGGTCGCCCTGGATGATCGTCACGCCGCCGATCGCCTGCAGTTCGGCTTCGATCTTCGCGGGTATCTGCGAGCCGAGGCTCGCCGGGACCGAGTCTCCGACGGCAAACGGGAAGAAAACGAGCACCGGCTGCGAGACCGCGCCGGCCGGAAGCGCAAGCAACCCGAGCAGCAATGCGGTACAGACGGCGAACAAACGGCGTAGCATGAGCGTCTTGCTTTAGCGAATGGTGTCCGCGGTCATGCAGCGCCGCTTGGGGAGTCCGGCGAAACAGGCGCGATGACGTCGCAAGCGCGTACCATCGGCGCGATCGAGCGGTCCGTGGTCGCCTGCCGCCGGTGCCCGGAACTGGTGGCCTACCGCGAGCAAGTGGCGCGCGACAAGCGGCGCGCCTACCTCGACCACAGCTACTGGGGGAAGCCGGTGCCGGCGTTCGGCGACCCGCTGGCACGCGTGGTGCTGGTGGGCCTCGCCCCCGGGGCACACGGCAGCAATCGCACCGGGCGCATGTTCACCGGCGACGCCTCCGGCGAGTGGCTCTATCGAGCCTTGCACCGCGCGGGCTTCGCAAGCCAGGCCGTGCAGGTCGACGCAAACGACGGCATGGAGCTGCGCGACTGCCTGATCACGGCCGCCGTTCGCTGCGCGCCGCCCGGCAACAAGCCCTCGCCCGCGGAGCGCGACGCGTGCCTGCCGTACTTGGAGGCGGAGTTCGCGGCGCTGCGCGGGATGCGCGTGATCGTCACCTTGGGCAAGATCGCCGACGACACCGTGCACCGGATCGTGAAAGCGCACGGCAGCTACCGCGGTCCGCGCGCGCCGTTCAAACACGGCGCCGAAACACCCATCACGCTCCCCGGTTCACCCGCAGCAACGATCCTCGCGTCATACCACCCCAGCCGCCAGAACACCAACACCGGCGTCCTCACCGAAGTCATGCTCGACGCCATCTTCACCCGCGCCCGCGAGTTAGCCGGCTAAGCGCCCCCCAGTTGTCATCCCGAGCGTGCGCCGCAGGGCGCGCGGTCGAGGGACCGCGACCAAGCTCAACGATTGCAGCGCGCCACCAAGCATCATGATTGCGGCGGTCCTCGACCAGCGCGCCCTACGGCGCACCGCTCGGGATGAGGGTGCGGAACGTTCGTTAGAAGACGCAGGTGCCGGGTGGGCTGCCCAGCGGCGTAACCGCCCACGTCACCGCGGCGCACACCAAAATGACGAATACGCCTAGTCCAATCACGATGCGCATCGGAGGGATATAGTGCCACGCGACGATCCCGGCGATGATCGCCGACGGCAACCACCAGATAACCGAAAAGACGAAACCAATGATGCCCCAGTAGATGGCACCAAATTCAAGGGTCCCGAGCGATGAACAATTTCGCATTCCCGCAATGCTACAGTAGACGAACCACGCCGCGATCGCGAGTGCAGCCGCCGTTGCGGCGCCCGGCCAGCGCGCCCGCACGTTAGCCGGCGGGCTTGGCCCGTAGCGCGATATTCAGCTCGCGCAGCGACGCATCCGGAACGGCTGACGGAGCGTCCATCATTACGTCGCGGGCTGATTGGTTTTTCGGGAAAGCCAGGACGTCGCGGATGTTGGTGGTGCCGCAGGCGAGCATCGCGATGCGGTCGATACCGAGCGCCATCCCGCCGTGCGGCGGCGCGCCGTAGCGTAGCGCTTCGAGGAAGAAGCCGAAGCGGTCGTCGATCTGCTCGTCGGTCAGGCCGATGCGGCGGAAGACTTTGCGCTGGAAGGCGGCGTCGTGATTACGGATCGAGCCGCTGCCGAGTTCGTAACCGTTGAGCACGAGGTCGTAGTGCTGCGCGTGAACCGCCAGCGGATCGGTATCGAAGAGCTCTTCCTGGCCCGGCGCGGGCGCGGTGAACGGGTGGTGCGAGAACGTGATCTCGCCGGTGTCGGCATCGCGCTCGAAGAGCGGGAAGCTGCGCACCCAGCAGAAGCGGAACTCACCCGGATTACGCAAGCCCAGCCGCTCGCCGATCTCCAGCCGTAGTTTGCCGGCGATGTCGGACGCCTCGCGTTCGCGTTCGCCGACGAACAAAATCGCGTCGCCGTCGCCGGCCAGGGTTTGCGCGCGCAGCTCCGCGAGCGTGCTGTCGCCGAGGAACTTGACGATCGGACCCTTGGCGCCCTCGGCGCTGAAGGTGATGTAGGCCAAGCCCTTCGCCCCGAACGACTTGGCCGTCTCGGTCAGCGCGTCGAAGTCGCGCCGCGAGAGTGCGGCACCGCCGGGATAGCGCAGCGCGATCACGCGATTGCCCGCGCTCTCGGCGAGCGTGCGGAAGAGCGTGAAGTCGCTGCCGTGGAAGAGTTCCGCGACATCGATCAGTTCGAGGCCGAAGCGCAGGTCGGGCTTGTCGCTGCCGTAGCGGCGCATCGCTTCGTGGAACGTCAACTGCGGGATCTCGCCTTCGATCGGCCGCGCCAACGCGCGGAACCACACGTCGCGGATGCAGGCTTCCATCATCGCGATCACGTCGTCCTCGCCGACAAACGACATCTCGACGTCGATCTGGGTGAACTCCGGTTGCCGGTCGGCGCGCGGATCCTCATCGCGGAAGCAGCGCGCGATCTGCATGTAGCGGCCGATGCCGCCGATCATCAGGATCTGTTTGAGAATCTGCGGTGACTGCGGCAGCGCGTAGAACGTGCCGGGGTGCACGCGCGAGGGCACGAGGTAATCGCGCGCGCCTTCGGGCGTCGACTTAATCAGGATCGGCGTTTCGACTTCGATGAACTCGTGCGCGTCGAAATAGTCGCGCATCGTCTTGATGATGCGATGGCGCACGGTGAGGTTCTCCTGCAGTCGCGGCCGGCGCAGGTCGAGGTAGCGGTACTTCAGGCGCAGGTTTTCGTCGACATCGTCGTCGGAGGAGACGACGAACGGCGGCGTTTCCGACTTGGCCAGCACGTCGAGCCGCGCGACCGGCACTTCGACCGCGCCCGTGCCGAGCTTGGGATTTTCCGTGCCGGCGGGCCGCAAGCGCGCGCGCCCGCGCACGCGCACGACGAACTCGTTGCGCAGCGTCTCGGCGACGCGAAACGTCTCGGCGTCGGCCGGATCGAACGTGATCTGCGTGATCCCGTCGCGGTCGCGCAGATCGATGAAGATCAGCCCACCGTGGTCGCGGCGGCGGTGCACCCAGCCGGACAGCTCGACGTCGCGGCCGGCATCGCTTGCGACGAGGGCGCCGCAACTGACGCGCGTGAATTCAGGATGGGTCACGTAATGCCGCCTTGATTCCGGTGAGGTAGTGATATTGAAACGAAAGGGTGCGCAGGAAGCCCGGCGATTTTGCGCCCTCGTCGATCCGGCGCCGGAGGGCCGGCACGCGATCGATGACGTCGTGCAGCGCGAGCGACACCGGCGTCATACCGAGCCGCAGGCGCACGTCGAACGTCGGATGCTTGCGAAAGAAACGCACCGTCGAACGGCCCGCGAGTTCCATGCGGCCCTGCTGTTCGTCGAACGGCACCGGATGCCAGTGATAGTTCACCGCTTCGGCGGCGTATTCGATCGGCACGCCGGCGTGCTGCAGGCGATAGCCGAGTTCGAGATCCTCGTGACCGTAGCCGGTGAAGGCCTCGTCGAACCCGCCGACGCGCTCGAGGTCGGCGCGCGTCACCGAGCAGTTGCCGGTCATGAAATACAGCCAGGTCAGACGCTTGCGCGTCGGCGGGTGCAGCGGGTTGCGCTGGGCGGGATCGTCGCGTTTGCGCAGGTAGGCTTCGTACGAGTCGACCTGGATCTCGCAACCGATCACGGCCTTCGATCCGCCGCCGGCGTGGCGCGCGGCGTGACGCGAGAGCAGATCGGGCGCCGCGATGATGTCGGCGTCGGTGAACAGCACCAGCGGCGCGCGCGCGGCGGCGATCCCGGCGTTGCGCGCGCTCGCGCGGCCGGTGTACGGACCGGGCAGATGGCGCACGTGGGGCGCGGTCTGCGCGATCTCGGCCAGATACGCCGCGGTGCCGTCGGTCGAGTTCGAGTCGGCGACGATGACCTCAAAGGCCGCCGGACCGATGTCCTGCGCAACCAACGCGGGGATCACGTAGCGCAGCGTGTCGAGGCGGTTGTACGTCGGAATGACGACGGAAAGGCGGAGCGTATCGGTCATAGTAGTCGTGCCACCGCCGCGACGATCTCGGCTCGCGACGCCCGGAGGGCGCCGGGCGCATCGGTCGGGGGTTTACGCAGGACGGCGTTCGGCACGCGGTACGGCGACCATTCCTGCGAGTTGAGCCAGAAGTAGGCGTGCTCGAAGAGCACGACGGTCGGCCGCTTCATCGCGCTCGCCACGTGGGTTGCGCCGGTGTCGATCGTGACGATGCAGGACGCGCGTTCGAACGCCGCCGCCCACGCGCCGAAGGTGAGCCCGCCGATCAGCCGGTCGGCGACGCCGGCCTCCCGGACCGCGGCCGCGAGTTCGAGGGCATCGGCCCCATAGGTTGCTACGAGTGGCCGCCCGAGCGTGCGAAGTTCGCGAAACAGCTCCAGGAGGCTGGCGGTCGTGCTCCCGTGCTCGGTCCAGCGCCGGCCGAGGTGGACCAGGATCGGGCCCTCCGGCAGATCGGCGACGCGCTCCCGGTCGGCCGGCTCGATGACCACACGCAGATCCGGCACGATCCGGGTCGCGCCGGCGCGCCGGGCCAGCGCCAGCACTTGATCCACTTCATGCATCACGAACCGGTCGGGCTCGCTTTCGCAGCGCGCCGGATCGGCATTGCTGATCAGCAGATCGGTGAGCCACAGATGCGCGACGACGCGCGTGAGGTAGCGGCGCTCGTAGGTGTACCCGATGCGGCGCGGCGCACGCGAAGCGGCGATCAGCCGCATATCGGCGACGTTCGGTGCGAGCGCGATCGCAAGGTCGGCACCGCGCAAGGTCGCGCCGAAATCGGCCGGCGTCACACCGGGCGGCAGCGGCACGACCGCATCCACATCGGGACTGCGCTCGACGACGACCGCGTTATACGCGCTGCACGCGATCGTCACGTGCGCGTCGGGAAACGATTCGCGCACGGTGGCGATCGCGGGCGTGGAAAGGATCAAATCGCCGACGCGGTCCAACCGCGAGAGCAGAATGCGCTGCGGTGCGCTCAAGAGGTCGGTTTGAGGGCGCGCGATAGTTCTTCGTAGTAGGCGTCGGTGGCGAGCAATTGTGCGACCAACAGCTGCGGCGGCGAGAGCGCGTCGGAGCCGCCTGCCAGCGGCGCCAGCAGGCGTGCGATCCCGCTCTTGTGGACGAGCGCGCCCAGCGCCAGCTGCGGCGGCGTGGCGCCGATCGCGAGATCCACACGCCAATGCGGATGCTTCGCGCGCAGCTGCGCCGCCGTGCGCGCCTGCGCCCGTACTTGGCGCATCATGCCGGCGACGTTCGTCCCGGCCGGCCGCGGCTTGTGGTGAAACGCGACCGCATAGCGGTTGAACACCGCCCTGGTGCCGATCGCGCGCAAGCGCATGCCGAGTTCGATATCTTCCCAGCCGTACTCCGTGAACGAATCGTCGAAGCGGCCGCCGATGCGGTCGAGCCGCGAGCGGCGCAGGGAGACGTTGCTGGTCCAGAAATAGTTCGCGCTGTAATTGGCCGGCGTCCAGATCGGCGCAGGCAGTTCGTCGAAACTCTCGACGTTGATCACCGCACCGCGCACGACGACGTCGCCGTGTTTCTCATCGCTTGCCAGATGCTCGGCCGCGAAGACCGGCGTCGGCAGAACGTCGTCGTCGATGAAGCAGATGCGCTCGCCGGCACTCCGCGCGATGCCGGCGTTGCGGCCCTTCGCCAAGCCCGAATTGGGCTGATCGATCACGGTGAAGGCGCAGCGCGCGAGCGGACGCGCGCGTTCGATCACGGCGGCGGTGTCGTCGGGCGAGCCGTCGTTGACCAGGACGACCTCATAGGCGTCGTCGGGCAGGGTCTGATCGAACAGCGCTTCCAGCACGCGCCCGAGGAGCCGCGCGCGGTTATACGTGCAGAGTTGGATCGTCAAGCGCGGCATATCAGCCCGGCTTGCGTTCGGTGAGCGGCTCCGTCACTCCGTCGATTGCCGCTACGATCGCGCCGATATCGAGGTGGCGCACGCAGGCGAAGTCCGGGCAGGTTTCCTTGCGATGCGCCGGGGGGCACGGATAGACCGCCCGCACCACGCGAACGCGCGGTCCGATCGGAGCCCAGCGGTCCGGTTCGTCTGATTGCAAGGCGAAGATACCGACCGTCGGCGCCCCGACCGCCGCCGCCACGTGCATCGGTCCCGAATCCATTGCCACGACGTAGCGTGCGCGCTCGGCCAGCGCGGCGTACGTGCCCAAAGTCGTCGCGCCGGCGATCGAGATCGCACCCGCCGCCGCCGCGATCGTCGCGGCGAGCGGCGCATCGGCCGGGGCGCCGGTCACGAGCAGCGGTAGCCCGTCGCGTTCGTGCAACCGCCGGGCGAGTGCGATGAACCCGGCCGACGGCCAGCGCTCGCGCTGCGCCGAGAGACCGCGCGTCGGGTGTAAGAGCGCGAAGTCGCCGCCGACGCCGTGCATCCCGAGCACCGTTTCGGCTGCCGCGCGATCCTCATCGGTGGTCACGAACGCCGGTTGCGCGAGCGGGTCGTCGCAGCCGATCGCGCGGGCGTAGTCGAGCAGAATCTGCGTCCAATGCGTCGTGTGGTCGCCGCGCTCGCTGCGCACGACGACGCGCTCGGTGAACAGCCCCGAATAGAGCCGCCGCGCCTGGCCGACCCGCACCGGGATCTGCGCGATCGCGGGTACCAGCGCCGTGTCGATGTTGGCCCACGTCACGATTGCGGCGGCGTAGTCGAGCGGGCGCAGATCTTCGGCGGTCGGCAAGGGCGAGGCCATCACGTGGACCTGCTCGATCGCCGGGTCGTGCTGCGGGATCGTGCGGTGGGCCGGCAACACGAGCGCGTCGACGTGCGCGTAGCGCGAACGCAACGCGTGCGCGACGACGCCGGCGAGCAACGTATCGCCGATCCCGCCGCCGGCGGCGATCAGCAACGCGCGGTCAGAGGCCATCGAGCGCCTGCGGGATCAGCGTCTCGGGCGCGCGCGCAACTTCGCTCGCGCGCACGACGATGTTCGAACTCGCCCACGGCCGCCAGCGCCGCGTCTGCGCGTCGAAGCCGGCGTCGGGGAAGACGTCGACGACCGGCACGCCGAGCATGCCGGCCGCGTGCGCCGCGCCGGTATCGGGACTCACCAGCGCGGCCGCGCCGTCGATCGTTGCGATCCAGTCGCGCAACGTCGCCGGGACGTCGATCGCGAGGTCCGCGAACTGCGCCTGCATCGCCGCGCGTTCGGCGGGCGCCGCGATGAAGCGCGCGCCGCGTTGACGTAGCGCCACGGTCAGGCGCGCGAGTGCGGCCGCCGCGATGCCGAGCGCGTTCCACTTCGCGCCCAACTGCACGAGCAATCCGGCGCGCGTGGGGGCCGGTCCGCTGCCGGCGATCCAGCGCCGCAGTCGCGCGGCATCGCGTTCGGGCTCGCTCTCGACGAGGCCACGGCCGAGCCGGAAGAGGATCTCCGCTTCGTGCGCGTCCGTGCCGCGCACGGTCGCCGCGCGGCGCACCGCGGTCGTCACGCGTGCCGCGATCCAGGCCGACTTCAGCGGCTTGGCCCAGCCGGTCGTGAAGCCGACGCGCTCGGCGATCGACGCGGCGAGTTCGTAGGCTTCGGGCTCTTCGCTCGCGATCAACGCGACGTCGTAGCGGCGCTCGGCGATCTCCGCGACGGCGCGCGCGTGCGAGGCCGGCGTCGAGCCGTGCTTGGGCCACGGAATGCGCTCGAGCACGTGCGTCGCTCGCGCCGTGTCCGGCGCGAAGACGCCGGCGTTGCGGTCGCTCAGCGCGATCCCGAGATCGTGGCCCGCGGCGCGCAACGCCGCGATCAACGGCGTGCACACGAGCGCGTCGCCGATCCCATCGAGTCGCACGAGAAGCACGCGCCGCGCCTGCACGCCGATCGCGCTACCGCAGCGCGCGCTCGAGCTCGTCCACGTAAACGCTGTCGAGCACGAGATCGCGGGCGACGCGGGCGAGCGGAGCGGGCACGCGAACGCTGGTCGCCACGCCGGCGAGCCACGCTTGCGCCGAGGGCGGCGCGAGCACGCGCGCGCGCAGCCGGTTGAAAGCGTACGCGCCCGTCGCGAGCTTGGCGCGCGTCGAGGGATCCTTGCGCACGAACTTGGCCGCCATGCGCGCCTTCTCGATCGTCTTCTCGAGCGCGGCGTCGAGCGTCTCGGTCGACGGCGGTTTGACGTGCCACAAATACGCTTCCCACACGAAGCGGCGGCGCACGTCGAAGGTGCGCAGCCGGGCGCCGAGCTCGGTATCTTCCCAGCCGTATTTGTCGAACGACGGATCGAAGCCGCCGACTGCCGTCAGCGCGCTGCGCGGCACCGACACGTTGCAGGTGCAGAAGAACGCGTTCGAGCCGTTGAGGAACGTCGGCACCGGGCGCGCCGTGGGTGAGGGCACGTTGATGATCGGACCGGTCACGACGTGCGGGAAGAGCTCGCGCTCCTGCGCGCGCGCGTGCGCCGCGACGAAGTACGGCGGCAGCACGACGTCGTCGTCGACGAACAGGACGATCTCGCCGGTCGCGACGGCCAGGCCTGCGTTGCGAGCCAGCGCGCGGTTGGGCTGCGGTTCGAAGACGTAGATCGCGCCGTGTTTTTCGGCGACCGGCCGCGTCGCGTCGGTCGAGCCGTTGTCGACCACGATCGCCTCGATCTCGGGCGCGCCGATCTGCGCGCGCAGCGACGCCAGCGCTCCGTCGAGGAGCGCCGCGCGATTGCGCGTGGCGACGATCGTGCTGATCTTCATCGCGCTGCGTCTTCGAGAAGAACCCCGGCCATCCGCCCGGCGACCCCGGCGTGTCCGGCGTAGAGCGCGCGCAGCGCGGCACCGGTTTGCGCGAGCCACTCGGCGTCGGCGAAACGCTCTGCCGCGACGTGCGCGACGTGCGAGGGCAGCAACGTGCCGCGGATCTCGGGGATCAACTCGCGCTCGGCGTCGATGTTGGGCTGGGCGACGAAACGAAAGCGCTTGTGACCGGCGGCAATTGCCGCGCGTTTGGCCGGGACGCCGACCAGCGGCAGGCGCCCGACGTACTGCAGGACGCCGTTGATCACGATGAGTTCGGGACGGTTGAGCGGCATCGTCGCGATCGACGGAATGCCGAGCGCGGCGAGTTCGATCAGCTTCGTGCCGGGGATCGCCACGGCCAGGCGCGCGTGGCGCGCCGCGCGCATCGCCGCCGCCAACAGCGGAAAGCGTTCGCCCCCGGCGAGGATCGCCGCGCCGCCGGCCTCGAGCCGCGCCGGATAGCCGTACGCCTCCCGCACGCCGCCGGCTGCGAGCGCGCGCGCGAGTTCCTCGTCGGTCGTGAACGGCGAGCGCGCGATCCCGATCGGCACGTCCGGCAAGCGCCGGCGGATCTGCAGCGCGATGCGCACGAACATCGGCAGCATGTTCTCGATCTCGAACTTGCGCGAACCGGGCATCAAGAGGATACCGTCGCGCACGGCGTCGCTGTCGGGATCGCCGAACCGGCCCTCGGCTTCGCCGAGCGCGCCATCGATCGCGAGGTTCCCGACGATGCTGATGCGTTCGTCCGGAACGCCCCAGCCGAGCAACTGCTTGCGGTTGGCCGCATCGACGGCGAAGACGCGCGCGAAGCGGTCGGCATAGCGCTTGCGCGAGAACTTGTACGCCATCGCGACGCCGCCCAGCCGATCGTGAAGGCGCGCCGCGTGCATCAGATCGCCGCCGAGATACTGCACCCGATCCGCCCGCGACGGCAAGCCTTCCAGCGGCCGCCCCAAGGCGAAGCGCAGGTATTCCGCCGGCGTGTACGCGGTCGCTTGCGGGAAGTAGCGGCGGATGTAGCCGGCTTCGTGTCCGCTGGCGTAGTCGTCGGGGACGCAGAAGACGCGCACGTCGAGCGCAGCATCGCGCTCGTAGAGCGCACTCAGCAACGGCCGGACCCAGCCGGCGAATTCGCCCGGTCCGTTCGCCGTGAGCGCGAGGATCATGGCCGCGAGCGGATCGTGGCGACGAGGTCGGTGGTGCTCTTGCCGTGCAGATGCGGCGCGAGCACGATACGCCCGCCGTTCGATTCGACGACGTAGCGTTCGGGCAGCTCTTCGACCCGGTACTGCGCGCTCTTCACGTGCACGTCGGGACGCAGCGCGGCGAGCAACTCGACCGGCGTCGATTCGTCGAACCCGACGACCGCGTCGACGCTGCGCAGCGCGACGAGCACCTCGGCGCGACCGGCGAACGGCACGAACGGGCGCTGCGCGCCCTTGAGTGCGCGCACCGACGCATCACCGTTGAGCCCGACGATCAGCGCGTCGCCCTGCGCGCGCGCCCAGGCGAGATACGACGTGTGGCCGCCGTGCACGACGTCGAAGCAGCCGTTGGTGAACACGACCGTTTTGCCGCGCGCGCGCAGCGCCTCGCGAAACGCGACCGCGCCGGCGCGATCGAGCACCGGGGCGAGAAAGTCGTCAGCGTCCGGCATCGTGTTCCATCAACGCCACGATTTCGGCCGGCGAGGCCGTCGCGGTGCCGAGCTTCTCCACCACCGCGCCGGCGGCGAAATTTGCCAGCAACGTCGCCGTCGCGACCGGGACGCTCGCCGCGAGCGCGAGGGTGAGCACCGCAACGACGGTGTCGCCCGCGCCGCTGACGTCGAAGACCGCGCGCGCGACCGACGGCACGTCGGCCCGCTCGCCGTCTCGCCCGAACAGCGACATCCCCGCTTCGCCGCGCGTCACGAGGACGTAGCGGCAGCCGAGGCGTTCGAGCAGCGCGCGCGCGGCGCGCTCGAGCGAGGCGTCGTCGACGATCGCGATGTCGCCCGCGCGCGCTGCTTCGGAGACGTTGGGCGCGATGCACGTCACGCCCGCGAACAGGCCGACGTTCTCAGGCTTCGGATCGGCGACGACGACCGGCGCGCTCAGCGCCGCCTCGACGATCTCGCGATGGAACAGGCCCTTGGCGTAATCGCTGAGCACGACCGCGTCGGCGCCCGCCACGGCGCCGCGCACGGCCGCGACGACGCGCGCGCGGTCGGCCGGGGCGAGCGGCGCGGTCGATTCCCAATCCGCGCGCACGACTTGCTGGTTGTGCGCCACCACCCGCGTCTTGCGCGTCGTCGGCCGGTCCTCGAGCACGAGCACGCCGGCGGTATCGCACTGCAGATCTTCGAGCAGGCCGCGCACGCGCAGGCCCTCGGGGTCGTTGCCGACGACGCCGACGACGCTGACCTGCGCGCCGAGCGCGCGCAGGTTGCTCGCGACGTTGCCCGATCCGCCCAAGGTGAACGAATGGTTGTTGACCGCCACGACCGGCACCGGCGCCTCCGGCGAGATGCGCGAGACGCGGCCCCAGATCCATTCGTCGATCATCAGGTCGCCGATGACGACGACGCGCCGCCCCGCCATCCGCGCGAGCAGTTCGCTCGCGCGCGGCACCGCGATCTCAACGGCCACGGCGTACGATCCATTCCGCCGCTTCGAGCAGCGTTCCGGCGCGCAGATCGGGCTCGGGTCCCGTATACGGATAGGGTCCGGGCAACAAGATGCCGGGAATGCCGACGCGGTGTCCGAGTTCGACATCGCTGCCGCGGTCGCCGATCATCGCCGCTCCGGCGAGTGTGAGCCCGTGCTCCGCGACGGCCCGGTGCACGAGCGCGGGCTCGGGCTTGCGGCAATCGCAGCCGTCGTTATAGTGCGAACACCAGTACCAGCCGTCGATTGCGAGGCCGTCGTTCCCGAGCCGCCGCACGATCTCGGCGTTGACGCTACGCACTTGCGCGTCGTCGAGCAAGCCGCGCGCGATGCCCGACTGATTCGAGATCACGATCGTCGCGTACCCGTTGTGCGCGAGCAACCGCAACGCATCGAGCACCGTCGGCAGCATCTCGACGCCGGCCGGATCGCCGAGAAACCCCTTATCCTCGATCAACGTCCCATCGCGATCGAGAAACACGACCGGCCGCGGCGCCTGCGTCATCCGAGCAGCAGATCTTGTTCGACCAGATCGCAGATGATGTGGCCGAGCGTGATGTGGACTTCTTGGACCAGCGCGCTGTAGCCGTTCGGTCCCAGCAGGATCAGCTCGGCGTCGTCGGCGATCGGGCCGCCGCCGTTGCCGGTGAAGGCGACGGTCGTCGCGCCCGCTTTGCGCGCGGCGGCGAGGGCACGCAGCACGTTGGGCGATTTGCCGCTGGTCGTGATGCCGACGACGACGTCGCCCGGACGCGCGAACGCTTCGACCTGACGCGCGAAGACGTTATCGTAGCCGTAGTCATTGGCGATCGCGGTCAGTGCGCTGGTATTGACCGAGAGCGCTTCCGACGGCAGTCCGCCGCGCTCGCGCAGGAAGCGGCCGCTGAATTCCGCCGCGAGATGCTGCGCGTCGGCGGCGCTGCCGCCGTTACCGCACCACAGCACCTTGTTACCGGAGCGAAACGCCTGCGCGATCGCCGCGGCGATCGCGACGACTTGTTCCTGATAATGCGGAGCATCGAGCAAACCGCGGCGGTCGGCGAGCAGTTCGGCAAACCCGCGGCGCGCCTCCACTATGGCTCGATCCAAAAGAGATCGTCGCCGAGCGAAACGAGTTGACCGTTCTCCGGCAGTACGCGCGTGACGATGCCCGCAACGTCGCTGGTGATTTCGTTCATCATCTTCATCGCTTCGAGGATGCAGACGACCTGGCCCAGCGCGACGCGGTCGCCCACCGACACGAACGGATCGGACCCGGGCGAGGGGGCGGCGTAGAACACACCGACCACGGGTGCGGTGACGCGCTTGACGTTCGCGCCAGCGGCCGCCGCCGGCGCGGCCGCCGAGGCCTCGCCTGCCCCCGCAGCCGCCGGGACCGCGCCCGGCCCGGCGGGAGCCATCAGGAACGCCCCGGCCGGCGCGGGCTCGCGCCCGACCACCTCGACCTCGGTCTCCCCGATCCGGACCCGGATCGCGTCCAGGTCGAACTCCTTGAGGAGCCCGATCAGCTCCCGGACCGCCCCGGCCTCTTCCTCATGCATGCGGCACCCCTTCGACGACGGCCAGCGCGACTCTATCCACGGCATGGGCGAGCGCCAGCCGGCGGTCGGCGCGCGCCTCAAGGTCGCGCAGCACGATCTCGCCCGCGGCCAGCTCGTCGTCACCCAGAATCAAGGCCCAGCGCGCTCGGCTGCGGTCGGCCGCCTTGAACTGGGCCGTGAGTTTGCGGTCGCCATAGTCGATGAAGACCGGGTCGGCCAGCACCGCGCGCAGCGCCCCGACCAGCGGCACCAGGCGCGCCCGCGCGGCTGCCCCGAGCGCGATTGCCTGGACGCCCCGCCGCGGCGGCGGCGGCGCTCCGGCCGTCGCCGCGTCGACCATCATCAGAAAGCGCTCGAGCCCCAGGCCGAACCCGACCGCGGGCGTCGACGGCCCGCCGAGCGAGGCCACGAGCCCGTCGTAGCGCCCGCCGCCGCAGACGGTGCTCTGCGCGCCGAGCGCGGTCGAGGTGATCTCGAAGACCGTGCGCGTGTAGTAGTCGAGGCCGCGCACCAGGCGCGGATCGACCTCGTAGGCGATGCCGCGCTCTTCGAGATAGCCCCGCACCGCGGCGAAATGCGCCCGGCAGTCAGCGCACAGCACGTCGTGCAACGTGGGCGCGGTCGCCACGAACGGCGCGTCGAGCGGCGACTTGGAGTCGAGGATGCGCAGCGGATTGCGCTCGAGGCGCCGCTGCGAATCCTCCGACAACTCGGATGCGTAGGGCTGGAAATGCGCCAGCAGCGCGTCGCGGTAGCGCGGCCGGCAGACCTCGTCGCCGACCGAATTGAGCCGCACGGTCACGCCGCCCAGGCCGTAGCGGCCGATCAGCGTGGTCGCGACGTCGATCACCTCGACATCGGCTTCGGGCCCGGCAAAGCCGTAGCACTCGATCCCGAACTGGTGGGCTTCGCGGTAGCGGCCGGCCTGCGGACGCTCGTAGCGGTAGATCGAGCCGATGTAGTACAGCCGCTGCGGCCCCTGACCGAACAACCCGTGCTCCAGGCACGCGCGTACGACCGGCGCCGTCCACTCCGGGCGCAACGTCATGCTGCGGTCGCCCTTGTCGGTGAACGTGTACATCTCTTTTTCGACGATGTCGGTCGTCTCGCCGACGCCGCGCACGAACAGCTCGGTCGATTCGAACGTCGGCGTCCGTATCTCGCCATAGCCGAAGCGCTCCGCGATCTCGCGGGCGGTGGCTTCGAGGCGGTTCCAGTCGGCCGAGCGCGGCGGCAGAACGTCGTTGGTGCCGCGCGGGGCGACGAGGCGATTCACGGGAGGCGAACTTTCCGGGGCGCCGATGCCGGGCCTTCAGGAACCCTCGAGAACCACCCGGTCGCCGGTGCGAATCGTCCGGCCGGCTGCCTGCGGCACGCGCGTATTCACCGCGAGGCGATAGAAGTGGTTGAAGCGGCTGCGCTCGGCCCAATCCGGCAGCGTGGCCGCGCGCTGCTCGGCAACGTGCTTGGAAAAGGCCGGCGTCACCTCGGCGGTGAGCGGGTCGCGACTAGGCACGACGCAGCGCTGACAGGGGTTCGTCCCCTCGAACCGGACCTCGCCGACATGGAACGGGACCACCGTGCCGGCGGCACCGTAGAGGCGGTCTTCCCAAAACGCGGGGACGCCGTCGAGCTCGATATTGGCTCGCAGCCGGCGGCGCATCGATTCCGCATCGAGGTCCGGGAACCACGACGCGACCTCCTCGAGCGTTGCCGTCGAGATCACGGTCGGGCCGGGCGCTTCCTCGTCATCGGGAAAGCCGCCCGCATCGTCGCGCCGCACGCTCACCGGCCGCTCGAGCGCGCGCGAAAGCCACGCCGCGAGCTCGGCCGGATCGCCATCGAGCTCGAAAGCGGCCCGCTCGCCCGATGCCGCGTCGGTGATCGTGGCGACGCGCAGCGCGTGGTCGTAGCGGACGCGCAGGCCGTGCAGGCGCGGCTCGACCTTGCCGTTCACGTAGCGGCCCTGCGGGTCGACCAGCGCGAACGAACGGTCGCGCTGCAGGCCGCCGCGCGCCGTGAACGCCGCCGCATCGACCTCCGCGCCGTCGAGCGACTTGAGCGGGAAGACGCGCAGCCGCGCGACGCGCGGCGTTATGATGCGAGCGAGAGCGTGTCGCCGACCATCACGTCGCCGCCACGCACGACTTCGGCGTACACGCCGACGTGCGCGGAGTGATGCTGCGCGGCGACGCGCAGAACGCCGAGATCCGCCGGCAATTCGCCTTGACCGAGCGTCGTCATCACGCAGCGGCCGGTCGCGACGGTGACGCGCAGCAGCACGTCCTTGCCCAACCGGATCGTCTTGCCGACCCACGCGTCCTCCGCGAACTCACCGCCGGCCGGGTCGTCGAGCAAGACGTTGGGCCGGAATCGATCGACCGAAAAGCTTCCCGCCGGATAGCGCTGCGCGAGCGCCGCCAGCGTGTTGGTCGTCAGTAGATGCACGCTCGCGCAATCGAAGAACGTTTGCGCCGGCATCGCTTCCTCGGTCACCGCATCGCGATGGGCGAGATCGTCCATGTCGGGCCAGTATTCTTCGAGCATGGGTTGCGACGGAGCGACGGACGCCAGCCGCACGGTGCGGCCCAAAGTCGCGCTCAGGTCCGCATCGAGGGCTGGATCGTCGCCGGGCCGCAGCGTACCGTCGGGGAGGGAAATCTCGACGCGCGCTGCGGTGCCGTTGGTGCCCGGCGCTTCGACGTAGCGCGCGCCGAACGAGAGCAGGGAGGGCCAGAGCCGCGGATTCTTGGCACTGGCGACCTTCCCGGTCACGACGTCGACGAGCGCGTAGCCGCGGTCGCCGGCGATACCCCGCTCGCCGATGCGGACGTCCGTGCAGCGTTCGCCGCGCATCGACTTCACGGGATAGCGCCACAGCGCCGTGACCGTGGCACTCATGCCGGGAGCGCCGTCTCTTCGAGGATGTCGGTCACCGACCGGTCGCCCATCATGCGCTTGACCTGCAGATCGCGGGCGACGAAGAAGCCGCCGCCGATGATGAAATACAGCGCGAAGATATAGGCGAACAGGTTGGTCGGCGGCGACGGCACCGGATAGACGCTGCCGATGGCCGGCACGAGCAGGCACGCGATCGCGGCGACCGAGTACACGACGTGAATCGTTTTCAACTCGCCGATCTTTTTGAGATACATCGGCGCCGCGATGGTGACGAACGTATAGGCACCGAGGAATCCGAAGGCGCCGAAGGTGCCGGCGTCGTTGAACGCGTCGGTCACGGCGAGACCCTTGAACGACATGATGAACGTCGGGATCGCAAACTCCAGCAGCGCGTAGATCAGGATCGCGTTGTGCGGGGTCTCGTTCGTCGTGTGGGCGGCGCCGGCATTTTTGTGGAAGTAGCCCTGCCGGCTCATTTGGAAGATCACGCGCGCGCCGGCGTTCATGCAGGAGAGCGCGAGCGAGAAGAAGCTGACCATGGCGCCGATGTCGATCGGGATTTGCAGGACGTCGAGGTGCATCATGGTGGCCAGCACCGACAGCGGGGCCGTCTGCTTATCGAGCGTCGGGGTCACGCCGCGGAAGCCCAGCACTTCGACGTACGAGATGAAGATGAAGAACGCACCGGTGAGCAACAGGCTGACGATGACCGAACGCGGGATCGTCTTGAGCGGCTCTTTCGCTTCTTCACCGAACGCGGTCGCAGCCTCGAAGCCGACGAGACTGAAGACGGCGACCACCACGCCGAGACCCAAGGTCGAGAGCGTATTGCCCTTGAGCGAGATCTGATCCGGGTCGAGCGCGAAGCCGTGGTGACTGAGCACGATGAAGCCGAGGATCGTGATGAGCGCGACCGAGACGCCTTCGAGCACGAGCATCAGCACCGCCGAGAGACGCACGTCTTTATACGCGCAGTACCAGCAGATCGCCGCGCACACCGCGAACAGCGCGACCGCAGGCACGTCGAGATGCGCCATCGAGAGCAACTGCTGCGCGAAAACGGTGAATCCGGTGACGCCTGCGGTGCCGATGAACATGTAGGCCCAAATCAGGCACCAGCCGGCGAGTCCGCCGGCCGTCGGCCCGAGACCGGCGGTCGTATATAAGAACATCGATCCGGTGTGCGAGCTCCGCTTCGCAAACTGATTGAGGTTCGCTGCGACGAGCAGCAACATGACCGTGCCGAACGCGTACGCGAGCCAACTCGCGTTGCCGCTCGTGCCGAACATCAACGGAACGATCAGCACGGCAGTCATCGTCGGCGAGATCAGCGCGACGTTCTGCGCCAACAGGGTCCAGAAATTGAGGCAGTGCGCTCGTAAATTCGTCGGCTCGGCTATCACGTTTCTGTCTCCATAGGAAAGAGTGCGCCCGTGGTGTGTAGCCCACTATAGAGATGCGCGACGCGTCCGCATATGTGGTTTTGCAACATCGTCGACGTGCGTTCGTGAGCGTTTGTATAAAACTACCGCGCACCGCAAAAAACGAAGAAAATCAGCACCACGCCGCATTCCACCGGCGCGCACTCGGCGTGCGCGATATGGATAACGAGGGGCCGATTCGATGCTTCACAGCGTACTGGCGCGGCGCTTGCGACTCAAGTACCATTTCAAAGAGATGCGACCAGTCCACTCGCCGTGATCGCGTAACGCACGTGGAGTTACCGATCGAACTCGACGCGGCGAGCGGTATCCCGCTGCACCGCCAACTCTACGACGGCCTGCGCGCGGCGATCCTCGACCGGCGGCTGGGGCCCGGCACGCGCTTGCCTTCCACGCGCGCGCTGGCGGAAGCGCTCGGCGTTTCGCGCTCGACGATCACGTCGAGTTTCGCGCAGTTGCATAGCGAAGGCTACCTGGAAGCGACGACCGGCTCCGGCACGTTCGTCAGCCTCGATCTCCCCGACGAGATCGCCGGCGAACGCTCGCACCACGACGGCGGCCCGCGCGACGCGTCGATCCGGCTCTCGACCTACGGCGCGTCGCTGGCGGAAGCCGGCCCGCTCGAGCCGCCGCGCGTCGCCGGCGCGATCGACTTTCGCGATGGCCGGCCGGCCTTCGACGCGTTCCCGTTCGCGGCGTGGCGGCGCTGCATCGCGCAATCGATCGGCGCCGACGGCGCCTGGCTCGATTACAGCGCCGATCCGGCCGGCGATCCGGGCTTGCGCGAAGCGATCGCCGCGTATCTGCGCCGCGCCCGCGCCGTGCGCGCCCGCGCGCAAGACGTCGTGATCGTCAGCGGCTCGCAGCAAGCGATCGATATCATCGCGCGCGTCCTGATCGGACCCGGCGACGTCGTCGCGCTCGAGGAGCCGGGCTATCTCGGCGCCCAGCGGACGTTCGCCGCGGTCGGCGCCGACCTGCGCGCGATCCCGGTCGACGAAGACGGGATCCGCATCGACGAGCTCGAGCGCGACGCCGCCGGCGCGCGCTTGGTCTACGTGACGCCCTCGCACCAATTTCCGCTGGGCGTCGTGCTCTCGTCGGAGCGGCGGCGCGCGCTCTTACGCTGGGCCGAGTCGGCGGGCGCGATCGTCGTCGAAGACGATTACGACAGCGCGTACCGCTACGAGGGTCGCCCGATTCCGGCGCTCGCCGGGCTCGACGTCTCCGGTCGCGTCGTGTACGTCGGGACGTTTTCCAAGACGATGTTTCCGGCGCTACGCATCGGCTACATGGTGGTGCCGCCGGCCCTGCACGGCGTCGTGCTCGCCGCGAAGGCGTTCTCCGATCGCCAGTCGCCGATCCTCGAGCAACGCGCGCTCGCGACGTTCATCGCCGAAGGCAGCTTCGAGCGCCACCTGCGGCGCATGCGCGTGCTCTATCGGGCGCGGCGCGAAGCGCTGCTCGCGGCGCTGGCGCGCGCGTTCGGCGACGACGCCGACGTGATCGGCGATCGGGCCGGGATGCATCTGGTCGTGCGCTTGCGCGGCGCGGATGCGGGCTTCACGGCGCGCGCCCTGCGCGCGGGCGTTGCGCTGATGAGCACCGACGCCCACCACGTGCACGGCAACGTGCCGGGCGAGTACATCTTCGGCTTCGCCGAACACGACGCAGCGACGATCGACGAAGGCATCGCGCGCCTCGCCGGCGTCACGCGCTAGGGAACGGCATCGCCGGTCGCGGTGATGTGATAGTGCTTCGCCATGGCGATCACCGCCGGCCGGTCGAAATCGTTGGCGAAGGCGACGTACTGGTTCGTCACGATCGCCGAACCCGGCGTGACCGATTTCGCCAGCCCGTAGTCGTAGAGCACCCGGCTCAGCACCTCGAGCCCGCGCGGCTCCATGTAACCGATGCGCCGGCTGGACGGGTCGGCCGCGAGCAAGTCGTCCCGGAGAAGCACGAACTCACGCGCCTTGTCGGCGATCGTTTCGGGCGTGACTTTCACGCCTTGCGCTTGGAGAAAGAAGAGCGCCGACACCTGCGGGTTGTAGCGCACGAAGATCGATGCTTTGACGATCGCCCGGGCGTAACGCCGCATCGCGTCGCCTTTGGTCGCCAAGGTCGCCGCGGTCGTCGCGAAGCCGGAGTTCGCGATGTCGTTGACGATCGGGTCGCGGAACACGCGCATCTTGACGTGGGCGGTGACTTCGATCGGCACGATCTCGCCGAACGGATACACGACGCCGTCGACCTGCTTGCCGACGATGGCCGCAGCGGCCTGGGGCCCGAAGCCGATCGGGCTGTACGAATAATCGCCCTGCCGCAGGCCCGCGCCGGAGAGGATGAACCGCCCCGTCACCTCGCCGTCGCCGCCGATCGCGGAGATGCCGATGTTTTTGCCCTTGAAGTCCGCTAACGTTCGAACCGGGCTGTCGTCGAGCACCGCCATCACGTTGGAATACCGCGCCGCGTGCGCGAGAAAGTATTCGAGGCGCAGACCTTTTTCATAGCCCTGCAAGATCGCCTGAGCGCTGACCGAGCACAGATCGCCCTTGCCGGACGCGACGAGCGCCGCGGCGGTGGACGGCGAATTGGCGAGTTGCTGGGTGACGGCGAGGTGCTCGGCTTTGAAGAAACCGGCGCGTTCGGCGACGACGTCGGCCACGCTGTACAGCGGCAGCGCGAGCGATCCTTGCATGATCGTCAACGAGTCGTCGGCCGCCGCCGCACGCGGAACGATGAGCAGCGCGAACAGCGCCGCAAGCGCGATTGTCTTCAGCATGAATGCTCCCTAACGCGGTTCGAGGAGTTCGATCGGGATGCCGTTGGGGTCTTCGATGAACGCGATTTGGCGTTTGCCGCCCGGGCCGAGTTTCGGTTCGCGCAGAATCTTCACGCCGCTCGCGCGCAGGCCGTCGACGAACGCTTTCATATCGCCGTCGATCTCGATCGCGAGGTGCTCGTAACGATTCCCGGTGGCGTACGGTGCGTGTTCTTCGAGATCGAAGACGAGTTCGATGTACGCGTTGCGATCGGCGCCGACCATCGCCATGTCGGCGTTGCCCGGCCAGTGGTGCGGACCGTCGAGCAACTTCAACCCCATCTTGTTCGTGTAGAAGTCGAGCGACTCGGCCATGTCGTTGACGAAGATCGAGGTGTGGATGTAGCGTGCCATACCTGACGCTACGCCTTTGCCGCCGCGGTTCCCCGGGTCGGGCCGGTGACGGGAACGCGCGACACCGAGCGGAAAAGCGCCCTCCCGGGAGGGTCACCCGATGCACTCTACGCTCCACGCCGCCCCCCGCGCGGCGAACTACGGCTTGCGTGCCCGCCTGGGCATCATGCTGCCGGCCTCCAACACCGTGACGGAGACGTTAGCCGCGGCGTTTCTCCCGGCGGGCGTCTCGCTGCACGCGACGCGCCTGTTGCTGCACAAAGGTCCGGGCGCGTTGAGCATGCTCGACCGGCTCGAGGAAGCCACGGCCTTGCTCGCCGATGCGACGGTCGACCGGCTGATCTTTCACTGCACCGCGATCACGATGTACGACCCGGAGATGCCGGCGCGCATCCGCAGCCGCATGGCGGCCGTGACGAAGATCCCGGTCACGATCACCTCGGAAGCGATCGTCGCGGCGCTGCGCAAGCTCCAGGCGCGCAAGGTCGTGCTCGTGACGCCCTACGATCAGGGCACCAACGATCGCGAGCGCGCGTTCCTCGCGCACAACGGCATCGCGGTCTTGGGCGACCGCGCCCTGAACCTTCCGACCGGTGCGTCGTACGCCGAAGTCGAGCCCGAGCAGTGGGTCCGCGAGACGCTCGAGATGGCCGACCCCGAGGCCGACGCCTATTTTCTCAGCTGCACGCAGATCCGCGCGGCGGAAGCGATCGAGGCGATCGAAGCGGCGACCGGCAAGCCGGTCGTCACCAGCAATCAAGGCATGCTCTGGGGCGCGATGCGCGACGCCGGCATCACCGACCCTATCTCCGGCTACGGCCGGCTCGCACGGGAGTTTTAATGCACCGTTTGATCCGCGCCGCCGCACTTGCGGCGCTCGTTGCCGCGCTCGCGGCGTTCCCGCGGCCGGCTGCCGCCGACGACGACATCACCACGCTCGGCACGACGCCGGGTTCGTTCTACCAAGTGCTCGAGCACGTCGCCGTTCAGGCCGGGCTCTACAAAGAAGAGCACCTCAACGTCAACAAACAATACGCGCAAAGCGCGTCGGTCTGCGCGCAACTCGTGGCGACCGGCAAAGCCGACATCTGCACGATGAGCATCGAGCCGATCATCCTCGGTTATGAGAAGAATCTGCGGCTGCAGTTTATCTTCTCGCACGATCCGCACTACACGTACGTGTTGGGCGTACCCGCCGGCAGCCCGATTCACACGCTGGCCGATTTCAAGGGCGCCGACATCGGCGAAATCAACGTCGGCAGCACCTCCGAAATTTCCGCGAACGACATGCTCAACGGCGCGGGGCTCAAGAAGGGCGACTACTCGTTCATCCCGATCGGCGCGGGCGTCCAGGCGCTGGCCGCGCTCAATTCGCACAAGGTCGCCGCGGCATCGTTTCCGGCCGTCGAACTCGGCCAGATGGCGCTGATCGGGCACACGACCTACCACATCTTCCGCGATCCGATTCTCGATAGCATCCCGAACATGGGCTTCGGCACCTCGCCCGCAACGGTCGCAAACCGGCCCGACGTGCTCAAGCGCTTTCTGCGCGCGATCGTCAAAGCGGCGATTCTGGTGCGCGAGAATCCGCCGGTTGCGGCGCGCTACTTCTACGCCGACCTCGGTCAGACGCCGACGGCCGATCAGCTCCAGACCGAAATCGAGATTCTAACCTCGCTGCGCGGCGATCTCGCGGCGTCGGATCCCGCCAAAAAGCAGATCGGGCAAGTGCCGATGGGCGGCATCGCGCTGTACTGCAAGTTCTTCCAGAGCAACGGGCAGACGCAAGGCGTCGTCCCGGCGACGGCGATTGCGACCAACCAGTTTATCGCCGCGGCCAACGACTTCGATAAGAAGGCCTTCATCGCGCGCGTGCGCGCGCTGCACTGACGATGATCGTCGCCGACGCGCGGGCGGAACTTTGGCGCTATCGGATCGATCCGCCGATGGGCACGATCGATTCGATGGACGTCGTCGTTACGACGCTCACGGCAAGCGACGGACTGACCGGCGTCGGCTTCGTGCCGCTGCCGAGCTCGCTCGACGATTTGCCGCTGCGCGCCGCGCGCTCGCACCTCGCGCGGTTCGTCGCGGGCCGTCCGCTCAAGCACCCGATCGCGCTGTGGCGCGAGATCGTCGAATCGCTGCGCCGCACCGGGCACGGTCCGTATTTCAGCGGCCTTGCATCGGTGGACGTCGCGGCGTGGGATCTGTATGCCAAGTCGCTCGGCGTGCCGCTCGGCGTCGCGCTCGGCGGCACCCCGCGACGGGTGCAGACCTACGCCAGCGGCGGCTTCGCGCGCGGCCAGGACCCCGCCCAGGCGGCCGACCTCGCCGAGAAGTTCGTGCGGGCCGGAGCGCGCGGGGTGAAGCTGCGCGCGGGCGGCACCCCGCACGATGCCGCGATCCTCAACGCGGTCGCGGCGCGGGTCGACGGCAAGATCGACGTCATGGTCGATGCCAACGAACGCGGCAGCCTCAGCAGTGCCGCCCGGCTGTTGCGCTACGCGGCCGAGATCGGCGCGCGCTTCGTCGAGGAGCCGCTCGCCGTGACCGAGCACGCCGGCTTCGCCGCGCTCGCGCGAAACTCGCCCGTACCGATCGCGACCGGTGAGAACATCCGCGGCAGCGCGGCGGCGGCGCCGTATCTCCTCAACCGCTGGTGTAGCGTCATCCAGCCCGATCTGGCGTCGATGGGCGGGCTCACGGAATGCCTACGCACGGCCCAACTCGCCGAACACTGCAACGTCGAGGTCGCGCCGCACTTTCTGCCCGGACTGTTCGTCCATCTCGCCGCCGCCGTGCCGCATCTCACCTGGCTCGAGGACTTGCCGACGATCGAAGCGCTGTTCGCGACGATTCCGCGCATGGAGTCCGACGGCTTCGTCACACCGCCCGCGGGGCCGGGGCACGGCCTCGTGCTCTCACCCGACGCGCGCGCGGAGTATCTGATCGACGCTTAGGCCGCACGCCGCGCGGGCAGCCGCACGAACGTGACCGCCAACGCGCCGATCAGCGTCGCGCCGGCGACGATCGTCAGCGCCGACCACGCTTCGTGCCACAGCACCGAGATCACGATCCCGACGGTGAGCGCCGTGTACTCCGCACCGATCGTCGCCACCGAGACGCCGAGCCGCTGCACGGCGATCGCGTAGAACGTCTGCCCGACGAACGTCGAGCCGATCAGGATCTCGCCGAAAAACCAACCCGCGGCCGCGGGCGAATCGAGAACGTGCGGGATGCCGCGGTACGCGCCGGGCAGCGCGGCGGCGACGAGCAGCAATGCGGCGAGCGCGACGACGCCGACGGCGCTCATCGTGAACGTACCCGAAACGCCGGGGCCGACGAAGCGCAGCAACACCGCGTAGAGCGCGAACCCGGCGAGCCACAACAGCATCAGTCCATCGCCGACGATCGTCGCGCTGCCGCCGGTGTGCGAGAGGGCCAGCATCCCCACGCCCAGCACGCCCAGCGCGAGCGCGATCCGCTGGCGCCGCGAGAGCGGCAGGCGGAACGCGAGCGCGGCCGCCGCGCTGTTCGTCACCGGCGAGGTGCCGATCAGAAACGAGATGTGCGCGATCGACGTGTGCGCGGCGGCGAGCGAAAACGAGAGCGTGATGCCGATCCCAAACGTGACGCCGGCGCCGGCGATCGCAAGCCAACGCGACGGGGCCAAGTGCGGGCGCTCGCGTAACCCCAGCAGGAGTGCCGCGAGCGCGAACACCGGCAGCCCCCACGCGGCGCGCGCCACGGCGACGCTCACGCCGTCGAAAGCCGCTCCGTCGGCGACGAAGAGCGCCTTGGTGGCGGGCGCTAGCAGCCCCCAGCACACGCCGACCGCCACGACGAGGGCGGCGTCGAGTCCGACGCGGCTGCGCACGCGTGGGCCGCTAGTGAAGGAAGTAGCGATAGTTCGAAAAGACGAGCGCGATGTCACGTTCGTCCGCGGCGGCGACGACTTCGGCATCGCGAATCGATCCCGACGGCGCGATCACGGCGGTGCAGCCGGCATCGGCGGCGGCGATGAGCCCGTCGGCAAACGGAAAGAACCCGTCGCTCGCCGCGGCGGCGCCGTACGCGAACGCGCCGGCCCGCTCGCCCGCGATGCGCACGGCGCTGACGCGATTGGTCTGACCCGCGCAGATGCCGCGCGAAACGACGTCGCGCACGATCGCAACGCCGTTGGACTTCACGTGGCGCACGATATCCCAGGCGAAGATCAGGTCGCGCCACTCGGCGGCCGAGGGCGCGCGGCGCGAGGCGACGCGCCACACCTCGGGTTGGGCCGCCGGATCGTCGTCTTCGGCCAGCACGCCGCCCAGCGCCGAGCGCACGCGCAACTCCTCGGCGATCCGTTCCGGCACGCCGGGCGCGTAGCGCATGATGCGCAGATTCTTCTTGCGCTGCAGCCGTGCGAGCGCGTCGTCGTCGAAGGCCGGCGCGGCGACGATCTCGAGGAAGAACTCGCCCAGCGCCTCGGCGGCGGCGAGGTCGATGCGCGTATCGACGGCGATGATGCCGCCGTAGGCCGAGATCGGATCGGCGTCGAGCGCCGCGCGCACCGCCTCGGCGACGCTCGCGCGTTCGGCGACGCCGCACGGTACGGTGTGCTTGACGATCGCGGCGCGGGACAGCCGGGGCGCCGGAGCGCCGGCCGGAGCGAGGCCCAGCGGCGCGCGCACCAGCATGCGCAACGTGGCGTCGAGATCGAGCAGGTTGTTGTACGAGAGCGCCTTGCCGCCGAGTTGCTCGGGCAGCTGCGTTTCGCGCGCCAGATAGAAGGCCGCGCGGTCCTGCGGGTTCTCACCGTAGCGCAGCGGCTGCTCGATCGGAATCGTCAGCGCCAGCGACCCCGGCAGTTCGTTCGCGAGCAGGCCCGACTCCATGTAGCGCGCGATCGCCGAATCGTATTCGGCCGTGCGCTCGAACGCGCGCGTCGCCAGCCGGCGGCGCGCGTCGCGGTCGAGCGCTTGCGGCAGCGCGGCGATCGCCGCCGGATATTGCTCCGGATCGCTGAGCACCGTCACGCGCTCGAAATTTTTCGCCGCCGCGCGCAAGAGCGAAACGCCGCCGATGTCGATCTGCTCGATCGCTTCCTGCAACGTCGCGCCGGCGCGCGCGACCGTCGATTCGAACGGATAGAGGTTGACGACGATCGTCGAAAGCTGCGGCACGGCGTAGCGTTCGGCCTCGGCGTCGTGCACCGGATTTTGCGTGTCGCGCAGGATGCCGCCGAAGACGTTCGGGTGCAAGGTCTTCACGCGGCCGTCGAAGAGCGACGGAAATCCGGTCAGCTCCTCGACGTCGCGCACGTCGAGCCCGGCGCCGCGCAGATGCACGGCCGTGCCGCCGGTGGCATAGACCGTCTTGCCGGCGGCGAGCAGCGCGCGCGCCAATTCGATCGCGCCCGTCCGGTCGTAGACCGAGATGAGCGCCGCACCCTTATCCGGCAAGGGCCGCCTCTTCGCGCGCGGCGAGCTCGAGCGGCGTCTGGGCGGTCGTGTCGAGCACGGCCGAGATGATCGACGACACGCCCGGCTCTTGCATCGTCACGCCGTACATGCGCGAGGCCAGTTCCATCGATTTTTTGTTATGCGTGACGATCAACATCTGCGCGTCGCCCGACATCTCGCGAATCATCGCCGAGAGGCGCTCGATGTTCGCGTCGTCGAGCGCGGCGTCGACCTCGTCGAGCAGGTAGAACGGCGACGGCTTGACCTTGATCAGCGCGAAGATCAGCGCGGCGGCCGTCATCGCGCGCTCGCCGCCGGAGAGCGCGGCCAAGGCGGTCATCTTCTTTCCCGGCGGCTGAACGGCGATCTCGATGCCGGTTTCCGAGAGATGCTCGGGATCGGTCTGCCACATCTTCGCTTCACCGCCCGGGAAGAGCTGGGCGAAGGTCTCGCTGAAGCGCGCGCTGACCGCGGCGAACGTCTCGTTGAACTGCACCTGGCACGAACGCTCGATCTCGGCGATCGTCGAGAGCAACGTCTCGCGCGCTTTTTGCAGATCCGCCATCTGTTCGCGCAGGAAGCGTTCGCGTTCGGTCAGCTCGTCGCGATCGGCCTCGGCGTTGAGGTTGACGTTGACGCTCAGGCGCGCGAGCTCTTCGCGCAGCCGCGGCAGCTCTTCGATCACGTCGTCGGGTTCGTTCGCGTAGCGCTCGACGACGTCGCGCTGCTCCTCGTCGGTCGCCGGGTTTTGGGCGAACGTCTGCACGAGCATCCCGAGCTCGGCGTCGATCTCGGCTAGGCGGCGGCGCGAGCCCTCGCCGCCGGCGGTCGACTCGCGGTCCTGGGCGTGCGCGATGCGTTCGTCGGCTTCGCGCTGCGCCAAGTCGTTGGCGGTCGCTTCGCGGCGGGCGCTCGCATCGGCGACGGCGGCGTCGGCGGCGGCGACCGCGGCGCGCAGGGCGGTCAGGCGTTCGCTCTCCGCGGCGATCTGCGCGCGCAGCCGCTCCAGTTCGCGCTCGGCCTGTTCGCGCGTCGCGGCGACGCGTTCGGAATCCGCGTCGAGCAAGCCCAGACGCGTGGCGTGCCCTTCGCGTTCGGTGCCCAGCGCGGCGATCGACTCACGCACGGAGCTCGCCTCGGCCGCGACGTCGCGCTGCGCGGCCTCGACGCCGGCGATGCGTTCGCGCGCCGCTTCGAGCGCCGCGACGAGTTGCGCGCGCTGCTCTTCCAGGTCGGCCGCGTCGAGCGCGGTCGTATCGAGCGCGTCGTGCATGCGGTGCGCCTGCTCGAGTTCGTGGCGCGCGGTCGCGCCGCGCTGCACGCCCAGTTCCAGCTCGCCGTCCAAACGCACCGTCTCGGCGCCGGCGCTCGAGCGGCGGGCCTGCGCGTCGCGCAATGCGGCTTCGGCTTCGCCGGCGGCCCGCACGGCGGCATCGCGCGCCGTGCCGGCAGCATCGACGTCCGCTTTCGCTGCGGCACCGTCGCGCTCGATCGTCTCGAGCTCGGCGCGCAACTGCGGGATGCGATCGCGCAACGACTGCGCTTGCGCGCGCCGGCCGAGAATCGAGCGTTCGCGGCGATAGCGGCCGCCGGTGATCGCGCCGCCGCCCAGAATCTGCTCGCCTTCGAGCGTGACGATCGAGTCGCGGAAGTGCTCCCCGCGCACCAGCGCGATGCCGGTGCTCAGCTCGTCGACGACGAGCACGCGGCCGACCAGGAACGACACCACGCCGCGGTAGCGCGCTTCGCTGCGCACGAGTTCGTGGGCGTACCCGATGATGCCGCGGCGGCCGCGCAACGCGCCGAGTTCGCGGCCTTCGCGGTTCGCGAGCGTGTCGAGCGGCAGAAAGGTCGCGCGGCCCGCTTCGCGCTCGCGCAGGTAGGCCACCGCGCGTTCCGCGTCCTCGCTCGTCGCGGTGACGATATTCGAGAGTCCGGCGCCGAACGCGATGTCGAGCGCGCGCGCGTAGCGTTCGTCGACGTCGATCAGGTTCGAGACGACCCCGTGCAGCCCACGCAGATCGCCGCGCGCGGCCGCTTCGACCACGGCGCGCGTCCCCGGGACGTGACCTTCGAGCGTCGCTTCGAGTTCCTCGATCGTGTGCAGGCGCGATTCCGAGGCGGCGAGATCGCTCGCGACTGCGCGGTAGCGCGCCTGGAGTTCGGCGGCGCGCGTCGTCGCCGCGTCGCCGCGTGCGCCCTCGGCGGTCGCGAGTTCGCGCTGGAGCCGCGCTTCGGCGCTGAAGCGTTCGATCGCCGCGTCGCACTCCGCGAGCGCCGCGCGCGTTTCCGCGGCCCGCGCCGTCAGACGTTCGCGTTCGGCGTCGAGCCGGGCGATGTCGGCACCCAGGCGCGCGATATCGCTCTGCGTGCTCGCCAGGCGCGCGCGGCGTTCCGCTTCGCTGGCCGCGCGCTCGGCGACGATCGCCTCGACGCCGCGCAGGTCGGCATAGATCGTATCGAGCGACCCGCGCGCGTCGGCCACGGCGCGCGTCGCCGCGGCTTCCCGCTCGCGAACGTCGTCGGCCCGCGCGGCCAGCGGATCGAGCAACGCCGTGAGTTCGGCGATGCGCGCGCGCAGTTTCTCGCGCTCCGCTTCGACCCGGTCGCGGTCGGCGACGCCGGCGTGGGCTTGGGCGTCGAGGGCGTCGCGGCGCGCGGTCGCGGCGGCGAGATCGGCTTCCAGACGCGCGGCGGATTCGCGCGCGCGCTGCGCTTCGACCCGGCGCTCTTCGCGCTCGAGTTCGAGCGTGTAGAGTTGCGCGCGCAGGACTTCCGCTTCGGCGCCGAGCGTCGCGGCGCGCGCCGCGGCCGCGGTCTGCACGGCTTCGTTGCGCGCGGCCTCCGCGGCGACGCGCTCGCGCTCTTCGCGGCGCGAGGAGCTGGCGCGAAGATACGAGAGGATCTCGAGGTCGCGCACGCGCGCGGTCAGGCGGCGGTAGCGTTTGGCGCGACGCACTTGCGTATCGAGTTCGGGCGCGCGCCGTTCGAGTTCGGCGATCAGGTCGTTGACCCGGATCGCGTTCTGCTCGGTCGCGTCGAGGCGCCGCATCGACTCGGCCTTGCGCGCGAGAAACTTCCCGATGCCGGCCGTCTCTTCGAAGAGCGCGCGGCGTTCGGTCGGCTTCGAAGACAGGATCGCGTCGATCTGGCCCTGCGAGACGATCGCGTACGAACCCGGGCCCAGGCCCGTGCCCATCAGCATCTCGACCACGTCGCGCAAGCGCACCGCGCTGCGGTTGATGAAGAATTCCGACTCGCCGGCGCGATAGGCGCGGCGCGTGATCTGCACTTCCTCGAAGTCGAGCGGCAGCGAACGATCGGCGTTATCGAACGTCAGCGAGACCTCGGCCATGCCGAGCGGTTTGCGCCCGGTGTTGCCGGCGAAGATGACGTCTTCCATCTTCTGCGAGCGCAGCGAACGCGAACTCTGCTCGCCGAGCACCCAGCGGATCGCATCGACGAGGTTGGACTTCCCCGAACCGTTGGGCCCGACGACCGCGGTGATCCCCGGCGTGAAATCGAGGACCGTCGCTTCGGCAAAGGTCTTGAAGCCGAAGACTTTGAGGGTTTTGAGTCGCATCGGTGGTTAGGGCGCCTTCGTTCGTTTGCGGGATGGGCGGAGCGCGATGACGCGGCCGTCGGAGGGCAGGACCGGCGAGGGTTCGGGCGGCTCGGGCTCCGGGTGGCGGTTGCGCAGGGTCGCCAGCGCCATCGCCGCCGCACTCTGCTGCGCGGCTTTCTTCGACGCGCCGATCCCTTCGCCCACGATCTCATCGGCAATCCGGACCTGCGAGGTGAAGCGGCGGTCGTGAGCCGGACCCTCGGCGCGCTCGAAGTACATCGGGGCCACGCCGAAGCGGCCCTGCGAGAACTCTTGCAGCGCGGTCTTCGCGTCGGCGTCGGCCGTCTCGGCATGGTCGATGTGCGCGAGATGCTGCTCATCGAGAAAGCGCGTGACGCGCTCGATGTCGGTGCTCGCATACAACGCGGCCACGTAGGCCTCGAAGGCGTCGGCCAGGATCGAGGTATTGGCCGCGCCGCCGGTCTGCTGCATTCCCACGCCGAGGCGAATCAGTTCGCCCAGGCCGAGCCGGCGGGCCGACTGCGCGCAGGCGTCGCCGCTCACGATCGCCGCCTTGCGCCGGTGCAGCTCGCCTTCGGGCGCGTCGGGATAGCGCGCCATCAGCCAGCGGGCGGTGACGAAACCGAGGATCGAATCGCCGAAAAACTCCAGCCGCTCGTTCGACGGGCCGGCGCCTTCGCGCGCGGCGCTCTCGTGCACGAAGGCGCGCTCCACCGCGGACGGATCGAGTTCGGGCGCGCCGCTCAGCTTGAGCAGGGCGGCGACGCGGCGTCTATGCTGGGTCGACATGACGCGCGAACACGACCGACGAGTTGTGCCCGCCGAAGCCGAAGCCGTTCGAGATCGCGACGTCGACCTGGGCTTCGCGCGCCACGTTGGGCACGTAGTCGAGACGGCAGTCGGGGTCGGGGAATTCGTAGTTGATCGTCGGCGGCAAGATGCCGTGGTAGAGCGCGAGCGCCGTCGCGGCGCCTTCGACGGCGCCAGCGGCACCGAGCAGGTGGCCATGCATCGACTTCGTCGAGCTGACCGCGAGTTTGAAGGCGTGCTCGCCGAACACGGTCTCGATCGCCTGCGATTCCGCGGTGTCGCCGAGCGGCGTCGACGTTCCGTGCGCGTTGATGTAGCCGACGCGTTCCTTCGCGACCTCGGCGTTCTCGAGCGCGCGTTGCATCGCGAGCACGACGCCCTTCGATTCGGGATCGGGCTGCGCGATGTGGAAGGCGTCGCCCGACTGGCCGTAGCCGAGCACTTCGGCGTAGATGCGCGCGCCGCGCTTGATCGCGAACGAGCGTTCCTCGAGCACGAGTACCGCGGAGCCTTCGCCGAGCACGAAACCGTCGCGCTGCGCGTCGAACGGCCGGCTGGCTTTCTCCGGCGTGTCGTTGCGGCGCGAGAGCGCCTTCATCGAATCGAAGCCGCCCATCGCGGTCGGCATCACGGTCGCTTCGCTGCCGCCGGTGACGACGGCAATCGCTTGGCCCAGCGCGATCTTGTCGAACGCCACCGCGAACGCATCGTTCGAACTCGCGCAGGCGCTGGCGACGGAGAACACCGGCCCGCGCAGACCGTGCGCCATCGAGATGTGCGCGGCGGCCGCATTCGACATCAGCATCGGGACGAAGAACGGCGACATGCGATCCCACGCCTTGGTCGGCGCGACGGCGCAGACGGAGTCCTCGACCGTGATGATGCCGCCGATGCCGCTGGCGATGATCGCTCCGGTGCGCGCGCGCACGTCGGGATCGTCGGGAAACGCGGCGTCGGCCAACGCTTCGCGCGCGGCGACGAACGCAAAGTGCGCGAAGCGATCCATGCGCCGGGCCTCTTTGCGGCCGATCAAGGCGTCGGGGTCGAAGTCTTTCACCTCGGCCGCAATATGGGTCTGCAACTTGTGGGAATCGTAGGCCGTGATAAGGCCGACGCCGCTGCGCCCGTTGATCAGGGCATCCCAAAAAGCGGGGTGGGAATTCCCCAGCGGCGTGACCGCACCGATCCCGGTGATGACGACTCGGCGTTTCTCCAAAACGAGCGGGGTTACGACGACCCGCCCCCCGGCCCATGCCGTTCCCGGGAAACCGGGGCCGGGGCGGCAAGTACGAAGGGGTATGGCCGCCTTTCCGCCCGGCCCCGGACCGCTGGCCGCGTTCCGGGGGATGGTCCCGGGGCGCGATATGAACCGCATCCCGGAGTTTTTCCGCGACGTCACGGCTCGCTACGGTCCGATCGCGAGCTTTCGCCTCGGCCGGCGGCGGTTCTACTTCGTCAACGACCCGGCGGCGATCGAGGAGTTGCTCGTCGGCAACCCCCGCGCTTACGTCAAAGGCCGCGGCACGCAGCGGCTCGAGCGCCTGCTCGGTTCGGGGCTGCTGACCAGCAACGGCGAGTTCCACTTGCGCCAGCGGCGCCTGGTACAGCCGGCCTTCCACCGCGAACGGATCGCCGGTTACGCGGCAGCGATGGTCTCACGCGCCGAGCGCTTTGGCCAGGCGATCGCCCCCGGTCAGGCGCTCGAGATGGGCGCCGAGATGAGCCGGCTGACCCTCGGGATCGTGGCCGAAACGCTGTTCGGGACCGACGTCGACCGCGAGGCCGACACGATCGGCGCCGCGCTCGATGAGGCGATGAGCAGTTTCCCGCTCGCGATTTCGCCGCTGGGCGAGCTGCTCGACCACCTGCCGATGGTCCCGGTCGTGCGGCGCTTCCGGGCTGCGCGCGGGTCGCTCGACGCGATCGTCTACCGCATGATCTACCTGCGGCGGCGCGAGCGCCGGCGCGAGGGCGAGACCGAGGGCCCGCGCGACGTGCTCGGGATGTTGCTCGATGCCGCCGACGCCGAGGGCGGCATGCCGATCGAGCAGATCCGCGACGAAGCCCTGACCCTGTTGCTGGCCGGCCACGAGACGACGGCCAACGCCCTTACCTGGACCTGGCTGCTGCTGGCCCGCCACCCGGCGGTCGAAGCGCGCCTGCATGCGGAGCTGGAGCGGGTCCTCGGCGGGCGCCCCCCGGCGGCCGAGGACCTGCCCGCGCTCGGCTTCGCGCGCGACGTGGTCGCCGAAGCGATGCGGCTCTACCCGCCGGCCTGGGTCGTCGGCCGCCGGGCCATCGAGCCGGCGGCGCTCGGCGGGTGGACGGTCCCCAAGGACGGCGTCGTGCTGGCCTGCCAGTGGATCACCCACCGCGACCCGCGCTTCTGGCGTGAGCCCGAGGTCTTCCGGCCCGAGCGCTGGTCGAACGGCGAGACCGCGACGCTGCCGAAGTTCGCTTATTTTCCCTTCGGCGGCGGCAACCGGCGCTGCATCGGCGAGGCCTTCGCCTGGACGGAGACCGTGCTCGTCCTCGCGACGATCGCCCGCCGGCTGCGCTTCCGGGCCGCCCCGGACCTGGGTGAGGTGGCCGCCCAGCCGCTCGTCACCCTGCGCCCGGCGGCCCTGGTGCGGATGACCGCGGAAGCGGTCGCCTGAACGCGGCCTTGCTCCCATCCCCGGGGCCTGCTATAATGCTGCGGCTATGTTCCATTTTGATCTGCAGCTGTTCGCGTCGAAGAAGGGCGCCGGCTCGACCCGTAACGGCCGCGACTCGAACGCGCAGCGCCTGGGCGTGAAGCGCTTCGGCGGCCAGGTCGTCGTGCCGGGCAACATCATCATCCGCCAGCGGGGGACGAAGTTCTACCCGGGCGTCGGCGTGATGATGGGCAAGGACCACACGATCTTCGCGATCGTCGAAGGTCAGGTCAGCTTCACTACCTCGCGGAACCGCAAGCATATCAACGTCATCGCGGCCGGTTAACACGCCGGCCAGCTCGCTTGCCGAAAGAGAGCCGAGCGGCTCTCTTTTTGATTTTTAGGACCCATGCAATTCATCGATGAAGCGTCGATCGCGCTCGAAGCCGGCAACGGCGGCGACGGGATCATCGCATGGCGGCGCGAGAAATACGTGCCCAAGGGCGGCCCGGCGGGCGGCGACGGCGGCCGCGGCGGCGACGTGTATCTCGAAGCGACGCCGAATCTCGGCACGCTGGTCGATTTCCGTTTCAAGAAGACCTTCGCGGCCGATTCGGGCAAAGCCGGATCGCAGTCGAACAAGTCCGGCCGCGCGGGCGACGATCTCATCATTCCGGTGCCGGTCGGGACCCTGGTCTATCGCGCGATCGTCGACGTCGAAGGCAACGCGGGGCAAGAGCGGCTCTTCGCCGACATGAGCGAGCCGTTTGCGCGCACGCTCGTCGCCAAAGGCGGGCGCGGGGGCCTCGGCAACCAGCACTACGCGACATCGGCGCGCCAAGCGCCGCAGTTCGCCGAGAAAGGCGACCGCGGCGAGCGCTGCAATCTGCGCCTCGAGCTCAAGCTGCTCGCCGACGCGGGTTTGATCGGACTGCCGAACGCCGGCAAATCGACGTTGCTCTCGGTCGTCTCGGCCGCGCGGCCGAAGATCGCCGACTATCCGTTCACCACGCTCGAACCGCAGCTCGGCGTCGTACGCATCGATGAAGAATCGTCGTTCGTGCTGGTCGACGTCCCGGGCTTGATCGAAGGCGCGAGCTCCGGCGCGGGGCTCGGCGATCGCTTCTTGCGGCACGTCGAACGGACGCGCGTGCTGATTCATCTGATGGACGGCGCGAAGCCGCTCGACGAACTGCTCGCCGATAAGGCGACGATCGAGAACGAACTCGCGGCATGGAACCCGGCCCTACCGCAAAAACCGACCCTGCTCGTCGTGACGAAACTCGATCTGCCCGACGCGCGCGAGAGCTTCGCGGCGTTGCGCGAACGCTTCCCCGGCTTGCGCGGCATTTCGGCGGCAACCAACGAGGGCGTGCGCGAACTGATGTACGCGGCGTGGGACACCGTGCGCGCGCTGCCGCCGCCCGACGTCGCGATGCCCGCGCCGGCGGTGCACGATCTGCGAGCGGACGAGCCGTTCGAGATCCGCATCGACGACGGCGTGTACGTCGTCAGCGGCGAGCGCGTCGAGCGGCTCGCGCAGATGACCGACTTCGAATCCGACGAAGCGCTGGCGCGGTTCGAGCAGATCCTCGGCAAGATGGGCGTCACGAAGAAACTCCGCGATCTCGGCGTTCACGACGGCGACACGGTCCGCATCGCGGGCGTCGAGTTCGATTACAGTTGACGGCGCGCGCGATCGCATGAAGCTGGGGATCTTCGGCGGGTCGTTCGATCCGGTGCACAACGGCCATCTGTTCGTCGCCGACGCGGTGCGCGAAGCGTGCGGCCTCGAACGCGTGCTGTTCGTTCCGACGCGTAGCGGACGCCATCGCGCGGCACCGTCGGCGGATGCCGCCGCGCGCGCCGATATGATTCGCTTGGCGATCGCCGCCAACGCGGCGTTCGCGTTCGACGACAGCGATCTCGCCGACGACGCGACCGGTTACACCGTCGATCTGCTGCCGCGACTGGCCGCTCGCTATCCGGGCGACGAACTCACGTTCATCGTCGGCGGCGACTCGCTCGTGCATTCGCGCTGGAACCGGCTCGACGCGATCCTCGATCGGCTGGCGGCGTTCGTCATCGCACCGCGCGGCGACGTCACCGAAACCGAACTCGAGGGTGCGCTCGCGGAGCTCGGCGCGGAGCGGCGCGCGAAGATTCGGTTCCTCGATCTCCCGCTGGTCGCCGAATCCGCGACCTTGATCCGCGCGCGCCTGGCCGAGGGGCGCAGCGTGCGCTATCTCGTCCCCGAGCCCGTTTTCCGCTACATCAACGAGAGTACGCTTTACCGATGATCGACGAAGCGCTGGGCGGCGTCCCGGCTACCGAACTCGCCGCCGCGTACGGCACGCCGCTCGCCGTCATCGACACCGGCGAAGTCGAACTCGAGATCGACCGCTTCGTGCGCGCGTTCGTCGCGCGCGGCATCACGGTCGCCTACGCCGGCAAAGCGTTCCTCGTCACCGCGTTCGCCGAACTGCTGGCCGCGACTCCGCTCTGGCTCGACGTCTGCTCGCTGGGCGAACTCGTCACGGCCGAACGCGGCGGCTTTCCGGCGGCGCGCATGTATTTTCACGGCGTCGCCAAGACCGACGCTGAGTTGCGCGCGATCGTCGCCCGGCGCGTCGCGTTCGCCGTGGTCGACAGCACCGAGGAGATCGAGCGGCTGGCCGCGCTCGCGTCCGGCGACGCGCCGGTCGACGTGATGCTGCGGATCAACACCGGCATCGAAGCGCACACGCACGAGTTCATCCGCACCGGCGGCGAGAACACGAAGTTCGGCGTGCCCGAGGATCAGGCCGAAGCCGCCTTGCGCCGCATCGCCGAACTGCGCTCACTGCGGCTGATCGGGCTGCACTCGCACGTCGGCTCGCAGATCGTCGACGTCGAGCCGCTAATCGCGAACCTGGACGAACTCGTGGGCTTCGCCGAACTCGCAAACCGGCTCGGGCTCCCGGTGGAACGCCTGATCGTCGGCGGCGGGATCGGGATCGAAAACGCGCCCGGCGACCCGCGCCCGATCGACCTCGACGCGTTCGCCGCCCGGCTGGCCGCCCGCGCCGCCGGCACGCCCTACCAGCTGGCGATCGAGCCGGGCCGGGCGCTGATCGCGCGGGCGGGCAGCCTGCTCTACCGGGTCGTCAGCATCAAGCAGCAGGGCCGGCGGCGCTTCGTGGTCGTCGACGGCGGCATGACCGACAACCCCCGCCCGTTGCTCTACGGCGCGCACCACCCCGCGGAGCTCGCCGCTTCCGCCGCAAGCGGACCCGACGCCCCGGCGACCCTCTCCGGCCGCTCGTGCGAAAACGACGAGATCGGGGAATACCGGCTGCCCGCCGACGTGCGGGCCGGCGACCTGATCGCGATGCGGTACACCGGGGCCTACACGTTCAGTATGGCCAGCAACTACAACCGCTTCGGCAAACCGGCCGTGGTGTTCGTTCGCGACGGCGGCCACCGCCGCGTCGTGCGCGCCGAGACCGCCGACGACGTTTCGCGCTACGACCTCGGCTGATCGGCGCGGACCGGCAATTTCCCGGCATTGCTTGCGCAATCGCGAATCCGCGGCCTAGAATCGCTGTATCGCTAACGAACTTTCCGGTCTCCAGACCGTAGCGCTCGCGAGCGCGTCGCCGCGGCGGCGCGAGCTACTCTCATCGCTGGGTCTGGAAGTCGACGTCATCCCGACCGCTTACGACGAATCCCCGCTGCCCGGCCGCTCGCCCGTCGAGACGGCTCTGGTCCACGCCCGGGGGAAGGTCGAACACGCCCAGGCCTCGCCCCACCTGACGATCGGGGCCGACACCGTGGTCGACCTGGACGGGCGCACGCTCGGCAAGCCGCGCGACGACGACGAGGCGCGCGCGATGCTCGGCGAACTGAGCGGCCGCAGCCACCAAGTCCACACCGCCTTCGCGCTGCGCGATCCCGCCGGCCGGATTGCCGCGGTCGAGGCGGTCAGCACGCGCGTGCGCTTCGCCGTGCTCGATCCGGCGACGATCGCGGCCTACGTCGCCAGCGGCGACGGTCGCGACAAGGCCGGTTCGTACGGCATTCAAGGCTTCGCGGCGACGCTCGTAGAGCGGATCGACGGCGACTACTTCACCGTGGTCGGCTTTCCGCTGGCGGCCTTCGCGCGGGCGTTGCCGGCACTCGGCTGGCGGCTCGTGCCGCGCCGTTCGGGGGTCCCGGCATGGGCTTTGTAGCGACCGTCCGCTCGACCCTCAGCCCCGATCTCGGGATCGATCTCGGCACGGCGAACACCGTCGTCTACGAGCGCGACGCGGGGATCGTCGTCAGCGAGCCGTCGGTCGTGGCTTACCGGCGCAGCGACGGTGCGGTGATCGCGGTCGGGGCCGCCGCCAAGGAACTCGACGGGCGCGCACCGGGCCTGGTCGACGTCGTCCGGCCGCTACGCGGCGGCACGATCTCCGATTTCAACGGCGCCCACACCCTGATCAAAACGATGGTCGACCGGGCGCTAGCGGCGCGGCCGCGCATCGCGCCACGGATCATCGCGTGCGTACCCGGCTGCGCCACCGATATCGAGTGCAAGGCCGTGGAAGAAGCCGTGCGAGCGGCCGGACCGCGCACGACGATCTTCGTACCGCAGGCGGTCGCCGCGGCGATCGGCGCGGGACTCGACGTCACGACGACGCGGGCGCGCATGGTCGTCGATATCGGCGGCGGCACGACCGAGATCGCGGTCCTCTCGCTGAGCGGCATCGTCGCGATGCATTCGATCAAGATCGGCGGCGACACGTTCGATGCCGCCGTCGCGGCGCGGCTGCGCAACGACGAGCGCTTCGCGGTCGGGCCGCTGACGGCCGAGCGCCTGAAGATCGAACGCGGTTACGCGGGCCGCGCGCCGGGCCGCGAGCCGCTGACGATCGCCGGCACCGATCTCAACCGGATGCGCCCCGCGCGGCGCTCGATCGAAGAGCGCCTGATCGGCGAGGCGATGCGCGACGGTATCGACGCAATCGTGCGCGCGGCGTGGTCGATCCTCGAAGCGACCCCACCCGACATGGCGGCCGACCTCATGGAGACCGGCATCACGCTGACCGGCGGCGGCGCGCTGATCCCCGGGCTCGCAGGCGAGTTGAGCATCCGGACGAACGTCCCGACGACGGTCGCGGAGGAACCGCTGCTCGCGGTCGCCCGCGGTGCCGGTGAAATTCTCGCGTCACCCGGCTTGCTCGAGCAGTTGCGCCCGCATGCCGACCGGCTGACGAGGTGGTACCAATCTTTACGTATCGGGATGACGGAAAGCTATTCGCGGTAGCCGGCGCGATTCTCATCGCGGCACTGCTGGCCTTTCTGCAACTCGATTTTATCCGCGCCGGACGCGCGAGTCCGCTCACCGTCATCGTCACGTCGATCGGCGCGTGGGCCCAACTCGCCGCGACCTCGATCGCGAACGGCGTGCGCGACGGCGCGAGCGCCGTCGTCAGCTTGCCGCAGCTCGAACACGACAACGCCGAACTCAACGCGCGGGTCGAAACGCTCGCGCGTGAAAACGCGACGCTCTCCGAAACCTTGGCCCGCGTCCCGGCCGAAGCGGCACTCGCGCGCGCGCAGGCCGGCGAGCCGCACGGCCTCGCCGCTTCGGTGATCGGCTTCGATCCCGATAACGCGCTGCACGCGATCACGATCGATCGCGGCGCCAAGGATCATCTGCAGGTCGACGACGGCGTCATGACCGGCGACGGCGTCGTCGGCCGGGTGATCGAGGTCGACCCGCTCTCCTCCAAAGTGCTGCTGATCAACGACCCCACCAGCCGCCTGCCGGCGCAAGTGCAGCGCGGCCGCTGGTGGGCGATCGCGGTCGGCACGTTGACGCGCGTCAAGCTGCGTTTCATTTCACAGGACGCGCAACTGCGCGCCGGCGATCGCGTCGTGACCGGCGAGGGCCGCTCGTTCCGCGCGGGCGTGTTGATCGGCCGGATCAGTTCGATCGAGCCGATGAGCGCCGGCGCGCTCGACCGCTCGGCGATCGTCGACCCCGCGGTGAATCTCGCCGCACTGACGCGAGTGCTCGTTGTTCCAAAGTAAGTACCGCTCGATCGAGATCGTCAGCGGGCCGGCGTTCTGGCCGAGCGCGGGCTTCGTCGCGCTCGCCGTGTTCGCGCAGACCGCGTTCGCGCCGTGGCTGATCGTGCGCGAGGGCATACCGTCGTTCGTCACGATCGCCGTCGTGCTCTACACCTTGAGCGCCGGCGCGCGGCGCGGCGCACCGCTCGGCCTGATCGCCGGCGTACTCAGCGACGCGGTCGCGGGCACCGGCGGCGCGTGGACGCTGACCTACACGTTGCTGGCGCTCGCCTGCGGCGCGGTCGCGCGCGGCTTCTTCGCCGACGGACTCGTCCCGCGGAGCTTGTTCGTGGGGGTCGCGGTCGTCGCGCGCAGTGCGATGTTTTGGACGATCATGGCGTTCGAGGGCTACCCGCGCGGCTTCGGGACCGTGCATCTCCATGCCGCGTTCGAATCGGGCGCGCTGACCGCGCTCTACGCCTTCGTGTACCTGCTCTTCCGCGCGCGCTTCGGCGGCGAAGAGACGCGCATCGAACGGTTCGCGTGAAACCCGGCGTCCGCTCCAACGCGCGCCTGGCGGCGTTCGTCCTCGTGCTGGCGTGCGCCGCGATCGCGATCGTCGCGCGGCTGGTGCAAGTGCAACTCGTGCAGGGCGAGAACTTCGCCGCCGCCGCGCGCGCCAATCAGATCCAACTCATTCCGATCGCCGCGCCGCGCGGCTTGATCGTCGATCGCAACGGCGTCGTGATGGTGCGCAGCCGGCCGTCGTTCGTGTGCGCGCTGATCCCCTCGGAGGTCGTGCGTATCGACGACACGTTGCGCGAACTGGCGCGCGTGTTGCAAGTCGACGAGGCGCAGTTGCGGCGGCGGCTCTACCATCATCTCGGCGTCAACTACGATACGTTCGATCAGGTCATCACCTACGAGCCGAACGGGCCGATCATTCTCGCCGACGACCTCACGCCCGCGCAGACGGCGCGGCTGGCCGAGAGCGAATCGTCGATTCCGGGCGTCGATTTGGAAGAACAGCCGGTCCGCAACTACCCGCTGAACACGATCGGCGCGCAGGTCTTCGGCTACGTCGGCGCCATCACCGAGGACGAATATCGCGCGCGCCGCAGCGCGGGCTATTCGCCCAACGACGTGATCGGCAAGGACGGCCTCGAACAGACCTACGACGCGTGGCTGCGCGGCAAACTCGGCGGCCAGCAGATCGAGGTAAACTCCGCCGGCATCCTCGTGCGCCGGCTCAAGCCGGTCGATCCGGTGCCCGGAAACACGCTCGTGACCACGCTCGACGCGCGGCTGCAGCGCATCGTCGACACCGACTTGCGCGCCGAGATCGCGGTGCGCAGCCGTCAGATCGGTCACCGGCTGGCCGGCGCGGTCGTGGTGATCGATCCGGCGACCGGCGGCATCCTGGCGCTGGCCTCGTTCCCGACCTACGATCCGAACGATTTCGCGACGCCGATCAGCGCGGTGAAATTCAACGCGTTGCTGAACGACTCGCTGCAGCCGCTCTACAACCGCGCGATCGGCGCGGCCTCGCCCAGCGGCTCGACGTTCAAGATGGTCACCGGCTCGGGCGCGATCTCGAGCGGCGTCATCGGCCCGGACCAAATTCTCTACGACAGCGGCTCGTGGGCGTGTCACGGCGTCACGTTCACCGATCTCGTCTCCGGCGGCTTGGGCCGCACCGATTTCGTCAAGGCGCTGGCGGCCTCGTCGGACGGCTACTTCTACCAGCTCGGCTACCGGCTCGGCCACGAGCGGCTGCGCTACTACGCCCTCCAGTATGGCCTCGGTTCGCGGCTGGGGATCGACTTGCCGGGCGAGTATCCGGGGAACTGGCCGACCGAAGAGTGGGTGCAGCAGACCTACGGCAAGGACTACCACCTCGAGCCCAGCGACGTCTGCCAACTCGCGATCGGCCAGGGCTCGATGCAAGCGACGCCGCTGCAGATCGCGGACGCCTTGGCGGCCGTCCTCAACGGCGGGACGCTCTATAAGCCCCACGTCGTCGAGGCCATCCGCAGCCCGCACGGCCAGGTAATCAAGACCTTCGACCACGAGATCATCCGCCAGGTCGACGTGACGCCGGAGTCGCTGCGCGAGGTCAAGGCCGGCATGGACGAGGTCACGAGCTCGATCGGCACCGGCTACGGGCTGGCCGTCCCCGGGATGCCGTTCGGCGGCAAGAGCGGCACGGCCCAGACCGGCTTCGCGGGCAGCGGCAAGAACACGACCTGGTTCACGGCCTACGCGCCGGCGCCGCACCCGACGATCGCAATGGCGGTCTACGTCGAGAAGAGCGGCGGGTACGGCGCGACCGTGGCGGGCGTCGTCGCACAGCACATCATCGCCGACTACTTCAACAAGAAGATCCCACCGATCGGCCCATAGAGGATTCGCTGCGGCGAATCCGTCGCGTTTGGGCTACGCCCAAGCCGCAGGCGCGACCGGGCTTACATGCCGGTCTGTCGAAGCGTATCCGGCCATGTCGACGCTCGCTCAAGATTACAACTACCTGTGTGCCGCCGTTTCCCGTTTGGGCAGCGAAGCGGCGTTCGAGGTGCTCGGGCGAGCGCGCGCGCTGCAGGCGGCGGGACGCGATATCGTCCACCTCGAGGTCGGCGAGCCCGATTTCGACACGCCCGCGCACGTCAAAGCGGCCGGTAAGGCGGCGATCGACGCCAACTTCACGCATTACGCGCCCAACCCCGGGATCATGGACCTGCGCGAAGCCGTCGCGGTCTACGCCACGCGCTTTCGCGGCCTGAAGACGCCCTACGCCGCCGAAAACGTGGTGGTCGCGCCCGGGGCCAAACCGATCATCTGGAATCTGCTCTCGGCGCTGCTCGATCCGGGCGACGAGATGCTCTACGCCGACCCGGCCTACCCGACGTACGTCGCCGCGGCCGGCTATCTCGGCGCGCGCGCGGTGCCGGTGCGCCTGCTCGAGAGCAAGAACTGGCGGCTCGACCTCGACGAACTCGCCGCGCGCGTCACGCCGCGCACGAAACTGCTGGTGTTGAACAGCCCGCACAATCCGACCGGCGGCGTGCTCACGCGCGACGACCTGGCGGCGATCGCGGCGATCGCGGCCAAGCACCGCTTCCTGATCCTCACCGACGAGATCTACAGCCGCAACATCTACGGCACGCGCTTCGAATCGATCACGCAATTCGAGGAACTGCGCGACCGCACGATCGTCGTCGACGGCTTCTCGAAAGCGTACGCGATGACGGGCTGGCGGCTGGGCTACTGCATCGCACCGGCCAAGATCGCGCGCGCTGCGACGCTGCTCGCCAACAACACCTACGCCTGCGTCTCGACGTTCATTCAAAAGGCCGGCATCGCCGCGCTCGAAGGCCCCGACGCGCCGGTCGTGGAGATGAACGAGATCTTCCGCACGCGCCGCGACGCGGTCATCGCCGGACTCAACGCGATTCCGAACGTCAGCGCGTGCGTGCCGGACGGCGCGTTCTACGCGTTCCCGAACATCACCGCGATTACCGGTGACGACAAGCGGCTCGCGTCGTATCTGCTCGAAGAAGCCGGCGTCGCGCTGCTGGGCGGCTCGTGCTTCGGCGAAGCGGGTGCCGGGTATCTGCGGATCTCGTACGCCAACTCGATCGAGAATCTCCAGAAGGCGCTCGAGCGCATGCGCGCCGCGCTCCCGAACTACGTGGCCTGGAGCGCCTAATGCCGACGGTGACCCTGGTGCACGCCGTCCTGCCGGCGCTCGCACCGATGCAAGCCGCGCTGACGGAGGGCATCCCCGGCGTGCGCATCCGGCATTTGCTCGACGAGGGCTTGAGTTCCGAGGCCGAACGGCGCGGGCGCGTCGACGACGTCTGCATCGAGCGCATGATGACGCAGCTGCGGCTGGCGGTCGAAGCCGGCACCGATGCGGTGCTGCTCACGTGCACCGCGTACTCGACGATGCTGCCGCAGGCGCGTGCGGCGTGGCCCACGATGCCGTTTCTCGCCGTCGACCAGATGATGGTCGAAACGGCGGTCGCACGCGCGCACCGGATCGGCGTGCTCGCGACGTTCATCTCGGGTCTGGAACAGCAGACGCTGATGCTCAACGCCGAGGCGCAGCGCCAAGGCCGCACGATCGAGATCGTGCCCAGCCTGCACCCGGCCGCATTCGATGCGGTGCGGGCGGGCAACACGGCCGAACACGACCGCATCGTGCTCGAGGCACTGCCGGCGCTGGCCGACGACGTCGAGATCGTGTTGCTGGCGCAAGCCAGCATGTCGCGCGTGATGGATCGCGTTCCGGAAAAGTACCGCGACCGCGTGCTGAGCAGCCCGCATCTCGCCGCCCAGGCCCTGCGCGAGACGTTCGAAGGCGTCGCGCACCGCGACGCACAAGGAGCCGCCTCGTGAAACTCGCTTACATGATGACGACCCCCGAAGCCGCGCCGCTCGCGCTCTGCTGGCACGGTGACCCCGCCTACGTGATCGGCCGCATCGCGGAGATCGGCTACGCCGGGGTGGAGCTGCAGGTCCAGGACCCGGCCAAATTCGACCACGACGCGATCGCGACGCTCGCGAGCAACAACGGCATCGCGATCAGCGCCGTGAGCACCGGCGCGATCGGCGCGGCCGAAAGTCTGTATCTCACCTTGCCCGACGCCGCCGGGCGCCGGAAGGCGATCGACCGCTTTCGCGCGGTCCTCGAGCTGGCGGCGGAATACGGCGTCGATGCGAGCATCGGACGCTTTCGCGGCGGCAGCAAGATCGCCGGCAGCCGCGAGCAGGCGATGACGTGGCTGCGCGAAGCGCTCGAAGAACTGTTGCCGCTCGCGGAATCGCTGGGCAACAAGATCGTGCTCGAACCGCAGACGCGCTACATCGGCGACCTGCTCAACACGATCGACGAGACCGTGACGTTCATCCGCACGTTCGATTCGCTCTCGCTGACGTTCGAGGCCGACTTCCACCACCAGTCGCTCGAAGAGCACAGCCTCGTCGCCTCGCTCGTCGAGGGTCAGCGCAGCGGGCTGATGTCCTACGTGCAGATCGCCGACTCGACGCGCCACGCGCCCGGTACCGGCAGCTTCAACTGGATCGACCTGATGGCGACCTTGCACGCCGCCGGTTACGACGGCTGGCTCGCGATGGAGTTCACGCAGGGGCGCGACAGCGATCGCGCCGCGCAGCAGGCCTACCGCACCGTGCGCGGCGCCTTGGACACGATCCAGGCGTGATCGCGGGCGTCGTCGCCGACGATTTCACCGGCGCGAGCGACATCGCCAATACCCTCGTCCAGGGCGGGATGCGGACGGTGCTTACGATCGGTCCGCCGCATCCCGGACGCGACTACGGCGCACCCGATGCGATCGTCGTCGCGCTCAAGACGCGTTCGATTCCGGCGGCCGAAGCGGTGACGCAATCGCTCGCGGCGCTCGACGCGTTGCGCGCGCGCGAAGCACGGCTGACGTTTTTCAAGTACTGTTCGACGTTCGATTCGACCGACGCCGGCAACATCGGCCCGGTCGCCGACGCGCTGCTCGAGCGGCTCGGTGCCGAGTTGACGTTGCACTGCCCGGCGTTTCCGGCCAACGGGCGGCGCCTGTTCGGCGGCTATCTGTTCGTCGGCGACGTGCTGCTCTCCGAATCGGGAATGCGCGATCATCCGCTCACGCCGATGCGCGATGCGAACCTCGTGCGCGTGCTCGGCCGGCAGACGCCGCACAGCGTCGGGCTGATCGATTTCGAGATCGTGCGATCGGGACGCAATTTCGTCGCGGCGGCGCTGCGCGCGGCGGCGTCCGGCGGCCTGCGCCACGCGCTCGTCGATGCCGTCGGCGATGACGACCTCTACGCGATCGGCGCGGCCGCGCTCGACACGGGTCTGCCGTTGATCTGCGGCGGCTCGGGCATCGCGCTCGGCGTTCCGCACGCCCTGCGCGAGCGCGGCCTGCTGACGACGGCGAGCGGGGAGGCGGCGACGTTACCCGCGACGCCCGGCCGGGCCGCGGTGCTGGCCGGCTCGTGCTCGCGCGCGACTCGCGCGCAGATCGCGCACGCGCGCGTGGCCGGGCTGCCGGTGTTCGATTTGAGCCGGCGCTCGTTCGACGATCCGGCGGCGCTGGCCGGCGAAGCGCTCGCGTGGGCCGACGGCTCGCTCGGTGAGCGCCCGATCGTGGTGGTGGCTTCGGATAACCCCGATGGAGTCGCGGAAAACCAGCAGCGCTACGGCGTCGCCGCGGCCGCCGAGCGCGTCGAGGGCGTGCTCGCCGCGATCGCGCGCGGCTTACGCGAGCGCGGCGTGGGCCGCATCGTCGTCGCCGGTGGCGAAACCTCGGGCGCCGTCGTGGAGGGCCTCGGCGTCGATGCGCTGCGCATCGGGCCGCAGATCGATCCGGGCGTGCCCTGGACGGCGACGTTCGACGATCCGCCGCTCGCCCTCGCGCTCAAGTCGGGCAACTTCGGCGCCGAGGACTTCTTCTCGCGCGCGTTCGCGGCACCGGTGCACGCATGAGCGACGCGACGCTTGCAGCCGCGCGCGAGCTGTGCGCGGCGGGCCGAACGCTGGCGGCCCAAGGGCTCGCCCCCGGCACGTCGGGCAACATCTCGCTGCGCGCCGGCACGGGCTTTGTGATCAGCCCGACCAACGCCGCACTCGGCGAGCTCGAACCCGAGCGCGTCTCCGTGCTCGACGAGCGCGGCGCGCATATCGGCGGCGATCAGCCGACCAAAGAACGCGAATTGCACCTCGCGCTCTACGAACGCCGCGCCGGTGCAAACGCGATCGTGCACACGCATTCGACGTCGGCGGTCGCGCTGGCGTGCCTGTGCGAGGTCGACCCCGACAACGTGCTGCAACCGCTGACGCCGTATGCGTTGATGCGCGTCGGCCGGCTCGTGCTCGCGCCCTACGCGCGCCCCGGCTCGCGCGCGCTCGTCGACGCCGTCGCCGCGCGCGCCGCGGATTCGCCGGCGATCCTGCTCTCGAACCACGGTCCGATCGTCGCCGGACCGACGCTCGCCGCCGTCGTCGCAGCGATCTGCGAAGTCGAGGAAGCGGCGAAGGTCCAGTTGCTCGTGCACGGCCGCAAGGTGCGGCTGCTCGGTGCCGGCGACATCGCGGAGTTGCTCGGCTAAATCAGGCGCAGCGCGCGTTTTACGTCGGCGAGCGTCGCGCTCGCGACGACGCGCGCGCGCTCGGTGCCGTCCGCGACGATGCGCGCGATCGTCGCGCGATCGAACGACGCGCGCCGGGCGCGCACCGGGCGCAGCCAAGCGTTCATCGTCTCGGCCAGTTCGCCTTTGCACGCGACGCACCCCAACGCGCCGCTGCGGCACTCGGCCGCGATCGTTTCCGTGCGCGCGGCGTTGCAGAGGTGGTGCAGTGCGAAGACGGGACAGATGTCGGGATTGCCCGGGTCGTTGCGCCGGACTTTCTGCGGATCGGTAATCGCCGAGCGGATCTTTTTCGTCGTCGCCTCTTCGTCGTCGGCGAGATCGATCGTGTTGTGATACGACTTCGACATCTTGCGGCCGTCGGTGCCGGGCACGGCCGGAAACTCGGAGAGAATCGCGTCGGGTTCGACCAGCGTCGGACCGTAGAGATGGTTGAAACGCCGCACGATCTCGCGACCGAGCTCGAGATGGGAGAGCTGGTCCTTGCCGACCGGCACTTTGGTCGCGCGGAAGACCGCGATGTCGCATAGCTGCAAGAGCGGATAGCCGAGAAATCCGTAAGTCGAGATCTCGGGACCGAGCGCTTCGATCTGATCCTTGAACGTCGGCACGCGCTGCAGCCACGAGAGCGGCACGATCATCGCGAGCATCGCCTGCAATTCCGCGATCTCGGGCACGGCGGACTGCAAGAACACGGTCGCGCGCGCCGGATCGACGCCCGCTGCGAGCCAATCGAGCACCAACTCTTCACGACTGTCGCGAATCGCCTGCGGGTCCTCGTAACCGGTCGTGAACGCGTGCAGGTCGGCGATTTCGAAGAAGGCGTCGCCGGTTGCTTGCAGTTCGACCCACTGCGCGAGCGCGCCGACGAGGTGGCCGACATGCAGGCGCCCGGTCGGGCGCGTGCCCGACATGATGCGCGCGCGAGGCTGGGTTGCGGGAGACGTCACATGCTGACGCTTCGCCGCGCGCGCGGCATTGTCTGTTTAATAGGCGACGCGCATCCCGGCGAACGGCATGCCGTGCTCGATGCACTCGCGCACGAACGCGCGCGCGGCATCGACCGCAACGGGCAGCGGATCGTGCAACGCGAGCCGCGATGCGACGGCGGCCGCGAGCAGCGAGCCGGTGCCGCGCAACTCGTGCGGAATTCGCGGCGCGTGCAGTTCGCGCACGGAGGCGCCGTCGGCGAAGAGGTCGATCGCATCGCCGCGCAAGTGCCCGCCCTTGAGCAGCACCGCCGCCGGGCCGAACGCGAAGAGCGCGGGTAGCGCGGCATGCATGCCGGCGAGGTCCTTGACCGTGCCGCCGGTCAGCAACGCGGCTTCGGCCAGATTCGGCGTGATCAACGCGCAGCGCGGGAAGAGCAGTTCGCGCAGGGCGGCGATCGTGGCGTCGTCGGCGAGGCGGTCGCCGCCGCTGGCCGCGATCACCGGATCGCACACGACCGGAACGCGCGGGTGCCCGGCGAGGCCGGTCGCGACGGCGCGCACGGAGCCCGGGTCGAGCAGCGCGCCGATGCAGAACGCGCCGATGCGCAGCCCGGTCAGCGCATCGAACTGCTTGGCGATCGTGCCGGCGTCGACCGGCAGGCGCGCCAGCACGCGCTCGGCGTCCTGCGCGCTGACGCCCGCCACGATGGCGACCGGCCGCGCCCCGAACGTCCGGATGACGGCCAGATCGAGCAGCACGCCGGCCGACGCGTAGGGCATCGTCGTGCCGATCGAGGCGACGAGCGGCACGCTCATCGGGCCCAGCCCGCGACGAAGGCGCGGGCCGCGGCTTCCGGATCGGCGGCGCCGGCCAGCGCGGAGATCACGGCCGCCATCGCGGCGCCGGTTTCGCGTACGCGCGGCAGCGTTCCGAGCGCGATCCCACCGATCGCCGCGACCGGGAGCGCCGTCGCTTCAACGACCACCCGGACGCCGTTCACCCCGATCGGTCCGCCCGCGTCGCCCTTGGAGCGGGTCGCGAAGATGGGGCCCGCGCCGATGTAGTCGACGAGCGCGGGATCGGCGGCACGCGCTTCGGCCGGCGTCCCGCACGAGAGCCCGATGATGCGCCCGCCGAGCCGCGCGCGCAGCGCCCGCAGGTCGTGGCCGGCGAGGTCTTCCTGGCCCAGGTGCACGCCGTCGGCTTCGAGCGCGAGCTCGACGTCGTCGTTGACGATCGCGGCGCCGCCGGCCGCGCGGATACGGGCCGTCAGCGCGCGCAGCAAGCTCGCCGCGATGCCGCTCTTGGCCCGGATCTGCACGAGCTTCACTCCGCCGCGCAAGAGCGCATCGAGATAGCGCAGCGGATCGGCGTGCGCGGCCGGCTCGACCAGCGCGTAGATCCCGCGCAAGGGCGTCATGCCGGGGGCGCAAGCCCCGCGACGTCGAGCGCGAACGGCGCATCGGCGCCCTCGCGCAGCAGCGGTCCGAGGGTCAGCGTAAACTGCCGCGGGCGCTCGTCGAGCCGGGGCGAGGCGAAGGTCAGGACGCCGGTGATCTGCGCATCGGCCGGGAGCCGCACGCCGAGAAACAGCCGGCGGTCGGTGCGCACCCAGTTGCGATCGACGATCGGGCGGTCGATCGCGCCGAGACCGTCGCGCAGCACGCTGCGCCCGTAGGGCAACACGGTGACGGCGCCGGCGCCGACGTTCGCGATGGTCACGACCACGGCGATTGCGCGGTCGTAGAACGAGACCTTCTTGATGCTGACCCGCACGCCGTTCGCCGTTGCCGACACGGGTGCTGCAGATGCGCGCCACGGCCGGCCGAGGTCCTTGATGCGCGCCGCCGAGCCCGATCCGAGCACGCCGTAGGCGACCGTCACGGTTGCGTGCGCGGGCACGTCGTGCGCCGGATCGCGAACGCGAATCGCTTCGCGCACGAAGTAGAGGCGGAAGCGCGCATCGCCGCGCGCGCCGAGCAGCGCGTACGACGCGATCCCGAACCCGTCCGCGACGAAGGTGCTCGCGTAATTGCGCGCGTTGCGAAAGTACGCGCGCGCGGGCGCATCGAGTAACGCGTAGGCCGCGTCGTAATCGCGCGCCGCGAGATCGCCCACGTAGCGGCGCACGAGCGCGGTCTGGGCACCCGGCGGCGGCGGATCGAGCGGTGCGGCGCCGAGCAGCATCACGGCCGCAGCAGCGGCGGCGATGCCGCGCGCGATCACGCCGAGTCGCCCAACAACAGATCGACGATGCGCAACAACTCGTCGTCGTCGGCGAAACGAATCTCGATGCTGCCGCCGCGCTCGCGCCGCACCAGTCCGACTTGCGCGGCGAAACGGTAACGCAAACGATCGATGACCGCCGCCGTTTCCGGATCGACGGCGGGCGCGGCGGCGCGCGGTTTGGCAACCGGCTCGCGCGCGAGGGCCTCGAGCGCGCGCACGCTCAGCCCCTCGGCTGCGGCGCGGCGCGCGATCGCATCGCGGCGCTCTTCGGGGATCGCGAGCAAGGTGCGCGCCGCGCCGGCGCTGAGCCGGCCTTCGCGCACGAGCGCCTTGATCGCATCGGACAAACTCAACAAGCGCACGGCATTCGCGACCGCGGGCCGGCTGCGTCCGACTCGCTGCGCGACCTGCTCTTGCGTGAACGCGTAGGTTTCCATCAGATGCGCGAAGCCCATCGCCTCCTCGAGCGGATCGAGATTTTCGCGCTGCAGGTTTTCGATGATCGCGACTTCGAGCGACTCGCGATCGTCGGCGTTGCGCACCAGCGCCGGAATCGTTTCGAGCCCCGCCGCGACGGACGCGCGCCAACGCCGTTCGCCCGCGATGAGTTCGTAGCGTTCGCCGGCTAAGCGACGCACGATGATCGGCACGAGCACGCCGAACTCGGCGATCGACGCGCGCAATTCCTCGAGCGCCTCGGCGGCGAACGTCGTGCGCGGCTGATGCGGATTCGGCGCGATCGCCGCGACCGGAACGTTGATCAGCCCGCGCGACGGCGGCGGCGCAAGCGGCGCGCTGGGCGCACCGAGCAACGCGCCGAGCCCGCGCCCCAGACCCCGCTTGGGTGTACTCACTGCGCCTCCTCGACGGTGCCGATACCGGCGATCGTTTCGCGCGCCAGTGCGATGTAGGCTTGCGCGCCGCGACTCTTGGGATCGAACAGCACCGCCGGCTTGCCGTACGACGGCGCTTCGGAGAGCCGGATGTTGCGCGGGATCTGCGTGTGAAACACGCGCTCGGGAAAGTAGCGCTGGACTTCGTCGAGCACTTCGACCGCCAAGCGCGTGCGTCCGTCGAACATCGTGATCAGCACGCCCAAAATCGCCAAGTCCGGATTGAGGCCTTCGCGCACGCGGTCGACGATCGTCGTCAACTGCGAGAGCCCTTCGAGCGCGTAGTATTCGGCCTGCACCGGGATGATGATCTCGCGCGCGGCGGTCAGCGCGTTGACGGTCAAGAGCCCGAGCGACGGCGGGCAATCGATCAGCACGTAGTCGTAGGCGCCGGCGGCGGCGGCCAGCGCTTCTTTGAGGCGGTGTTCGCGCGCGCCGGTCGTTACGAGCTCGATCTCCGCACCGGCGAGCGCGAGGGTCGCCGGGACTATCCACAGGTTTTCCACATCGGTGGGTTGGACGACGTCGGCGACCGCGGCGTGGTCGAGCAGCACGGCGTAGGAGTCGGCCTCGATGGTACGCTTATCGATTCCAACACCTGTCGTGGTATTGCCCTGCGGGTCGATATCGACGAGCAGGACGCGCGCTCCCATCAGCGCCAGCGACGCTCCGAGATTCACCGCGGTCGTGCTCTTGCCGACGCCGCCCTTTTGGTTGACGATCGCGATGATCCGCGCCGTCGCGTTTCCGTTATGTGCCAATGCCGTACCGCTCACCGATGATGCGCTGCGCACGCTCGGCCAGCAGGTGCCGCTCGTTCCGAGTCGGGTCATCGACGACCTCTTCAAACAACTCGGCCAAGATCGCGCCGACCCGGTGGTCGCCGCGGAACCCCGGCTCGGCCGCGCCGCCGGCGATCAAGAACGCGATCACGTCGTCGCCGCCGATCGCAAGGTCCCGAACCGAAAAAGCCGGCTTTTCGGCCAGAATCTCCGCGACGCGGCGTTCGAACCTCTCGTTCTCGTCGGTGCGCTTGGGCAGGCCGCTGCCGATGATGTCGGCGTGGCGCAGCGCGAACAGACGCTCCAGGTGCGTCGGGCCGATGCGGTTGATAAAGCGCCGGATTGCTTTCGGCTGGGCTTGCGGGTCGGCACCGTACATGTGGCCGCGAACCAGCACCTCGACCGTGGCGATCGTCTCGTTCGGGAAGCGCCAGCGTTCGAGCATCTGCACGGCCATGTCGGCCCCGACGTGCTCGTGGCGGTAGAAGTGCGGGCCATTTTTGGTGCGCGGCTTGCCGACGTCGTGGAGGACCGCCGCCAGGCGCAGGGTCACGTCACCCGGTGGGACGGCATCGATCGTCTCCAGGTTGTGCCGGTAGACGTCGTAGGCGTGCCAGGCGTTCTGATCGACCCCGACGCCTTCGGCGACCTCCGGCCAGACGTGAGCGAGGAGACCGGTCGTGCGGAGGATCTCGACCCCGATCGACGGGCGCGGCGCTAGGCCAAAGAGCTTCATCAGCTCGTCGCAGACCCGTTCCGGAGATACCGTCGTCACCAAAGCTGCCGCGGCGGTCATCGCGGCGCGGGCCGCCTCACTCAATTCGTAGCCGAACCGTGCGGCAAACTGCGCCGCCCGGAGCAGCCGCAGCGGATCCTCGACGAACGCTTGCGGGGCGACGATGTCGATGCGCCGGGCCGCGATGTCGGCAACGCCGCCGTAGGGATCGACGATTGCGTCGTCCCCGATGCGGCGGGCGATCATGTTCATGCGGAAGTCGCGCCGCCCCAAATCCTCCTCCAGCGAGACGCCGGGGCCGCTCTCGACGGCAAAATCCCGATGCCCAACCCCGGTCGACCGCTCGCGCCGGGGCAGTGCGATATCCGCCCGGCCCTCGGGGCTCGACAGCTTGACCACGGCAAACGATGCCCCGACCACATCGACCCGGCCGACCGTCCGCAGGCGCTCGACGAGCGCGTCGAGACCCAGACCGGTCACGACGTAGTCGAGGTCCTTTGGCGGGGCGATGCCGGGATCGGACTGCGCCCGGAACTCATCACGCACCCGGCCGCCGACCGCATAGAGCGCGTTCGCCGGGAGGGCCGCGGCGAGGCGCCGGTCCAGGGGATGAGGGATCACGAGGGCCATTCTACCGCAAGACCAGCGCGAATGATCCACGTGGAACAGTCGGGACGCGATGTTCCACGTGGAACCGCCGTTTCAGCGGCAGAGTGGGCGCTTCTCCGGGATCCCGTTCCGGCGCGGAAAGCGCTGCGCGGTCGGCAGCCGCTTCTCCAGAACGACAATCCACCGCCCCTCGCCGGCCGCGCGCTCCTCCAGCAGAACGGCTCCCAGCATCGGCGCAGCGTCCTCCAGGGCATGACGCTCTGCCGGTTCGAGCTTGGCGCGCTGCAGCAGCGCCCGGCCGCCGACACGCAAGAACGGCACCGTGAGCTCAGCGACCGTCGAGGGGTTCGAGACCGCCCGGGCGGTCGCATAGGCAAATTGCTCGCGCAATGCCGGATCGCGGGCCGCGTTTTCGGCCCGGCCGGCCACAACGGTGCCCGCGATCCCGAGCGCCTCGAGGGCCCCGCGCAGAAAAGCGGCTTTCTTCGCGATCGGCTCGAGCAATGTGACCGGCACGCCGGTCGCCAGCGCCAGCGGGATGCCGGGCAGGCCGCCGCCCGAACCGACGTCGATCAGGCTCTCGCGCACCTCGCCCGCGAGCGTCAGCGCATCGAGCAGGTGCGGGGTCAGCGCGGCCGGGTCTTTGGCCCCGGTCAGGTTCACCTTGCGGTTCGCCTCGAGAAGTAGCGCACCGTAGGCGGCGAGCCGGGCCGCAACGGCCGCATCGACGCCGGCGGCCACGAGCAGCCCCGTGAGGTCCGTTTCGTCGGCGGTCATCTATCCGGCGGGAACGGCGACGCGGATCGCGCCGCGGCGGTGGAGCACGACGCTGAGCACCGCCAGATCGGCCGGCGTGATCCCGGGGACGCGTCCCGCCGCGCCCAGCGTGCGCGGCCGCACCCGCGAGAGCTTGTCCCGCGCTTCGAGCGACAGCGCTGCGACCGCGCGATAATCGAACTCCGCCGGCACGAGGACCGCCTCGTCGGTGGCGGCACGGGCGATCGCGGCTTCCTGACGGCCGACATAGCCCGCCATCTTGATCTCGATCTCGAGCCGCTCGCCGGTCTCCGTCGACACGGCCGGCAACTCCGCCGCCACGTCGGCGTAGCGCACGTCAGGCCGCCGAAGCACGTCGGCCACGGTCGCGCCGGGCGGCATCACCGCCACGCCGATGGTGCGGCCGCCGACTTTGACGCGCCGCGCGCCCGCAGCGGCGGTCGCCAACGCATCCTGGCCCCCGCAGTACGTCTCCCAGCGCTCGTCGTCGACCAGCCCGATGTCCCGGCCGACCGGCGTCAGCCGCCGGTCGGCGTTGTCGTGCCGCAGAATGACCCGGTGTTCGGCCCGCGAGGTCAGCATGCGGTACGGCTCGTCGACGCCACGCGTCACCAGGTCGTCGATCAGGGTGCCGATATACGAGGTCTCCCGGCCCAGCCGCAGTGCCGGCCGCCCGGCTGCCCGGCGCGCCGCGTTGATCCCGGCAACGAGCCCCTGGGCGGCGGCTTCCTCGTAGCCGGAGGTTCCGTTGAGCTGCCCGCAGTGAAAGAGCCCCGCGACTCGGCGCGTTTCCAGGCTCGGGTCCAGCTCGGTCGGCTGCACGAAGTCATATTCAACCGCGTAACCGGCCCGAATCATGCGGACGTCCGAGAGGCCGGGCAAGGTTTGCAGCATCGCCAGTTGGACGTCGGCCGGCAGCGACGTCGAGAAGCCGCCGACGTAGAGGGTCGGCTCGTCCCAACCCTCGGGCTCGATGAAGACCTGATGGGTCGGGTTGTGGGCGAACTTCACGACCTTGTCTTCAATCGACGGGCAATAGCGCGGTCCGATGCCGCGGATCAGATCGAGCCCGTAGAGCGGCGAGCGGTGCAAGTTCTCCCTGACTATACGATGCGTATTGTCGTTGGTAAGAACGACCCAGCACGACAGCTGCGGGCCGGCGAACGCCGCCGGGCTGCAATACGAGAACGTCAGCGGCACGTCGCTCGGCCGCTGCTCGCTCATCGCACCCAGATCGACGCTCGCGCGGTCGATCCGCGGCGGCGTGCCCGTTTTTAGCCGGCCGAGCGGAAAGCCCAGCCGCGCCAGCGTTCCCGATAGCCCGAGCGCGGGCGCTTCGCCGAAGCGGCCTTCGGCCCGCACCTCGTCGCCGCGAAACGTCTTGCCGCCCAGAAACGTGCCGGTCGCGAGCACGACGTTGGGCGCGCGCAGCACGCGTCCGTCGCCCAACACGACGCCCGTCACGGCGCCGCCGGCGACGAGCAAATCTTCCGTCATTGCGGCCACGACCGTGAGGTTCGGCGTACGCGCGAGCACCGCGCGCGCGGCGCGCACGTAGCCCGGCTTATCGGCGAGCGCGCGCAACGCGCGCACCGACGGACCCTTCGATTCGTTGAGAAAACGCGCGTGCAACGATGTCGCATCGGCGACGCGCGCCATCTCGCCGCCGAGCGCATCCACTTCGCGCACGAGCTGACCCTTCGCGCTGCCGCCGATCGACGGATTACACGCTAGCGTGCAGACGCGTTCGGGATCGCCGGTGATCAACAGCGTTTCCGCGCCGAGGCGCGCGGCGGCGAGCGCCGCTTCGAAACCCGCGTGACCGCCGCCGACGACGATCACCGCAGCGTCGTCGCCGCGCGCGCGCGTCACCACGCGCGGCCGGTCGCGTCGCGCGCCGCCGGCACCGGAGCGCGCGCGAGCGCGGCACCGACGTGTTGTCCGAACGCGAACTCGACCGTGTGCCCGTCGGGATCGCCGACGAAACACCAATAGCCCACCGGCGGACCATCATCGTGCGGTCCGCTGCGCAACACGCCGTCGGCCTGCGCGCGCGCCGCGATCGCATCGACACGTTCGCGGCTCTCGACCGCAATGCCCAAATGCGCGAACGGTCCCAACGGATGCTCGATTTTCGCCGATGCCTGCACCAGCACGAGCACGAACGGCCGTAAGCCGTCACCGAGCCACACGACGCGCGTCGTCGAACGGCGGTCGTGCACGACCGTCAAGTCCGCATAGGCGCCATAAAATGCGATCGATGCATCGAGATCGTGGGCCGGCAACGCGACGTGCGTCCAGCCCAAGTCCGATCGTTCCTCAGTCGTCATCCCGCCGCTCACTTCCCGACGCAAAAGCGCGCGAATATTCCGTCGAGGATCGCTTCGGTCACCACCGCGCCCGTCACCTCGCCGAGCGCCGCGATGGCGACGACCAATTCCGGCGCGATCAGATCGAGCGCGTCCCCGCCGGCAAGCGTCGCGCCGGCACGCTCGAGCGCCTCGCGCGCCCGCGCGACCGCCGCCGCCTGCCGGGCCGACGCCAGGTGCGGCCGCGCGAGGTCCGGCGTCTCGCTCTCCCAGCCCACGCGTGCGATCTCGCCGCGCAGCGCGGCGACGGTCGCGGGATCGAAGGCGCTGCCCGCCAGCGCATCGCGCTCTGCGTCCGCGCGCGCAGCGTATGCGGAGCCTCCGAGATCGCTCTTGTTGAACAACACGACGCGCGGCCGCTCGCGCGTGGCTTCCAGCACCGCGCGCGCATCGGCATCGAGCGGCCGCGAGCCGTCGACGACGACCAGCGCGACGGCCGCGCCGGCCAGCGCGCGCCGCGCGCGTTCGATGCCGCTGCGCTCGACCGCGTCGTCGCTCTCGCGCAAGCCGGCCGTATCGAGCACGCGCACGAGCACGCCGTCGATCGCGAAGCGCTCCTCGATCACGTCGCGCGTCGTGCCGGCGACCGGCGCGACGATCGCGCGCTCTTCGCCGAGCAGCGCGTTGAGCAGCGACGACTTGCCGGCATTGGGCGGCCCGACGATCGCGAGCGAGAGCCCCTCGCGCACCAGCCGTCCGCGTTCCCAATCCGCCGTCAACTCAGCGAGCCGCGCGTCGAGCGCGGCCAGCCGTTGGGCGGCCTCGGCGCGCGCCGGTTCGGGAACCTCGTCGGGGTAATCGATCGCGCCGGCCAGTTCTTCGAGCAGCGTGGCGAGCTCGGCGGCGATCGCAACGATCTGCGCGCGCAGCCCGCCGCTAAGGTTCGCGTGCGCCGCGCGCGCGCCGGCGCGCGACTCCGCCTCGATCACGTCGGCCACCGCTTCGGCCGCACTTAAGTCGAGCTTGCCGTTGAGAAATGCGCGGCGCGTGAATTCGCCCGGGCCCGCCGCGCGCGCGCCCGCGTGCAGTAACGCGCGCAACGTCTCGCGCGCGACGACCGGACTCCCGTGCACGTGCAGCTCGACGACGGTCTCACCGGTCGCGGTGCGCGGCGCGTCCATCGCGAGCGCGAGCCCGGTATCGAGCACGCACCCGTCGACGTCGAGGATTTCCCCATACGTCGCGACGCGGTCCACGAGCGGGACGCGCGTGCGAAAGACGCGTGCGGCGATGCGGCGCGCATCCGGACCGCTGCAGCGGACGATCGCAATCGCTCCGCGCCCCGGCGGGGTCGCTATTGCAGCGATAGTCTCGTTCATCGTACGCCGCTTGCGGCGCAGCCGCAAACGCGACGGATTCGCCGCAGCGAATCCACTATTTTGGTGAGACGACCAGCCGGCGATCCGGATCGACGCCTTCCGACTCGGTTCGCACGACCGACGATTCGGAGAGCGCCAGATGCACGATCTTCCGCTCGCTCGGCAACATCGGTTCGAGTTTCACGGGCTTGCCTTCGCGGATCACGCGCTCGAGCGTCGCCAGCGCGAGCGTCTTGAGCTGATCGGCTTTGCGCGCGCGATAGCCTTCGGCGTCGATCGTATAATAGCGCCGGTTGTTGCGTACGCCCGCGTTGAGAATGTTGTTGAAAATCAAATTGAGCGCTTCGAGCGTGTTGCCGTTGCGGCCGATCACGTTGGCGAGCCGCGGCCCGCGAATCTCGAAGTACTCGCCCTCGGAGCGCGCGATGTAGACGATCTGGACGTCGTCGAGACCCATCTTCCCGAGCAGTTCCTCGAGCAACGCGCGCGCGGGTTTGGCCGCTTCGGGCTCGACCGAAGCGGCGGTCGTGGAACGCGGCGGTCCCGGCCGGCGATCGTTGCGCCCCCCGGGGCGGCCGCCGCCGCCGCGGCCGCGATCGCCGTAGCCGCGGCGCGGGGATCCGTACTCGTTGTCCATCTCTCGGCTCGTCCTCCTAGGAGCGTTTGCTGCGGCGCTGCGCCCGGCCGCTGGTGCTGCCGCCTTTAGCCGCCGGCGGCGTCTGGCGCGCGGAACTCTTCCCGCCGGCGAGCGCTGCGGCCGCTGCGGGTTCGACGGCCGTCTTGGGGCCGCCGATCAAACCATATTTGCGGTACATGAACAACTGCTGCGCCATCGTCAGCACGTTGAGCGCCAGCCAGTAGATCAGCAGCGCCGACGCCCAGTGATAGCGGAAGCCGAAGTACGCGATCATCAGCGGTGAGACGAAGGCCATGATCTTCTGCGTCTGGGCCTGCTGCGGGTCGCTCGACGGCGGGCTGCCGTAGCGCACGCTGACGTACATCGAGACGATGTAGAGCACGAACAGCGGCATGTCGAGCTCGGCCAGGCTGGTCGCGAAAATCTGCGGAAACGCGTGCGAGACCGGCGACCCGATCCAGAGGAACGACTCGCGGGCGAAATCCTTGAGGTGGGAGTTGATCGCCCAGAACAGGCCGAGCAAAATCGGCAGCTGGATCAGCAGCGGAAAGCAGCCCGCCAGCGGATTGACGCCGTGTTCCTTGTAGAGCGCCATCGTTGCGGCTTGGAGTTCCTGGGGGTTGCCCTTGTACTTCGCCTGCAGCGCGCGCAACAGCGGCTGCACCTTCTGCATCTCCGCCATCGACTTGAACTGCTGTTGCGCGAGCGGAAACAGCGCGATCCGGACGACGAGCGCGAGCAGGATCATGTCCAGCCCGTACGACGGGATCACGCCATGGATGGCGTTGAGCAGACCCAGCATCGCGTCGGTGACCGGCTGGAGGGGGTTAAAGGCGAACACGAGGCCAGGAACCTTTCAAAGGGGCGGCGACTGCGCCGACTACGGAACGGGGTCGATACCGCCCGGATGCCAGGGTGCGCACCGAACGATGCGCCGCATCGCCAGGAATACCCCGCGCAGGGGACCATGTTTCTCGATGGCTTCGGCCGCATACTCCGAGCAACTCGGAACGAAGCGGCAGGCCGGCGGCAGCAGCGGCGAGACCAGCCGCTTGTAGCCCCGGATGAGGCCGACGAGCGCCCAGGTCACGCGAGCAACGTTCCGAGTTCGGCGACGACCGCCGCGAAGTCCGCGGCACCCGCGCCGGGCCGGGCGATCAGCACCATGTCTCGATGCGGAGGAGCGCCGAAGGCCGAGCGATCCAGGATCGCCTTGACCCGCCGCCGGAGGCGATTGCGCACGACGGCGTTGCCGACGCTCTTGGCAACCGTGATCCCAACCCGCGAAGCGTCCCGCGCCTCGAGCGAGAGGAGCACGAACAGCGGGCCGGTCCGGCGCTTGCCCCGGCGTTGAACCCGGGCGAAATCGCTCCGTCGCCGGAGCGAGGCATAGCGGCGCACGACCGGCTGGGCTCAGACGGACAGGCGGTGACGACCCTTTTTGCGCCGCGCCGCGATGACCTTACGGCCATTTTTGGTGCTCATGCGCTCGAGGAAGCCGTGGACGCGTTTGCGCCGACGGTTGTGCGGCTGGAAGGTCCGCTTCACGGTGATGCTCCTTAAACCCGGGGAAACGAAAAGCACTGTATTGTAGCGGGACGAGCCCCGTCGAGTCAAGGAGAATCGCATTCTGCGAATGCTTCTCACGTTGTCCACAGACTGTGGAGAAGGCTGTGGACAGCGCCCGGGGCCGGCGCGCCGCAGAGCCTTACGGGCTGGCGGTTCCTGCCGCAGAAACGGCTTGCTAAAAACTTGGGCAGAACGCGAAAAGTCGCCAGATTATCAGGGATTTAAGCTTTCTCGGGCCCTGTGGATAAGTGGAGAAAACGGGGGACAACGAACCGCAGGAAGCCGCCCTCGCCTTGCCAATCCGTCTGCCTCATCCTCCGGTAGCGCACGGTTCGGCCGGTATTTCTATCTGCAGGTTTTTTGATGCATAACTCTCTTGCGACGGCCCAAACCTCCGATCTCTGGGCAGCGGCGCTGGAGCTGCTCGAACCCCGGTACAACCGGCCGGTGTTCGAAATGTGGCTCAAACCGATGCGTTTAGTCGAATTGACGCCCGACGAAATCGTCCTGGCGGTCCATACGACCTTCGCGCGCGACTGGGTCGAAAACCGCTTAAAGGCCGATATCACGGGCGTCCTGCGCGACATCCTGGGGGCCGATATCGCCCTGCGGGTGATCGTCGATCCGGGTGCCGGGACCGAGAGCGTCTCGACCGCCGTGCCGGCCCGCCCGGCCGCGGTCAGCGAAGAGCTGCGCGTCGGCCCGCTCAATCCGCGCTATACGTTCGACGACTTCGTCATTGGAAATTCCAACCGTTTCGCACACGCCGCCTCGCAAGCCGTTGCCGAGGCGCCGGCGATGGCGTACAACCCGCTCTTCCTCTACGGCGGCGTCGGCCTGGGCAAGACGCATTTGATGCACGCGATCGGCCATCGCGTCCTGGCGCGCAATCCCAACGCCAACATCGTCTACGTCTCGAGCGAGAAGTTCACCAACGAGTTCATCATCGCGATCAAGAACAATCAGACGGTCGAATTTCGCAATCGCTACCGTCACGTCGACGTGCTCCTGATCGACGACATCCAGTTCCTCGAGGGCAAAGAGCAAACCCAAGAGGAGTTCTTCCACACGTTCAACTCGCTGCACGAAGCGCAGAAGCAACTCGTGATCTCCAGCGACCGGCCGCCCAAGGAGATCCAGACCTTGGAATCGCGGCTGCGCTCGCGCTTCGAGTGGGGCTTGCTGACCGACATCCAGCCGCCGGACTTCGAAACCCGCGAAGCGATCTTGCGCAAGAAGGCCGAGACCGAGCACGTGCCGGTGCCCGACGACGTGCTCGCCTTCATCGCGAAAGTGATCCCATCGAACATCCGCGAGCTCGAGGGTTCCCTGATTCGCGTCGTCGCGTTCGCCAGCCTGACCAAGTCGCAGATCACGGTCGAGCTCGCCGCCGAGGTGCTCAAGAACGCGGTCGCGGCTGCGCCGATGCATCGCGTCACGATTCCGCTGATCAAGGAACGCGTGTCGAAGTTCTTCGGGATTTCGATCAAGGAGATGGAAGCCCAGCGCCGCGACCAGCGCGTCACGATGCCCCGCCAGGTGGCCATGTACATTGCCTGGCAGCTCACCGGCGCCTCGCTGCCCCAGATCGCCCGCGAGTTCGGTAAGAAAGATCACACGACCGCGATGTACGCGCGCGACAAGATCGCCGACATGATGGACGCCGACGAAGCCTTCCGCAACCGCGTCCGCACCCTGATCGCACAAGTCCAATCCGACTAGCGCGCCGTTCGCAACGCCGTCCCGGGGCCTGTGCACCCACCCGTGTACAGGCAAACCGAGTAGCGGTGGATAATGCGAACGCGCGCGTCGAGCGGGGAAATTGGGGATGGACGGACCCGGCCGTCCACACCCCGCAAACCGCGAAAACGCCGTCACGGCGGGCATCTGCGGCATCCATGCACCCCGTGCACGTGCCTACTGATACGACGGTTATTCTTTTAACTTCTATACGAATGCGTCGACGACGCGGCGGAGCGGTGGACGAGTGAAGTTTACGTGCAGTACCAAGGACATCGCAGCGGCCGTCGGCGCGGCGAGTAAGATCGTCAACGCCCATACCACGGTGCCGATTCTTTCCAACGTGTTGCTCACCGCGGATGACGCCGGCATCAAAGTCCGGGCGACCGATCTGGAACTCACGCTCGAACAATCGTTCCCGGCCGAGGTCTCCGAGCCGGGCGCCGTCACGGTCCCCGCCAAGCTCTTCTCGGGCTACCTCGGGAACCTGCCGGCGGGCGTGCTCGAGCTCACCGGCTCCCCGACCCGGGCCTCGATCAAGGCCGAACGCTCGAACTACGATTTTCTCGCCCTCCCGCCCGATGAATACCCGCCGCTGCCCAGCGCGCAAAAGGGCGCCTCGTTCGCGATCTCGGCCAAGAAGTTTCGTGAAGGCGTCAACTCGACGATCTTCGCCGCGTCGAGCGAAGAAGCGCGCGGCGCCGTGCTGATGGGAACCTTGCTGGAACTCGAAGGCTCGTCGATCACCCTCGTCGCGACCGACGGATACCGGCTCGCGAAATGGACCGGTACGCTCGAGCGCCCCGTCGATACGGCGGCAAAATACATCGTGCCCTCACGCGCGCTGGCCGAAGCGGCGCGCAACCTCGGTTCGGCCGAACTGCTCGAAGCGACCGCGCTCGGCGCGCAGGCCAACCAGCTGATGCTCACGGCGGGGACCACCTCCATCGTCGTCCGGCTCGTGGACGGGCAGTACCCCAATTACGGGCAGGTCATTCCGGCCAAGTTCGATCGCGCCGTCACGGTCAACACCACCGCGCTGATCGGCGGGCTGCGCCGGGCCGAACTCGTTGCGGGCGACCGTGCCTCGATGGTGAAGCTCGAGGTCGCCAACAACACGCTGATGATCACGGCGAAATCCGACGTGACGGGCAACGCCTACGAAGAGCTCGAGGTCGAACAGACCGGCGACGATCTCACGATCGCTTTCAACGCGCGCTACCTGGTCGAGATCCTCAACCACGTCGATTCCCCGCAGACCGTGCTCGAGTTTCTCGGGCCGCTCTCGCCCGCCGCGATCCGGCCGCTCGAGACCGGCGACCTCGGCGCGCAACTCTTCGTGTTGATGCCGCTGCGCCAGTAGGCCCCTCGACGCGGCTCGGGACAGGCTCATGCTTCTCACCGCGCTGCGGCTCGCCGATTTTCGAAATTACGCGGCGCTCGACTTCGCGCCGGCGCCGGGACTCAACGTGTTCGTCGGCCCGAACGCGCAGGGCAAGAGCAATCTCCTCGAAGCGATCGCGATGCTCGCCACGGGCAAGTCGTTTCGCACCCGGCGCGAGTCGGAGTTGATTCGCGCCGGTGCGGCGCACGCCGAAATCGCCGGCGAAGCGCGCGTGCCGGCGGGCACGATCCGGCTGCGCGCGTCGATCGCGCGCGGACCGGCCGGCGCGCGGAAAACGTTCGACGTCAACGGCGCCACGGTCGGCTTCGCGCGCTTTCTCGGCCGCGCTCGCGTCGTCACGTTCGTGCCGGCCGATCTGCAATTGGTCGCAGGCGGCCCCGCGCTGCGCCGGGCCTTTTTCAACGGCGCGCTCGCCCAACTTACGCCGGCCTACTATCGCGATCTCGCGCGCTACACGAAGATCGTGCACCAGAAGGCGGCGCTGTTGCGCGGTGCGATCGCACCCGACCGCGACTTATTGCTGGCGTACAACGAAGAAATGCTCGCCCCGGGCAACGCGCTGATCGCCGCGCGCGCGGCGTTCGTCGACGAACTCGCCGCGGCGGCGCACGCGGTGTACGCGCGCTGGCCCGGCACGGCCGAACGTATCGACATCGCCTACGTTCCAAACGCCGCCGAACTCGGTGCGGCCCTGGCGGCGAACGTCGATGCGGAGTTGCGGCGCAAGACCACCTTAGTCGGCCCGCACCGCGACGACTTGCGGTTCGCGATCGACGGGCGACCGCTCGACGCGTTCGGCTCGCAGGGTCAGCAGCGCACGGCGGTACTTGCACTCAAGGTCGCGGAATACGAAACGATGCGCGCGCGTGCCGGTGACGCTCCGATCCTCTTGCTCGACGACGTGCTCAGCGAGCTCGATGCCGAGCGGGCGGGCGGTTTTCTCGCTGCCGTGGGCTCGTTCGAGCAAGCGTTCCTGACCACGACCGATCTGCCGGCACCGTTCGCCGGCGCCGCCCGCTTCCGCATCACGGCAGCGACGATCGCCGCATGCTGACGAAACTCGGCTCGGCATTGACCGGCTGGCGGCCGCGCGAAGGCCCGCCCGGCGATCCGCTGGCGACGATCCGCGCCGCGTGGGCCGACGTCGTCGGCGCCGACGTCGCGCGCGCCGCGCAGCCGGTCGCGCTTTCCGGCAGCGCGCTGGTCGTCGTGACCGCGTCGGGTTCGTGGAGCCACCAACTCTCATTCCTCGAGCGCGACATCTTGCGCCGGATCGCCGAGCTCGGCGTGCCGGGCGTCGAGCGGCTGCGCTTCCGGATCGGCACGATTCGCGCGCCGCGCGCCGCCGGTGCCCGTCGCGCCGCCCGGCCGGCGGGCGGGCCCACGGCCGCGGGCAAACCTCAGAGCGCGGCCGACGCGCTGGCCCGCTTCCGTGCGGTCGTCGAGCGCCGCCGCCAGTCCCATCAGGCCGCCGGCGGCACGTTCTGCGCTGCGTGCGGCGCGGCGATCGCGGCCGGGGCGCAGTGCCGGCCCTGCACCGATGCCGAGGAGCGCGTGCGGCGCGAGCGCTGCGAGCGGATGCTTTTCGAATCGCCCTGGCTCGAACCCGAAGCGGTGCTTGAAGCGGTGCCCGGTTTGAGCGCCGAGGAGTACGACGGCATCCGGCGCCGCTTGCTACGCGCCTGGACCGACGAATTGCGGCTGGCCCGCAAGCGGCACGCCGTGAAGGCACCGATCGACGGCGCTCGGGTACGTCAACTGGCAAGCTCGTACGTGCTGCTGGAAACCCGAATCGACCCTCGCCGCCTCGAACTCGAATCGCCGGTCCGCCGAAACGCCCTGGGCGACCTCTACGCGTTCGTCCGTGAGGTCGAAACCGGCGCCTGATCTTGTGGTGAAAATTTTCGCCGACGGCGAAGACGGAAGTTCGGAATGCAAGAGTATACAGGCGAACAGATCGAGGTCCTCAAGGGTCTCGAGGCGGTCCGGAAGCGTCCGGGCATGTACATCGGAAGCACCTCGGAGCGCGGCCTCCACCAACTGGTGTACGAAATCGTCGACAACGCCGTCGACGAAGCGCTCGCGGGCGTCGCCACGGAGATCGACGTCGTCATCTACGCCGACGGCTCGTGTTCGGTCAACGACAACGGCCGCGGGATTCCGGTCGACATGCACCCCGAAGAGAAGATGCCGGCGGTCGAGGTCGCGATGACGATCTTGCATGCGGGCGGCAAATTCGGCAAGGGCGGCTACAAGGTTTCGGGCGGGCTGCACGGCGTCGGCATGTCGGTCGTCAACGCGCTCTCCTCGGACATGACGACGCGCGTGCGCCGCGACGGCAATCTTTACGAGATCAAGTTCCAGCGCGGCATCACGACCGTCCCGCTCAAGAAGATCGGCCGAGCCGAGGGCACCGGGACCTATCAGTGGTTCAAGCCCGACGCCGACGTCTTCGAAACGTTGGACTTTTCGTGGAACACGCTCGAGAAGCGCCTGCGTGAGCTCGCGTTCCTCAACCGCGGTTTGCGTATCACGCTACGCGACGAGCGCGTCGAAGACGGCGAGCCGCCCAAAGAGCGGACGTACGAGTACGAGGGCGGCATCGTGTCGTTCGTCGAGTGGCTCAACGAGAACAAAGAAGCGCTGACGCCGGTCATATCGACCAACGGCGAGCGCGACGGCAACATCGTCGAGTGCGCCTTGCAGTGGACCGACGGCTACAACGAAGTCGTGTATTCCTACGCCAACAACATCAGCACGATGGAAGGCGGGATGCATCTGACCGGCTTCCGCACGGCCGTCGCGACGAAGGTCAACGAGTACGCGCGCAAGCGCGGCATGCTCAAGGATGCCGACGCCAACCTCTCGACCGACGACTGCATGGAAGGCCTCACCGCGATCGTTTCGGTGAAGTTGCTGGACCCGCAGTTCGAAGGGCAGACGAAGACCAAACTCGGCAACGCCAAGCTGCGGCCGATCGTGAACGCGCTGGTGACGGAGAGGCTCGATTTCTTCCTCGAGGAGAATCCGAAGATCGCGCGCGCGATCGTCGATAAGTGCATGCAGGCGGCGCGGGCACGCGAAGCCGCTAAAAAGGCGCGCGATCTAACGCGGCGCAAGAACGCGCTCGACGGCAGCGGCCTGCCCGGCAAGCTCGTCGATTGCAAGTCGCAGGACCCCGTGGTCTGCGAGATCTTTCTGGTCGAAGGCGATTCGGCCGGCGGCACCGCGAAGGGCGGCCGCGATCCGAACACGCAAGCGATCCTGCCGTTGCGCGGCAAGATCCTCAACGTCGAGAAATCGCGGCTCGACAAGATGCTCGGCAACGAAGAGATCCGCACGATGATCACCGCGTTCGGCACCGGCTTCGGCGAGGAATTCAATCCCGACAAGCTGCGCTATCACAAGATCATCATCATGACCGACGCCGACGTCGACGGCTCGCACATCCGCACCCTGCTCTTGACGTTCTTCTACCGGCAGATGAAGCCGCTGGTCGAACGCGGCTACGTCTACATCGCGCAGCCGCCGCTGTACGGCGTCAAAAAGGGCAAGAAGCAATGGTGGGCGTTCACCGAGGAAGAGCTCAAGGGCATCTTCGACGGCGACGATCCCAAAGAGTTCACGATCCAGCAGTTCAAGGGCCTCGGCGAGATGGATGCCGAGCAGCTCGCCGACACGACCATGGACGCGTCGACCCGCCGGCTCAAGCAAGTGACCCTCGACGAAGCCAGCGAAGAGGCCGAGCGGATGTTCACTACCCTCATGGGCGATAAAGTCGAACCGCGCAAACTGTTCATCCAAGAGCACGCGCGCACCGTCCGCAACCTCGATCTCTAATCCGGCCGTAACGCGGGGCGTGGGCGAATCGGGCGGCGCGTTGAAGTGAGCGCCTGATGTCACCACGGCGACGGTTGGGAGCGGCGATCGCGGTCGCAGCGGTGCTGCTCGCCGTGGCGGGGATCGCGCACCACGCGATCCTCTCGTTCGTCCTGGCGCGCGGGCTCGGCGTCGCGCTCGGCGCCGACGTGCGCATCGCCGGCATGCGCGTGGGCTGGACGCACGCCACGTTCGAGGGCGTCGACGTGCGCAAACGCGGCGACCCGCTCTTCTCCGCGCCGCGCATCGACGTGGCGTACGTGTTGCGCGATCTGCTTCCCGGCGGCGCGCGTCGCTACGGCGTGGCCGCGCTCGTCGTCGAGCGCCCGGTGTTCACGCTCGTGCGCCACGCCGACGGCAGCACCAATCTCGGCGCCGGCAGCGCGACCACGTCGGCGTCCGTCGCCGGGCCGCCGCTGGCGTTTGCCGCGCGCGTGCGCGACGGCACGCTGCGGATCGTCGATCTCGCGCCGCTCGAACCGGACTTAGCGAGCCAGTCGATCGTCGGCATCACCGTCGATGCGACGGTACGCTCCGATGCGCGCACCGTCGTGCGCGCGGGCGCGGTCCTGATCGGACGCGCGCGGCAAACGTCGCCGCAGGCGCGCTGGCCGATCGCCGTGCGCGCGACGATCGACGAGGGTCGCGGTTACGCGGTCGCGCGCGTGCGCGTGCCGGCGCTGCCGATCCGGGGACTCGCGAATTTTCTCGTGCACGCGCCGATCGCGCGCTTCGACGACGGCATCGTGCGCGATCTCGACGTGCGCGCGTACGCGCTCGACGTTACGCCCGGCGCGCCGATCGCCTATCGTCTCGGCGGCAGCGGTCGCATCGACGGCGCACGCGTCGCGCTCGGACCGCTGGCGAAACCCGTGCGCGACCTGCGCGGCCGCTTCGAGGTGTTCGAGGACGGCGTCACCACCGCCGGCTTGCGGGCCGACGCCGCCGGCATTCCGCTCTCGATCCGCGGCGGGCTCTACGATTTCGCGCAGCCGCATTTCCGCGTCGGCATCGAGGCCGATCCGCAACTCGCGCAGCTGCGCGGGCTCTTCGCTTTCTTGCACGACCAGGACGTGCGCGGACCGCTGCACGTCGAAACGCTCGTCACCTCGACGGTCGAACAGCCGCTGATTCGCAGCGTCGTGTCGTCGCCGCGCGTCTACTACGGCCGGCTGCCGTTCGACAACCCTTCGGGCACGGTCGATTATCAAGACGGCGTCGTCTCGTTCGGTGCGTTTCGCGCGGGCTTCGGCCCGCTGCGGTTGGCCGTCGCCGGCCAGCTGCCGGTCGCGGTTCCCGACGGGCAGCTCGAGGGTGCCGTCCATATCGACGGCGACGCTGCGGCCCTGCCGTACACGCAGGCCGTGGCCGCGGGCGAGACGATCGCAGGCGACGCGATCGTGGGCGGCAGCGGTGCCGACGGTTTTCGCGCGCGCGGCGCCTTGAGCACGGCCGGGCCGCACGGAACGGGTCTCGGCGTGATCGCGGTCGACCAGCAGGGGCTGGGGGAGTTCGGGCCGTTTCTCTTCACGCGCGACGACGGCTCGGTGCTGGCGGGCGGGCTGCGCTTGGAGCGCGGACGGTCGCTGAGCGGCGGCTGGGCGGTCGTCGACCACTACCGCATCGACGTTCCGAGCCGGCCGGCCACGCTGCCGGGGGTCGATCTGCCGGGCTTCCCGCCGATCGGCGGCATCGTCGACGGTGCGCTCGTGGCCGGCGGACCGCCGAGCGCGTTCGCCGTTGCCGGTCACGTCGGCGCGCGGCAAGCGCGCTACCAGCAGTACCCGCTCGGCACCGTCGCGGCCGATCTGAACGGCACGCTCGCCGACTTGCGCCTGAGCGATATCCGGCTCGACGGGCCCGCCGGCCGCTTCCGCGGCACCGGCGCCGTCGCTGACGGAACGTTCGCCGCGCGCGGAACCTACGACGGCACGCTGGCCGACCTGCGGCCGTTCACCGGCGACATCGGCGGCCGCGGCGCCGTGCACGCGCCGGTAACCGCGCTCGCCGACGCCCGCGGCGTGACCGTCCAGACCAGCGGCGCGGTGCTGCGCGCCGCAAGCATTCACGGCGTGGCCCTGGGCGCGGCTTCGGGGACGATCATGGTCGCCGGCAGTGCCGTGCGCATCCTAACCGGCGCGGCGACGATCGGCGGCGCACACGCCGTGGCCGCCGCGCGCGGCCGATCGACCGCCGTTTCGCTGACCGGCGTGCCTGCGAGCGCGTTTGCGGGGTCGGGGCTGCCGCTGGCGGCCGGCCGCGTCTCGGTCTTCGGGCTGGCCGATCTCGGGCACCCGGCCTTCCATGGGGCGATCGACCTGAGTAATGGCGTCGCGCTGGGCTATCCGGTCGGCGGCTGGGTCGACGTCGCGCTCGCCGGCGGAACCCTGGTCGTCCGCGACGGTATCGCCGGCCTCGGCAGCACCTATGGCCGGCTCGGCGGCCGGGTCGCGGGCCTGGGCGGGCCCGGCTTCCGCTACGACCTCGACGCCGGCGTGCTGCTCGGCGACGTCGGCGGCCTCGTCCACGATCTGCGTTTGCCGCTGCGCACGGCGGAGGGCAGCTTCGCGGCGCAGATCGACGTGCGCGGCAGCTCGGCGGGCGGCCCGGCGGTCGAGGCCGTTTTCCAGGCCCCCGAGGGCTCGTACAACGGCCTGGCCTTCCGCTCCGCCGCGGGCCGGCTCTCGGCCGTGCCGGGCCGCAGCGTGCGCGTCGACGAGGGCCACGTGACGGTCGGGACGACCGACGCGACATTCGGCGCCGAGGCCGGCGTGCTGGGCCTGCGCGTGAACGTGGCGAGCCCGGCGGCGAACCTCGCGGACTTCGACGGCTACTTCGATGAGAGCGACATGCTGGCGGGTCGCGGCGCGCTGAATTTCGCCTTCGCGAACGACGGGCGCACGACGGTGACCACGGGCCACATCGCGCTGACGGACGCCCGGGTCCAGCGGTTGCCCTTGGGTGCCGTGACCGGGACCTGGTCGACTTCCGGCGGGACGATCGCGGCCGATCTCGCGCTCGCCGGCCCGGCCGGCGCGGTCCATGCCGCCGGTACGATCGTGCCGGCCGCCGGCCAGCCCGTGGCCGCGCTGCGCAACGCGCGCTACGACGCCGACGTGCAGGCGAACGGCGTGGACCTCGGCACCTTTCTCCCGGCCGCCGGCTTCACCGACACGATCCTCGGCCGGGTCACCGCGACGGGGCATGTCGCCGGCGTTTTTCCGCATCTCGCGATCGGCGGTCATGCGACGCTCGCCGGCGGTCAGATCGGTGCGTTCCCGATCGCCGCCGCCGACGTGACGACGCGCATCCTCGGCAATCGCGTCTCGATCGACTCGGCGCTGGCGGACCTCGGCTTCGTGCGCCTCACCGCTGCCGGTGAGGTCGGGCTCGACGCCGGCGCACCGCTCTCGCTGCGCGTGCACGCCTCGGTGCCCGATCTGGCCGCCGCCGCGCGCCGGATCGCGCCGCGCCGGAACATCGACATCGCGGGCGCCTTGGAATCGGACGTGCTGATCACCGGTTCGTTTGCGAAACCCGAGATCGCCGCCGGTTTCGATTTCGAGAAACCGCGCTACCGGCAACTGCTCGTTCAGCGCATTATCGGGAACCTCGAAACCGACTTGCACGGCGTGCGTCTCAATAGCGCCGAGTTCGTGCTCAATCACGGTACGGCCGTCGTTGCCGGGTCGTTGCCGGTGCTGCTCAACCCGGCCGGCATCGGGCCGCCCGATGCGCCGCTTTCCATCACGGCCGATGCGCGCAGCGTTGAGTTGGCGGCGCTGGGCCCGCTCTTGCCGGGGAGCGGAACGAAGCTGACCGGCACGGTCGACGGGCACATCGTCCTCGAAGGCACCGTGAGTTCGCCGCGCGTCCTCGGTACCGCGAGCCTCACCAAAGGCTCCTATGTGTCGAACGTCGAGACCTCGCCGATCCGCAACGCGTCGGCGCAACTGGTGTTCAGCGGCACGTCGGTCGCACTGCAGGCGTTGCATGCCGACGTCGGGTCGGGCGCGGTCGACGCCGACGGTACGCTGAACCTGCCGATCGCCGGCGCGCCGTTTGCGGGCTACGCGATCAACATCGCCGCGCGCGGCGCGCAGATCAACCTCCCCGGCTTCGGCGGCGGCACGATCGGCGGCCGGGCCCAGATTCTCGGCGGCGCGCGGCTGCCGACGCTCAGCGGCGACGTCAAGCTGACCGGCGCGACGATCCCGTTCGCGGCGATCTTCCGCTCGGCGGGCGCGCCGGCCGAGCCCGCCGGCAACGGGCCTGTTTTCGATTTGGCCTTCAACCTGCGGACCGACGCCGAGGACGTGCGGATCAAGTCGCCGATCATCGACGCCGGCGCGTCGGGCAGCGTGCTGCTGACCGGGACGTTGCGCTCGCCGCGCGCCTCGGGCGTCATGACGGCCTCGCGCGGCGGCGTGTTCTCAACCTACCAGCGATTGTTCCGCATCCAGGACGCCACGGTGACGTTCGATCCGAGTGCGGGCATCGTGCCGAACCTCGATCTGCGCGCGACGGCGCACGTGAACAACCCCGATCCCGATCCGTCCCGCAACGCGATCGGTAGCGCCGACATCACCGTCGCCGTCACGGGCCCGGCCGACAACTACACGATCGGCTACTCCTCGAATCCGTCGTACTCGCAGGCACAGATCGTCGCGCTGCTCGTCGACCTGCCGGTGCTGGGCTCGCTGAATTTCGGCGATCAGCGCGCGGCGGGTTCGCTGCGCGGCGCGCCCGGCGAATCGAACGCGCTGTTGCTGCCCGGCGTCACGCCCTACGAGACCGGCATCACGCCGATCCAGCAAGAAGCTTTCTCGCTGCTCAACACGCAGCTCACGCAACGGCTGGTCTCGCCGATCGAAAACGCCTTCGGCGGCGCCGTCGGCTTGACCGATCTGCAGTTCACCCTCGATTACGGCGGGCGCGTCGGGTATACGGCGCGTCAGCAGCTCTCCCGCAAGCGTGAGGTGTACGCGACCTTGGGCCAGATCCTCAGCTATCCCACGCGCACGCAGATCGGCTTCCAGTCGCGCCCCGATCCGGCGACGACCACCAGCTTCACCTACTTCATCCAAAACGGCTCGCCGTTCTACCGCAACTCGATCTTCGGCAGTACCAGCACCGTGCAGATCCAGAACGGCGTCCAGGCGCTCTCCGACCGGCAGGGCTTCTCGTTCGTCCTCCGCCGCACGTACCCCTAATGGGCGCCTGACGAGGCGCAGCCGAGGTGGTTTCGGCCTCCAAGGAGACCGAAACCAACAAGGCTATCCCAGCGAAGGGATGTAAACTTCGGGCCCGGGAACCCGGCTCTGCCGCGGCGCGTTGGTTTCCCAAAGGTGCGCTTGCCCGCGCCGCAGTTTGCAGCCCGCAGGGACACACGTTTTGCTCGATTGGTTCGGCCGCGCGCCGCGAACGATGCTCGCGGTCATCGCAATGTCCGCTCTCCTGATGCCTCCTGCGCTCGGCGCGCCGACCCCGTCACCCGCCGCCGCACCGGCCGCTCCGGCGTTTCCGGCTCCGGCGCTGACGCCGGCCGGTCCGCCGCCGGTCGTGAGCGTCTCGGTCACGGGCAACACGCACGTTCCCTCCGACCAGATCCTCGCCGTTGTGAAGACCAAAGTCGGCGAACCGTTCGATCCGCAAGTCGTCACCGCCGACCTGCGCGCGATTACCGATCTGGGCTATTTCGCCGATCAGGCACCGCCGGTCATCTCGCAGCGTCCCGACGGCGTCGCCGTCACGTTCCGCGTCGTCGAGAACCCGATCGTCACGAACATCCGGTTCCAAGGCGACAAGGCGGTTTCGGCCGACACGCTCTCGGCCCTGATGGACACCTCGATCGGCCAAGTCTTCAACCTGCGCACCTATCAGGAAGACGTCCAGAAGATCAATTCGTATTACGATAAGATCGGCTTCAGCGGACAGCTGCCCTCGCACGTTACGGACGTGAACATCGACGCCGGCGGCGTGCTCACGCTGACGATTCGCGAGAGCCTGACGGTGCGGCACATCATCATCGTGCCCGCTCCCGACGCGGATCCCGTCTTACCGGCGCGTCTGATCACGCAGGCCCTCGTAACGAAAGAGGGCAGCGATTACTCCGAAGCGCAGCGCGAAAAAGACATCGGCAAGCTCAAGGATCTCTACACGAAGTACGATCTGACGATCGGCGATTTCGAAGCCGGTATCGACCCCTCGACGGTCGACACGAAAGCCGGCACCGCCGACGTGCGGTACGCGATTTCGGTCGCGCGCGTCGGCGCGGTCGAGGTCACCGGCAACACCGAGACGCACGACGTCGTGATCCGCCGCGAACTGCGCCTGCGGCCGGGCATGATCGTGACCGACTCCGGCGTGCGCAACGACTACAACCGCATCAACAATCTGGGCTTCTTCTCGAAGGTCGACGTCACGACCGATCCCGGGCCCGATCCGAAGAAGCCGGCCTACGTGACGTTGCGCTGGACCGTCAAAGAGCAGCGCACCGGTACCGCGCAAATCGGCGCGGGTTACTCGGGCGGCCTCACCGGCACCGGCCTCACCGGCAACATCTCGTACTCGCAGAACAACATCAGCGGCACCGGCGACGGGGCGTCGATTCGCCTCGAGCGCGGCTCGCGGATCGGCGACGCCCAGCTCTCGTTCAGCATCCCCTACCTCGGCTCGACCGAGCGCTCGAATAGGTACAGCCTGGGCGTGACGCTCTTCACGCAAGCTCAGACCAACTACTACCCGGTCTATCAGAACACGCCGGCGCCGGCGCCGGGCATCACGTCGACGCCGATCCCGCCGGGGGCGAATATCCCGGTGTCGATCGTCCCCGCGAACCCGACAAGCTACGCGCTCGAAAACGGCGTTGCGGCGACGTATCAATCGTCGTCGACCGGCATCAGCGCGACGGTCGGCCGGCGGCTCTCCGATTTCTTCCGCACGTCGCTCGGCGTGAACGTCCAGGAAGTCCAGGCCAACGCCTCGGTGCCGCTGCCCTACTACTTCCCGACCTCACAGAGCGTCAATCCGATCGCGGTAGCCACCGCCGGCGCGATCGCGGTCGGGACGTCGAACTCGTCCTCGAGCGCGATCGGCATCTCCGCGCCGTCGCTGGCCCAGATCGATTCGACGCGCCCCTACGCCCTGCACAGCTTCGTGCTCGGGATCGGCATCGACACGCGCGACGATATCCAGAATCCGCACCACGGTTGGAACACCTCGGTCTCGGACGAAATCTCGAGCACGCACATCGGCTCGGCGTTCGACTACGCGCAGTACACCATCGATCTCGCGCGCTTCTTCCCGGTCTTGCGCAACGCGACGTTCGGCGTCCACGGACGGTACGGCGTCACGCAAGGCGCGATTCCGACCAACAAGCTCTACACGTTCTCCGATCAAGAGCTGCGCGGGTACACCAACCCGTTCTACGGCACCAACATCGCGCTCGTGCAGGCGGAGTTGCGCTACCCGCTGACGGCCGATCGAAAGTTCTCGCTGGTGTTCTTCGGCGACGACGGCGCGACGCGCATCGTCGGCGGCCAGCAGATCAACAGCGACAGCACGACGACCGACCTCAACGCGTTCATCTGGCACGCGGACGCGGGCGTGGGCGTGCGGTTCGACATCCCGCAACTCGGCTTGCGCACGTTGCGCCTGGACTTCGCCAAGGGCAGTCTCGGCGGCCATCTCTCGTTCGGCATCGGCCAGAGCTTCTAAGCGCATGCGCCGTCCGTTCCGATCCCTCGCACTGGTCGCCGCGCTCGCGTGCGCGCTGCTCGCTACCGGCGCGGCGCGCGCGGCCGATTCCACGGGCATCGGCTACGTCGACCAGGCCGCGCTCTCCGCACTGCCGGCCTTCGCCGATGCGAAGCGCACCTTCGACGCGTACGGCGCCGACCTCCAAAAGACGTACCTCGCGCGGGCACGCAACGCATCCGCCGCCGAGCAGCAACGCCTCTCGCAAGAATTCCAATCGAAGATGGCCGACAAGCAGCGCAGCTTGTTGGGCCCGCTCTTCGGCCGCGCGCAGGTCGCGATCGCCTCGGTCGCATCGAGCAAGAACCTCTCGATCGTCGTCGACAAACAGATCATGATCGTCGGCGGCAGCGATATTACGAGCGACGTGCGCGCGCTGCTGGCCGGCCCCGGCGATCCGGTGCCGCCGGTGACCGGTCCGCCGCCCTCAACGGTCGGTTACGTCGATCAGACCGCGATCGACGCCCTGCCGTCGATCAAGAGCGCGTCCGATGAGTTTGCCAAATTCAAAGCGACCGAGGATCAACAGACCGCCGTCCGCTTCAAGGCGGCCAAGACGCAAGCCGACAAAGACGCGGTCCTCAAGGACTACCAAAAGGCGCTGCTCGACAAGCAGAATCAGACCTTGAAACCGCTGGTCGATAAGACCACCGCCGCGATGGCCGACGTCGCCCATAAGCGCGGACTGGTGCTCGTAATCGACCGCACCAACGTCATCTACGGCGGCACGGATATCACGGCCGACGTGACCAGCGCGCTGAAGTAAATGCGCCGACTGCTGGCGCTGGCCGCGTGCGCGTCGCTCGCCGCGTGCGCGCGCGGCGGTGCGGCGGTGTCGAGTCCGGCGGCGTCGCCGGTACCCGGCCGCGTGGGTTACGTGCGGATCGACGATCTGGTCAGAAGTCATCCGCTCTACGATCAGCTTGGGGGGTACGAGCGCGCCATGGCGGCGCTCGATCTCGGTGCGACCGTGCCGGCCGCCGTCGCCGCCGGAACGCAGCTCGAACGCGATCGCGCCCGGCTGCAAACGCAGCTCGCGGCGGCCGTCGCGCGGACCAAAGGCTTGCTCGACGCCGAAGGCCGGGCCTACCAGGAGCGCGAGGACGCCGCGATCGCGAGCGCGCTGCGCGGCGCCGGGATCACCGGCGGACCGACCGTCGCCGAGATCCACGGCGAGATGGAGGGCACGGCCCGCACCCAGGCCGCCGGGGCGGACGCGCAGGCGCAGCGCGACCTGGAGGCCTACGGCAAGCAGCTCCAGACCCAAGACGACGCCCAGATCGCGGCCGCGCAGCGAACCTTGACCGAGCGGGCCGACCGAACGTACCGGGCCAAAAGCGACGAACTCGGCACCAAGGAATCGACCCTGTCGCTGCAGCTCGCCCAGACCGACGCCCCGGCCCGGCTGCAGCTGCACACCAAGCTCTCGAGCCTCGCCCTCGACGACGCGACCCGCGCTGCGGGCAATGCCGAACTGGCCGCCCTCGACCGCAAGGAAGCCGACGTCCTAGCCGCCGAGCGCAACCGCGACGCTCAAACGCTCACGGCGCTGGAGGCCCAGTTGCACGCGGAGGTCCAGAGCGATCTGCAGCGCCAAGTCGACGATATCCGGCGCAGTTCGCAGCAGCGGTTTCGCGAGCGCGGCGACGAGTTGCGCAGCCAGTTCGCGCCGCCGTCCGGCGCCCTGATCGGGGGCTCGACCGCGGTGCCGCTCGCCGCCGATCCCCGGCTCCCCGACGCCTTGCGCCGGCACATCGCGGAGCTCCATGCGGGCTACGTGCGCTCCTACCGCGCCGATGCCCAGCGGACGATCGCCGACTTCAACGCCACCCGCGACGACCTCACGCGGCGTTTCCAGGCGCTGGCCGCCACCGACGACGCCGCGAGCGCCGGCCTGCGAACGGAGATCGCGGCGCTGCGGAAAAAGCACGACGACCTGTACGCCCAAATGATTGCCCAAATCGACCGTGAAGTGAAGACGCTCGCACAGGCGCGCGGCATCGCGGCCGTCGTCGCCGGCATCGCGCCGGCCGGCGGCGTGGATCTTACCGCCGACGCTATGAAAGACATCGAAACGCTCCATGAATAACCGCATCGTGCTCGTCGCGCTCGCCGCGTCGCTCCTCGGCGCGACCGCCTGTTCGCACGCGCCAGCTTCCGACATCGGTCTGGTCGACGTCACGCGAATCACGGCGAACTGGCCCAAGTTCATCAACTACCAGAACCAGCTCAACGCCGACATGCAAGCGATTCAGCGATCGAGCGCGTCCGATACCGTCAAGGCGCGCCAAGTGCAAGGGCTGCAGCTGCAGTTCCAGCAGAATCAGACGGAGTTGACCAACGACGTGCGCGATGCGGCGCAGCAGGTCGCCACGGCGAAGCAGCTGCACGCCGTCGTGACGCGGCAGTTCGTCGGATACGGCGGCGTCGACATCACGGCCGACGTCGAGAAAGCGTTGAATATCACGGAATCGGCGACGCCCGCCCCGTGAGCGGCGACCTCGGCACGCTCGGCGCGATCGCGGAGCGCATCGGCGGCCGCGTGATCGGCGATGCCGGCGTGCGGGTCGGGCGGATCGCGGCGATCGACGACGTCGACGCGACCGCGCTGACGTTCGCTACCGACGAGCGTTTCTTGCGCGCGGCACTGGAGTCGCGCGCCGCCGCGGTGCTCGCCGACGAGAAGCTCGTCGACGCCGGCATGGCCTACGCGAAGCCCATCGTCGCCGTCGCTTCGCCGCGCTTGGCGCTGGCGGCACTGCTGACGCAACTCGAGGCGCCGCGGCCGCGCGGACCGTTCGTGCATCCCAGCGCCGTCGTCGATCCGCGCGCGTCGATCGGTGCGGACGTCTACATCGGTCCGCTCGCCGCAATCGCCGCGGACGCGTCGATCGGTGCGCGCACCGTGATCGGCGCGGGCGTCGTCGTCGGCGCGCGCGCGAGCATGGGCGCCGATTGTCTGCTGCATCCGCGCGCCTACGTCGCCGACGGTTGCCGCCTCGGCGACCGCGTCGTGCTGCAGGCGCAGGCGATCGTCGGAAGCGACGGCTTCGGGTGGGCGTTCCTCGACGGCGCACTGCAGAAAATTCCCCAGATCGGTATCGTCGAGATCGGCGACGACGTCGAGATCGGCGCGAACACGTGCATCGATCGCGCGCAGACCGGCGTGACGTCGATCGGCAGCGGGACGAAGATCGACAACCTGTGCCAGATCGGCCACAACTGCCGCATCGGCCGGCATAGCGCAATCGCCGCGCAGGTCGGGCTCGCGGGCACGACGATCGTCGGCGACTACGTTCAGATCGGCGGCCAAGCCGGCCTCGGCGGACACCTGAGCATCGGCTCGCGCGCGCGCATCGCGGGCGGCGCCGAGGTCTGGGGAGACGTGCCCGAAGGTGCGACCGTCAGCGGCTCGCCCGCGCGCGACCACCGCGCGAATTTGCGGGTACAGGCGTCCGTCCGGCGGCTTCCGAAACTCTACGACCGGGTCGACGCCCTCGAACGTGCGCGTCCTCAACCCCATCCCGACGAGCATTGAATCCTGCAGAATCAAGCTACGCTCCGCTCCGCGGTCGAATTTTCAGGCATCGGACTTCATACCGGACGGCCGGCTCGCGTGCGCGTGCTGCCGGCGCCCGCCGGTAGCGGTCTGCGTTTTCGCCTCGACGACGCGGTCGAATTTCCGGCGCATCCCGACTACGTCGTCGACACGCGTCGCGCGACCGTCGTGGGCTTGGGCGAACATCGCGTCTCGACCGTCGAGCATCTGCTCTCGGCCCTGAGCGGCAGCGGAATCACGAACGCCCTCATCGCGGTCGACGGACCCGAGATTCCCGCCGCCGACGGCAGCGCGCTGCACTTTCTCGACGCGCTCGAAGCGGCCGGCGTCAGCGAGCAGCCGCTCCCCGTGCTACGCGCCGTCGTGCGCGAACCGCACGTCTTCCGCAGCGGCGATGCGTTGCTCGCGGTGCTTCCGGCGCCGGCCTTTCGCGTGCGCATGACGATCGATTTTCCGGCGCCCGTCGGCACGCAGTACGTCGACTTCGACAGCACCGCGCAAAGCTATCGCGCGGCCGTTGCGCCGAACCGGACGTTCGGTTTCCGCCACGAGGTCGAAGCGCTGCTCGAACGCGGCCTCGCGCTCGGCGGCTCGCTTGAGAACGCGGTCGTGTTCGACACCACCGGCCCCATGTCGCCGTTACGTTCGGCCGACGAGCCGGTCCGCCACAAAGTGCTCGATCTGATCGGCGACTTCGCGCTGCTCGGCGCGTATCCGCAGTGCGAGGTGATCGCGATCAAGAGCGGTCACGCGTTGCATTACGAAGCGGTACGTGAGTTGGCCGCGCGAACGTCGTTCGACGCCGCGAGCGCGGGCTGATCCGCGTGGCCACGATCGACGTGCGCGAGATCATGACGATCTTGCCGCACCGCTACCCGATGCTCCTGATCGACCGCATCACGGAACTCGAGCCGATGACGTTCGCGCGCGGCTACAAGAACATCACGGCCAACGAGCCGATGCTGGTCGGTCACTTTCCCGGCAACCCCGTGTTTCCGGGCGTGTATATGGTCGAAGCGCTGGCGCAGCTCGGCGGCACGACGGTGCTCGAACCCGGCGACATGACGCGCAAGCTCGTCTATCTCGTCGGGATCGACAAGGTGAAGTTTCGCCGGCCCGTGATCCCGGGGGACCGGCTCGATATGGAAGCGCGCGTGCTGCGCACGCGGCGCAACATCGGCTGGGTCGCGGTCGAAGCGTCCGTCGACGGCAAGCTCGCCTGCAGCGGCGAGTTGATGTTCTCGATCAGTAGCGACGCATCCACGCTTGCCGCCGATGCGACGATCCTGCACCTGTGATTCACCCCACCGCTATCGTCCATCCCGCGGCCGAACTCGCCAAAGGCGTCGAAATCGGCCCGTACTGCATCGTCGGCGAGAACGTGCGCGTCGGCGAGCGCTCGAAGCTCCTCGCGCACGTCATCGTGAGCGGCCATACGACGATCGGCGACGACGTCGTGATCCACCCCTTCGCCTCGATCGGCGGAACCTCGCAAGACCGCAAAGCGGCGGACGAAGTCTCCTATGCGGTGATCGGCAACCGCACGATCGTGCGCGAGTACGCCTCGATCCACCGCGCGACCGGCCCCGGCAATACGACCTCGATCGGCGAAGATTGTCTGCTCTTGGCGTACACGCACGTCGCCCACAACTGCCGCATCGGCAACGGCGTCACGATGTCGAATCTCGCCCAACTCGCGGGCCAAGTCGTCGTCGAGGATTATGCCGGGATCGGCGGGATGGCCGGCGTGCACCAGGACGTACGCATCGGCGCCTACGCGTTCGTCGGGGGGATGACGCGCATAACGCGTGACGTGCCGCCGTATTTTCTCGCCGAAGGGAACCCGGCCGACGTGCACGGTCTCAATAGCGTCGGTTTGCGCCGGCGCAACTTCGCGGCCGATACGATCGCCGAGTTGAAGAACGCGTATAAATTGATTTATCGTTCCGGCAATAACGTGCGCCAAGCGATCGAAGCGCTGCGTACCGAAATCGAAACCGACGCCGGGCGTCATCTCCTCGCGTTTCTCGAGGCTCCGTCGGAACGCGGCATTCTAAAATGACGGCCGCGCCGTTGCGCGTGTTCGTCAGCACGGGAGAAGCGTCGGGCGAGGTATTGGCGGCCGATCTGATCGGTGCGATGCGGGCGCAGGGCGTCGCGCTGGAAGTCGACGGCTTCGGCGGCGAACGGCTCGAACGCGCGGGCGTGCGGCTCGCGCAACGCACGGCCGGTTGGGCTTCGATGGGCCCGATCGACGCGCTGGGGAAGATTCCGAAGTTGCTGCTGATCGCGGCGCGGACCGCGGCCCGGCTGCGCGCGCAGCCGCCCGATCTGATCGTGCTGGTCGATTTCGGCGCCTTCAACCTGCGCTTCGCGTCGATTCTGCGGACGCTCGGATCGACGGTGCCGATCCTGTATTACTTCCCGCCCGGCGCCTGGTTCGACGATGCGAAACGCGCGCGCGCCGTGTGCCGGCGCTCCGATCCGCTGACCGCATTCGCGCATCAGCGCGACTTCTATCAATCGCTGGGTTTGCCGATCGGCTACGCCGGGCATCCGCTGGTTTCGACGATCGCGCCGCGCCCGCCGCGGCCGCCCGCGCCGCCCGGCGGCGGCGTCGTCGCGCTGCTGCCCGGCAGCCGTGCGGGCGAGATCGCGCGGCACACGCCGCGGCTGCTCAACGCGCTCGCGCTCATGCGCGAACGGCGACCCGGCATCACGGCGATCCTGGCCGCGGCCGACGGCGCCGCCTACGCGGCGTTCGAAGAACTGTTGCGGCTGCGTTCGCCGTTGCCGGTGCAACTCGTGCGCTCGGCGCGCGAGGCGCTGGCCGAAGCCGACGTCGCGGCCGTCGCATCGGGCACCGCCGTGCTCGAGGCCGCGCTGCTCGAAGTCCCGACCGTCGCGCTTTACGTGCTCTCCGACGCGCAGGCGAAGATCGCGCGCCGCGTATACCGCCGTCCGTTCGTCACGTTGCCGAACCTCGTGCTGGGCCGTGCCGCCGTGCCCGAACTCTTGCAGGAGGCGGCGACGCCGCGCGCGCTCGCCGACGCGCTCGAAGCGCTGCTGGCCGAACCGGACGCGCAACACGCCGACCTGCTGCGCTTGCGCGAGGCGCTCGGCCCGCCGGATGCGCTCGACCGCTGCGCGCGGTTCGCGCTCGGCCTCGCGGGCCGATGATCCGGATCTATCACACCTCGGATCTGCACGACCGCCGCCACTTCGCCGCGCCGCTGCGCCGCTTGCGCGCGCAGCACCCCGGACTCTACGTCGATTGCGGCGACGCGCTGCGCGGTTCGCAAACGGTGTACTTCGCGCGCGAGCCGATCGTCGCCGAACTCGATGCGGCCGGCTGCGACGTCTCGGCGATCGGCAACCGCGAATTTCACTACGTGTTCGCGGCCGTCGGCGCGCGGCTGCGCCCGATGCGCCACCCGGTCGTGTGCGCGAATCTGGTCGACGTGCGCGGCCGGCGCCTGCCCTTCACCGCCGATGCGCTCGTACGCACCGGCGCGGGCGAAGCGGTACGCTTCTTCGGCCTGCTGGTGCCGCAATATCCGGCCGGTTCGCCGTGGGAGCGATTGTTCGGCTGGCGCTTCCTCGACCCGTACGCGGTGGCGGCGGAGATCGCGCGCACGACGCCGCCCGACGTCACCTTGGTCGCGCTCTCGCATCTCGGCTTGCGCGCCGATCGCGAACTGGCGCAGCGCGTGGGCCGGATCGAACTGATTCTCGGCGGTCATTCGCACGATACGCTCCGGCAGCCGGAGCTGGTGAACGGCGTGCCGATCGTGCACGCGGGACCGTACGGCGTCTTCGCATCGCGCACCGAACTCGAGCGCCGCGACGGCCGCACGCAGATCACGGATTTCGCGCTGGAGCCGCTCGCATGAGCGCCGGCGCGGTCCTGTTCGTGACCAACGGACACGGCGAAGCGGCGATCGCGGCGCGCATCGCGCGCGACGTGCGCGCGTTCGGCCGGCTCGCGACCGACCATTTCGCGCTCGTCGGCGAACGCTTCGGCGCGGATGATTTTCCCGACGCCGGCCCGCAGCGCGCGATGCCCAGCGGCGGGCTGGTCGCGATGGGCAACGTGCGCGCGTTCGCACGCGATCTCGGCTCCGGCTGGCTCGGCCTGTTCGCGGCGCAATTGCGCTTTCTGCAGGCGGTCCGCCGGCGCTACGCCGCGATCGTTGCGGTGGGTGACGCCTACGCGGCGGCGCTGGCGCGCACGAGCGGTCTACCGCTGATCTTCGTCGGCACCGCGAAGAGCGCGTACGTCGCGCCGTACGGCGCCGTCGAGCGGCGCATCATCGGTGCGGCGCGGCGCGTCTTCGTGCGCGACGCCGCGACGGCCGCTGCGCTACGCGGCGCGGGCGTGGCCGCCGAGGCACCGGGCAACGTCATCGTCGATTTGCTGGCCGGCGGCGAACGCTACGCCTGGCCCGCGCCGGTGCGGATCGCGCTCCTACCGGGCAGCCGCGAACGGGCCTACGCCGATGCCGAGCGGCTCGCCGCGGTGGTGGAGCGCGTCGCGCCGCGGATCGCCGGTCTCGCGGCCGTGCTCTCGATCGCGCCGGGCTTGTCGGTGGAGCGCTTCGCGCCGCTGCTGGCGCGCCATCCGCTCATCGGCGGCTGGACCGGCGAGATCGGCGGCATTCTCAGTGGAGCGACCCTGGCGATCGGGCAGGCCGGTACCGCCAACGAAGCGGCGGCCGCCGGCGGCGTTCCGGTGGTGGCGCTCGAACTGGCCGGCGACCGCCGCAGCGGCTGGTACCGGATGCGTCAGGAGCGCCTGCTCGGCGACGCGCTGCTGGTGCTCCCGGGCGATCCGGCCCAGGCCGCGGACGCGGTGACCGCGCTGCTCGGGGATCCCGCCCGCCTCGCCCACATGGGGGCGACCGGCCGCGAACGGATGGGCGGCGCCGGCGGCGCGGCGGCAATCGCCCGTGCGATCGTCGAGGTCGCGGCCCCGGACGGGGTCCCGGCGTGAACGCGGGCGACCGCGCGGTCGTCACGGCGATCGCCGTGATGTACGCGGCGATCCCGCTCGACGGCGCCTTCGCCGTGCTCGACCCGCTGCGGGCACCGTTTCCGCCGTTGCTCCCGGCGACCGGCGCGCTCGTTTTCGGTGCCGTCCTGATCGTCGCCGCGGCCGTCTGCGCCTGGGGGCTGGCGCGCCGCCCGCCGCCGCCGCGGATCCTGTCGGCGCAACTCGCCGCCGCCATCGCGATCCTGCCCGCTGCGCTGCTGGGCTTCGATCCGGCGACGGGCTTCGGGCTCGGCCTCGTCACGCTGGTCTTGGGCATTCCCGGCGCCGCTCTCTACCGCTACTCCGCACTGCCCGGGGTGACGCGCACGGTCCTCGTCGTGACCCTGGCGTCGGCCGCAGCGTCGGCGGCACTCGCGCTGACGATGCTCGCGCTGCGCTCGCCCGCGGCGATCTACGCCTATAACAACGGCCGCGCGACCGGCGCGTTCCTCAACCCGAACGAGCTTGCGGGCTACCTGCTGGTGCTGCTTGGCCTCGCTGCCGGAGCCGCGTTGTGCGCCTCGGGCGTGGCGCTGCGCGCGCTCGCGGCGCTGACCCTCGCGCTCGGCGGCGCCGCGTTCGCGGCGACGTACTCGCGCTGGGGCTTCGCGTCGGCGCTGGCCGGCGTCGCGCTCTTTGCCGCCTGGACGGGCGGCCGGCGCGCGTGGATCGGCTTGGGCGTCCTGGCGCTCGCCGCGGTACTGCTGATCGCCGGACCGGGCCGCGCCTTCCACGACCCGCGCGACGATGCGTCGCGGATCGTCGCCTGGGCCACCGGCGTCCGTACGTTCCTCGCCTTCCCGCTGACGGGGGTCGGGCCGCTGGCGTTCGCGCGCACCTACGATGTGCTCCGGCCGCCCGAGGCGCCCGGCGGACATGCGCCGGTTGCCTTCGATCCGCATAGTCTGCCCTTGGCCTACGCGAGCGAGTCGGGAATCCTGGGCGTCGTCGCACTGCTGATCTTCTGGACGGTCTACGTCCGCGAGATCCGGCACGCGCTGCACGCCGCGGGCCGGCGCCGGCGGGCGTTCGTCTACGCGGCGGCAGCGGGCCTGGCCGCTCTGAACGTGCACGTCCTGGCGAATACGATCAGCATCTACTTCGCGCTCGCACCGCAAGGCGCGGCGCTGGCGCTCGCGCTGGCGCGGCGGGAGCCCGATGCGTCCGCGACCTGAATTGCTCTTGGCCGCCGCGCTCGCGGCGTGCAGCCGGGCACCCGCGCCCGCCCCGGCCGCCGCTCCGCCCAGCGCCGCGGCAACCGCGACGGCGGTGCCGGTGCATGTCACCAGCAGCGGCAACGGCCGGTATACGACCCTCAGTGAGATGAAACACCGGCGGACGATCTACATCGTGCGCGCGCGGTCGTTCGTCGCCGACACCGTCGGCGGTGACAATGCGACCGGCAGCGGCGCGTTCGAGCAGCCCGAAATCACGTTCATCGACCGCAACGGCGGACGAACCGTCGCCGACGCGCCGGAGGCGGTCCTGACGGGCGCCGATAAGAGCGTGCTCATGACGGGCGGGGTTCACGCGCACTCGCAGGACGGGAACGTCCTAGCGTGCGATCGGTTGCGGTATGACGGCGATTCGGAGCGCATCCACGGCGACGGCCACGTCGTGTTGCAGACCCCGGCGGGCTTAACGCTGGTCGGCGACGAGCTCGACGGCGACGCGCGCTTGCAGAACGTCCGGGTCTACCGCCGATGAGGTCGGCGATCGGCGGCGACCGGATCGAGATGACCGATCTGGTCAAGCGCTACGGCGCGCGCACCGTCGTCAAAAGCGTCAGCGCCGACGTGCATCGTGGCGAGGTCGTCGGGCTGCTCGGTCCCAACGGCGCGGGCAAGACGACGACGTTCTACATGGTGGTCGGCCTGGTGCGGCCCGACGGCGGCAGCGTGACGCTCGAACGCGCCGGCGCGCGCCGCGACATCACGCGCGCGCCGATGCACGAACGCGCCCGCGCCGGGATCGGCTACCTCGCACAGGAGAACTCGATCTTCCGCAAATTGTCCGTCGGCGATAACTTGCGCCTGATCTGGGAGATGAACGGCATCGGCGCCGAGGAGCGCGAGCGCCGGCTGCCCGCGCTGCTCGAGGAGTTCGGGCTGGCGGACTTCATCGATGCGCGCGGCGATTCGCTTTCCGGCGGCGAGCGGCGGCGCGTCGAGATCGCGCGCGCGATCGCGACCGAACCTGCGTTTCTGCTGCTCGACGAGCCGTTCACCGGTATCGACCCGATCGCCGTGGCCGACATCCAGGCGATGATCCGCCAGCTGCGCGACCGTGGCCTGGGCGTGCTGATCACCGATCATCAAGTGCGCGAGACGCTCGCCATCGTCGATCGCGCCTACATCCTCAACGACGGCAAGATCGAGGTCTCCGGCACCGCCGACGACGTGCTCGCCTCACCGGTCGCGCGCAAGTTCTATCTCGGCGAAGGGTTTCGATTGTGAGCGTGCATGCTCGCGGCGCGTAGCGCGTCGTGGCGTGACGAGCTGGCGCCGCTGCGCGTGACCATCCTCGACCGCTATCTCGTGGCCGAGCTGGGCGGGCCGGCGTTGTTCGGGGCGGCGGCGTTTACGCTGATCTTCGTCGCGACCCAGATCCTCGCGATCGGGCGCTTGGTCTCGCAAGAGAATCTGCCGCTCTTCATCGCGATCGAGTATTTTCTGTGGGAAATGCCGGCGTATCTGCTGCTCGTCGTGCCGATGGCGATGCTCTTCGGCACGTTGCTCTCGATGGGCCGGCTCTCGGGCGAGAGCGAGATCACCGCACTCAAGGCGGGCGGCGTCTCGCTCGTGCGCATGTTCGTGCCGCTGGCCGCGGTGGGGCTGGCCGTTTCGCTGGTGTCGCTCGTCGTACAAGAAGAACTCGTGCCGTTGGCCAACGACCACGCCGCCTATCTGCGCGAGTCGGCGATCGAACATCTTTCGCCGGCCGCCTCGAATCTCTCCGCCGTCACCGACTTGCCCGGCGGCGGCAAACAGGTGACGATCGCCGGCGGCCTCGACGCCGCGACGCAGACGCTGCTCAACGTGACCGTCCTGCGCTACGACGCGAAGCAAAACTTGGCCGAGATGATCGTCAGCGAACGCGCGCGCTACGCGCCGCCGACGTGGACGTTTCAGAACGCGCGGACCTACCAGTTTACGGCCGGCGATGTGAGCGGCACGTTGGTGTCGCCGACACTTGCGGTCGACATCGGCGAGCGGCCGAACGAGATCGCCAAGCGCAGCCTGCAGGCCAACGACCCGGAAAATCTCTCGCGCGGCGAGATCAAGACCGCGCTCGACACGGCGACCTTGAGCGATCCGCAGCGGCGACTCTTCACCGCGACCTACGCCGCCAAGCTGGCGCGGCCGTTCTCGGCTTTCGTGTTCGTGCTGTTCGGCTTTCCGCTGGGGATGCGGCGCATCCGCGGCGGCGGCGCGGCGCTGGGCTTCGGCCTCGCGCTCTCGATCGTGTTCGTCTACTACGTGATCACGACGATCGCGCTCTCGCTGGGGAGTCTCGCCCTGCCGCTCGCCGGGATTGCCGCCTGGACGCCGAACGCGTTGTTCAGTTTGATCGGCTTATGGCTTCTGCGCCGGGCGTCGGCCGTCTGATGGGCGGCATCCTGGTCGTTCTGCTCATCACGGTGGTTGCCGGCGGCATCGCCTACGTCGGCGACCGCGTCGGTCATCAGGTCGGCCGCAAGCGGCTCACCTTGTTCGGCTTGCGACCGAAGTACACGTCGACGATCGTCGCGGTCGGCACCGGGATGCTGATCGCGTTGATCGTCACGCTCGGAGCGCTCGCCGCGTCGAACTACGTGCGGACGGCGTTCTTCCGTTTGGGGACGCTGACCGCGCGCATCAACGAACTGCAAGCGCAGGCACTCTCGCAAGAAAAGGAGCTGCAGCAAACCCGCAGCGGCATCTTGCGCGTGCCCAAATACACCCTGATCGCGAACACCGCCTGGACCTTCGATCTCGCGCGCACCGACGCCGAGCAACTCGACGACTTCGGGCGTTTCTTCGACGCGGTGGTGCGCATCGCCAACCAGCAGCTGACCACGGCCGCCGTCGGCCTGCGCCCCTACGGACGCGCCGCCGCCGATCCGGCCATCCGCGCCGAACTGCTCAAGCAGTTGGAAACGACCCGCGAGCAGACGCCCGATCCGCACGCCTTGATCTTGTTTCTGCCGGTCGCTTCGCAAAACTTGTTTCGCGGCGAGGTCATCTCGTTCTCGTTCGCGGCCTTCGAGGATCGGCGCCTCGCGACGGCCGGCGAGACGCTGGCCTCGATCGAAATCTCCGGCGGCGCGCCCAGCATCGACATCGGGGCGCTGGTCGTGCGCGCGGGACAAACGCTGGCCGTGCGCGGATATCCGCCCCAGTTTCTCTATCCGCCGCTGATCAACAGCACCCAGGTGCAAGCCGTGACGAGTCAAGTACCGCGCCTGCGCGGCAAGTATCTGCTGATCGCCAAGACGCCGATCGACCTGTATCCGCACAGCGGGCCGTTTCCGATCGACGTCGAGTTGGAGCCGATCCGCTGATGTTGCTGGGCGTCGATCCGGGCACGCGCAAATGCGGCTACGCGATCCTCGACGGCAAGGGCGCGCAGCCGCTCGCGCTCGGCATCGTGCCGCTCGCCGAGTTCGATGCGTGCCTCGCCGCGCTGTGCGCGGATTACACGTTCGAGATGGTGGCGATCGGCGAGGGCACCAACGCGTCCGTCATCTCGGCTGCCGTCGCGGCGGCGGGCCTGCCGTTCACGCTGGTCGACGAGCGCGAGACGACGTTGCGGGCGCGCTCGCGCTACTTCAACGACCATCCACCGCGCGGCTGGCGGCGCCTCGTACCGCGCGGCATGCTGCTGCCCGAACGCCCGATCGACGATTACGCCGCGCTGCTGATCGCCGAGCGGTATCTGCTGCGCGCCGTCTAAGCACGCGAGGGCAATGAGTCGACGCGCCCGGGCCGTTGCCGTTCTGCTCGCGGGCCTCGCGTTCGCGGTGTGGCCGGCGCGCGCTGCCGCGACGCCGTTCGCCGACGTACCCGCGAACCACTGGGCCTATCAAGCGATCGCGTCGCTGGCGGCGGACGGTCTGATCGACGGCGATCCGCAGGGCAGTTTCAACGGCGACCGTCCGCTGACGCGCTACGAGATGGCGGCGTTCGTCGCCCGCGCGATCGCGAAGGTGGAAGCCGACGGCGCCGGCAGCGCATCGAAGACCGACCTCGACAAGCTGCAGAAGCTGATCGACGCGCTCAAGGACGAGCTCGACGCGCTCGGCGTGCGCGTGACGACGCTCGAAGACGATCTCGCGGAGCTCGACCGGCGCACGCGCGCGGCGCAGTCGCTCGCGGTGCACGGCACGGTGCTCGCGCAGGGCTCGTTCCGCTCGAATCCGACCGCGCCGCGGACCGTCGGCAACACCGGCATCGACCCGTTCGTCACGGCGTACGAAACGGCGCCCGACAGCAACGATCCGCTCGAAGCCCAGTTCGCTCCGGCGACGGTGTTGCGCTCGGACGCGCGCTTCGATTTCGTCTACACGGTCGATCCCAATCTGACCGTTACGGTGCCGATCCACGCGCTCGACGCGGGCGCGACGGCGACCGGCACCCAGCAACTCACGCTCTCACCCGACGTGATCGTCGACATCGCGCAGGCCGGCGCGATCACCAACCTCACGCTGCGCGCCGCGGAACTCGACGATCTGCAATCCTCGCGCCTGGGCCTCGCCTATCGCGCGCCCGACGCCGCGCAGCAGAGCGCGTTCCAGAACGCGACGCAGCCGTTTCCGCGCGGCTTCGAGATCGGCGGGATCGTGGCCGGACTGACGTCGTTCCAACTGAGCTTCTCGCAAGTCGACCAGACCTTGCTCAACACGCAGCCGGCCTTCGGCGGCACCTATCTCACGAACGTGGTCCCGCCGCAGGCCGGCTACGTGCAGACCGGCAGCGCGACGACGACCGATACGTTCGCGGCGGGCGCCGGTCCGCTGGCCGGCGTGTACCTCAGCAAGAAAGCCGTCGCCGGGACGGTCGCGATCGTCGCCTACACGACCGTCGCCGGACCCGCGCCGCCGCCGGCATTTTCGTATCTCGATGCGACCAACGAAGTCGTTTTCGGGTTGCCCTTGCCGCCGGGAGCGCGCGTGTCGATTCAGTACCTGGGCCTCGCGTATACGAACAACGCGGTCGCGCAGCGCTACCAGCTCGGCCTGCGCGTCAACTCACTGATCGCCGGCCTGCCGGGCGCCGAAGCCGGCCTAACCTATCACCGCTTGTGGGACGCGCAGTTGCCGCAAGGTGCCGATCCCGGCGCGCAAGATCTCGGCGTCAATGCCTATCCGGCCGGCGGCACCGGCGCGGGCCTGGTGAGCGACGAGGTGTTCGGCCTCGACGTGCAGCTGCCGCTGGGGTTCGCGCGCGGCGATCCGGGCACGCGGCCGGCGTTCTTCGGCGAAGCGGCCGGCAGCCGGTTCTCGCCCAACGCACCGCTGGCCGCCGCAACCGGGGCCACGGCCGGCGTCGTGGGCCTGCGGCTCACGCTCTGGGGCGCGCACGCAACCTTGCAGATGCAATCGGTCGGCGCGAACTTTCTCGCCGGCGCGCCGCCGCGATTCTTCGGCAACGCGCCTGCGACGTGGGCCGATTACCAGGGCGACATCTTTCCGCAGTTCTTCGGCTTCGCGAACACGCAGGCGATCAACGCGGCCTTCGATGCCGCGATCAACGCAGGCGCCCCCGGGCACTCGGCGACCGTCGCGAATCCGGCGCTGACGTTCATCTACCCCGTCTTCAACCCGTTCGTGGCCGGCGGCCCGGATTTCTACAGTGCGTTCGCACCCAACACCGCCGGGCCGTCGGTGACGATCGATAGTCCGCTGCGGTTCGGCGGCGCAACGGTGGGGCTGCGCTTCTTCGCGCAACACCTCACGCAACTCCAGGCCGACGCCGGCGCGACCGGTACGTTCGGGCCGCAGTTTCCGACGGCCGTCCGCGCGACGTTCGACAAGCTCGACGCCGGTGCGACCGTGCCGCTGCCGGCGTTCGGCCGCACGATCGACGTCAACCTCGCGGGCACGCTCGAACATCTGCGGCGCAACGACACGGCCGGCTATCTGTACGTGCCCTTCAACCCCGGCACGTCGTCGTACGACGCCGCGGCGCTCGCGAATTTTACGGCCGCCGGCGGCACCATCGATCCGGTCAGCGGCAAGCTCACGAGCGGCGGCAGCGCGCCCGTGCTCTATCATCCGAACCAAATCGACCTCTACCACAGCACGCTGGCCGCCGGCGCCTCGGTGCCGCTCACGCCGGGGGTCGTGCTCCACACGCGCTATAGCGATCAGCGCTACACCGGCTCGTACGGCACGACGCTCGGTTCCAACATCAACGGCACGAAGGGCCAGGTCGACCTCGGTCTGACGTATTCCGTCCCGAAGACCGCGAGCACGGTCGGGCTATCGTTTCGCAACTCGACCTACCGCGACGGCGCGCTCTCGAGCTACAACCTCAATCAAAGCCGTGAGGACGTGAACTTCACGATCCGCTTTTGAGCGCGCGCGTGCCGCTTGCCGCCGTCGCCGTCGTTGCGGCGCTCGCGCTGCTGATGGTGCAGCTCGCGGCCGACGGGCTCTACGGCACCGTCGCGACGCCCGGATCGTTCCCGCGCGCGCTCGCGGGTGATTGGCCGTTCGAGCTGGCCCAGCGAACCGGCCTCGACCGCATCGATGCGGTGCGCGTGGCGCTGGCGCGCGGGGCGCTCGTGCGCGGCGAACCGCAGCGCGCGACGGCGTTGCTGGCGGCGTTGCCCGCGACGGCGACCGTCGTCGATGTGCGCGGTCGCATCGCGCTTGCGAGCGGCGACCCGGCTGTGGCGCTGCACGACTTTGCCGCTGCCGGGGATTTCATCGCGGCGCAATCGGCGCTCGACGATCTCGGCGCGCGCGATCCGGTTGCGGCGCTCGCGATCGTGCGCGACTTCGAGCGCACGCTGGAGGCGGGTGTCGCGGGGCCGGAGATCGCGGCCGAAGTCGAGTGGCGCGAGGGCCAGATCGCCGCGCTCGCGGCGGCGCGGAATCCCGCCCGGGCGAACGCCTATTTACACGAAGCACTGGCTGCCTACGGCCGGGCGCTGGCGCTCGCGCCCGATGATGAGAAGTACCTGTTGAACGACGCGTTCGTGGCCCGTGAACTCGGCGATGCGGCCGGGGCCTGCGCCACGTATGCGCGCGCCGCGCAAGTCGTCCCCGGCAGCGCCGATGCGCTCGCCGGCCTCGCATCCGGCCGCTGCGCGCCGTGAGGATCGCGCTCGATACGCAGCTCGCCCTCGGCACGGCGACCGGCATCGGCGTGTACGAGCGCGACCTGGCGCGCGCGCTCGCCGCGGCCGGCGAAGACGTGCGCGCGTTGCAGTTTCCGGCGCTCGATCCGTGGCGCTTCGATCGCCGCGTCTTGTGGGATCAGGTCGTGCTGCCGGTCCTCGCAGCGCGCAGCGGTGCGCGCGTGCTGCACGCGGCGTCGGGCACGCTACCGGCCGTGCGCACGTTGCCGACGGTTGTCAGCGTGTTCGACATGGCGTGGCTGCGGGTGCAGTCGCACACGCGCGCCTACGCGCGGGCGTATTTCGGCGGCCTGATGAAGCGGCTCTATCGCGGCGCGGAAGCGGTGCTGACGTGCTCCACGTTCGCGCGCGAGGAGTTTCTCGAGCTCGCCGGCGCGCGCGAGGAAGTCCACACCGTCTACCCGGGCGTCGACGAACGCTTCGCGGCGATCGAACGCCGCCCGCGCGCGCGAGCGTTCGCGCTCGTCGCCGGCACGGTCGAGCGGCGCAAGAACCTGCTGCGCGCGATCGAGACGCTGGCCGCGGTGCCGGAGCTGGACCTCGTCGCCGTCGGACCGCCGACCCCGTACATCGACGAGGTCCGCGCACGCGTGCGCGACCTCGGGCTCGGTGCGCGCGTCGAACTGCGCGGCTACGTCACGCGCGCGGAGATCGACGATCTCTACGCAACCGCAACGCTGGCGCTCGTGCCGTCGCACTACGAAGGCTTCGGCTACGCCCTCGCCGAGGCGATGTGCGCGGGCCTGCCGGTCGTCGCCGCGCGCTCGTCGTCGCTGGTCGAGGTCGCGGCGGATGACGCACCGCTGGTCGATCCGGACGATGCAGCAGGCTGGGTCGATGCCGTGCAGGCGATTCTCGCCGATCGCGACCTCGCCGAAGCGCGCGCCGCCGCGATCCGCGCGCGCACCGCGGCACGCTTCGCCTGGCCGCAGGCGGCCGCCGCGTGCGCGGCGCTCTACCGCCGGATTGCCGGTTAGTAGACCGGCGAACCCGGTGCGCCCGGCGCGACGCTGCCGTCGTCGGGTGCGAAGATCAGGCGCAGCGGATACGACGAGCCGCCCTCCGGCATCGTCGTGATCTGCAAGGTGCGATAGGTGCCCGGTGCGATCGTTTCTTGCCACAGCTTGTAGCGCGTGAACGCGCCCAGCCGATGGGCTTGCACGAGCGTGTTGTCGATGATGAACGTGCCGGTCGCATCGCCCCCGCGCGGGTTGGCGTAGAGCGCGACCGGTTGCGCGGAGCGACCCGAATTGACGATCACGACGCGCATACTTTGCTCCACGCCGTAGTCGCCGGCCAGCGCGTCGCCTTGGCGCAAATTGGGGAGCGGAAGCTGCCCGAGCGGAATCTCGAGCGCCGGCGCCTCGACCGAGTAGGTGTAGTCCGAGAAAAACTCCGGCACCGGATAGACGCCCCGCGCGTGCGGGGCGCCGCCCGAGAGCAAGGTCGCGGTATCGGGCGACTGATCGAGCGGCGCGTCGGCGTGCTGCGCCACGACCGCGATCGTCAGCGGATCGCCGCTGATCTCGTGCAACTGCAGGATGCCGTTGACGACGGCATTCGGCGGCAAATCGTGGTTGACCAGATTGACCGTTGCGTTCGGCGGGATCGTGACGATCGTGCCCTCGTTGCGCCGTAAGCGGACCAAGAACGATTTGGTCGCGATATGGCCGACTTCCATCTCGTTCGCACCCGGGCCGGCGAGTCCGGCGATCAGATGCACGACGGCCGGGAGCAGCGATGCGTTGGTCGCCTTCACGAGGATCCGGCGCGCCGGCTCGGTCCCCGGGTTGTAGTGATAGTACAAGAAGCGCTGCGGCCGCGTGCGGTCGATCGTCGCGCTGAACAGCACGCCGTCGGCGGTCAGCCGTTCCGGATAATCGCTCACCAGCAACCGGCTCGGCGCGAGCCGCGGCAGCGCATCGTTGAAGAGCTCGACGTGCGTCGTGCCGCCGCTGTTGAGATACGCATCGCCCGAAAGCTGCAGCGGAACATCGACCGCGGCGTGGTCGTCGATGCCGAGATCGTTGCGGGTCGTGACGCTCTCGGGTACCGCGGTCGCGCGCGCACCGGGGCGCAAGGTTGCCGCCGCGCCGGCCGCGCGGATCGCCGCCTCGCGCAAGAAGCCGGCCGAGGCGGGATCGCCGGTGAGGTGCAGCGCGATGCGATCGGCGACGGTGCCGGCGACGTAGGCAACGCGCACCGGCACGTCGCGCGTGATCCCGCGCGCGTCGGCGACGGTGATCACGGTGACGCCGACCGTGAGACCGGTGATGCTGATCGTGCGCGCGAGCTGATCGACGCTTACCGCCGCGACCGCCGGATCGGCGACCGTGGCGACGATATCGCCGGCCGCGCTGTTCACGCGCGCCGTCACGACGCGGCCGGGCTCGAGCGCGGGCGCGGCCGGCGAGACCTCGATCGGCGGCGGTGTGGGCGTCGGGACCGGGGTCGGCGTCGGGGTGACTTCAGGCGGCGGCGATTGTTCGTCCGGCGAGGCATCGGGCGCGGGCGAGGTCGCCGCCGGCTCGGGCGCGGCGAAGGCGGGATTGACCGGGCCCGACGGGGCCGGGACGGGCGGGTTGACTTGGGCGCTCGCGTTCAAGGCGAGCGCGACGGCAAGGCACACCCCGGCGAATGCCGCGAACGCGCGACGCAATAGAGAACCCCCCGAACGCGCTTAGGCGATCTTCGCTTCGCGCGAAACGGCCGATGCCAGCAACGTCTTGTACCCGACGGCCGGGAACAAAACGGTTACGAAGTCCTTCTCGGCCCGTTCGACCGTGCCTTGCCCGAACTTGGCGTGGTAGACGACGTCGGCGATGCCGAAGCCCGAGACGGCGCGTTCGCGGCGCCCTTGCAAGCAGTTGTCGCACGCGCCGCACGATTCCGCGTGATAGTTCTCGCCGAAGTAGTTCAAGATGAAGCGGCGCCGGCACGCGGTCGTCTCGGCGTACTGCAGCATCATCGCGAGCTTCGAGCGATCGTAGCGCTGCTTGGTCTCGTAGTTTGCGAGATCCAGCACGGCCGCGCGGCTGGCGTGGCGCGCCAGCGCGTACGTGCCGCGCGTGGGCGCTTCGATGAAGCCGGCCTTCTTGAGCAGCGCCAGCACGACTTTCAGTTTGGTCAGCGGCAGTTGGGTGATCTTGCGTAGATCGGTGAGCGAGACGCCGCCCTCTTGCGCGCCGAAGACCTCGAGCGTGCCGAACGCGCGCTGCACTTCCTCGATATCCGGATACTTGCCGCTGAGGAAGTAGTTCTGCACCCGCGTATCGCTGATGCGATAGACGAGAAAACACTTCGACGGATCGCCATCGCGGCCGGCGCGCCCCGCTTCCTGCGTGTAGGCTTCGATCGAGCCCGGCAGATCGTAGTGTACGACGAAGCGGATGTTCGATTTATCGATGCCGAGTCCGAAGGCGTTGGTCGCGACGACGGCCCGAATCTCTTCGTGCATGAACAGTTCGTGGACCGCGACGCGATCGTGCTTGGCGAGCTTCGAATGGTAGACGGCGGCCGGGATCGCGAGTTCCTCGTGCAGATGCTTCTGCACCTCGAGCGCGTTCTTGATCGTCGCGGTGTAGACGATGCCGGTCCCGGGGAGATCGCCGTTTTGGAACAGCGCCTTGAGCGCGCGCAGCTTCCCGGCCTCGTTCTCGGCGCGGCGCACCGCGTAGACGAGGTTGGGCCGGTCGAAGCCGCGCACGATCGGCTTGATGTGCGGGATGCCCAACTGCAGCAGCACGTCTTCGCGCACCGCCGGCGTCGCGGTCGCGGTCAGCGCGAGGACGGTCGGGCGATCCAGCGCCGCGATCACCCGGTTGAGATTGAGATACGCGGGCCGAAAATCGTGGCCCCACTGGCTGATGCAATGCGCTTCGTCGACCACGAACAACGGGACGGTCAGGTGCCGTAACAGCGCGACGAAGGCGTCGTCTTCGAGCTTCTCCGGCGTGACGAAGACGATCTTCACCCCGCCCCCGGCGAGGCGCGCCAGCGCGGCGCTTTCTTGCTCGTCGCTCAAGGTCGAGTTGAAGAAGGCCGTTTCGCGGATGCCGTGTTCGGCCAGCATGTCGAGCTGATCTTTCATCAGCGCGATCAGCGGCGAGACGACGACGGTCGTGCCGGGCAACATCAGCGCCGGGAGCTGGTAGCACAGCGATTTCCCGGCCCCGGTCGCCAGAATCGCCAGCGTATCCTCGCCCGCGAGAACGCGGCCGATGACTTCTTCTTGGCCCGGATTGAAGCGCTCGTAACCGAAGCGCGCTCGTAACGTGGCGTAGGGGTCCACGGGACTCTCCAAAGGATCGGCGGCGATGCGGAGCCACGCGCAAAGCCCCCTGCGTTAAGGGGGCGGTGGAAGACGTCGACTTCGCCTCCGTTCTTTTCCCACCCCGCGTCCGGCTCAAACGGCCGGTTCGGCCGGGATGCATCGCCCGGGGTCCGAAGCTCACCGGGGTGTCCCTCTATCGAACCTGGCGGCCCCTCACGTTCGCGAGCCTCGTCGGTCAAGACGCGGTCGTGCGGACGCTCACAACGGCGATCGAGACCGGCCGGCTGGCGCACGCCTACCTGTTTTCGGGGCCGCGCGGCTCGGGCAAGACGTCGGCGGCGAAGATCCTGGCCCGCTGCATCGAGTGCGAGCACGGCCCGACGGCCGAGCCCGACAACACCTGCGCCAACTGCGTTGCTATCCTCGAGGGCACGGCGTTCGACGTCGTCGAGATCGACGCGGCATCGAACCGCGGGATCGACGAGATCCGGGCGCTGCGCGACGCGGTGAAGTTTCCGCCCTCGGTGATGCGCTCGAAAGTCTACATCATCGACGAAGCGCACATGCTGACCAAAGAAGGCGCCAACGCCTTTCTCAAGACGCTCGAGGAACCGCCGCCGCACGTCGTCTTCATCCTCGCGACGACCGCGCCCGAGGCGTTGCCGGCGACGATTCTCTCGCGTTGCCAGCGCTATGCGTTCCGGCGCATCTCGATCGAGACGATGATCGACCGCATGCGCGAGATCGCGGCCGCCGAAGGCATCGCGATCGACGATGCGGCGTTGGGCGCGCTCGCCTACCGCGCCGACGGTGGCCTGCGCGACGCGCTCACGATGCTCGAACAGGTCGCGGCCTTCGGCGCGGGCCGGGTCGACGTCGCGACGGTCGATGCCGCCTTCGGTCAGACCGGCCGCGCGTTTGCGCTGGCGCTGCGCGACGCGGCGCTGGGCGGCGATGCCGCGAGCGCGCTCGGCACGATCGACGCGGCCAGCGACGCCGGGGCCGACATGCCCGGCTTGATCCGCGCGCTGGTGGCGGAGTTCCGCCACCTGCTCGTGGCGCGCGTCAATCCCGAATTGCTGGCGCGCGATCTCGCGGCCGACGACGCGGCGCTGGCCGCGGCCCGCGCGCAAGGCGTCACGCAGGCCCGCATCGTGCGCGCGCTGCGGCTATTCGCCGACGCGTTCGCCGCCGCGCGGCTCTCGGGCAACGCCCGGCTCGAACTCGAGACGGCGATCTTGCGCTACATTCTCCAGGGCGAGGACCCCTCGCTCGACGCCCTCGCGGCCCGGATCGCCGCGCTCGAAGGCGGCACGCCGCCGCCCGCGGCCGCGATCGCCCCCGCCCGCCCGCGCGCCGTCGCCGCGCCGCCGCCGTCTACCCCGGCGGCCCCCGCCGCGGCGGCGCCGCCTCCCGCACCCACGCCTGCGCCCGCGCCGAAGCCCGTTCCGGCGGCGGTCGCGCCCTCCGGACCGCTGACCCTGGCCAAGGTGCGCTCGCTGTGGTCGAACGTCCGCGCGCGCGCCGAGAGCGAGAAGCCCTCGATCGCGGCGTCACTCGGCCGGGTGACGGTCGATGCGGCCGGCGACGATGCGATCGTGCTGCGGATGCCCGATCAGCTCGCGGCGGAGGGGATCAAACGCAACCTCGATACGCTCAAGCGGGCGGTCGACGGCGTGATCGGCCGGCCGGTCGAGATCCGGCTGACCGTGGGCGCCGGTGCGGCGGCCAGCGATCCGGGCCCCGGTGACGAACCTCCCGCCGAACATCCCGACGACGTCGCGCGCTACGCGTTCGACCGGCTGCTGTGATGCCCACCCGACACCAAAGGACGACCACGTGAATCAGGCCCAGATGATGCAGCAGCTGCGCAAGATGCAGCAAGAGATGGCGCGCGTGCAAGAAGAGCTCGCCAATACCACGGTCGAGGGCAGCGCCGCGGGCGGCGTCGTCACCGTCGCCGTCAACGGCGAATTCCGCGTGACCAAACTGACGATCAAGCCCGAAGCCGTCGACCCTGCCGACATCGAGACGCTCGAAGACCTGTTGGTCGTCGCGCTCAACGAGGCGATCGGCAAAGCCAAAGCGATCAGCGAACAAAAGATGGGCCGCCTCACCGGCGGCATGAAAATCCCCGGCCTGACCTGAGATGATGGCGAGGGGAGCTATAGCCCGGGGGCCCCATGCAAAGCATGGGGGGCGCGGAGCCCGTGGCGGAGCGCCGTTGTAATGAGAAATGGGGTCGCGGGCCCCGTGGCTGCGCTCATCAACGAGTTTTCAAAGCTTCCGACGATCGGGCCGAAAACCGCGGCGCGCTTGGTGTTCTATTTGCTCAATCGTTCGCGCGCGGATGCGGAAGCGCTAGCGGATGCGATCATCGCCCTCAAGGATCGCGTGCGGTTGTGCACGCTTTGCTTTTCGATCACCGAAGAAGATCCGTGCGCGCTCTGTGCCGATCCGCGGCGCGACGCGCGCATGCTGTGCGTCGTCGCCGAGGCTAAGGACATCTACGCGCTCGAGCGCACGTCGGCGTATAACGGGCGCTATCACGTGCTGGGCGGGTTGATCTCGCCGATGGACGGGATCGGCCCCGGTCAGCTACGCGTCAAGGAACTGATCGAGCGCATCGGCGCGAACGGCTACGAGGAAGTGATCGTCGCCACCAATCCCAACGCCGAAGGCGAAGCGACGGCGCTCTATCTCTCGCGCTTGATCGCGCCGTCGGGCGTGCTCGTCACGCGGCTCGCCTATGGCCTGCCGATCGGCGGCGACCTCGATTACGCCGATGAGGTCACGCTGGCGAAGGCGCTCGAGGGCCGCCGCACGCTTGGGTAATCTACCCGCGCCCGGCACGTCGTCGCTGATCGCCTTCGTCATCACGGCCGCTGTCGTGTTCCGCTTCGCGCAACGCGAACTGCGCGAGCGCACGATTACCGCGCGCTGGCTGTGGGTTCGTCCGGCCGTGCTCGTCGTATTGGCCGCGTACCTCATCGCGGCGAGCGCGCAGTTCGCACCGCGCGGCGATACGGAGATGCTCGCCGTCGTCGCCGGCGGCGCCGTGCTCGGCGTGTTGGTCGGCCTGCTGATCGTGCGCAACAGCACCTTCGCGGCGGCGGAGAAGCCGCGCGCCGTGCGCGTGCGCGGTAACCGTGTGACGCTCTTCGTTTGGATCGGCGCGCTTGCGGTGCGCGTGCTGGCGCGCTACGTGCTGCCGTACGGTGCGGAACCGCGCTCGCAGTTGCCGCTGGACTGCGGCACGGTGATGATGACGGCGGTCGCATTCGTCGCGATCGCGGTCGCCGTGCGGCGCGAGATCGCGCGTTACGCAGGAGTCGCTCCGTGACGCCGAACGTGGGCCGCTCGGCTACGCTCGGCGAGATCCTGGAGCGCGCGTTTGCGATTTTCGGGCAGCGCTGGCCCGCGCTGTGCGCGATCTTCGCGCTCGCGGCGATCCCGAGCGTGCTGCTGCAAGTCGCGGTCGAGCCGTCGTTCGTGCGGCTCATCGATGCGGCGAACGCGCTGTTCACGGCCGGCAGCGTCGACGCGGCCGGCCGCGCGCGACTGCTGGCCGATATCAACGCGGCGTTCGCCACCGCCGGCGGTCCGGTGCTCGCCGACCTGCTCGCGCAGTATGCCGTGCTGTTGCTGGCGCAAACGGCGGCGTTCCGCGATCTCTCGTGCGCGCTCGCCGGCGCGCCGCAACCGATCGCCGCATCGTATCGTGAGGCCGTCCGGCGCTGGCCGGCGCAGGTGCTGGTGAGCATCGCGTTCGTGGTGCTCTCGTGGGTGCTGGCGCTGGGGCTGCTCCCGTTCGCCGCCGGCGGCGTCGTGCTCGAGGTCGCGTTCACATCGCAGGCGACGGCGGCGATCGTCGGCCTGATCGTGACCGCCATCGTCGGCGGCATCTCCCTGTTCGCGATCGCGCTCGGCTATCTCGCGTGGCTTACCGCCATGGCTGCCGTTACCGCCGGCGACGCGCCCGCGCTCGCCGCGGTGCGTGCCGCGCTCAAACGCACGCTCGAGGCGCCGGCCCGGCGGCGCACGTTCGTGCTGGCACCGCTGCTCGTCGCGGCGAATTGGTCGTGGTCGCTCGCCGTCGCGGCGCTCGCCGGCGGTGCCGTTGCCGCGACGCACGCCGGTGCGCTCGCGTTCGCGATTCCGGCGCTCGGCGGCGTCGCGCTCGACGCCCTGCGCAGTGCCGTGATCGCGGTCTACGCGGGCAACGTGCGGCTGAGTCGCGAGGGCGCGGACCTGCTGCTCGCGGCGGCCGCGCCGTCCGCCGGCGGTCCGCCCGGCGACGACGGACTCGATCCCGACGACCGCGCGCTGATTGCGGCCTTTCTCGAACGCCGCGCGACGTTCGACGCCGCGGCCGGCACCGAGATCGCCGCTCGCATCGCCGCGCGCGTGCGCCCGAAATTACGCGCGTCGTTCCATTATCTCGACGACGTCGCGTTGCTCGAGCATCTCGACCGCTCGCGCGGCTAGGCCGGCCCGTTGCGCCGCAGGCGCGCCAGCACGTCGCGCGCGAACGTCTGTGCCGACGCGCGGGCGTCGTCGTAGATCTTCGCCGCGTCGACCTTCGCCATGTGGCGGCCGTGCTGTTCGTAGAACGTCGCGCCTTCGCCGACGACGACCGTGCCCGCGTAGGCGATCGCGGATTTGATCAAGATGCCGCCGACCGGGATGAAGCCCGCGAGTTCGCGCGCCAGCGCGCGCCAGCCGAAGCCGCCGCCGACGATGGGCAGCAGCTCCCACATCTGCGCGACGTCGGGATCCTTGCCGAAGGTGGCGCGGATCTGCAGCATCAGCATCATCTGGATGCCGGTGATCGCCATCATGTCGCCGGCCGAGATGAACGCGCCCAGAAACATGCCGACGACCGGCACGTTGTCGAGCACGGCGCTGGCGCCCGCGACCTTGAGCGCGTTGAGCGCGGCGTCGCGCGTCAGCTTCGCGGCGACCGTCGTGCGCAGCGTCGGCAGCCGCCGGCCGATCGCGATCTCGATGCCCTTGCAGGCGTCGATGAGATGCGGCAAAAGGCGCGTGCGCAGCCACTCGAACTCGATCGCCGGCACGACGTAATCTTCGATCGTGCCCGGCGCCGGCGCTTGCGCCGGCCCGCTGGTTGCCGTCGCCGCCGGATCGACGAGCACGCCGAACACCGGCAGCTTGAGCGCGAGGAGCACGTCGACGCGCGCTCCGGCCCGGTCGGCCGGCGTGCCGAAGAAGAGCACCGCGCGGGCGTCGGTCGGATCGATCGGCGCGCCGCCGGCGTTCACGGTTTCGAGCGCCGCCGCCGCCTCGAGCGGAATCGTATCGGTTCCGGTCCCGGCCAGGATGACGGCGCGGAAGGCGGCGATCAGCCCCGGGTCCCCGCACAGCAGAAACTTGAACGGCTGGCGCGCGCCGGCGCGCACGGCGTCGGTGTTGAGCGCCGACCTCAGACGCTGGAACGTCTGGGCCGCTCCCAGGACGGAGCTGTTGATCATGGTTCTCGTGACCTACCCAGGGAGGATGCGGTTGTTACGGCTGCACGCGCGCTTCTTGGTCGGGGTCGTCGGTGTAGTCGAACAGGACGAGTCCCATGAACACTTTGAGGGCGAAGGCCTGCGCCCCGCGCACGTTGGCTTCGGCGATGATCGAGCGGTGCTCGTTGCGCGCGGCGTCGACCAGCGCCTGCGGCGTCAGGCCGGTGTCGGCGGCGGCGACCGACGCGGCCACGACGTCGCCCGGCGTGAGCCCGCCGTCGAGCATGGCTTGGTAGCCGATCGTCGCGTTGTGGAAGCGCGCGTCGAGCGCGCGCTGCAACGAGGCGTAGCGCTGCGGCGTCGCTGCGAGGCCCAGCTCGTCGATGCGCGCTTCGATGAGCGCCGCGCGGGCGAGATCGTAGAGCTGTGCGGCCTGCGAGGCCGCGACGGCGGCGCGGTTGACGAGGTCGAGCGCCTTCTGCACCTCGGGCGCGAGCGTCTCGTAGTCGCCCGCGGCCAAGTCGCCGCGGTGCAGGCCGCCCGACACCATGCCGTTCAGCATCCGCCCGACCCGGTCGACCTCGTCCAAGCCCCGGTCCAGCAGCGCCAGCGCCGCGCGCGCGGCGTCGACCGAGCGCACCACGTTCGCATCGGACGCGGCGACGTCGGCCAGGATATTCGGATACGCCGCCGTCGCGGCGAGGGCGTGCGGGGGCAGCGGGTCGGTCGCGAGCTGGGCCCGCAGCGCGCGCAGGACGTCGCCCGCGCCGCGCAGCAACCCGCCCTCGCGCGCGCGCACCAACGATCCGCTGCCGGCGATCGTGCGCTGGGCCTTGGCGTTCACCGAGTCGATTCCGCGGCCCATCGCGTTGATGTTCACGAGCACGGCGTCGAGGCGCGTTCCGGGCCGCGCGCCCACCTGCTGGAGAAACGCCAGATCGTAGCCGATCGATTCTTCGCGCGCCTGGATCGCTTTGAACTGATCGCGGCCGGCGTCGCTGCGGGCGACGATCGCGGCCGCGCTCCCGGCGTACGCTTGCTGCGCGGCCGCCAGCGCGTCGCGCAGCGGCTGCAAGTCGACGTGCCGCCCGGCGAGTTGCGCTTCGCCGTCGCGCGACGCGGCGATCTGCGCCTGGGCGAGCGTGCGGATCTCGGGCGACCCGGCCGCCGCGGCTTGGGCGAGGTTGCGTTCGCCCTCGGCCGCCGTGCCCAGCGCGAGTTGCGTTTCGCCGAGGTGGTACTGCGCGACCGTATTGGCCGGATCGTCCTTCAGCACGGCGGCGAATCCGCGCGCCGCGATCGCGTAGCGCCCCTCGTCCTCATCGTGGATCGCGGCCGCCAGCCGCTGGGCGCCGGTGCGTACTTTCGGGTCGAGCTCGGGATACGAGACCAGCGCCGCGACGCGATCCGGCGTGCCGGGGTGGTCGGCGAAATATTTATCGAGCAGGCCGCCCTGATCGCCGGCGAACGCGCCGAGGTGCTGCATGAACGAGACCATGGCGGCCGGATCGTAACCGGCGCGCGTCATCAGCATCAGGCCGTAGCGGTCGGCCTGCGTTTCGTCCTCGCGCTGGATCTTGGCGACGACGCCGGCCTCCATGATCTGGCCGAAGCGATAGACGAACGGCGAGAACAGCGAACCCAGCCCGAACAGCACGTTGAGCACGCCGACCTTGCTCTCGTTCTGCAGGACGTGACGGCGCTCGATATGGCCGGTCTCGTGGCCGATGACGCCCGCGAGTTCGTCGTCGGACTGCACGAAGTCGATCGCGCCGGCGTCGAGATAGATGAACCCGCCGAGCGTCGAGAACGCGTTGACGTCGGGTACGTCGAGGACCTTGATCGAGTAGGGGATATCCTTGCGCGCCGTCTCGGCGAAGAGGGCTTTGCCGATGCCGTCGATCCACGCGGTGAAGAGCGGATCGGAGACGACGTTCGTGCTCGCCAGAATCTCTTTATCGTACTCTTGGCCGATCTCGATTTCTTTCGTCGCCGAGGTCGCCGCGTTCGCGGGTGCCGGGATGCTGGCACAGCTCAGCATCACGATCAGCACGATGGAAACGAAACGCCTGAACCACACCCCCTACCGGTTCGCCGACCGCGGCGGGCCTCACTTTCGCGCCGGTGCACGGCATGTGGAAAAGGTGTGGAGCGATGCAAGTTCTTGTGCAGCGCATGTGGATGCCGGAGGGGCGCGCGAGGGCGCGCGGAACCGCGCTGCGATGATCGTGGAGCAGGTGCGGCGATGAGCACCGTTTTCGGGCGCGGACGAACCGTCGAGATCGCCGTCGACCGGCCGTTGCCGGCGGCGCGCGAGGAGTTGCACGCGCTGTTTACCGAGCGCCCGGATTTTTACCGTGGCAGCCATGCGGTCGCCAACCTCGGTACGTTCGAGCCCGCGGCGGCGGAGATCGCCGACTTCCGCGACATGCTCGCCGAGTTCGGCATCACGCTCGACGGCGTCTCGGGCGCCGATACGCTGGCCGGCGATTTGGCCCGGCTGCAACTGGCGTACCTCGGACCGGCGCCGGTCGCCGAAGTTTCCGCGCTGCCGCGCAGCCGGCCGGTGCGGCACGTCGAGCTCTCGCCGGCGGCGCGGTCGCTCGCGGCCGATTTCGCCGGCGCGCGCGCCGACCTCGCCCGGCGCCGGCTCACCGCCGAGACCGTCGCACCAGCGGGCGTCGCGACGGCGGGTGTCGCGATCCCGCCCACGCCGGCCCACGCGCCGGCCGGCATCTCGACGCTCTACCATCGCGGCACGCTGCGCGGCGGACAGGCGCTGCACAACATGGGCAACATCGTGCTGATCGGCGACCTCAACCCGGGCGCCGAACTCGTCGCGAGCGGCGACATCGTCGTCGTCGGCTCGCTGCGCGGCACCGCGCACGCCGGCGCCCAGGGCGATCGCAGCGCCCGCGTCATCGCGATCGAGTTCGCGCCGACGCAGTTGCGCATCGCCGCGGTGATCGGCGCCGACGCGGTCGCCGCCGCCGGCCCGCAACAAGCCACGATCGAAGGCGATCGCATCGCCGTCGCTCCCCTCGGAGCCCCACTCGCACGCAAGGAGATGTCCGTATGAGCGCCCGCCGCATCGTCGTGACTTCGGGCAAAGGCGGCGTCGGCAAGACGACCACGACCGCGAATCTCGGGGCGGCCCTGGCGCTGCGCGGCAAACGCGTCGTGCTGGTCGACGCCGACATCGGTTTGCGCAATCTCGACCTCGTTCTGGGGCTGGAGAAGCGCATCGTCTTCGATCTGGTGGAGGTCGTCGAAGGCCGCTGCCAGTTACGTCAGGCGCTGATCAAAGATAAGCGCTTCGGTGAGATGCTGGCGATCCTGCCGGCGGCGCAGACGCGCGACAAAACCTCGGTCACCGAAAACCAATTCGCCAAGGTGATCGACGAACTCGCCGAGATCTGCGATTACGCAATCATCGATTGCCCGGCCGGCATCGAACACGGCTTTCGCAACGCGGTCGCCGGCGCGCGCGAAGCGATCGTCGTCACGACGCCCGAAGTCAGCGCGATCCGCGACGCCGACCGCGTCATCGGCAAGCTCAACGAGCGCGGGTTGCCGATGCGCCTGGTGATCAACCGCATTCGGCCCGACATGGTCCGCGCCGGCGACATGCTCTCGGTCGACGACGTCTGCGAAGTGCTCTCGGCGGAACTGCTCGGCATCGTGCCCGACGACGAAGACGTCATCGATACGACCAACCGCGGCGAGCCGATCGTGCTGCGCCCCGAGTCGCGTCTGGCGGCGATCTACGACAAGATCGCGCGTCGCCTCGAAGGCGAGATCGTGCCCTTCACGACGCTCTCCGCGCCCAATTTCCTGAGCCGTTTGCTCGGCCGAAAGGCAGGCTGACCCGTGCACGAACTTCGCGAGGATCCGCTCCCCGCCGCCCCGCCCCCGCCACAGCCGCGCGGTCGCGCGATCGTCGTGACCTCGGGCAAGGGCGGCGTCGGGAAGACGACGACGACCGCCAACGTCGGCATCGCGCTGGCCGCGACCGGCGCGCGCGTCGTGCTGGTCGATGCCGACGTCGGCCTGCGCAATCTCGACATCGTGCTCGGGCTGGAAGCGCGCGTGCGCCACCACGTGCTCGACGTGCTCGAAGGCAACGCCGATCTGGACGACGCCTTGGTGAGCGACAAACGCGTGCCGACGCTCAAGCTGCTGGCCGCCTCGCAAACGCGCGAAAAGGACGATGTCGACACCGCCGCATTCCGCGGGCTCATCGAGCGGCTGCGCGAGCGCTGCGACTACGTGCTGATCGACTGCCCGGCGGGCATCGAGAAGGGCTTCCAGAACGCGATCGTCGGCGCCGACGAAGCGATCGTCGTGTGCACGCCCGAAGTCAGCGCGGTGCGCGACGCCGACCGCGTCGTGGGCCTGCTCGGCGATCGCCTTTCGATCCGGTTGATCGTCAACCGCTTGCGGCCGGCGCTGGTGCGCCGCGGCAAGATGCTCTCGGTCGAGGACGTCAACGCGATCCTGCGCTTGCCGCTGCTCGGCATCATCGCCGACGAACCGGGCGTGATCGTTTCGACGAACAAGGGCGAGCCGATCTCGCTCGACGCCGGCTCGCAAACGGGCGAAGCGTACCGCAAGATCGCGCGCCGCATCACGGGCAGCGACACGTCGGTGCCCGAAGCGCCGCGCGAAGCCTCATTTTTCGATAAACTGTTCGGGGGACAACGCTAGATGCTCGACTTTTTCAAGCGCTTCTTCAATCCCGAACCGTCGAGCGTCACCGCGCGCGAGCGGCTGCGGCTCGTGCTGCTCTCCGATCATCTCGCGCTCGCGCCCGACGTCGTCGAGTCGCTCAAGCACGATCTGATCGCAGTGATCTCCAAATACGTCGACGTCGACGCGGCGAATTGCGACGTGACCTTCGAGCAGCAAGACCGTCAGGTCGCGATGCTGGCCAACATTCCGATTCTCGGCATGAAGCCCGCGGCGAAGAAGCCGCCCGAACCGCCGCCGCTGCCCGAGCCGCCGCGGATCGATCCGGCACCGGTATCGGCCGCCGTCGCGGAACCGGAATCGGAACCCGTCGTCGTGCCCGAGCCCGCCGCGCCGCCCAAACCGCGCCGCCGGCGTCGCCGGCGCGCAGCGGTTAGCGCCGCCGCCCACGGCTAGTGGAGCGCCCCTGGTACACGCGTTTTAATTGGTTACTCGCCGGCTCGTGCATCGCGTTGACACTGGCCGGCATCGCGTTCATCTCGTCGGCGACGTTGCACGAATCGTATGCCGCCGGCGAGTGGAAGAGCCAGGCGGTCTTCGCCGTCGTCGGCATCGCGGTGATGTTCGGCGTCGCGTTTCTCGACTATCACCGCTGGGAGCGCTGGGCCGTGCCGATCTACATCGTCACGGTGCTGCTGCTGATCTTCATCGCGTTCAAGGGGCACAGCGCGCTCGGAGCGGCGCGCTGGATTCAGCTCGGCGGGTTCACCTTCCAGCCCTCCGAGCCGGCCAAGGTGACGATCGCCATCGCCGTCGCCGCGCTGCTGGCGCGCCCCAATTACCGCTCCTCATGGCAGGGTCTGCTGGCGCTCGCGATCGTCGGCTTGCCGGCGCTCCTCATCCTCAAGCAGCCCGACCTCGGGACGACCTTGGTCGTCGGCGCGATCCTCACCGCGGAGCTCGCCTTCGGGCTGCCCAACGTGCTCGACTTTGCGATTTACCTCGGGACGGTCGTCGCCGGTGCCGCGTACGTCCTCTCGAGCGACAAGATTCTCAAGCCGTTCCAGCGCGCGCGGCTCTTGGTGTTCCTCAATCCGTCGCTCGACCCCGAGGGTGCCGGCTATAACCTCAACCAGTCGAAGATCGCGGTCGGCAGCGGCCAACTCTTCGGCAAGGGGCTCTACCACGGCACGCAGACCCAGCTCAACTTCGTGCCCGAGAACTCGCGCGATTTCATCTTTACGGCGGTCGGCGAGGAGGCGGGCTTCCTCGGCGCCTGTGGGGTCGTGTTGCTCGATGCGGCGATCGTCGGCGCGGGCGTACGCGCCGTGTCCTGCGCCCAGGACCGCTTCGGCCTGCTCCTGAGCGTCGGCCTGACGACGATGCTGGCGTTCCATATGGTCGTCAACATCGGGATGACGATCGGGATCATGCCGGTCACCGGCATCCCGCTGCCGTTCATGTCCTACGGTGGGAGCGCCCTGATCACCGATTACCTGGCGGTCGGCATCCTGCTCAACGTCGCGCTACAGAAGGACCGGCTGGTCTTCGGCGACGCGACCCGCCGCGCCGAGGCCGCCTGACCGAGCGCCAAAACAAGCGAGCTACGGAAGGGTGCGCGAGGACCGTTTCTCCCCCGGCACGAACAACGGGGGGACGAACGCGCTCGCCTGGTGATCGTGTCCCCCAAGAGGTGATGCTGGATCGGTAGGGCGCTTCGAACAGATTCATACCGAATATTTGGGCACGGCCGCTGCCCGCGATACCCGCTCGATGACGCAGAATTCAGCCCACGTCGTCGCGATGCGTGTCGCAGCAACGGCTGCACCCGGGAGACACCAACTTGTCGACCGACCTTCTCATTTCGAGCGATCCGTGGGAGAACCGCGTCGCGATCCTCGAAGACGGGTCCCTCTCCGAGTACTACATCGAGCGTGACGAACGCGTCATCGGTTCGATCTACAAAGGCAAAGTTCAGAACGTGCTGCCCGGCATGGGCGCCAGCTTCGTGGACATCGGCCTCGGGCGCAACGCCTTTCTCTACGTCGACGACATCAACAAGACGCCGCTGAACATCGGCGACGTCGAGATCACCGGCGGCCGCAGCGGCTGGACGATCAACGAGAAGGTCAGCAAGGGCGACGACGTTCTGGTGCAGATCGTCAAGGAGCCGCGCGGCCTCAAGGGCGCGCGCGTCTCGACGAACATCTCGCTCCCCGGGCGCTACCTGATCCTGATGCCGACCGGCAAGTACTCGGGCGTGTCGCGCAAGATCGAGTCGGCCGAGGAACGCAACCGCCTGAAGGGCGTGATGAAGGCGATCCGGCCCGAAGGCATGGCGACCGTCGTGCGCACCGCCGCCGGCGGTGTCTCCAACGCCGAACTGATTGCCGACCTCGGCGTGCTGATCCGCATGTGGCACGGCATTCTCGAGAATTATAAGTCGGCTCCCACGCCCTCGCTCTTGCACAAAGACATGAACCTCGTCTACAAAGCGGCGCGCGATTTCATCACGCCCGACGTGCAGAACGTGTGGATCGACGATCCCGACGAAGCCGAGCGCGTGCGCGATTTCATGCGGCTCTTGGGCCCGCAGTACGTCGAGCGCATCAAGCCGTATCCGGGCGGCGCGAAACTTTTCGCCGATTTCAAGATCGACGACGAAGTCGCGAAGCTGATGAAGCCGACCGCGAAGCTGCCCTCGGGTGGTTCGATCGTGATCGAGACGACCGAAGCGCTGACCGTCATCGACGTCAACTCCGGTAAGTTCACCGGCGGCAAGAATCTCGACGATACGATCGTCAAGACGAATATCGAAGCGGCGGCCGAGATCGCGCGCCAAGTGCGCCTGCGCGACATCGGCGGCATCATCGTGTGCGATTTCATCGACATGTCGTCGGAGAGCGATCGCAACAAAGTCATCAAGAGCCTCGAAGACGGTCTGCGCAAAGACCGCACGCGCTCGACGATTCAGTCGTTCTCGCCGCTGGGGCTGCTCGAATTCACGCGCAAGCGCGTCGGCAAAGATCTCGCCGGCCAGCTCCGTTCGTCGTGTCCGACGTGCAACGGCTTGGGCAGCGTGCTCTCGCCCGAGTCGGTCACGATTTCGACGTTCCGCGAGATCGCGCATCACCACAACGGACATGCCGATCACGTCCACGTTTCGGCGTCGCCCCAAGTCGCGGCGCAAATCGAGTTTTGGTATGAGGGCGAGCTACGCGCGCTGAGCGAAAAGGTCGCGAAGCCGATCGACGTGCGCGTCGATCCGACGATCCACCCGGAATCGCCGCGCGTCGTCTGGGGCAACGGTCTGCCCGAACTGCTGCCGATTCGCGTCGGCGACGAATACGAAGTCGAACTGGTCAACACGCGGTTGCCGATCGCGACGTCGGCTGCGGCGGTCGTGAACGGCCGTCTGATCGAAGTCGAGAACGCGGCCAACGCCGCGGGGCAGACGATCAAGATTCGCATCCTCGACGTCGACGGTGCCGAGATCATCGCCGAGCCGCGCTTCCCGATCGGCTCGCCTGCGGCTGCCGTGGCCGGCGAAGGCAAGAAGCGCCGCCGTCGCGGCGGACGCGGACGCAAGCCGCTCACGGCTGCCGAGCAGCAAGAAGAACTGCGCGAATTGGCCGAGGAGGCCGCCAAGGGTCTGGGCTCGCGCCCCGTCCCGGTCATCGGGATCTCGACCAGCGAGGAAGCGATCGCCGAAGAGCAGGTCGCGAAGAACGAAGGCGCTCCGCGCCATATCACCCCGGCGATCGCTCAAACTGCCGCTGCCGAGGCGCCGCGCGTCCACGGTCCGCGTGGCCGCGGCGATCGTACCCAGCGCCCGTCCGCGCCGCCGGCCGCCGCGCAGTCGCCGCGTCCCGCCGCGGGCGGACTCGCACCGCTGCCTGGTGAGTCGCTCTCGGGCGCGCTCGTCGCCAAGCTGCCGGGTGAGTCGCTCTCGGGCAATCGCGTCAGCGACGTGCCCGTCGCTCCGCCGCCGGTACGCAGCGCTCCGCCGCCGCGTCCGCCGGCTCCCGTGCCGGCCGCGCAAGACGATGAAGCCGCACCCGCCGCAGAGGGCGAGGGTGGCGTCCGTAAGCGTCGCCGGCGCCGCCGTCGCGGTCGCGGTGGCAACGCGAACGGCGTTGCCGCCGGGGTCAACGGCGCCGTCGCGACGCCGCCGGATGCCGAAGCCGACCTCGACGACGACGTTGAGGAAGCGCCCGCCGCCGCCGCGCCCACGCTCGCACCACGTCCGGCAGCCGCCGGCCCGGAAAGCGTTACCGAAGTCGACGGCCGCCGTCGTCGTCGCCGCCGTCGCCGTCGCCGTGGCGCCGGAGGTGGTGCCTCGGGCGTGCTCGGTACCGAAGCCGCGGCCGCAGCCGGACCGGGCAGCGCTCCGCTACCCGACCGCCACATCATCCGGGTGGATGGTGATGGCGGAGCCCATCCGACCGGCGAGACCGCGCCGCCCGCCCCGAACCGGGCGCTCGCGACGCGCGAGCGTCAGCGCAAAGGCGAAATCGCCATCGCGCCGCCGCCGCCGAGTCTGACGGCGCCGCCCGAGGACGTCCGCATCGCCGCACCGGCCCGCGGCCGGCGCACGGCCGCCGCACCGAAGGCGGCTCCGCCGGCACCGATCGCCGCGACGCCGATCAAAGCGTTGCCGGCACCGGCGCGCAAGAAGGCCACGGCCGCTCCGGCCGCAGCCAAAAAGAGCCCGGCCAAGAAGGCGCCGGCCGCGAAAAAGACCGTCGCCAAGAAGGCACCGGCCAAGAAGAGCCCGGCCAAGAAAGCGCCGGCTGCCAAGAAGGCCGTCGCGAAAAAGACCGCCGCCAAGAAGACCGCCCGCAAAAAGACGTAGCCTCGTGCTCGAGGTGTTCGTCGATTTCGACGGCACGATCACCGACGTCGACACGTTCGACGCGTTGGTCCGTGCCGTCGCGGGCGACGCGGCGTGGGACGCGATCGACGCGCCGCTCGCCGCGGGCGAGATCACGCTGCGCGAAGCGCTCAGCCGTCAAGCGGCGGAGCTGCGCCTCTCGCGCACCGAAACGCTCGCCTTCATGGAGTCGCACGCGCGCGTCGATCCCGCGTTCGGGGATTTCGTCGCGGCGGTGCGCGCGCACGGCGCATCGATTCGCGTCGTGTCGAGCGGCATCGCGACGATCATCCACGACGCGCTCGCGCGCGCCGGTGTCGTGGTCGACGTGCTGGCCAACGACGTCGATTTCGCGCCGGGCGGCTGGACGATGCAGTTCGTCGATCCCTCGGACAACGGCCACGACAAGGCCGCGCACGTACGCGCCGCGCGGGCGCGCGGTTCGCGCACGGCTTACGCCGGCGACGGCGTCAGCGACTTCGAAGCGGCGCTGGCCGCCGACGTGCGCTTCGCCAAAGCCGGCCGCTCGCTCGAACGCTACCTGCGCGCGCAGAACGCGCCGTTCACGTCCTTCACGTCATTCCGCGAAATCGAGCGCGCGCTCTTCCCCTAAAAAATAGGGATTGCGGCGGGCGCGCCCCGCTCGGGATGACAGGGCATGCTTCAGAGCTTCTCGGCCGGGCGCTGAATGAATGACGGAGAAACGACGGGGATGATATCGAGATTCTCTATATCTATTCGCGCGCCGATCCAGCCCGCACGCCGAGCGTTCGCGGAGAGCTCTTTTCTGGCGTGTATTCGCGGTGCGTCGATCTGATCGCCCGCGATGATGACCGCATACTTGACCATCTGCAACCGCGAATCGTATTCAACGAGAAGGTAGTCCGGGAGCGGCGCCGATCTCAGTCGTTCAAGTAACTTTGCATGGCTTGCACCGACGAGATATCGCGGGAAGGGGCCAGCCTTGCTCTTTACTTGATATTCGGCGCGGCACTTCACGCAGGTAACGTCGGAGATGGGAGTGTTTGGAGGAAGCGCGACGAGCATAGAGTCGCATCGACGACAACGAAGGTTGAGGACAGTCCAGGCTTCCAATGCAACGCGCGCGATCTGCGACGCGCTTTTCAGGGCGCTTGAATCGATCGACTCATAGTATAGCGTCGGTTGCGCCCGGGGAACGAGGCGCCGGTAACTTCCGCGGCTTGTGAATTCGATAATTTTGCGATCGCGCAAGACTTGCAGCTGTTGTCGAATTTTCGCATCAACGTTGTTGTTGTTTGGAAACGCTCGAACGAGAGCATCACGTTGTGCGAGAACATCGCGCAACGTAAAGTGATCATCGAGGCGCTCCACAATCCGCAGCAGCATCTCTTGCCAGGTTCTAAGCACGACTGCCGGCCTCGACGCGAATAGCCGGGTTGCGCCGATCGTACAGCTCGTAGCCGCTTGCCGCTCCGTCAGGAAATTTCTCGACTGGGAAGTCGCGCATACGTTCCACACGTCGGCGACGCAACACCCGAGATCCTGGTTGGCGCCCCGCTAAGGGGCGCCAAACCTAGTGGGCTGTCGGCGGGGTGATGTCGGGCGGGGTGCCGGTGCCTGCGATGCTGGCGATCTTTTGTTGGAGGAACGCCATCGCTTTCGTCAGCTGCGGGTCCTCGTCGGGATAACCCGGGCGGATCTTCGCGCCTTCGGGGAGCAGCGCTTCGATTTGGGGCTGGATGCCGATGCTGTTGATGTCGTGGCCGTTGGGCGTGAAGTAGCGCGCGGTCGTGATCTTCACGGCCGAACCGTCGCGCAGCGGGAAGATCGTCTGCACGACGCCTTTGCCGAACGTCTTCGTGCCGATCAAGGTACCCACGCCGCTGTCTTCGATCGCGCCGGCCGTGATCTCCGACGCCGATGCGGTGTAGGCGTTTACCAGCACGGCCAGCGGCCGCGGGTCGACCGCAACGTTTTCGGCGTCGTATTCGGTATTTTGTCCCGCGCGCGAACGCACGGTCACGATCGGGCCGCTGGGGATGAACTTCGAGCTGACGTCGATCGCGGCGTTGAGGTAGCCGCCGCCGTTGTAACGGAGATCGAGCACGTAGGCCTTCGCGCCTTCGTTCTGTAGGCGCGTCAGGGCGGCGTTGAGCTCGCTGCCGGTGTTCTGGCCGAACACCGAGAGCTGCGCGTAGCCGATGTCACCGGGCAGCAGCTTCGCGAACACGCTGGGCTGCTTGATCGTGGCGCGCGTCACGACGATCGGATCGATCGACGCCTTGGAGCGCACGATGGCGAGTTTGACCTTCGTCCCCGGGTCGCCGCGCAGTAACTTCTGGATGCGCGATTGCTGGACGTCGAGCGGCGCGCCGGCGATGATGTCTTTGACGTCGCGGTCGTTGATCGCGCTGATCTGATCGTCGCCGCGCAATCCGGCGCGATCGGAGGGTCCGTCGATGATCACGTTCTCGACGCGGATGTTCTTCGTCGTGTCGTCGATCGAATACGTCAAGCCCACGCCGCCGAACGACGCGCCGTCGAGGCCGTCGTTGAGTTCGGCGTACGACTTCGGATCGAGGAACACGGTGTAACGGTCTTTTACCGATGCCAGGACGCCCGAGATCGCCGCGTAGGCGACTTTGGTTGTCGAAACCTTACTGCCGTATTCGCTCGCGGCTTCGTTCACTTCGCGTTGCAGTTCGCGCACGTTGTTGGCGTCGTCGGCGTTGGCGTGCGGCGCCTCGATGCGCGGATCGCTGATGCCTTGCGTCTTCAAGTACGCGATGATGCTCGCGCGCGCGCCGTCGAGCACGTTCTGCGAATCGACCTTCTGGTAATAGTCTTGCACGAGATAGGCGTAGGTCGCCGTCAGCTCGTCCGCGTCTTGTTGCGACACTGCGGCCGCCGAAGCGGAGGGGATGTGGGCCAGCGTTGCGGCGAGCGCGAGCGCGAGGGCGGCGGTAACGATACGCTTCATTTCACGTCTTTCCGGCGCAGGATGCTTTCGGCTGCGGCGAGCTGCTTGTCGGCTTTCGTCGCGATGATCGGGATGTCGACCCGTTGGTCGACGACGACGTCGGGCATGATGCCTTTGTGTTGGATGTCGCGGCCTTTCGGGGTCACGTAACGCGCGGTCGTAATCTTGAGCGCGCCACGGTCGGGGAGCGTGTACAGACTCTGTACCACGCCTTTGCCGAACGTCTTCGTGCCGACGATCGTCGCGAGTCCGTCGTCCTGGAGCGCGCCGGCGGTGATCTCCGACGCGCTGGCGGTATACTTGTTCACGAGCACGACCAGCGGTAGCGGATCGATCGCGGCGCCGGTTGCGTCGCGCTCGTCGCGATCGCCCGCGCGGTCGATCGTCGCCACGATCGTGCCGTGATGGATGACCAAGCTCGAGATATCGACCGCCGCGTCGAGCAAGCCGCCACCGTTATTGCGCAGATCGAGAATGTAGCCTTTGACGCCGCGCTTCTTGGCGGCGCTGAACGCATCGCGAACCTCGTCGGCCGATGTTTGGCCGAAGTCGCTCAGGCGGACGTAGCTAAACCCGTCGCGGATCTCCGCGTGCACCGAGGGGACGTGGACGACGTCGCGCGTGATGTGGATCGTCGCCGGCGACTTCTCGCTCTCGTGCTTGACCAGTAGCGCCACAACCGAGCCACGCGGCCCGCGGATGCGCCGCTCGATCTCATCGAGCGACATGCCGGCGGTCGGCTTGGCATCGACGGCCACGATGGCGTCGCCGCTGCGCACGCCGGCGCGGATCGCCGGGTTGCCCTCGATCGGCTGGACCAGAATCGCGCCGCTCTTGGGGTCCTTACCGATGTAGACGCCGATGCCGCCGAAATTGCCGCCCTTGAGTTCCTCGTCGAGCGCGCGGATCGCATCTTGGCTCAGATAGGTCGTATACGGATCGCCGAGGCCGCCGAGCATCCCGCCGACGGCGACGTCGGTCACCAGCGCTTTGCTCGCCAAGTGCGGGTAGCGCTGCGTGACCTGGTCGACGGTGCGCTCGATCAGCGCCAAGTCGTGCTCCGGGGCGCCCGTCGCGTGGCCGGCCGTGAGCGGGCCCTTGCCGGTCGTCTTCGGGTGCTCGGGGCAGTCGGTGATCAGGCAATTCAGGGCGCTTGTTTCGCCGTCGACCAAGCGCTGCGCGTCGACCGGTTCGTAGTAGCTGTGCAGCACCTGCGCGTAGGCCGTCTCGATCACGCGCCGGTCGGCGTCGCCGGGTGCGGCGAAGGCCGTCAGGTCGATGTCGGCGATCGGGCGATCGGTGACGATCGACGCATCGGCGCCGGCATGGGCAGCGTACAGCGCGCCCCCAAACGCGGAGAGCGCTACGATCGCGGCGGCGAGAAGCAGGCGGATACGGGTCGGCATCAGGTCCCTGTCGGAAACGTCGGTTTACTCGGTAACCGGTTTTTTTGCGCAGACGTTCCAGTTTTCCCCAAGATCAATCGGCCGTTAACGTAAGAATGACATCGGATCGACCGGATGCCCGTTTTCCATGACCTGAAAGTGCACGTGGGGGCCAGTCGCATCGCCCGTCATCCCGACCGCGCCGATCGCTTGGCCGCGCTGGACGTCCTGACCGACACCCACGAAGATCTGCGACATGTGGCAGTAGATCGTCGAGAGGCCGCCGCGGTGGTCGATCGCGACCATGTTGCCGCAGTCGCCTTGGTAGCCGGCCACGATCACGCGCCCGTCAGCTGCGGCGGCAATCGTCGTCCCTTGCGCGGCCGCGATGTCGATGCCGGCGTGGAGGATCGGCCGGCCGTAGACGGGGTGCATGCGCATCCCGAACGGTGAGGTGATCGGTCCCGAGACCGGCCACAGCAGTTCGCCCGGCGCGCCCGGTTCGGGCGGCAACGATTCCCCGGCGAGCAACGCGGCGCGGCGCTCGTTCGAGCGGCGCTGGTCTTCTTCTTGTTGTTTCTGACGGACCAGCGCTTCGAGCGCGGCTTCCGCCTCGGCCGAGGTATCCTCGAGCGCGCCGACCTGCACCGCGACGTTCTGCTTTTCGTTCTGCGCGAGATCGAGCAAGTTGCGGCGCTGCTGCGCGAGGGCGCTCAGGGCGTTCTGTTGCTGCTCGGCATCGGCCTGAGCGCTCTGGAGGCTCGTTTCCGCGGCGAGCAGTCCGGCTTGGATCGCCTGCACGCGCCCGGCGTCGGCGCGGCGCTGGCGGATCGTCGCTTCGTTGGCCCGGATCACGTAGCCGACGTCGTTCCAGCGCTCGACGAAGTCGCCGAACGTCTTCGCATCGAGCAGCACCGCGACGTAGCCGAGGTCGCCGAATTCGTACGCGGAGATCAGCCGCCGTTTGAGCGCGTCGTTATGCCGCGCCAACGTGCGCTGCGCGGCGTCGAGCTGCAAGTGGTTCCAGGCGAGATTCGCCTGCGTCGTGTGCATGCGCGATCGCAGCGTACCGATCGTCGCTTCGACCGCCGCGATGTTGCGGTTGGCGACATCGAGTTGTTGGCTGATCGTGCCGACCTTGGCTTGGGCCGCGTCGAGTTCGGTGCGCTTTTGGTTGAGCTGCGTGTGCACGACGTGCAGCTTCGCCTGCTGCGCGCGGATCTTCGCATCGAGCGCGCTCTGGCGCGCGGCGGCGCCGGACGGCGTGTTGGTCGCCGCGCCGGCAGCGCTCGCGCAGAGTGCCGCGCCGATCAGCAGTGCCGCGAGGACGCGTATGCGCGGCATCATCGGCGGCGTTTCTCCGCCGCGACGTACGAGCCGGGCTGACGTTTGGCGAACGACTTGAGCTCGGCGGCGACCTCGCCGATGTTGTGATAGGTCGCGATGCGCGGCGAGGCCGTGACGATCGCGAGCGAAAGCGACATCAGCGGAAAGCGCACGGCCACCCCGCGGCGATCTTTGGCGGCGATCCAGCCGCGCGCGCGGTCGAGGCTGTCGTAGAGCGCCGGCGCGTCGCGATCGAAGCTCGCGACGACGGCGCGCGCGAGCCCTTCGACGCGCTCGGGATGGGTGACGATGATGAAGTCGTCGCCGCCGATGTGGCCCAGGAAATCGGTCTCGTGTCCGATCCGGCGGATCGTATCGCTCATCGTGGTCGAGACGAGCCGGATCGCATCGTCGCCGCGCACGAAGCCGTAGTGATCGTTGAACGCCTTGAAGTTGTCGAGATCGCCGTAGATCACGGCCCACGGCTCGCGTCCGTCGAAGCGCCGGCGGATCTCGTGCTCGATCGCTATGTTGCCGGGCAGCCGGGTCAGCGGCTGGAGCGATGAGTCGACGTTCGCGCGGCGCACCTTCGCGCGCACGCGCGCCAGCATTTCCTGCGGCGCGAACGGCTTGGCGATAAAGTCGTCGGCGCCGGCGTCGAGGCTCTTCACCGGCGCCGTGGTGTCGCTGGTGCCGCCGGTCAGCACGATCACCGGCACGTGCGAGGCCGTCGCGTGGCGCCGGATGCGCTCCAGCGTCTCGTAGCCGTCCATCAGCGGCATGACGACGTCGAGCACGACGACGTCGGGAACGCGTTCGTCGAGCAGCGCCAGCGCGGTGGGGCCGTCAGCGGCGCTGAGCACGTTGAAGCCGCCGAGTCGAAGGTTGGTCCCGATAATCGCGCGGAGCGCGTGGTCGTCGTCGACGAGCAGCACCGTCGGGCGGCGTTCGTCCGCCCCATCGCGCGTATCGATCATGCACGCAGGTAGCGGCCGACCGAGAACCACGACGCCAGGAAGCCGACCGCGGCTCCGACGAGCAACAGTTCGCCGGCCAGCTGGAGTTCGTTGACGTGGAACGGGATGAATTGCAACGTCGCGGCGATTTTCGGCACGAGTTGCGTCTCGCCGATCGCGAGCACCGCGATCGCCACCACCGCGCCGGCGACTCCGGCGATGATGCCCTCGGCGATGAACGGCATGCGGATATACGTCCCCGTCGCGCCGACGAGTTGCATGATTGCGATCTCGCGGCGCCGGGCGAAGACGGTCAAGCGAATCGTATTCGCGATGATGATCGCCGCCGTCAGCACCAAGAGCGCGATCATGCCGAGGCCCACGCGGCCGACGACGTCGGCGGCGCGCAGCAGCTTCGTCACCGTGTCGGCGGCGAAATCGACCTTTGCGACGCCCGGCATCTTCGCGATCGTGGCGGCGACGGCGGGAACGTCGTCGGCGTTGCGCAGCTGAACGCGAAACGCATTCGGCAGCGGGTTCGCGGTCAGCAGCGAGGTGTCGAAATCGGTACCCAGACGCTGGCGCATCTCGCGCAGGCCTTCGGCACGCGGAACGTAGCGGGCGGCCGCGACGCGCGGATCGGCGGCCAGCGTGGCGGCAAGCGACTTCGCTTGATCGTCGTTTACGGCGTCGTCGAGGTAGACCGCGATCTCGATCTGCTTGAGGATGCCCTGGCCGAACGACGACAAGGTCTCGCGCACGTAGAGGAACGTGCCGAGCATCACGATCGTCACCGCAACGGTGCCGATCGCGGTCAGTTGCATCGCCGCGTTGCGGGTGAAGTTCGCGTAGACCTCACCCAGAAAGAACTGGACTTTGCCCCAATCCACGAAAATAGTAGCCTCGCTCGTCGTCGTGCAGGATGCGGCCGTTTTCGAGCCGCACGACCCGCCGGCGCATGCGGTCGACGACCGCCTGATTGTGGGTGGCAACCAGCACGGTGGTGCCTTTGAGATTGATGCGCTGGAGCAGTTCGATGATCTCGGTCGTATTCGACGGATCGAGATTTCCGGTCGGCTCGTCGCACAGCAGAATCTTGGGGTTGTTGACCAGCGCGCGCGCGATCGCGGCGCGTTGCTGCTCGCCGCCGGAGAGTTCGCCCGGCAGCATCCGGCTCTTGTGCGAGAGGCCGACCAGGTCGAGTGCCCGCGGAACCTGCCGCATCACGTCCTTGGAGCGCGCGCCGGTGACTTGCAGCGCGAAGGCGACGTTCTCCCAGACCGTCTTGTGCGTGAGCAGCTTGAAGTCTTGAAACACGACGCCGATGTTGCGGCGGAGCGCGGCGACCTTGCCGCGGCGCAGCTTATCGACCCGGATGGCGTCGACGATCACTTCGCCGGCGTCGGGGATCGCTTCACGATAGAGCAGCTTCAGCAGACTCGATTTGCCCGTGCCCGAATGACCGACGAGGAAGACGAATTCCGCCTTGCCGATCTCGAGATCGATGTTGTCGAGCGCACGGGTTCCGTTCGGATAGGTCAGCGTCACGCCGCGAAGTTCGATCACGTCCTACCCTCGCCCAAGTGAAGAGGAGTTTTTCCGAACCCCAATCCTACATACCTGCGGAGGAGGTTCGCAAGAGCATGAACTTCGACCTCACCGACGAGCAGAAGGCGATCCAAGCGCTGTGCCGTGAATTCGCGCGCGAGGTCGTCGCGCCCGCTGCGGAAACGTTGGATCGCGAAGCGCGGTTCCCGTACGAGATCGTCGCCCGGATGGCCGAGCTCGGACTGCTGGGCTTGCCGTTTCCGGAACGGTACGGTGGCGCCGGAGCCGACACGGTCAGCTACGCGCTGGCCGTGATGGAGATCGCGCGCGCCGACGCCTCGGTGGCGATCACCCTCGCGGCGCACGTCTCACTCGGCGCGACGCCCTTCTCGCTCTTCGGCAGCGAGGAGCAGAAGCAACGCTGGCTGGTTCCGCTGGCGCGCGGCGAGATGCTCTGGGGCTTCGGGCTTACGGAACCTCAGGCCGGCTCCGACGCCGGTGCGACGCAGACCCGGGCCGAGCTGCGCGACGGCCGCTGGATCGTCAACGGCACCAAGGCGTTCATCACGAATTCCGGCACCGATATCACCGGCGGCACGACGATCACCGCCGTGACCGGCCTCGATACGCGCGGCCGCAACGAGATCAGCAACCTGATCGTGCCGCAGGCCACGCCCGGCTTCACCCGCTCCAAGACCTACCGCAAGATGGGCTGGCGCGCCTCGGACACGCGCGAGCTGTCGTTCGCCGCTGCGGAAGTTCCCGCGGAGAACCTGCTCGGCGTGCGCGGCGAGGGGCTCAGGCAGTTCCTGACCGTGCTCGACGGCGGCCGGATCTCGGTCGCGGCGCTCTCGGTGGGACTCGCCGAGGGCGCGTTCGACGAAGCGTTCCGCTACGCGCGGGAGCGGCACCAGTTCGGGCAGCCGATCGCGAAATTCCAGGCGACCCAGTTCAAGCTGGCCGACATGAAGATGGAAATCGAACATGCGAAGCTGATGATTCTCAAGGCCGCCTGGGAAAAGGATCAGGGCCGCTCGTTCAGCCTGAGCGCGAGCTTGGCGAAGCTCTATTCGGGCGAGGTGTCGCGGCGGGTGGTCAACGAGGCGGTCCAGATTCACGGCGGTTACGGCTTCATGGACGAGTATCCGGTCTCGCGCATGTACCGCGACCAGAAGATCAACGAGATCGGGGAGGGGACCAATGAAATCCAACGTCTGGTCATCGCGCGTTTGATGGGCGTATGATGCATCGCTCGCCGCTTGCGGCCGCCCTCACGCTCGCCGCGCTGCTGTGCGCGCGGCCCGCGGTCGCGCACTTGCCGGTCGCCGCAACGGCCCCGGCGTTTACCGCCCAAGCCGCCCAAGGCGGCGCGATCTCGACGTTCGACCTGCGCGAAGCGCTCGCGCGGGGCCCGGTCGTGCTCTATTTCTTCCCGCAAGCCTTTACCAGCGGTTGCACGGCCGAAGCCCACGATTTCGCCGAGCACATCGCCGCGTACAAGGCGCTCGGCGCGACCGTCGTCGGGATCTCCGGCGATTCGATCGCCACGCAGGCCAAATTTTCGACCCAGGAGTGCCGCTCGAAGTTCCTCGTCGCCGCCGATCCGGGATTGAAGATCGCGCACGCCTACGATGCGGTGATCCTCGGGCTCTACGCCGATCGCACGTCGTACGTGATCGCTCCCGGCGGCACGATCGCCTACACGTACACCGACCTCGATCCCGATCAACACGTCGCCCGCACCTTGGCCGCGCTGCGCGCGCTCAAGCGCGCCGCGCCCTAAACGACGGACGGCGACTCGCGCTTGCCGCATCCGAATTCGGCTCTGCCGATCCCGGCGTCACAGCGGTCGAGATCGAACCCCTGTGAGGATTGCGCCACGACGCGGAGGTGAGGAAATCCGGATGATGTACTTAGCGCGGCATCCGGCCGTCTTCGCGAGCCTCGACATCCGATCGAGTGATGATGGCAATGCATCCTGCTGATCTCCAAGCGCGCGCGGCCAACGGAGTCAATGCAATCATTGCCGCGCAGGAAGCTTTAGTCGCGGAGTTCTGGCTCGCCGCGCTCGTTCAAGTCAAAAAGTTGACCTGGACTTGCTTTGGATGCGGCCTCTACGATTTTCGGCCACCACTTGAAGAGCTTAGATGCCTGCTCCCATTTTTGCTTGCCGCCAGAGCCGGAAACAAAGGAACGGGGCAACCAGAACGCTATAGCGCCGTGTTCACGATAGGCCTGGGACTCGGCAGCATGTTTTCCTCGATTCCTCTTCTGCGCATGGTCGACGGTGATGATGAAGAAGCCGGCCTTGCTCATCTCTGGAATCCAAGTTTCGTCGGCTACGGGCCACTGATCTCGTGTATATAAATCGGAAAGATGCTTGATTTCGATTTTCCCAGGGAAATCTGGCTTATCATCGCGCTCGAGACACGAAAGTGCCTTAGCAATCAGGTGCGAAATATTCTCGTCAAAGAAAAACTTCAAGCCGCGATCTTGCGGACGGAGGACTCATATTCGAAAGCATCTCTCACCGCCAGCACGCTCACGCCGTACCAATCTGCGACAGACTCTTCTGGTTCCCCAGAGCGACGCATCGAATAGAGTACTGCGGTCGACACTCCGGATGAGCGATCAACGGGTGCTCCGAAAGACAGTCTCGGGTCGAGCACGATCGAGCGATCTTTGCCGAGGGGACTAAACTGTGCGGCGCTTCCCTCTATGTACGACACGTCCATCAAGATCGGACGCACAACCTCCTCGAAAAAAATTTGCTGTTTCGAAAGCTCTTCAGATGCTGGCTCATCGCTCCCGGTATAGATGTAAACGCCATCGGTCCTGTACCCTTCGCGTGCAAAAGGGTGCTCTCCGAATTTAGCCCGAGCACGTCTGTACGCGTCGCGGATGACCCGTGGCTTTATGCCGTGGCTTCTGAAGGCAGCGATCATGAGTAATTCAATTAGCTGAGAAAAGGTAAAAAGGTAGCTTCCTCTGATCTCCAAAGGCGCCCCAATGATCGCACTATATTCCTTCGCAAGCTCCTTGCGGCCATTCGCCCAGCGAAGTAGAAGTCTGCCATCGACACGGTTCCCTAAGCGGTATTTTATGACGCTTACCGACTCAGGAACAGTATATAAGCCGACGCCGAAAAGCTTCGCGCGACCCTCACCCACAGCGGTCACCGAACCTCTGAAAACATGGCGAGCGATATTCCCCAGAGTGAGTTCGATACCCCTAATCACGTCGTCCCCCGGCTGATAAGGCCCAATCGTTCCAGGCGTCCCAATACGAACATATGTTCGATATCCATTTTTAGAAACCCTGAAACCCATTGGCTATGGGCTGAGCTACCTCGAGGCCGGAGGTCTGGGCTCTGAATATTGCCGGGTGGCGCTATCGCGTCGAGCGTTCGAATCTGCCGGAGACACGTGGCCGGGCAACTGACGTAAAGGGCACGAATTAGTTGGCCTTCGGTCGGCGCGGGGGCCGGATAGGTGAGGGGCCAAGCCTACCGACTATGGGAAAGCTTCGGGCGATCGGGGCTGTGGTAGTTCTGGTTCTAGGTGCGGTCTGGCAAGGCGCGGACATTATCGGGCGCGTCGAAACTGTTTCTACGGCACTCGCAACGATCGAAAAGCCCGACGCCGGAACGCAGCTCGTTGAGTGGCTCGCCAAGACGCCTCCGATTGCTCCCTTTATAGTCATGCTCTTGGCGCTGGCCGTCTTGGTCGTACCGTGGGAACGCTTCTTCGGTCCGAGCCCTCGCGGCCTCGGCTTTGCCGCCATAAAAAGTGGGGCCGTTATTCGCGATCCCGGCGACGCTGCGCTCCCGCGAACCGCGCTGGAATTTGAAAACGTTGAGTTGCGCAGGCAAGTAGATGCTCTAAAGACCGAGCGAGATGATCGCGTTTTAGCCGAGGCAATTGCGCCGACAAATCTGCTCGAAGAAGCAAAGCGCGAAGCCGAAATAGCGGGGCTTCGCGAAAGACTTGACCCCTCAAATACTCCGACGAGCATTCGCATTCAATTCAATGTCGGCGGTGCAATGCCAACCGCCGTGTCCCTGGTAAACATTTGGCGCTGGTACATTCTGGGGAGTGTTCGTCAAGACATAACCGACCCAAAGAATCCCAAGAACATTTTCGTAGGCTGGCAATTATTCATAGTATTCGATAAGCCAGTGCGCTTTAAGCAAATTCTGGTGCGAGGGCATGGCGCCCCCCTCCCGACTAACGAGGTGCGGGATCCAAACGAACGTAGCGCAATAGTTCTCTTGCACGGCGATTCCCCCGGGCTCGTTCTTGATGTGATCGTTGATGTCTAATGTCTAAACTGGGAATGCTGAGCGCGCGAGAGCAAAGTTACTGCAAAGGTCGAGCAGGTAAGACTTGAGATGACTTTACGGCGGCCGCGAGAATCAGCGTAACTCGCTGCTAAGAAAGTATAAAGCCCTAAACGACGGCGGCCGTCACCAGGTCGATGCGCGCGGCGCCGACGCGCTCGGCGGCGGCCGCGAGTTCGGGGCTCGACGTGAATAGGATCGTTTGCGCGTCGAAGGCGTTGTGCGCGATGATCGGCAGGCAGCGCTCGATGCGCGTGTCGTCCCAGAAGGCGAACGGATCGTCGAGCAGCAGCGGCGGCAGCTCGAGGCCCTCGGCGAACATGCGCGCCATCGCGATGCGGATCAGCAGATACACCTGATCGCGCGTGCCGGTCGAGAGCGCTTCGAGGGCGACGATCGCGCCGGTCTCCGGCACGCGCGCGCGCACGATCAACGTTGCAGGATCGACCCGAATCTCGCTGTAGCGGCCGCCGGTGACGTCGCGTAACGCCTCGGCGGCGTAGGTTTCGAGCCGGCGCGCGAAGGCTTGGTGGGCTTCGTGGGTGAGCCGCTCGACGGTCGCGATCGCGAGGCCCAGCGCGCGATCGAGCGCTTCGATGCGGGCGATCTCGCCGTTGAGGCGCTCGACGTCCTCTTCGATCGGTGCGAGATCGGCGGCCGTGCCTTCGCCCAAGTTCAACTCGCCGGTGAGCGAGGCGATGGCGAGGTCGGCGTCGCGCACGAGCCGGTCCAATTCGACGATCTTCGCATCGACCTCATCGCGCAGCCCGCGGCCGAAGCTCGCGGCCGGCACGATGCCGGCGGCGGCGAGCTCGTCGCGTTCGGCGATCAGCGCGAACTCGTCGTCGTCGCGTAGAATCTCGCTGCGCTGTAGGCCGAGCATCGCGATACCGTTGTCGACGCCGTCGCGCTTGTGGCGGCGCTGCGCGCGGTCGTCCGCGACGGCGCAGCGTTCCGCTCGCGTCCCGGCCGTATCGGGCACGATCGCCCCGGCCAACCCGTCGAACGTCGCTGCGGCCTCGCGTTCGGCGGTCCGCAGTTCGGTCGCGCGCGCCGTCGCTCGTTCGGTGGCCGCAGCGATCCGCTCGAGCTCGCCCAAGCGTTCGCGTTTGCGCGCGAGATCGTCGATGCTCGTCGCCCCAAGCCGCTCGAGCACGCTCGCCACCGTCGCGCTTGCCGTGCGCTCGGCCGCGAGCGATTCATCGGCCGCGCGTTGCTTGCGCGCGGCGGCGCGATCGCTGAGGAAGCGCTCGCGGCTGCGCCAAGCCACGACGGCCAGCGCTCCCGCCGCGATCGCCGCGAATACTTCGGTGAACGACCACCAGTGTGCGATCGCCATCGCGACGGCGAGCACGGCGAAGAACGCGCCGATCGCCAGCGCCACGCCCGCCAGCATCCGCCCGCCGCTGCCCTCGCGTCGCGCGGCTGCGGCTTCGTTCGCTGCTGCGGCGGCGGCCTTTTGCGCGAGCGCCGCTTGTTCGGCGGCGGCGCGCAACGCTTCGAACTCGATCTCGTCGAGGCTGCCCGCGTCGGCGCGGCGCATCGCGAGTTCCGTGCGTAGCGCGGGCGTGAGCTGCGCGGCCTCCGCGTCGGCTTCGGCGGCCGCGGCCGCGGCGTCGGCCGCGCGCCACTCGTAGAAGGCCGCATCGAGCGCGCCGATACGGTCGGCCGGGAACGTCGCGACGTCGTCGTAGCTCGCGCGTTCCGCTTGCAGGGCGGCAAGGTCCTCACGGTAGACGTGCAGTTGATCGAGTCGCGCGCGTAAATCGGCGGCGCGCAGCGCCTTGGCCTCGCGCTCCGCGACGGCGAGCCGCTCGGCCAAGCGATCGCGTTCGTCGATGACGGCGGCGCGCCGCTCGCGCAACTGCGCGAGCTCGTCGCGCGCGGCGCGTGCGGCATCGGCGTCGGAGCTGCGGCGCGTCAGCGCGCCGCGCATGATGCGCAGCGGGTTGTTGACCGTCGAGCGTGGCGTGCCGACGAAACTCTTGCGCGCGTCTTCGAGCCGCTTGATCGCCCCGAGCGCGGCGTCTTCGCGCGGTCCTCCGTCGAGCGCGCGCGCGAGTGCGGTCGCGATCGAGGCGTTGCGTTCGGGGTCGATCTCCACGCTCTGTTGCAGCACGCACGAGGCGTTGACGAACGCATCGTAGGGAATCTGCAGGTGGACGTCGCCGGGCGAAATCGTCTTGCCGGACGCGACCTCCGGCGCGACGTCGTTGCCGTCGGCGTCGTAGACCGCGACGCCCTTGGTGTCGCGCGTGTAGTCGCGCCGGACTTCGAACGTGCGCCCGTCGGCAAGCTGGTAGACGAGCGTCGTCGCGTAGGGCCCGCCGTCCCACGGCCGCCACGCTTCCTTGCGGCGTCCGCTCCCGTAGAGCGACGCGACGATCGCGGCGGCCAGGGTCGACTTGCCGGCTTCGTTGGGGCCGTAGACGACGTTGAGCCCGTCGGCGAACGCAAACGTGCGGCCCGCCAAGCGGCCGAAGCCCGCTACCGTCAAGCGCCGCAGCTTCACGGCGTGATGTCGCCGCCGTCGAACGCCGTGACGACGAGTGCCAGCGCGCGGCGCGCGTCTTCGTCGCCCAACCGTGCTGCGCCCAGCAGCTCCGCCACCGCCCGGCCCCGCACGTTCGATTCGTGCGCGATGCGCGCGTAGTCGGCGACCGTGCTGCGGTCGATCACCTCGAGCGCGCCGAGCGCGGCACCGTAGCGCTCGACGAGCAGCGCGCGCTCGACCCGCGTTCCGGGCTGCACGGTGCCGGTCAACGTGGCGCGCACGTAGTCGTCGCGGCCGTAGGCGCCGAGCGCGCGCTCGCACGCGGCCAGCACCGAGCTTTCGTCGCCCGCGTCGTCCAGCGAGATCGCGGCGTCGATCAGGCGCGTGCGTGCGATCGGCACGCTCTCGACCGCCACGATGCCGTCGGCGCCGACGCGCACGACGAGCGCGCCATGGTCGCCGCGCTCGCCGAACTTCACCGGCTCGGGCGAACCCGGATACGCGAACACCGGTCCGCGCTCGTCGCTCACGATCGAACCGCCGTGATAGTGGCCGGTGAGCGCGAACGTCGCGCCCGATGCGCGAATTTCGGCCGCGGTGAACGGCGCCGTCGACCGTTTGCCGGGCGGGCACCGTTCTTCGTCGCTGCCGTGAAAGAGCGCGATGCGCGCGCCGCTGCGTTCGAACGTCGCGTCCGCGAACGGCCGGCCCGGTTCGGCCGGCGTGTGGCCGAAGCCGTAGAGTGTGACGTCGGCTGCGAGCGGCACCGCGCTCCACGACGCATCGGCGAACACGTGCACGTTCGGCGGCAGATCGTCGCGCGCGTAGAGCGAACGCGCGACGAACGGATCGTGGTTGCCGGGCGCGATGAAGACCGGTTTGCCGAAGCGCGCGAACGCCGCAAATAAGAAACGCGCGGTCGCCGGCCCCGCGCGTTCGCTTTCGTACAGATCTCCGCCGATCGTCAGGACGTCGGCGTTGCGCTCGAGCGCCAGATCGACGATGCGCTCGAACGCGCCGGCGAGCGCGGCGCGGCGCGCCGAACCGCCGCGCACGTCGGGGAACACCGTTTCGAGATGCACGTCCGCGGCGTGAACGATCGTCGTCGCCATTGCGGACTACTTCGCGCTCGGGGGTCGCCGGATACTCCCGTCAGGTCGTTGACGGTCGCGGAATTAGCCCGGCAGGTGCCCGCAGGACACGATCTGCGCGCCGGACGTCGCGTTGGAATAGACCACCACGACGTAGTTGCCGCTCATCAGCGCGTCCGTCGAAATCGACACGCTGCCGCGCGACATTCCGCCGACGAGGTCGCCGCTGCGGGCGACGATCCCGGGCTCGATCGCAGCGCACGACTTGCCGCGTTGGATCGCGACGGTCTGCGGCGATTTCGCGGTCATGCCGTGCACGTCGACGACGAGCCTCGTTTCGGCGCCGGCCCCGAAGAGCGTGATGAAGCCGTTTTCGCCCGATTCGTTCATGGCCCCGAGGCCGCGTTGGATCCCGGCGCCGGCCGACACGCCGCCCTGAGGTGCAACGCCGCCTTGACCTGCGTTGAGCTGGGCCAGGGCGGGAACTCCGCTCAGGAGCACGAGGGTTGCGGCTAGGCTGACGATGCGTTTCATGCTGGTTTCCTCTCGGTTCGGTTGCTAAAGCGACCGTGGAGCCGTACCACGAGGGGACAGTCTCTGTTCGGTATATACCCAGTCCAAGCGCAGGCTACGCGGCCCCGGCCGGGGGAAGACCCCCGGGATGGCGGCCACGTTGACGGCGGAAGCCGGGGGAGTTCACGGGGAGCGCGCACGGCCGGCCGAGCGCCGGGCCGTGTGGCTGATCTCGAGCGCCCATCTGATCTCGCACTTTTTTCAGCTGGCGATCATCCCGCTCTTCGGGCTGCTCAAGACGCAACTCGGTGTCAGCTACGTTCAGCTCGGGTTGGGCCTGACGGTCTTCAACGTCGTCTCGGTCCTCGCGCAAACCCCGACCGGGTTTCTCGTCGATCGCATCGGCTCGCGGCGCTTGCTGATCGGCGCACTGGTGCTCGGCGGCGGCGCGTTCGCGTCGTTCGCGCTTTTGCCCACCTACCCGATGCTGCTCGCAGTGATGGCCGTGGTCGGCCTCGCGAACGCGGTGTATCATCCGGCCGACTACGATCTGCTCAACGCGATCGTCGCGCCGAGCCGCGTCGGCCGCGCGTTTTCGTACCACACGTTTTCGGGCTTCGTCGGTTCGGCGATCGCGCCGCCGCTGATGTTTTGGCTCGGTACGAGTTACGGCGCGACGTTCGCTCTGGTCGTGGCCGGCGCGATCGGCGTCGCGGTCGCGATTCCGCTGCTGTTCGCGCGGAAGCTCGAGACGCATCGCGAGGGGCGCAGCGCCGCCGGCGCAGCGCCGAAACTCGGCGCGCGCGAGCTGCTCACGCCGGCAATCCTCAGCTTGACCTTGTTCTTCACGCTGCTCAGCCTCTCGCAGATCGGCATCCAGAGTTTTTCGATCGTCGCGCTCAACGCGCTCTATCACATCCCGGTCGGGCTCGCGAGCGCGGCTCTTACGGCGTTCCTGGCCGGCATCGCGCTGGGCGTGCTCGGCGGCGGCATCGTCGCCGACAAGACCGCGCGCCATGCCGACGTTGCCGTCGCGGGCTTCGCCTGCTGTGGGCTGCTCACGTTTGCGGTCGGGACGTTCGATCTCGGCGGCTATGCGATCGCGGCGCTGCTGGGCCTCGCCGGGTTCTGCTCGGGTTTGATCGCGCCGTCGCGCGACATGCTCGTGCGCGGGGCTGCGCCGCCCGGCGCGATGGGCCGCACGTTCGGCATCGTGACGACCGGCTTCAACATCGGCGGCACGATCGGCCCGATGCTCTACGGCTTCCTGATGGATCGCGGCCAGCCGCGCGAGGTGTTTTACGCCGGTGCGGCGCTCATGCTCGTGACGGCGGCGTTGCCGCTGGTGTTCGCGGCGCGCCATCCGTCGGCCAACAATTCGTAGGAGCGCATCCGCGTCGCGTAATCGGGCGCGATCGTCACGATCATCAGTTCGTCGGCATGGTACTCGGCCGCGAGCGTCGCGAGTCGCGCGCACACCGTCGCCGGCGAGCCGGTGATGATATTGCGCGATGCCGCGACCTCGGCGCGCTCGCCGGGCGTCCACGGGTAAGCCTGCGCTTCTGCGAGCGACGGCAGCGGCGCGGACAGGCCGCGCAGACGGCGCAAGCGCGAGAGCAGGGCGGGCAGCGCGAGCGCGTCGGCCTCTTCATCGGTCGGCGCGACCAGCGCGGCGAAGGTGACGATGACGCGCGGTGCGGCGGACCATGGCGAGGGCTGGAACGTGTCGCGATAGATGCGCGTCACCTGCGGGTACTGGCCGCCGATGAATTGCGCGAACGCATAGGGTAAGCCGAGTTGCGCCGCCAGCTGGGCGCCGAAATCCGACGAGCCGAGGATCCACAGCACCGGCGCGGACTCGCCCGCCGGTTGCGCGACGAGGCCGTTGAAGCGCGGATCGGCGACGGTGCCGGCGAGATACGCCAGCGTCTCGAGGATCTGCTCGGGGAAGCGCTCCGGATCGCCGCTGCGCAGCGCCGCTGAAACCAGCCGCGTTCCGCCCGGTGCGCGTCCGACGCCGAGGTCGACGCGTCCCGGCGCGAGCGCTTCGAGCATGCGGAACGTCTCGGCGACCTTGAACGAACTGTAGTGCGGCAACATGATCCCGCCGCTGCCCAGGCGGATCGTCGCCGTCTCGCCGGAGAGGCGCGCGATCATGATCTCGGGCGCGGTATCGGCGAGGCTCGGCAGCGCGTGATGCTCCGCGAGCCAGTAGCGGTGGTAGCCCAGCGTCTCGGCGCGGCGCGCGAGCGCGATCGTGGCCTCGATTGCGTCGCGCGGGGTCGCACCGTGGACGATCGGCGACTGGTCGAGGACACTCAGCGTGACGGACATGGCGTTCCCTATGACGGGCGCGCGCATCCGTACGGATGCACGCCCGGCAGGTGCCGCCGAGCCGTTCCGAGAGATAGCTAAATAAATATAGTGAATACGAGCGAGCGGAAGGTACCCCTGAGCGCGATTGCGGTGACGTTCGCGCGCATTTCGTCGACTGCCCTCGGGGGCGGACAGATGGGTGCGATCCGGCGCGAAGTCGTGCGGGCGCACGCTTGGGTCGACGATGACGAATATCTCGAGATCCTGGCGCTCGGGCAACTGCTGCCGGGTTCGAATCCGACCAGCGTCGCGGTGCTGGTCGGCTCGCGCTTGCGCGGCGCCGCCGGCGCGGCGGTCGCGCTCTTCGCGATGGTGCTGCCGGGTTTTGCGATCTTAATGGCGCTGGGCGCGTTCGCGCTCGACGCCCACGTGCCGTGGATGAACGGCGCGCTGCGCGCCTGCGCGGCGACGGCCGTCGGCCTGATGCTGGCCAGCACGATCGAGATGACCTTCAAGCGCCCGGACGCCGTCGACCTCGCGATCACCGTTGCCGTCGGGCTGACCGTCGTGCTCCTGCATGCCTCGCTCGCGCTCACGCTCGTGGTCTTCGTTCCGGTCGCTGTCCTGCTCACCCGGCCCGCGGTGAAATCCGCATGATCCTCGGCCGCCTCGCGCTGGTGTTCACGATCCTCTCGCTGCTCGGCTTCGGCGGCGGCAGCGCGATCATTCCCCAGATGCACGCCGATGTCGTCGAGCGCTTTCATTGGATCACCTCGGCGGATTTCGCGCGCTTCTTCGCGCTCGCGCGCCTCGCGCCGGGGCCGACGACGACGATGGCCGCGCTCGTCGGATACGTCGTGGCGGGATTCGCCGGCGCGTGCGTTGCGACGATCGCGGTCTTCGTGCCGGCCGGCGTGCTCGCGTATGCCGTCGATCACCTCTGGGGCCGGCTGCGCGGCAACCCGTGGCGCGAACGCTTCGCGCGCGCGATCAAACCGGTCGTGCTGGGACTGATCTGGGCCGGCGTCGTCACGCTCGCGCAAGGCGCGCTCGACGGCCCGGTGACGATCGGCGTCGCGCTCGTCGCCACGATCGTGCTGCTGCGCACCGACTGGAATCAGGCGTTGCTCGTGCTCGGCGCGGGCGCGGTCGGAGCGTTGGTGCTGCGTGGCTGATCTGCCGCTGCGCGCCTCGCGCGCCTCGATCCGCACGCCGTCGGCAGAGTTTCCGCTCATGGCCGGCTCGACGCTGATCCTGGTCTATCTTGCGGTCGTCCCCGTCGGGACGATGCTCTACGCGAGCTTCCACACCGGTTTCCTCAGCGCGGACGCGCACTGGTCGCTCGCGAATTATGCGCGCGCGTTCGGCGATCCGGCGTTCTACCGGCTGCTCGGAAGCACGCTGGTTTACGGCGGCGGGGTCGCGCTGCTGGCGCTTGCGGCCGGCTTCGGCCTCGCGTTCTTGTACGTCCGCACCGACGCGCCGCTGCGCGCGCTCGGCATGACGACGGCGATCGTGCCGCTGATCGTGCCGGGCATCCTCAATACCGTCGCGTGGCTGTTCCTGGCCTCGCCGCGGATCGGCATTCTGAACGCCGTCGCCGATGCGCTGGTGCACGTGCGGCCGTTCAACGTCTACTCGCTGCCGGGGATGATCTTCGTGCAGGCGATGCACGTCGCGCCGACCGCCTTCATCATGGCGGTCGCGACGTTCACCGCGATGGATCCGTCGATGGAAGAAGCCGCGGTCGCCTCGGGCGCGCCGAATCTCGTCGCGTTCCGGCGCATCACGCTCGCGCTCGCGCGGCCGGCGATCGTCGCCGCCGGCTTGCTCGTATTCGTCCAGACGATCGCGTCGTTCGAGGTGCCGCAGCTGATCGGCGTGCCGGCGAACGTCTCCGTCTTCACGACGCAGATCTACGGCATGTTGCAAGCCTTTCCGCCGGACTACGGCGGTGCGGCCGCGATGGGCGGCGTCGTGCTGGTCATCGCCGCTGCGGGCGTTGCGTTCGTCAACCGGCTCAATCGCTCCGGGCGCACGGCGACCGTCACGGGCAAGGCCTTCCGTCCGCGCCGCATCGAGCTCGGCGCGATGCGGCCCTTCGCCGGCGGCGCGATCGCGCTGTTCTTCTTCATCGCGGTCGTCTTGCCGCTGGCGGTGTTGTTGTGGACCTCGCTGCTGCCGGGTTTCGAAGCGCCCTCGCTCGCGGCGCTGGGGCACCTCGGTTTCACGAACTACGTGAAGATGTGGGACTATCCGCTGATCCGCGAGTCGCTGGTGAATAGCGCGATCACGTCGGTCAGCGCGGGGGCGATCGTCACGGTGCTGACGGCCATCGTCGCGTACGTCACGCTGAAGTCGCGCGTGCCGGGCGTGTGGCTCGTCGACGTGCTGGTCTCGCTGCCGATCGCGGTGCCGAGCATCCTGATGGGCGTCGGCATCCTGTTCTGGTATCTGGTCGCGCCGCTGCCGTTCCATCTCTACGGGACGCTGGCGCTGCTGATCGTCGGTTTCGTGACGATCGGGATCCCCTACGGCATGCGCTATGCGACCTCGGGTCTGGCCCAAATTCGCGACGAGCTCGAAGAGGCGGCCGCGGTCAGCGGTGCGGATTGGCTGACGCGCTTCATGCGCATCTACGTGCCGCTCTTGATGCCCTCGCTGATCGCCGCGTTTCTCACCACCGTGATCGTCGCATTCCGCGAGATCTCGGCGGCGATCTTCCTGTATTCCCAGGGCACCGAAGTCGTGGCGGTCGCGATCTTCGACCTGTGGTCGAACGGTCAGTATCCGGCGATCGCCGCGCTGGGCTGCGTGCTGGTCGCGTTACTGCTCGCGCTCGTCGCGCTGGTGCAGAAGCTGGGCGGACGAATCGGGATCGGCGGCGCTGCTTAGCCGCGCACCGCCGCCCGGCTCAGATACCGCAGGATCGTTTCGTCGTCGAGTACGACGGCCGGATCGTATTCGGGCGCGTTCTCGATTTGCTCCAGATCGTTGAGGCCGCAGTACTTGTAGATGCGGTTCGTCGCGCTGACCAAACGCGCCGGCCAGTCGGGATCGAGGTTGAAGTGCTGGCTGATCGTGTTGGGCGGCACGTAGATCATGTCGCCGGCTTCCCACTCGAAGCGCTTGGCTTCGTCTTGCGGCTGCCAGTGATACGTATCGGTGATCTCGACGTCGCAATCGACGTGGATGTCGTAGCCGCGGCCTTCGAGCACGTAGAGCGCTTCTTCGGCGAGCTGGCGGTGTTTGCCCGAGCGGCTGCCGGGCGGGATGATCTGCATGTAGACGTCGACCGTCTCGGCGCGCGCGTTCATCTTCTCGTTGACCAGATGCTTGATCAAACCGTGCGGCGACATCTCCCACGGCATCTCAGCCGGCGTGATGATCTTCTTGCGCGCGGCGTCGCGCACGGGCCGCTCCGCGGCGTCCGAGAGCGCTTCGGCGTAGAAGGCCGCCCGCTCTTTGCCCGCGATCCAGTTGTCCGCTTCTTGGAATGCCATCGGCGCGCCGCTCCTAGTGCTCGTGACCGTGCGCGTGCGCGTGGTCGTGACCGTGGTCATGATCGTGATCATGGTCGTGATCGTGATCGTGATCGTGATCGTGCCAGGGCTGGTTGAAATCGGTGTCTTCGCGCGGCACGAAATCGCCCTGTGTCGGCGTCGGCTCTTTCGGACGTTCGGTGACGCGCTTTTGGAAGAGCATGTTCATGAACATGTACATCGGCTTCGTCTTGATGACGAGTGCGCGCGCCGGAGCGTGCGCGTCGGCGTTGTTGTGTTCGTGCACGCAGTTGTTGTGCACGATCGCGATGTCGCCGGCTTTCCAGTCGTAGCGGATGCCGTCGTGGATCTCGAAGCCGCGGCCGTCGAGGATGTAGAAGATCGCTTCGTTGACGTGCCCGTGCTTCTGCGACTTGCCGCCCGGGGAGTATTCCTCGAGGTGGATGTGCAGCGTCTGGCCGAGGCCGTCTTCGGGTTCCATGTAGTGCTTGGAGAAGGTCTGCGGTCCCGATTGGAACGTGACCTCGGTGCCCTTTTGGACGCGCGGCAGTTCGCGCAGCCGCTTCAACTCGTGCTTGAGGCTGTACTCACCGCTGATCTCGCGGACGAAAACGCGTTTGTGGGCGGGATCGTAATGGGATTTGTTGCCCATCGCAGCGGCTCCAAATTCGTTATATTAGATAGAGTTATTTGAAGGGGGTTGCTCCACCGGGGCGCAAATGCCCTGCGGGACCATGATCACCGTAAAGAAGCTCGTCAAGCGCTTCGAGGGCAAGAACAGCGCCAAGACCGCCGTTACCGGGATCGACTTCGTGGTCCCGGAGGGCAAGCTCTTTACCTTGCTCGGCCCCAGCGGCTGCGGCAAGACGACGACCTTGCGGATGCTTGCCGGCCTCGAACGGCCCAGCGAAGGTACCATCGAGATCGACGGCCAGACCGTCTTCGACGGCGAGTATCAGCTCTTTTTGCCGGCCAACAAGCGCCCGATCGGGATGGTCTTCCAGTCGTACGCGATCTGGCCGCATATGAGCGTGCTGCAGAACGTCGCCTTTCCGCTCACGATCGGCAGCGAGAAGCCGCCCGCGGCCGAGGCCCGCGCCCGCGCGCTACGGATGCTCGACCTCGTGGGCCTCGCCGACGTCGCGGAACGCCCGGCAACCGCCCTCTCGGGCGGCCAGCAGCAACGCGTCGCGCTCGCTCGCGCCCTCGTGCGCGAGCCGAAGGTGCTGCTGCTCGACGAGCCGCTGAGCAACCTCGACGCGCAGTTGCGCGAACGCATGCGCAGCGAGATCCGCGCCGTCCAGCAAGAGCTCGGCATTACCGCCGTGTACGTGACCCACGATCAGAACGAAGCGCTCGCGATCAGCGACCTGATCATGCTGATGGACCGCGGCGCGATCGTCGAAACCGGCCTGCCGCAGGACATCTACCGCCGCCCGCAAGCGGAGTTCACGGCGAATTTCATCGGTGTCGCCAACGCCATCGACGGCACGGTGCGCAGTGCCGGCGCCGACGGCGTGGTCGTCGCGTCGCCGCAGGGCATGGTCCGCGGCGAGGCCGCGGCGCCGCTGCATCCCGGCGATTCCGTGCGCGCTTTCATCCGGCCGGAGAACTTCGATCTCTCGCTCACCCGCCAAACCGACGACGACTGGCCGGGCGTGGTGCGCTATAGTATCTACCAGGGCGACTGCTGGGATTACACGATCGACGTGCACGGCGCCGACGTGCGGGTGCGCGTTCACCGCGAGCGCACGGGTCTCGGCCACGGGGATACCGTGTTCCTGCGCCCCGACGGCCGCGAAGCCGTCATCATGCCGACCCGCGACGGCATCGTCGTCCCGCATCCCGCCGCCGTGCCCATCGCCTGAGAGGATCGTTATGCCGCGCTATTCGTCCCGCTTCACCCGTACCGCCGGCGCCGTCTGCGCGGCGCTCGCGCTGCTGAGCCTCGCCGCCCCCGCGTCGGCTGCCGGCGCGAGCCTCGATGCGGCCAAGAAAGAGGGCGTCGTCACGTGGTACGCCACGATGAACACCCAGGACATGGACGCGACGGCAAGCGAGTTCATGCGCACGCATCCCGGGATCAAAGTGGAATCGTTGCGGTTGGGCAGCGCGCAGTTGCCCGCGCGCGTCGCGACCGAACAGCGCGGCGGAAAATATAACGCCGACGTGATCTCGGGCGACTTCGTGCAGGTGAATCAGCTGATCGAAGCCGGCGCCTTCGACAAGTACGTGCCCGCCGATACGAAGAGCTTCATCAAAGGGACGGTCGACCCGAACGGATTCTGGACGGACCTGTATCAGAATACGACCGTGATCGCCTGGAATCCGCAGCGCCTCGCCGCCGATCACCTCAAGCCGCCGACGTCGTTCGCCGACTTTGCGAAACCCGAATGGAAGGGTAAGTTCGGCTTCGATACGGGCGCGGTCAACTTTTTTCTCGGCTTGCTGCAGTCCGATAAGAACGGCGCCGATCTCGCGCAGCGCATCGCGAACAATGCCCCGGTGAAGACGAGCGGGCACACGCAAACGGTCACCTCGCTCGAAACCGGCGAGTTCGATGCGACGCCGACCGCGTACGGCTACATGGCCGATCAGGAAAAGCGCGATGGCAAAGCGGTCGACTTCCGCAATCCGCCGCCGCTGTTCGTCACGTTGAATCCGGTCGGTCTAGCGAAGAACGCGCCGCATCCGAACGCGGCGCGCATCTTCATCGACTGGCTGACCTCGAAGGACGGCCAGAGCTTTATCGCGGGCCAAGGCGGCGGCGAAGCGTCCTCGCGCAGCGACGTGAAGAACAACCCGGCGGTCTTCGATCCGAAGCAGCCGTTCATCGTGATCTCCGTTCCCAACAGCGCACAGTACAACGATCTCGAACAGCGCTTCCGCACGCTGTTCGGTCTGCCGGGGTAACATGCTCAAACCTGAAGACAACGTCCGCATCACCCGCGTCGGAGCGGGAACCCCGATGGGCGAACTGCAGCGCCGCTACTGGCTGCCGGCCGCGCTCTCGAGCGAACTGCCGGACAACGACGGCGCGCCGATCCGCGTCCGTCTGCTCGGTGAGGACCTGGTCGCGTTTCGCGATACCGAAGGCAAGGTCGCGTTGATGGATGCGTATTGCCCGCACCGCCGCGCGCCGATGTTCTTCGGGCGGAACGAAGAGTGCGGCTTACGCTGCGTCTACCACGGCTGGAAGTTCGACCGCAACGGTGAGTGCGTCGACATGCCGTCGGAGCCCGCCGACTCGCTGTTCAAATCGAAGGTTCGCATCGCGAGCTACCCGACGTGGGAAGGCGGCGGCCTCGTCTGGACCTACATGGGTCCGGCCGAGCATCAGCCGCCGGTGCCGGACTACGAGTTGACGCGCGCGCCGGCGACGCACCGTCAGACCTCGAAAACGTATGAGGAGTGTAACTGGCTGCAGGCGCTCGAAGGCGGCCTCGACACCTCGCATAGTTCGTTCGCGCACAACCTCGACATCCACGACAAGAGCTACTTGCGCAGCCAAGACACGGCGCCGCGCATCGAGGTCTATAAGACGCCCTACGGCTACACGTATGCCGGCATCCGCTCGCTGCCGGGTAAGGACTACGTGCGCGCGTATCACTACGTGATGCCCGCCCAGCAGATGCGCGGTCGCGTCACCTCGCGCAAAGGCGACCACATCGACGAGCATCCGACGATCAACGGCCACATCTGGGTCCCGATCGACGACGAACATTGCTGGGTCTACAACTGGATGTATTCCTACACGCCCGATATTCCGGTGACCCACGAATACGCGACGATGCTCGAAGCGCAGTACGGCCGCGGCGAGGACGACCTCATCCCCGGGACGTTCCAGCTCAAGCGCAATCGCTCCAACGACTACCTGATCGATCGCGAGCTGCAGAAGAACAAGACCTTCACCGGCATCACCGGCGTAAACACGCAGGACATGGCGCTGCAGGAAGGCATGGGCCCGATCGTCGACCGCTCGAAGGAGCATCTCGGCACGAGCGACCGCGCGATCATCGCGATGCGCCAGCTGTTGCTCGAAGCGATGAACGATCTCGAAGCCGGGAAGACGCCGATTCGCGGTACCGACCCGACGACGTACAGCCGCGTGCGCGCGGTCGATCTCGCGATTGCGCCGACGCCCGATTGGCGCGAAGCGCTTAAGGACGAGCTCGTCGCGAAGTTTTAGCGGTCGGTAGCGGCAGGTCGGTGACCGGGGCGAAGAACGCCTCGTGCGCGCCGACGGCCTTGCGCGCGCGTTCGGCCGAGCCCGACGCGATCGCGTCGATCAACTCGCGGTGCGCGACCAGGTTGTCTTTCGCATCGGCCGCACGGCGGCGATCGGGGACGATCATGCCCGGTTGCGGTTCGTTCGCTTCGAGTAAGGTCGTGTAGAGGTTCGCCAGCACGCGGTTGGCGCAGCAATCCGCGATACGCCGGTGCAGCCGCCAGTTCTGATGAAGGTAGCCGGCGGCGTCGTCCGTCGCGTCGCCCAGCTCGCGCAAGATCGCGCGCAAATCGGCGATGTCGGCCCGGCTGCGCGAGCGCGCCGCGTCGACCGCGACCGCTTCCTCGAGCGCGTGGCGCACCGCGGCGCAATCCTTGAGCGAACCGGATTCGGGAAACACGGAGAGCAGCCGGCGCAGCCGGTCACCGGAGGTCGGGATCGTCGCGAACAGCCCGCCGCCGGGCCCCGTGCGCGACGTGACGTACCCGCGCTCTTGCAAGATACGCAACGTTTCGTTGAGCGTGCCGTAGGCGACGTCGTAGCGCTTGCGCAGATCGTCCTTCGTGCCGAGCCAAAACCCGTCAGCGATATCACCATTGATGATCGTCGCCTCGATCTCATCAGCCAAACTCGCCGCGGTACTCTGCGTCAATCAGCCCTCCCCCGATATAAATATATTAATTACCCCAAAACCCACATCCTCCGGCGCGCACGACTCCGGCATGTCAGTGCCGGCCAGGCTCGTACAGCGGTTGCGGCCGCAACCGCAAAAGGTAGGAGTTTTATGTGGCGAGTCGCTCGCCCGCTGTGAGACAAAGCAGCGCGCCCCCATTGTCATCCCGAGCGTAGCGCCGCAGCGCGGAGTCGAGGGACCGCGACCAAGCTCCGCGATTGCGGTGTTCCACTAAGCGTGACGATCGCGGCTGTCCCTCGACTCCGCGCTGCGGCGCTACGCTCGGGATGACAGCGGGGGCTAGTGGAAGTTTCGGGCGCGGACCTTTTCTGTGGTGCCGGCGGTGTCGAAGGGCCAGCAGCGTTTCATGATCAGGTCGATGGCGCCGGATTCTTTTTGCAGGACGCCTTCGACGATCAGGCATTGGGCGGTGCGGATCGTGCGGCGGAAGCGTTCGTAGATTTTGGGTTGCACGATCACGTTGACGAGGCCCGTTTCGTCCTCGATCGTGAGGAAGACGAAGCCCTTGGCGGTGCCGGGGCGTTGGCGCGTGATCACCATGCCGCCGATCTTGCAGACGAGGTGGTTGGGCATCGCGGGCAGACGGTCCGCGGCGAGCACGCGCCGCGCGTCGAGTTCGGTGCGGAAGTGCGCGATCGGCTGCACGTCGGCGACGCCGGTCGCGGTGATGTCGAGCGCGGTGCGTTCGAGCGGCGTGAGATCGGGCAATAGCGGTTGCGGCTCGTTCTCGATCTCCATCGCGCGGCCGAGCTCGCCGCGCGTTTCGCGCTCGTCGAGGCCGCGCAGCGCCCAAATCGCTTCGCGTCGCGTCGGGTACCACGGCGCGAACGCACCACCCGCGGCGAGGTTCTCCAGGGCTTCGCGCGCGAGGTTCGTGCGGCGCGCGAAATCGAGCAGATCGGCGAACGGCCGGCCCTCGGCCAGCGCCCGCTCGACGTTCGTGCGTTGCACCTCGCCCATCCCGCGTACGAGATGGAAGCCCAGCCGCAGCGCGCCGCGCTCGTCGACGAAGCTCCACCATTCGCTGGCGTTCACGGCGATCGGCTCGACGATGACGCCGTGGCGGCGCGCGTCGTTCACCAGCACTTCGGTCGAATAGAAGCCCATCGGCTGCACGTTGAGGATCGCAGCGCAAAAGATCGCCGGCTCGTGGCACTTCACGTAGGCCGACGCGTACGCGAGCAGCGCGAAGCTCGCGGCGTGCGATTCGGGGAAGCCGTAATCGGCGAAGCCTTCGAGCATGTGGAAGAGCCGGTCGGCGATCTCGCGCTCGATGCCGTTGGCCACCATGCCGTTGATCAGCCGCGGGTAGATCTGCAGCATCCGGTCGCGCGAGCGTTTGTGGCCCATCGCGCGGCGCAGTTCGTCGGCCTCGCCGCCCGAGAAGCCCGCGGTCTCCATCGCCATGCGCATCCCTTGTTCTTGGAAGAGCGGCACGCCGAGCGTGCGCTCGAGGATCGGCTTGAGGCTCGGATGCGGATACGTCACCGGCTCCTGGCCGCTGCGCCGGCGCAGGAACGGATGGATCATGTCGCCCTGAATCGGCCCCGGACGGATGATCGCGACCTGCATCACGATATCGTAAAAGCACGCGGGCTTCAGGCGCGGGAGCATCGACTGCTGCGCGCGCGATTCGACCTGGAACACGCCGATCGAATCGGCGCGCTGCAGCATCTCGTAGGTCGGCTTGTCGTCGATCGGGATCGATTCGAGCGAGAGCGGCGGACGCTCGGGATAGCAGCGCCCGTGGAGCGCGAACGCATCGCGCAAGAGCGAGAGCATGCCCAGGCCCAGCAGATCGATCTTGATTAGCCCGAGGTCGGCGAGGTCGTCCTTATCCCACTGCACGATCGTGCGGTCGCGCATCGAGGCCCACTCGATCGGCGCGACGTTCATCAGCGGATCGCGCGTGATCACCATGCCGCCCGAATGGATGCCCATGTGGCGCGGAAAGCCGTCGATGCGCCGGCAGATCTGCAGCAAGAGCGCGCCCAGGTCGCCGCCGATGGGGCCGCGCAAAGGCTCGTCCGCGGCGGCCGCCGGCGGCGGGTGCGTGTCGTCGACGTCGCCGAAGCCACGCGCGTAGGGCGTCCCGCGCGAGGGCACGATGTTGCTGCCCGCATCGAAGTCACGCCGTCGCGCGACCGACGCCGGCAGGTTCGCACCGGCCGTCGTATCGGCGCCGACCGCGCTCGCGAGCGACTCGCGCGCGTCGTATTCGCGCACGATTTCCTCGACCGTCGCAAGGCCTAGCCCGAGCGCCTTGCCGACGTCGCGAATCGCCGAGCGCGTACGGTAGGTGATCACCTCGGCGACCATCGCGGCGTGATGGCGGCCGTAGCGCTCGTAGACGTATTGCAGCACCTGCTCGCGATCCTGATGCGCGAAGTCGATGTCGATATCGGGAATCTCGTTGCGCTCTTCGCTCAAGAAGCGCTCGAAGAGCAGATCGCCCGCGATCGGATCGACGGCCGTGATCCCGAGCGCGTAGCACACCGCGGAGTTGGCCGCCGATCCGCGGCCCTGCCCGAGCACGTGCCGCTCCTTGGCCGCGCGCGAAATGTCCCACACCACCAGAAAGTAGCCCGAGAGATCCATCCGCGCGATGATCCCGAGCTCGTATTCCAGCTGCCGTTCGACCTTGGTGGAAAACGGAAATCCGTAGCGCCCGCGCGCGCCCGCATACACCAGCGTGCGCAAGTACGAATGCCGGCTCGCTTCGCCCTCGGGAATGGGGAAATCGGGAAACTGCCCGGCGAGCTTCTCCAAGCGGAACGCGCAGCGCTCGACGATCGCCAGCGTGTTCGCCAGCGCCTGCGGATACGCGCCGAAGAGCTGCGCCATTTGCGCCGGCGTCTTGAGCCCGTACTCGGCGTTCGGGCGCAGCAGCGTATCGGCAGTGTCCAGCGTGCTCTTGTACTTCACGCACGTCAGCACGTCGCACAAGCGCGCGTCGGCGCGGTCGACGTACGCGACCCCGTTGGTCGCGACGTACGGCACGTCGAGCCGCCGCGCGAGATCCACGAGTGCTTGCACGAGCGCGCCGTCCTCGGGCCGTAAGTGATGCTGCAGTTCGAGATAGAAGCGGCCCGGGAAGAGTTCGCGCAACCGCGTGCCGAGCGCGAACGCGCCGGCGTCGTCGCGCGCGCGCAGCGCTTTCTCGATGAGCCCATTAGCGCCGCCCGAAAGCGCGATCAGGCCGTCGGTGCGGCCGGCGAAGTCGTCGAGCCGCGCGCGCGAATCGCGCTTGCGTCCGCGCAACTGCGCGAGCGAGATCAGTTCGCACAGGTTCGCGTAACCGCGCGCGTCTTCGGCCAGCAGCACGATGCGCGGCGTGTGGGTCGGCACCTCGTGGGTGGGCCGCGCCGGCCGGCTCGCCCGGATCGGCTCCGCATCCGGCGTCTCGAGGGTCAACTCGGCCCCGCAGATCGCCGGCAGCTTGCGCTCTTTGGCCGCCTTGGCGAAGCGGACGGCCCCGTAGAGCCCGTCCCGGTCGGTCAGCGCCAACCCGGCCAGTCCCGCCACGGCAGCCGCCTCCGCCAGCTCCTCGGGATGCGAGGATCCCTCAAGAAACGTGAAGTTGGACCAGCAATGCAGCTCGGCATACCCGGGCACGGAAGGCATGGGAAGCCATGATAATCGAACATACGTTCGATATGCAAGGCCGGGAGAAACAGCTATGCCACGCCCGACCTACAACAAGGAGTACTTTATCCCGGTCGCCTTTGACGACCACGGTCGCGTTTCAAAGCAAATCGTCTACCGAATGCAAATCGAAAATGGTCAGCGGGTCCGGTTCTGTGTCGGCTATCAAATTCGCGATCCGCTTTCCACTCGACTTAAAGACATCGTACGCTATGACGACGCCGCCGGCGTATTTCACCGTCATTCTGCCGGCTTTCCACCGGGTAACGACCACATTCCGATCCCGTGTCTACCGGGCGCAGAGTTTGATCTGATAGAGGCTGATTTGGCGGTAAATGCTAATTTATACGAAGCGGAAGCCGTTCGATACGGGTATGAAGTTGCGGAGGACGCCGATGATACCGCTGGCTGAGAAAGACCGCTTATGCGCTGCTTTGGCAGTTGCCCGGCATCTCCACGAGAGCCACGTCGATGCCGACGAGATCCCGTCAGGTGCCGTGCTAACGCCGATTGGTGCTGAGGAAGGCGTCGTATTGTATACCGTTGCGTCTCCCGATGGGGCGGTTGCGGACACGCTCCAACGGACAACCTGCGTCTAGGCTGCCCTGTTCAATTCCAACGCCACGATGCCGGAGATTGCCTCTGCTGGTGTGAGGGCCGTTCCGTCGCCGCTTCGGTTCGAGGTCTACGACGCCGATCTCGAACGTGCGCGGAAGGCGTTCTGGCGCGGTCGGGTGGGCATTCGTAAGATTCCAGCGTTTGCGATCGGGATCGTATTTACGCTGCTAACCGTGGTCAACTTCATCGATCATCGCATTGATTGGTGGGTCACGCTCATCACGGCATGCTGCTTCATCGCGCTTTCGCTGCGGCCCGATCCGAACGAACCGCCGCTGCTGCGTCCCATCGAGTTGCACTTCAGCGACGATGGTCTCGACATCGATGTCGCTTACGCGCAGCCGCCGGTGCGACACTATGCGTGGAACAAGCTGCGCGCCGTCGAGGATATCGGCGAGGCCTTCGTCCTCATTCCCACCTTCGGAACCCGCGTCGTCTTCCCGAAGCGCAACTTCCCCGACGGCGGCAGCGAAGCGCTATCGTTCTTCGCTGCCCACGGCCTCAAAGCGCCTTCATCGCAAGCAAGGGACGGCCCTAGTAGTCGATCTGATCCTGGATTTTGAACAGCATCGCTTCGAGGAAGCTGGTGTAGTCCTCGATGTAGCGTAGGCGTAGCGTTCGTAGTTGGGCGACGTCGAGGCCGTTCTCCTCGGCGAAAGCGGGCACGTCGCCGCTCATCGCCGCCTTGAAGAGCAGCGCGATAATCTCGTCGCGCGAGTTCCCAAAGTGGTCCATACGGCAGCGCCCTCCCCTAACGCGTGGCCCTTATACTCGGGCGCGGCCTTTTCATCTCCCGGAGGTTCGTCCGCCGATTGCGTGGGAACGAGGTCCTATGCGCTATCGTCAGCTCGGCACATCGGGAATGCACGTTTCGGCCGTGGGGCTGGGGTCGTGGCTCACCTACGGCGGCAGCGTGGAGGAGGCGACCGCGGTTGCCTGCATCCGGCGCGCCTACCAGCTCGGCGTCACGTTCTTCGATACCGCGAACGTCTACGGCGGCGGCCGGGCTGAAGAGGTCGTCGGCCGCGCGCTGCGCGATCTCCCGCGCGATTCGCTCGTGCTCGCGACGAAGGTGTTCTTCCCGATGGGACCCAGCCCCAACGACCAGGGGCTCTCGCGCAAACACATCCGCGTCCAGATCGACGCCAGCCTGCAGCGGCTAGAGGTCGAGTACGTCGACCTCTACCAGTGCCATCGCTACGACGTGCACACGCCGCTCGAAGAGACGTGCGCGGCGATGAACGATCTCGTGCGCGCCGGCAAGATTCTCTACTGGGGCGTCTCGGAGTGGAACCCCGATCAGATCGCGGCCGCATGCATGCTCGCCGCCGCGCGCGGCTGGGCGGCGCCGATCAGCAATCAGCCGCAGTACAGCGCGCTGTGGCGGCGCGTCGAACCGCGCGTGTTTCCCGTCTGCCGCGAGTACGGGCTCGGCAACGTCGTGTGGTCGCCGCTCGCAATGGGCGTGCTGACCGGCAAGTACACCTCGGCCACGCACCCGCCGCAAGGCACACGCGGCGCCTCGCACGACGCCGAGATGATGGAAGATTACCTCACGCAACCGGTCGTCGATGCCGTGCAGAGACTCAAGCCGCTCGCCGAGCGCGCGGGCTGCACGCTCGCGCAACTCGCGCTGGCGTGGTGTTTGCGCGAGGACGCCGTCTCGGCGGTGATCGTTGGTGCGACGCGCCCCGAACAGGTCGCCGATAACGTCGCCGCCGCCGACCTCGATATCGATCCGGAGATCTTCCACACGATGAATCACATCTTGGCGCCGGTCGCGCCGTTCGAGCCCTACACCTCGTAGGACGCTACCCGGCGCCGCCGATTAGGATGCCGGTGAGAAAGACCAGCACGCCGCCGACTACCACCTGAAACGCCGCGCGCAGAAACGGCGTGTCCATGAAGCGGTTGCGGATCCACGAGATCGCCGCGAGCTCCACGATCACGACGAGCACGGCCACCGTCATCGCGAGCTGGAAGTTCGCGATCAGAAACGGCAAGGTGTGGCCGATGCCGCCGAGCGTCGTCATCGCGCCGGTAACGCCGCCGCGCAAGATCGGGCTGCCGCGTCCGGTGAGGCTGCCGTTGTCGGTCGCGGCCTCGGCGAACGCCATCGAGATACCCGCGCCGAGTGAGGCTGCGAGCCCGACCAGCAGCGCGTCGTGCGAGCGATGCGTCGCGAGTGCGGCCGCGAAGATCGGCGCGAGCGTCGACACCGAGCCGTCCATCAAGCCCGCGAGGCCGGGCTGGACGATTTGCAAGAGAAAGAGCCGCCGCTCGCTCGCGTCTTCTTCCTCGCGTACCGCCGGCGTGAGGTGCTGGGCGACGAGCGACTCGGCGCGCTCTTCGTGCTTGCGTTCCGCCGCCGCGAGATCGTCGAGGAGTTGGCGCAGCGACGCATCGCGCGTCTGCCGCGCCGCGCGGCGATAGAAGCGCAGGCTTTCCATCTCCATCGCCTCGACCTGCTCGCGAATCTTCTCCAGACCCATCGGCCGGCCGAGCCAGATCGACGAGCGCGGCATGAACCCGTGCACGTCGGTGCGCCGGATCTGCGGGATGAAATCGCCGTAGCGCTCGTGGTAGAGCTCGATCAGGCGATGCCGGTGCCCGCTTTCTTCTTCCGACATCGCGGTGAAGATCGCTGCGCTCTCGGGGTACGTCGCCCGCAGGTACTCGGCGTAGTTTTCGTAGGTACGCTCGTCGTCTTCCTCAAGGGAAATCGCAAGCGCGAGGACCTCTTGCTCGGAGAGCTCCGAAAAGTTCCGCATAACCCCTCCGGAACACGGACGCAGTCCCGAAGGCTGCAGTCCGTGCGAGGGGGATGGGATCTAGCGGCGGCGGCCGCTCTTGGCCGGCGGCAGGGAGCGGAACTCGCGGCGCGGTGCGGCGTGATGCTTGTCGCCCGCTCCGGGATGACGCGCGGCGACCGGCTCGTCGGCGACGGCCGTTCCGGCGGCCGGCTTCGGCAGCGGCGGGGTCTTGGCGCGGTCGAGGCGCTTGCCCAACGTCCGCTCGATCTGGGCGAAGTACTTTTCTTCATCGGCGGCCACGAACGTGATCGCATCGCCGGTTGCCGAGGCGCGGGCCGTGCGGCCGACGCGATGGACGTAATCTTCGGGGACCATCGGCACGTCGAAGTTCACCACGTGACCGAGTTCGGCGATATCGATGCCGCGCGCCGCGATATCGGTCGCGACGAGCACGCGGAACTTGCCGCGCTTGAAGTCGGCAAGGGCACGCGTACGCTGCGCCTGCGAGCGATCGCCGTGAATGCGGTCGGCGGGGATATCGTGCTTCGCGAGATGCGCGGCGAGGCGGTTCGCGCGCGCTTTGGTGCGCGTGAACGCGATCGCGCTGTAGATGGCGTTGTCTTTTTTGAGCAGCTCGACGAGCAGGTCGTTCTTCTGCATCTGACCGACGCTGTAGATCGTCTGCGTGATGCCGACGGCCGGGCCTTTGGCCGGCGCGAGGTCGACGCGCAGCGGATCCA
>Ga0302279_10000053_pt1 | contig 156660 bp, 131 predicted proteins | sample III_Bog_N3_3_FD_194541 | JGI IMG/M metagenome (GOLD analysis project Ga0302279, IMG submission 194541) | Peat permafrost microbial communities from Stordalen Mire near Abisko, Sweden - III_Bog_N3_3 | ecosystem: Environmental > Terrestrial > Soil > Wetlands > Peat | place: Sweden: Abisko... | reverse complement strand
CTTCGGTCTCCCGCCTCTCGGCAGGCAACGACATCACGTTCGCCATGGGTCATGCCAGTCTCGCCCTGCTCGGTTCAGACACTAATCTTAGAGGGGAGACCTTCTCAGGCACGTTGGCACAGAGGGCAACTCGAGGGAATCGTTGAGTCGATAAGTGGAGAGAGCGACTCTCGGGAGCTCGGGAGAGGCGCCGTGCGTGTACCGAGAGCAGCTCTCGGTGTGACTCGAGATGCCGTCGATGCGCGCTGGGTTACTCTGCGAGCGGCTCGGGAAGCCGTCGGAGCGCGTCGGGAGGCTCTTGCCATGGCGAGAGGTGCACTTGGGAGTGTGCGGTGTCGAGCGCGTCGATGCCGCGAGCGAGGACGGATGCTTCGCGAGAAGCGGGCGTCTGGGGGCGCGATCGAGAGGTCCTGTTCGAGGCTCCGTCTGGCTAGCCGCGCTCGTCTCGGGACTTCGAGGTCAGGACGGACCGATGCAGCGCGCCCGCGTCACGTGTCGGTACAACGGAAGGGCGAGCGCTGCCGCGACGAACTGCGCGATCACGATGTCCTGGACCCTCAGCGCGAACCCGTGCGGCGGGAGGTCGAGGTGCCAGAGCCCTGCTGTCACCCGGTAGCCCGTCACCAGGAGGAGCGCAGTCAGGAGGACCCGGAGGTCGAGACGCTGGGCACACGCCCACACGAGGAGGAGCGTGGAGAGCACGGCGACGGTGTCGTTCACGAGCTGCGGAGGGCGTTCGGCAAGCCAGTACGGCGTCGGAACCGCGCCCGCCCTCACCGCCAGATGCACGAGCAGCACGCCGACGACGGCACCGAGAAGCTGCCATGCGACGATCAGGGACGAGAGATGGACGCGCCGCTGAACGAGCGCGAGGACGAGGATCGCCGAGCCCGATACGAGCGCGTTCACCACGACGGCGACAGCTGGGCTCCCGGCGGACAGCCGCTCCTCGACGATGCCAGCGCTCGTGACGAGGCCGAGCCCGGTGCCGGCGACGAAGACGGACGCAAGAGCGGTCGAGCGGACAGGGGAGCGGCGCATGCGAAGAAGCAAGCATGGCGCCGAACGGCCCCAGTGCACAGGGATTGCGCCGTCAACGCTGTCATCCCGAAGGGAACCGGCGTGCCCTCGACCACTTTGCCGGTAACGGACGTTCCGTAGTCCGGCGAGGCACCCAAGCCTGCCAACTTCTCCTACGCTCGAATGACTCAGGGATCGGAGACCTCGAATGGGATTGCGTGAGTGGGCAGTGAAGCCGGGAGAGCTGAGGCCTCTTGCACGAAGCGGCCTGATACTCCTCTCGGCCCGATGCGCCATCCGAGTCGAAGCATGGTTGCCCGACGGTGCGAAGCCGCTGTGGACCGAGAGCCTCGCGTTCGTGGTGAACGCGGCGTTCGAGGGACCGCACCCTCCTGCCGATGTGGTCAGACGTGGGGTTGCGCTCTCGAACCTCGGGGCCCTGGCGAGCAACCGGCTCGCCAGGACCGACGCACCGCTCGGTCGTTGCATGAACTACGCGACGGGGACACTGGCCACCGCGATCTCCACGACCTCGGTGGATGACCGGGCGAGCGTGCTCGAGCGCGTCGTCCAGGCGGCCAAGGAGTCCGCCTCCATCCCCGCGGTGTGGGCCCACGCAGGGCGCGTTCACCCCGGGGACGACGTCGACGCGGTCGAGCTGGTGTGCACTACGGTCTGGGCGGCGATCCGCTCCGACGTCGCCCCCGTCGCGGCGGGACTGTCCGCCATCGAGGCGTCGCGGGATCGTGTTCACGCACTTCGAGCGCTCGCGCCTCTATGGCCGGGCGGTGCGCCCGCGTGGTCTGCGCCCGCGCAGCCGTCGGATCGGCAGCCTCGCAGATGAGCCTTACCCGCTCGTGACGTCGTCGTTGAGCGAGGGGATGGACGCGACCCTCTCGCGCGGCGAGTGATCCGTCGCGACCTCGAATCGATCCGTCGGGTGGTGGCCCCATTTGAAATGACGCGCTCCGGTCCCGCTCGCCCGCGTCATGCTCGCGGACATGCCGCCTGTTCTGACCGAGCCGAAGCGCTGGGCTCGCCCGCGCGACCCGTCGAAGCCGCGCTACACCTCGGACCTGTCGCCCGACGAGCAGGCGAACGCGAAGCGCGCTCTCCGCGTGCTGCGACTGAGGCTGGGGACGGTAGCCGCGTTGGCCGAGGCGCTCTCCGCCAACCCGAAGACGCTTCTCGCCGCCATCTCGAAGCGCGGAAGGCCAACGGCGGGACTGTCGCTGCGGGCGGCCCGCCTCGCTGGGGTTCCGCTGGAGGACATGCTCAGCGGGGCGTGGCCGGTGGCTGGGAGCGGCCCGCACTGCGGATCCAGCGTGCGGGCGAGGCAGTGACGTCCCTCGGCTTGACGGTCTCGCTGATTCCGTGTTCAGTGATCTTGCTCAGGCGACCCGAAACATGACCACCGCGCGAACAGCAGTAGACCTCTTCAGTGGCGCGGGCGGGTTCTCGCTTGGGCTCGAAGATGCTGGATACCGGGTGCTCCTAGCGAACGACATTGACCCGGCGTCGGCGCATACGTATCGCCGAAACTTCCCCGGCCACGCCTTCGTTCACGACGACATCCGCGGCGTAAGCGGTGCGCAGATCATGAAGGCGGCCGGCCTGCGTCGGGGCGATCTGGATCTGCTCGCTGGCGGGCCGCCGTGCCAGGGCTTCTCGATCATCGGCAGCCGTCTTGTCTTCGACCCGCGCAACGACCTGTTTCGCGAGTACCTCCGCATCGGCGACGAGCTTCAGCCGCGATGCATGGTGATGGAGAATGTCCCCGGGCTCGCGACCATCGCCGATGGCCAGGTGCTGCGGCACGTCTTCGAGGGCTTCAAGGCGATCGGCTACTCCGTCCGCTTCGCCGAGCTACTCGCCGCGCAGTACGGCGTGCCCCAGATGCGATGGCGCATGGTGTTCGTCGCCTTTCGGCAGGACCTTGGCGTGTCCCCGCGCATGGGCTTCCCAAAGCCAACGCATGGACGGCGCGGCATCGGCGAGTTGGTGCCGAACTGCGCCATTTCTGCGGAAGACATGAGGGGGTTCCTGACGACGCGCGAGGCCATCGGCGATCTGCCTGCTGTCCGGGCTGGCGAGGACGTCGGCGGCTATAGCGGCAAACCGTCCTGCACCTATCAGCGCGAGATGCGCGGCGGGGCGGAGAGGCGTGCGGTCCACAACCACTATGCGCCGAAACTCTCAGAGCAGAACCTTGCGAGGATTCAGGCGCTCAAGGCGGGCCAGGACTGGCGCGATCTCCCGAGAGACCTGCTTCCCGAAGGAATGAAGAGAGCGAAGCTCAAGGACCACACGCGACGGTACAGCCGGATGACGTGGGAAGGTGTCCCGCGATCCATCATCACCCGCTTTCGCGATCCAAAGAGCGGCGAGTACACGCATCCAGAGCAGCAGCGCACGATCTCGATTCGCGAGGCGGCCCGCATTCAGTCGTTCCCTGATCGCTTCATCTTCGATGGCTCGCACTCGGAGCAGTACGATCAGGTCGGGAACGCTGTGCCGCCGATCCTGGCAAGAAAGATCGGCGCCGAGACGCTCGCGTGCCTCTCTGGTGAAGCCACGTATTGCCTTCACAACCCGTTCTCGCGGCGGAGGGGTCTCCTACAGACCAGCCTTGCGCTTTACGCGTCCTAAGAACTCTGCGCGAGCGGCGTTCGCCATGCCGACGTCTGACGACAGCGCGGCAACGTACTTCGGCACGGTGGTGCGAACGGTCTGCGCGGGCGGAAGGGTGAATGACCCATCGTCTGCCACGGCCCCGTAGTCGAACGTCATGAAGGTGATGTCCCACGGCTCGGCATCGTCGGCGACCTCGAAGCGGATTCGTCGGCGCAGGTATTCGAAGGGGCGGTCCTGCATCACGACGTAGAAGGGCACGCCGATACCCTTGAGATAGGTCCCCTTGACGGCTACTTGCAGACCGAGGCGCTTGTAGATGTTCGCCATGTTGACGCCATAGGCGACGGTGTCCTTGCGCCCGCGCGCAGCCGCGTCGCGAGTGAAATACTCGCGCCACAACTGCGGCTCCCCCGCTTCCCACGCTCGCCAGGCGGGGCCGACACCGCCTCCGCGGATATCGATCGCCTGCGTCTCGATGGCGATGACGCTCTCGATGTCGCTCGTCGCGAAGGCCACGTAGTCGAACGACGTGCGCGGGTTCGTGAGAACTATCTCAGGCACGAGCCGCGACGAGGTATCTCCGAAATGGTCCCGGACTGCGGAGGCTACCGGCGGCCCGTCCACTCGATGGTCGCAGACGGCGTAGGTGCGCGAGACGCCTCCGTCGTCGGCCGCGGCGTAGGTCACGGAGCAGTAGCCGAACCCGTACTGCCGAAACTTCTCGCACGGGCTTCCGGTAAAGCGGCACCATCGACGAGCGCGCGCGTCGATGGCCTCGGGAGACGCAGAGTCGAAGTGGTACCCGAACGCCTCGACGATCGGGAATGCCCCGGGAAGCTTCGGCAGTCTGAGCTTGGCCACCGAGGACGATGGTCCGACGACCCACGACCCGGGGCCAACTTTCGGCGCGCCCCCTACGTCTGGCTGCAGGCTGCGAGTAGGATCTCTCTCGCCCACGTCGTCGCAGGCTTCCCGGCGCGAGCGGACGCCGCCTCGATCTTCGCCCGCTCGTCGTCGGACACCTTCACCGTGAAGGAGCCCGTGCGCGCCGTTCCCTTCGGCAACCCGGGGCGCCCGGGACCCTTGTGGGCCTTCACGGCCGCACCCCGTCGAGCGCGGCCTCGACAAGGTCCTCGACGCCCCAGAGCGTCTTGCTGACGCCAGCGGCCATCGCGGGCGCCCAGCGAAGCGTACACCCGCGTCGCCATCGGGTACCCCGTCACATCGAACACCTCGACCTCGCCTTGCCACATCACCTCGCCGTTGAAGACCTCGCGCACGGGAACGGTCTCGACGTGCGTGGCCTCGCAGCCGTGGAGGCGTCGGATCGCGTCGATGAGGGCGGGGATGCCAGCGGGGTCGGTCATGCGCCCAAGCCTAGTCACCTCGCGTGCCGCCGTCTCGTGACGCGGCGCGTCGGGCCGTCTCAAATGGGGCCACTACCATCCGTCGCGTCCTTACCTCGATCCGTGGCCACGGCAGGAAGATCCGTCGCGACGTCGGCTCGATCCGCGCGCTCCACCTACGATTCCGTCACAACGTCGCGTCGATCCGTCTCGACGACGCGTCGACCCGCGCGACCGAACAGTCGATCCGTCGCGACCTCGCGTTGATCCGTCTCGTCCGTGGAGAGTTCCTTCTCGAGGACGGAGGGGTCCGGCCGATGAGACCCTCGTTCCGTCGCACCGTCGCACCGATCCGTCTCGACCGCGCTTCGATCCGTGCCGTGCGCCGCTCGATCCTTCGCGAGCTCGCATCGATCCGTGTCGACAAAGTCGTGGTCCGTCGGGCGCTCGTCGCGATCCGCCCCGACCTCCGCGATGTCCTCGCGATCCTCCTTCGTTTCGGTGCGACCAACCTCTCTGTCCGTCGACACCTCGGCCTGCTCCGCGGCGTCCACCCGCGGTTCCGTCGACACCAACGTCGATTCGACGCGACGGACATCGACAACGACGTTGTCCTCACGCGCGGGGACGCGATCAAACCCAACTTCCACGCCACGGAACCGCGTGTACGTCGAACCAAACTCTCGAACACTCCGCTCCGAGGAGGCCGGCGACGACCGCGCATTCGGCTCCGTCGCGTCCGTTCCTCGATTGTCTCTCTCGAGAGGAAGGTCCTCATGCCGAAAGGCGTCACCCCTCTCACGCTCACCGAGTCCCGCGCGCTCGTCGCAGGCGTCCCGCTCTAGCGCGCGAACGCGATATTCACGGTCGCAGGTCAGACGCTCACCGCCGCTCGGGCGACGGCGCACATCAACGGCGTTCTCGGTGCCGTCGCCGCCACTGCGACGGCCAAGGGTGGCTGGAAGGAGGCGATCCTCGCGGAGCAGAAGATCGTCGCCCAGGACGGCGAGACGGTGAAACAGATCCGCGGCGACGTCGCGTCGATGTTCAGCAACCAGGTGAACAATCGCGAAAAGGAGGAGCGCGCCTGGCCTATCCGCCGCGGCTCGTTGACTGCCAAGCCGCATGGATTCCGCTAGCGGCACAGAGTGGCGTACCATGAACGCATGTTCGCTCGCTCGTCTGCCGTCGTCGCAGCCGCAGCGGCAGTCGCGGTCCTCGTCGCCACGCCGCACGCGAGCGCCGACGTCGCGTCTCGTCAGCAGGCCCGCGTCGCCGAGGCGTACCTGGCGGTCTGGACGGTCGACGGGAAGCCCGCGTGCGAGGCGCGCACGCCCGCCTGCGAGGGGATGGACGCGATCCTCTCTCGCGCGGCGAAGGCGCTCGAGGCTGCAGGGAAGAACGCCGACGCCATCACGACCTACGAGACTCTCAGGGACCCGCGGTACCACCTCGAGTCGACCCCTGCCGGGCACGAGGCGGCGCTCGCGATCGCCGAGCTCGCGCTCACCCGCGGCGCGTTCGAGACGGCGGCGTCGTGGCTGGAGCGGTTCGATCTCGAACAGCGCGGGCCAGTGAGCGAGGAGGGGGCGAGAGCGATGGCGCGAGCGGTGTCGCTGCGGCTCCTGCTCGGGCAGCTCACCATGGCGCAGGATGACGAGGCGCGCCTGGAGAGCACGTACCGCGAGCGGGCCGCGCTCCCCGTGGTCGTCGGCGCGACGGTCGCGATCGCGGAGCACCTGCTCGCGCACGGTGACGCGGAGGGGGCGCGTGCGCTGGTGCAGGCGCGAATCGTGTCGGACGCCGCGCGAGCGCCGGTCGCCTCGCGCGTGGCGCTCTATACGCGGTTAGCCCGGGCGCTCCGTGCGCTGGGTCGGGGCGAGGAGGCGCGTCGCGCATACGAGACCGTGATCGCGGAGGCGCGCCGGACAGGCCCGTGGCCGACGCCGCGAAGGACCGACCAGGTGCGACGCCACCCGCTGCTGACGCCGCGCACGCCGGAATGGACCCCTTCGGCGCTGGACGATGCCGCGGAGGCGCTCTTCGAGACCGCGGACGCGCGGCGTCGCGCGACCGCTGTGCCCATACCTGGATACTCGGGAGCTGGAGACCGGGAATCCATCCTTGGGTTCACGAACGAGAAGGTACAGCCGTGGGTCCAGTACGAGGAGAGCCGCATCGCCGCTCTCGAAGTGCGGTTCGCGTGGGTGCTCGGCATGGACGATCCGCCGGTCGCCGAGCCGCCTCCGCCGCGCCCGCCTCGGCCTGATCCCCTGATCGGTGGTGGGATGATCGGGTTGCTCGACACGGGCCTGGGCGGCGACCCGAACGCGCCGACCGCGCCGTGGGGGCGCGACGAAGACGAGGCGACGTGGAGCGTGCTGACCACGAGGCCGCCCTCGCCGCGCTGGGCGATACGTGCCTCCGCGGGCGTGGCGGCGATGTGGAGTGACCTGGGGGACGCGTTCCGGCGCCTCCCGGTTCCTCGATGGGAGCACTCTCCCGAGGTCGAAGACCTCCTCAGGGGCGTGAAGTACGTTTCATCGTTGCCTCCGGTCTCCGATGGCTTCCGCGAGAAGGCCGCCAGCGCGTACTCGCAGTGCCTCGATCTCTCGACGCGATACCGGTTGTGGGACGAGACGTCGCGAGAGTGCGAGGCGTGGCTCGTGAACAATCGCAAGGCCGACCACCCGACGAACGATACGACCCTGATCGCGCTCCTCGTTCATCACGACGACGCCGCCGACCCGCTCCAGCTCCCGCCGTAGGCGCGCGCTTCAAGATTGCGCGCGAGCGGCATGCGGAACGCGCGACGGCAACCTCCGCGCTCGGCGCGGCCGACATCGAATGTCGAAGGGGGCAGACGCAACAGAGTAGAGGAGCGGACATCCGCCGACTCGGCTCGAACGCTGGCAATTTCCGCATGGTCGGAATCGTGGACACGCGTCTGTGCTCATCAGTTACGCCCCGGGTAACTTGTCCCCCGAAGGGAAGGCTCGACAATGCTTCGTACGACGACCGTGAAGCTCTTCACCGATGCCCGTACCGCTCGACCGAGGTCGCCGCTCGCCGCTCGGTGGCTCGGCGTCGGTCTCGCGGTGAGCCTCGCCGGCGTCGCAGCGGTCGCCGGAGCACAGTCTGGCACCCCCGCACCGCACGCTCCGGCCGTGCAGGTTGGCTTCGAGCATGCCGTGAGCCTGTCACCGCCTGAGATGCTCCGCGCCGCGAACGGGTATCTTTCGACGATGACCGCGACGGGCGGGATGACGCAACGCATGCTTGCCCAGGCACGGAACCAGCGCGACGTCGTCAAGACGCTGTGCCTCGACGACAAGCTGTCCGAGGTCGACGTCGCGACGCGTTCGGCGACCGACCGGTTGAAGGCGCTGAAGTCCGCCGTAGCTGCGAACAATTCGGAGCTCGCGACCCACGAGTTCACGATTCTGACGGTCCTCCAGAAGCGATCCGCGCAGCTCGCGGCCGAGGCGAATCAATGCATCGGTGAGGAGGCGGCGTTCACGGGGGCGACCAATGTCGTCAGCGTCGTCGACCCTGGATTGCCCGTGGAAGATCCGACCACGCCACCGCCCCCGGTTCCTCCATCGCCAGGGATCCCCTGTATCGATTGCGGTGGTCCGGGGATCAGTATTCCGACCGGACCTCCCATCACGGCGTCCGCCGGCTTCTAGAACCGAGGTTCACTCCTTGACCGCTCCTTGCGCTGAACGCCGGTGGCAGGGGCGGCGCGGATGCTGCTGGGAAACACCGATTTCACGGGGAGCACTGGAACGTCACCTCTACGTAGTGACCCTCCGAACAGAAGAGTTGCAGCCCCTCACCGTCGCTCTTGCATGTCACGCAACCTTCTTCGCCCGTACACGACCCCACCGGCACGCCGGCCTCAGGGCACGACGGGAAGGCATGATGGGCTGCTGCCCATGCGGACCTGAAGGAGAGCCGCCATGCGTTCGTTGACTTTGCTGATCGCGGTCACAGCCGTCGCATGCAGCAGGGCGGATACCCCGTGGGGGTTGTGCCGCCCCCTCCCCGCGACGCCGGAGTCGATGCGAGTATCGACAACGGCACGTGGGCTTGCGTCACACAAGTTATGAATGGTGGAACGGTGCATTGAACGCGAGCCTCGCGTATCGGCGCCAGCCGATCATCGTAGGGCGGCCACTCCCAGCCTCGGCACCGGAAAGCTGCGCGGTATAGGCGTCAGGCCTTCCTTCTCGGCGCCTTCTTCGCAGTCTTCGTGACGGCCTTGCGCTTCGGCTTGGGGCCGACCGCGATCTGGATCGCTTCCTTCAGCGCGGGGTTGGGCGATTGCAGCTCGACGCCTCCCTGCACCACGCTGCCGAGCTCTTGTGTCGTACCCGCCTCGAAGATAACCCCCGCGTCGACGTTGAGGAGGAGCGCATCGAAGAGTGGCTTGCCCCTGGCATCCGCGATCTCGCGGATCTCGAAGAAGCCGAGGAACGACGTCTCGCTGTCATCGGCGGCCAGGCGCGCGCTGGCGGGCAGATCCTGCTCATCGTAGCCCTTGCCCGCGAGACGCAGCTGCTCCTTCTGCAGCTCGTTCAACTCGTCCGCAGTCGCCGGTTTGGCGATCTTCGTGACGAAGATCTGGATGGGCTCGGATGTCGCTGCCACGACAGTCTCGGCGATCTCGAGCAGGGTCGGGTGCGTCTTCCCGAGCGTGCGAAGCGAATCGATCGTCCACTGCCAGGCCTGCGAGCTGGGCGGCCGCGACTCCAGCATGCCGCGCGCGAGGTCCTCGGAGGGGAATGCCTCGATCACAGCCAGCCAGATGACAGCGGGCATGTACTTCGCGATGGGGCGCAGGACCGGGCCACGGCGCTCGGGAGGGAGAGCCTGGACGCACTCCAGCAGGAGGTCTTCCGTCACCTGGCCCACGGGCGGAAACAGTGGCTCCCACTCCCGCTTGATCGGCACGCCTGCGCGAATCAGCGCCAGGTAGATGTACGGATGCAGGCTTGTCTCGGTGGGGGAGGGTCGACACCAGCTGGCCCACGGAGGGAGCGGGCCGAGGTCACCGGCGCAGACTTCCGCCTGCGCGATCGCCCAGTCGCGCGCCTCGGCGCGAAGCTCCTTCACCAGGCGCAGCGCGGAGAGGAAGCGTCCCCGAAGGTACCCATTGCCGATGATGTTCGACAGGCCATAGCTCGCGAGTATCGCGCCGCGGGGAGTGAGCTGGCCGGTCAGCAATTCGCCCAGCGCTCGCAGGGCCACGTCGACGGGCAGGCCGTCGAGGATCGCGAGGAAGCGCTGGATGTCGGGCGCGAGCTGCAGCGCGCGCCAGAGAGGTTGCATGCCGGCTCCCTCGACGCCGACCGTCACTGTCTCGAGCGTGCCGCCGGGCTCGAGCCCGAGCCAGCGTCGTTGCGCCGCGGCGTGGCCGGGGCAGCCGTACCCGGCGGTGCTCAGGTCATGGGCGCTGGCGATGGCGAGCAACGCCCGCTGCGGCGCCGTGAGGCTGGAGGGCAACGGGTAGACCGGGTGCTGCTCATCGCTCACTGGGAACCCGACCGCGGCCAGGGCTCTCCGCGTCTGCTCGACGGCCTCCGCCGACCTCGAGTCGGCGCAGGCGATGGCGCTCTCGACGGCCGCGCGAGCCTCTTCGGGCAGCGTCGCGAGATCGTCCGTCATTTAGTTGGCACAGCGGAAGCCCAGATCGTTCGCTGCTGTCCGGGCTGCCGGGGCTGGACCCGGCGGGATCGCGCAGTGACGGTCTCCAAGACCGCGACCCCGGCCACGATCCGCGAGGGCGTGCTCGGCCGCCGTCTGTGGTGCCCAGGATGTTCGGTTTGCGCCCGGAGCATCGGCAGAAGATATCATCTGCCGAGTCGCCCGAGGACGGAGGCGAGCATGGTTCACGGAGGCGCGGCGCTCCGGAGATCAAGGGACGGGAGCGTGTGCAGTCTCTTGGGCACCGGCATGTGCTTTCACGAGAAACCGCGCGACTTTCCACGGGTTTGCTCGGATGCTGGAGGTGGGCGGTCCAGATACATCGACGCGTCGCGCTGGAAACGACATGAACGAGCTCACGAAGCGCGACCCACCCACGCGTGCCTCCAGCGGCATGACCCGCAGAACGGTCGGGCTCGGGGTCCTCTCGATCCTCTTCTCGTGCTCGTCGTCCGGCGGCGCATCGGGAATCGGCTCGGACGGCGGACCCGCGCGGGCGGAGGCGGGGCGTACCGCGACCCACGACGGAGGAAATGACGCACGGCTCGACGGACATCACGACGCCGCGCATGAAGCCTCACGGGGCGGAGACCGGGACGCGACCGCGGATGCGCTCGGCGACGCCGCAGAGGAGGACGCGAAGACTGCGGTCGACGGGCTCGCGCGCGACGCGAGCGCCGACGGTGGGTGGGTATTCGTCACGACCACGACGACCGGCGCGCTGACGCAGAACAACACGTCGGCGTGCGGCTCGAACACCTCGCCGTGCTCCGGCGCGTGGAACCAGACCGAGTCCGTCCACTACGGTACGGGGACCTACTCCGGCACGACTCGTACGGTGGACGCGTTCTGGGACCACGCCGTGCCCGCGGGCCCGAGAGCTTCGGGGAGCGGGGACGGGTATGTGAGCAAGATTCCGATGAGCGTGCTGCTCCCCGGATACGGCGTTCCCGTCTGGGTCGAGACCCAGGACTGGTGGGGAAACGGCAGTGGGCACATCGACAACGGAGAGGTCTCCAGCAGCGGCGCGCAGATTCAGGATCAGATCACCGACCACCTGAGTCGAGGCATCTCCGGTCAGGTTCTCGACTGGTATGGGCCCGGCACGACCGCCGACACGTCACTGCCGTTCCTCCGTACGGCGGCCGAAGCGGCGAGCGGCAAGTACCAATTTGCCGTGATGATCGACAAGGGGTACTTCGTGGCCTGCGGCGAGACTGTGGCGTGCCTGAACAGCGCCATCGCTTACCTCGTTCAGAAGTACACGGGCTCGAGCGCCTATCTCACCGACGGCGACGGACATCCGCTCCTGTTCTTCTTCATCAACAGCTTCTACCCGACTCAGTACGCCATCCTCCAGTCGAGCGGGATCGATTACCAGGGCACGAAGCTCGTCATGTACGAGCCCGATGGGTTTCCCGGCAACGATCCGCCGAACACGCTCGGTGAGTACGGCTGGGTGAACCCCTCCGACGGCACCTATACGAGCTCCACGGGCAGCGCAGGGACGTTCGCCACCGCGCCCGACTTCGGCTTCGCGGATCTCACGAGCTTCCTCGGCGCAGCGAAAGCCAACAGCGGCTCGTTCGCCGTGTCGGAGGCCCACAAGGGCTTCGAAGACAACCTCGCCAACTGGAGCCTCGACAGGATCATCGATCAGCGGTGCGGCCAGACCTGGCTTCAGACCTTTCATCACACGGGGTCGTACGGCGGAAGCTCGACGTATCTCGGAAATCTCGACTACCTGGCGTCGGGCGGGCACCTCGACTTCGTGATGGTCGACACGTGGGACGACTACGAAGAAGGGACCGAGATCGAAACCGGTATCGACAACTGTCTCTCGAGCCTCGACGTGTCGCTCTCGGGGTCGATGCTCTCGTGGACCCCGACCTGGGGGACCGACCCGATGAGCTCGGCCGTGATGGGCACCGAGGCCACCGTCTACAAGTACTCCGTGTACCTTGCCGAGCAGGGGAGCTCGACCCTGATGTGGCTCTCGGACGTCGCTTGCAGCAGCGGGACCTGCGGGCATTCGCTCGACCTGTCGACCCTGGGCATCACGGGGGGGCCGTACGTCCTCTACGTGCGAGCCGTAGGGTTTCCATCGATCGTCAACACCCTCTCGAGCGCGACGTCGGCGACGTTCAGTGGCCACTGACTCCGGCATGCCGCGTCTGCCCGCTCGGGGTCTGCCCCGACGGCGAGGTAGCCTTCCAGACGTCAGCCCGTCGGAGAGACACTGACCGTCACGTCGCCGTTCGTCGTCGTGCACCCGTTCACCACGCCGCCGACGCTGGTCACGACACAGGCGCACGTCGCGCTCCCCCCGCATGCCGCGGGGACAGGGTTGCACTGCGGGAAGGACACCATGCCTCCGTCGCCAGTGAATGCGACGCTGACGACGCAGTACTCGCTCGCGCTGCTGCAGGTCAGCGGCGCCAGGTGGTCTCGTCGGCGGCCACTCCGTTGAACGAGGCCGGCATGGCCGACATCGCGTAGGTTGGGCGCGTGCGCGCTCGGGAGGCATTGCTCGTGGCAGCCATCGGATTCGTGAGCGGGTGCTCGAGCGCGCGGCCCGGTGAGCGCCAGGTGTCTCCTGCGGCCACGCCGCCACCCGCAGCGCCGACCCACCACTTCTACGACCCCGCCTCGCTCCCCATCCAGAGGCTCGAGCTCGCATGGCCTACGCTCGAGGCATTCTTCGGCGACGCGCTCCCGCCGCACGTCACGGTCGACTACGAACCGACGGGGCAGTCCCACTCCGACACCTACGGCCAGGCGAAGCTCAGGAGCCTGTTCGTCGACATCGGCAAGACTCGCTCGCTCGGGTCGTCGGTCTCCACCGTGCTCGGTCGCTCGCTCGACGAGACGGAGCAGCTGTGGGAGGCGTACCTCCGCGAGGCCGCGCTCGTCCCGGCGCACTCACCGTAGCTGTACAGCCAGGCCCCTCCGCTTGACGCGTGCCGCAAAGTGGGCGCTGCCTTGCCGGCGCGCCCCGCACCCGGGAGAGCTCCGTCAAGCCTCGTGCGGCGGGATGCTCGGCAAGGACACGACCGGATCTCGGGGAGAGGGGGCGCGCGGGGCCTCTCGCGCGGGCGCCAAGAGAAAAGCCACGGCCGAAGCCAGAACGGCTCGCTTGATGGGCTTCTTCAGACAAGCTTTGACGCCGAACGCGAAGGCGCGATCGACGAGATCGCCCGCCACCTGCGAGCTCAGGACGATGACCGGGACGTCCGAGCGAGACGCGTGCGCTCGTATGCTCTCGATGAGCTCGATACCGCCCGTCTCCGGCATCACGAGATCCGTGATGACCAGCGCGACGTCGTAGTGATTGAACAGCTGGATTCCTTCATACCCGTTGGTGGCCTCGACGATGTCGCAACCCATCCCGGCCAGGGCAGCGGTGACGAGCTTGCGCATGACCACGGAATCGTCGACGACCAGGACAGTCTTCCCGAGAGCGCTCATGGTGCCTCATTTCTCCGAAATCGCTGGTAATGCGCATATCAATGGCGCGGGGCCCCGCTGAGAGTACGGACGCACGCTGTCAGGGTTGAACGCAATTTCGTCCTTCGAGAGTGGAGTGCTTCGAAAGACAAACAGCAGGGTCGTTCCACGCCCGGCTTCGCTGAGAACAGTGACCTCCCCTCCGATCGCCTCGCACGCGACCTTCAGCGCCCCCATCCCGATACCGCGCCCCGAAGTCACGGACACCGTCTCGCGAGCCGAGACGCCGTCGAAGAAGAGCGCGGCGCGACACTCGGCGCGGTCGTTGGCCGGGACACCGACCTGCAATGCCCTTCGCCGCACGGCGGCCCAGTCAATCCCTGGACCGTCATCGGTCACCTCCACGGTCAGCCCGTCTGGAAGCGCTCGCGCGGTGAGCTGGATCGTGGCAATCGCCGGCTTTCCAGCCGCGACCCGGTCGCGCTCGGCATCGACGCCGTGGTCGACGACGTTTCGTATCGAATGAACGAAGGCGGCCCAGAAGGGCGCAAAGAGCCTGGCGTTGTGCCGCACAGCCTCGTCCGCCTGAACGACTACCCGCACGTTGGCCTTCCCGAGCTGCAGGGCGAGATCGCGGGCCCGAGCAGCGAACCGTTCGAGAACGGGTCGCGCGGGGGTCAAGGCGAGCTGCTCGATGCGGCTGACCAGGTCGCCGCGAGACGCGCCGCTCTTCACCATCTGAACGAGCGCGCGATGCTCCTCGAGGGTGATCGCGATGTCGGGACCATCCACGCGCAGAACAGAGAGAAACCGGTCGTGCAGTGTCGCCCACCGGGCATGGACCTCGGCCGCGTCGGCTGCCGTCACGACGCCGCCCGCGACGACCCGTCCCTCGAGCTCGTGGCAGAGCACGGCGAATCGGCCAAGCCCCATCACGTCGCTGTTTGCCTTCAACGTGTGCAGGGCACGCCTGAGCCCGACGGTCGACGGGCTCGGAATGATCTGCGCGACGAGCGCGCTCGCCTCCTTGAGGAATCCGAGAAATTCGGCCGGGTCCTGGACAAGCTGCGAGATGCCCGACATGAGCTCGCGCTGGTCAGCCTCCAGCCGCTCGTTCTCAATCTCCGGCGTGAGGTCCCGGACCACCACGAGGACATGAGAGACCGGTCCGCCACGGCTCACTGGTCGATAGCGAAAGCCAAGCGGCGTGCTGCCCACGAGCGCGCGCGTGGGCAGCTGATCGAGGCATACCTCGAGCGGCACGTCCCCTGCCCGAAGCATCCGGAAGACGGTCTCGACGGACGCCGCGAAGTCCGGGTCGTGCCGCGCGAGAAAGCGCCAGAAGAGGTCGCCTTCTCGCGGCGCCCCCATCCACGCCACCAGCGCAGCCGAGCACTCGCTCGACATGGTCCCGTCCACGCCGACCGTCACTAGCCCGTCCGATACGTTGTCGAGGACGAGGAGACGCGCGCGGTGAACGCGCAGGAGGTCAGCAGACATGTCTTCGAGCTTTCGCTCGAGAAGCTCGCGGTCCGCGGTGACGAGCCTCGCCTGCTCGATGGCGTCCTCCAGCGCCTTCACCAGGTGCTCCCTCGAGCACGGCTTCGAGAGGAAGCGGAAGATATTCCCTTCGTTCACGGACGCGATGGCGCCCTCCAGGCTCGCCTGTCCCGTCAGGAGGATGCGCACCGTATCGGGGGCAAGCTGCTTTGCCCGCGCGAGGAACTGCACTCCGGTCATGCCCGGCATCATGAAGTCCGACACAACGACGATGAAGGGGCCCTGACGGGCAAGGACCTCGAGCCCCGCGGCACCGTCGCCGGCCGTCACGACCTCGAACTCACGCCGAAGCATTCTGACGAGCCCGGCCAGGACGTTCGGCTCGTCATCGACGCAGAGGATGCGCGGACGTAAGCGGGGCATCGATGTCGCGGGCAGCGCGTCGCTGGGAAGAGAATCACACATCTATGAGGCCTTCCTCCTCGTACGGCAGACTTGAGCGCAACATGAGGGGCGCCGAACCGAACGGTCGCTGCGCCCCAGACCGTCAGAATGCCGTGTCCACCGACGACCGCTTGACGCTCGCGGCGACGCGCGCCTGGACGGAACGCGCACGGCCGACGTGCAAAACTCGACGGAACTCGCCGTCTTACGGCGGATTACGGCTCGGGCCGACGGAGCGCGCGCACGTCCGTCGACGGCTGGCACGCGAGATGCTCAGGACCTGAATCAAGCAATTCAACCGGCGCGCCTCAATATTCTCGTGGCGCTGACCGTAACCAAGCTCGCCCGCATACGGTCGTTTCATCCCGAGTGCTCAGGCAGTCAGAGGTCGCATGTCTGTCGCTGACACCGAGATCATCAAGGAATTTCTCGTCGAGAGTTACGAAAACCTCGACCTTCTCGACCGTGAGTTCGTCGCCCTCGAGCGCGAGCCCGCCGCGCGAGACCGCATCGCCGCCGTATTTCGCACGATCCATACGATCAAGGGAACGGCAGGGTTTCTCGGGTTGCCTCGGCTCGAAGCGCTCGCGCACGCCGGGGAGAGCGTCCTCAGCTTGCTGCGCGATGGCGACATCGACCTGACGCCGTCGACGACGTCCGCGCTGCTGTCGATGGTCGATGGCGTGCGCGCCATGCTCAAGTGCCTCGAAGCCAGCGGCAACGAGGGCAATGAGACCTATGCGTCGGTCATAGAGATCCTGAAGGCCATCTGCGAACGGCCCGCGACGTCCGACGCGCCCGCCCCTCTCCTGGGAGAGATCCTGCTGAAGGCCGGGGCAGTGGACCCCGTCGATCTCGATGCGGCCATCGAGCAGCAGAAGGACGACCCGCGAAAGATCGGCGAGATCCTCCTCGCACGAAACAGCGTCAAGCCGGAGGCTCTCGTCGACGCGCTGCGCGCCCAGACCGACGCTCATGCCGGCGTCTCCGACTCAAGCATCCGCGTCGATGTCGGGCTCCTCGACAAGCTGATGAATCTCGTCGGAGAGCTGGTGCTCGCGCGCAACCAGATTCTGCAGTTCGGCGCGCAGCGCAAGGACGCCGCATTCGTCAGCACGTCGCAGCGCCTGAACCTCATCACGACAGAGCTCCAGGCCGGGGTGATGCGCACCCGCATGCAGCCCATCGCGAACGTCTGGAACAGGCTGCCGCGCGTCGTCCGCGACCTCTCGGTGGCTTGCGGCAAGCAGGTCAGGCTCGAGCTCGAAGGCAAGGAGACGGAGCTCGATCGAACGATCATCGAGGCGATCAAGGACCCTCTGACGCACATCGTGCGCAACGCGATCGACCACGGCATCGAGACGTCCTCCGTGAGGCTCGCCGCCGGCAAGAGCGCTACCGGCGTCCTCCACCTGCGCGCCTTCCACGAGGGGGGACAGGTCAACATCGAGATCTCCGACGACGGCGGCGGAATCGACCCGGACAAGGTGCGCAAGAAGGCCGTCCAGAACGGGCTCGTCACCGCCGACCGCGCCCTTCACATGGGTGACAGGGAGCTTCTCCGCTTCATCTTCATGCCGGGCTTCTCCACCGCCGACCGAGTGAGCAACCTGTCAGGCCGCGGCGTCGGCATGGACGTCGTCAGGACGAACATCGAGAAAATCGGCGGCACGGTCGAAGTGCAGAGCCAGCTCGGGCACGGGGCGTCAATCAAGATCAAGATCCCGCTCACGCTCGCCATCATTCCGGCGCTCATCGTCTCGAGCCGAGGCGAGCGATTCGCGATCCCGCAGGTGAGCTTGCGCGAGCTCGTCCGTCTCGAGGGCGATCAGATCCGCACCGGAGTCGAGCGCATCCACGGTGTACCCGTCTACAGGCTCCGCGGGAAGCTGCTGCCGCTGGTCTACCTCCACGAGGTCCTGCACCTCGTCGCCGAGGCGCCCGCGGCGACCATCAACATCGTCGTCGTCCGGGCGGACGACCGCCAGTTCGGCCTCGTCGTCGACGCCGTGAGCGACACGGAGGAGATCGTCGTCAAGCCGCTCGGCAAGGAGCTCAAGTCTCTCTCCACCTTCGCAGGCGCGACGATCATGGGCGACGGGCGAGTCGCCTTGATCCTCGACGTCCTGGGAATCGCGCAGCGCGCGAACGTCGTCTCGGAGGTTCGCGACCGGAGCCTCGCCGAGAACGCGCAGGAGAGCCGCGTGAGCGGAGAAGAGAAGCAGGCGCTGCTCCTCTTCCGTGTCTGCAAGGACAGCCGGATGGCGATTCCCCTCTCGCTCGTCGCGCGCCTCGAGGAGTTCCCGCGCGAGCGACTCGAGCGGGCCGGGGCGCACGACGTGATCCAGTATCGCGGCGAGATCCTTCGTCTCATCGATCTCCGGGCGATGCTCGGTCGCTCGCCGATTGGCGAGGACGAAGCGAGCGGCGACCTCTTGCAGGTCGTCGTGTCGTCGGAGAATGGCCGCTCCGTCGGGCTCATCGTTCACCGCATCCTCGACATCGTCGAGGAGAGCGTCGCCATGAAGCACCGCACGAGCCTCCAGGGCATCCTCGGCGCCGCCATCATCCAGGGGAAGGTGACCGACCTCCTCGACGTGCACGCCGCCATCCGGCAGGCGGACCCCGACTTCTTCAACCAGCATGACGCGGCCTGACCGACCCGTGGGATCCCCAATGGACCAGCCCAAGCAATTCTGTACCTTCTTCGTCGCCGACCGATTCTTCGGCGTCGACGTGACTCGCGTCCAGGAGGTCATTCGCTACCAGGAGATGACCCGCGTGCCGCTCGCCAGCGCGGTGATCAGCGGCCTCATCAACCTCCGTGGCCAGATCGTCACCGCGATCGAGATGCGGGCGCGTCTCGGTCTGCCCCCGCGACCGAGCGACCAGCTCCCGATGAACGTCGTCGTCCGGACGAGCGAAGGGCCGGTGAGCCTTCTCGTGGACGAGATTGGCGACGTGCTCGAAATGGACGAGCGGAGCCTCGAGAGAGTGCCCGAGACGATGAGCGCCGACGCCAAGGAGCTCGTCAGCGGAGTCCACAAGCTCGAAGGGCAGCTCTTGCTCGTGCTCGACACCGACCGCGCGGTCAACGTCTCTGGCACGATCTCGGCCCAATCGCACGGGGTCCTCTCGTGAGCGTGTCGTCCGCTCCGGTCGCCGTCATCGCCCCGCGCTCGCCCGTTGCGACCGCGACGGTCGCGACGATGGCGTTCCTCGTGATGCTCGGGTCGGGCGTGATCATGCCGGCCGTGCGCCCGTTCCTCGGGGAGCAGCGCCACTTCTCCGAGGGGACGTTGCATGCATTCATGAGCGTGAACATGCTCGGAGCGGCGATCGGGGCCCCGCTCGCCGCCATCCTCGCAGACCGCGCGCGCGCACACAGGGCGGTCTGCATCGCGCTCGCTCTCCTCGACGCGACGCTGCTCGGGGCGTGCACGCTCGATCTGAGCGGCCCCGCGATCCTCGCCCTTCGCGCGTGCCAGGGCGCGGCAAACGTCGGCGTCTTGTCCATCGTGCTGTCATCGGTCGCGCGAGACCGCTCGACGAGCAAACCGCACACCACCACGCTCGGAGTCGCCGGTGCCGGAATCATGCTCGCGGTCGCCCTCGGCCCCGCCGTGGGAGGCGCGTTGCTCCGGCTCGGGACCGTGGCTCCGTTGCGCGCCGCCGCGGCGCTGGCCCTCGTCGTTGCGTCGATCGCAGCCGGCAGCCCGACGGCGTTCGACGGAATCACGCCCCGCGGCTCGCGTCGCATCGACGTCCGGACACTCGCCAGGGACCCGCTCTTCATGGCGCCCGCGCTCCTCGCGTTCGCCGAGCGCTTCACGGTCGGATGCTTCGTGGTCACGTTCTCGCTCTACGCCCACGACGTGAGGCACCTCAGCGACGGCGAGACCGGGCTCCACTACTCCCTGTTCCTGCTCCCCTTCGCGCTCGCGACATATCCATTCGCGCGCGGCACGGAGCGCTTTCCGCGTGGCACCATGATGACGGTCGGAGGCGTTCTCTACGGCATCACGTTCCTCACCTTCGGGTGGACGAGCGGAGTGGGGCTGGGCGTCGCGCTCATGCTCGCCGGCCTTTCGTCGGCGATGGTGTACGGCCCGTCCCTCTGCTGCGTGGCGAAGGTGGGGACCGGGACCGAGCGAGCGACCTCCATGGCGCTCTTTCACGCCGCCGGCTGTCTCGGGATGCTGCTCGGCCCCGCGGCCGCGGGCATCCTGTCGGCCATCCTGCGTCACGCCGGCTTCGCTGACCCGACGCGCTACGCCACCGTGTTCATGGTGGCTGGCGCTGCGCAGCTCGCCGCGGTCGTCGCGCTTCGTTCGCCCCTCCGGCGACTGCGCGAAGCCGACGCCGCGCTCGAGCGCGCTCCCGGAGCGAGCCTGACGATGAATCCGCAACAGAGCACTTCCAGATGACCTCGCGCGAGCCCAACCAGACACGGCAGAGCGAGCTGATTTCCAACACCATGCAGAGAGACGGAGAAGCAATCATGGGCGAGACGTCGAAGACACAATCAACGAATGGTCATTCTGTGCATCCGGGGCCGGTCGTGCTCGCAAGCGCACCCGAAGCGCTCCCGCTGAAGGCACTCTTCGACAGCACGCCAGTGAACTACGTGTACTGCGACTCGCAGCTCGTCGTTCGTTACGTGAACGCCGCCACGATCGAGACCATCGAGCGGCTGGCGGACGAGCTCGAGCTCGAAGTCGAGACCTTGGTCGGAGAGTCGATCGAGGTTCTGTACGCCTTCAGCGCCGCGGATCGTCGCGCACTTCGCGCGGGGAAGCCCGTTCACGTCGACACCAAGATCGGCAAGGAATCCGTGAGCCTCGACGCGACGCCGGTGCGCGGCTCGGCCGGAGAGAGCCACGGGGTCGCCGTCACCTGGGAAGTCGTCACGGAGCGCGCGACCCTCGCAGAGGAGGCGCGACGAACGGGGCAGATGATCGACGGCGCCCCGATCAATTTGATGTACTGCGACAAGGACCTCACGATTCAGTACATGAACGCGACGTCACGCAAGACGCTCGAGACGCTCCAGGCTTACCTGCCAATCTCCGTCGACAAGATGATCGGGAGCTCGATCGACGTCTTCCACAAGAACCCGGCGCATCAACGGCGCCTCCTCGCAGACCCGAAGAACCTCCCCCACAAGGCGCAGATCCGGCTAGGCCCGGAGACGCTGTCGCTCCTGGTCACCGCGATCCGCGATGCGGCGGGGAACTACGTCGGGCCGATGCTGACCTGGGAGGTCACCACCGTCACGGTCAAGGCGCTCGAAGAGGAGCAGCGTCTTCGCCAGATGATCGACAACGCTCCGATCAACCTCATGTACTGCGACATGGACCTGACGATTCAGTACATGAACGCGACCTCGCGGAAGACGCTCGAGGCGCTCTCTCAGTACTTGCCGATCCCGCTCGACAGGTTCGTCGGCAGCTCGATCGACATCTTCCACAAGAATCCGTCGCACCAGCGGCGCATGCTCGCCGACCCGAAGAACCTGCCCCACAAGGCACTGATCCGGCTCGGACCGGAGACGCTCTCGCTGCTCGTGAGCGCCATCACCGACTCGGCCGGCAAGTATCTCGGGCCGATGCTCACATGGGAGCTCGTCACCCAGCGCGTCGAGGTGGAGCGGAAGGTGGGCGAGGCCGCGCAGACTCTCAGCGCGTCGTCCGAGGAGCTCACGGCGGTCAGCCGCAGCATGGCCACGAACGCCGAGCATACCTCGACGCAGGCGGGGGTCGTCTCGGCCGCCGCCGAGCAGGTCAACAAGAACATCCAGACCGTCTCGGCCAGCGCCGAGGAGATGACCGCCAGCATCCGGGAGATCGCCAAGAGCGCGACCGACGCAGCGCGGGTCGCGACGTCGGCAGTCAAGGTGGCCGAGACGGCCAACGCGACCGTCACGAAGCTCGGCGAGAGCAGCTCCGAGATCGGCAAGGTCATCAAGGTGATCACCTCGATCGCGCAGCAGACGAACCTGCTCGCCCTCAACGCGACCATCGAGGCCGCGCGCGCCGGGGAAGCTGGCAAAGGGTTTGCCGTGGTCGCGAACGAAGTGAAGGAGCTCGCCAAGGAGACGGCGAAGGCCACCGAGGACATCAGCCAGAAGATCGAGGCCATCCAGGGCGACACGCGCGATGCCGTCGCAGCCATCGGACAGATCAGCACCATCATTGGCCAGATCAACGACATCCAGAACACCATCGCGAGCGCGGTCGAAGAGCAGACGGCGACCACGAACGAGATCAGCCGCAACGTGAGCGAGGCCGCCAAGGGCAGCGGTGAGATCGCCGAGCACATCACAGGCGTTGCCGAGACGGCGCGCAGCACGTCCTCGGGCGCCGCGGACACCATGAAGGCGGCGGCGGAGCTCACGCGCATGGCCGCCGAGCTCCAGGCGCTCGTCGCAAAGTTCACCTACTGACGCAGGAGAGCGCCCGGGTCACCCGGGCGCATCCCCGTCTCTCACCGCCGGAGGAAATGTCGTGAAAGCTCTCATCGTCGACGATTCGCGGGTCATCCGCATGATGCTCAAGAGGTTTCTTCAGGCGGAAGGCTTCGAAACTCTTTTCGAGGCAGGAGACGGGCGGGAGGCGCTCGACAGACTGAAGGAGGCAGGGCCTGTCGATCTCGCGCTCGTGGACTGGAACATGCCCGTGATGGACGGCCTCGAGTTCGTGACGACGCTGCGGGAGTCGAAGGCCTATAGCGGAATGCGCGTGATGATGATCACGACCGAATCCGACTCGAGCAAGATTTCGCGCGCGCTCGACGCAGGCGCAAATGAGTACATCATGAAGCCATTCAACAACGAGGCACTGCGCGGGAAGCTGGACATCCTGGGCTTCGAAAGACCCGGTGTCTAAGACCCGCATCCTCGTGGTGGACGACTCGGTCGTCGTCCGCCGGCTCCTCACGGACCTCCTGTCTCAGGAGGAGTCGTGCGAGGTGGTCGGCGTGGCGGCGAACGGGAAGATCGCGCTCGCGAAGATCCCTCAGGTGAATCCGGACCTCGTCACGCTCGACGTGGAGATGCCGGAGATGGACGGGCTGGAGACGCTCGCGGCGATACGCAAGATCTACCCCAAGCTCCCCGTGATCATGTTCAGCGCGCTCACGGAGCGCGCGGCCGACGCGACGCTGAAGGCTCTCGCGCTCGGAGCGACGGACTACGTCACGAAACCCACCACGACCGCGGGCAAAGACCCGATGGCTCAGGTGAGAGAGCAGCTGATGCCGAAGATCCGGTGGCTCGCCGCCGCGAGAGCCGAGCAGAGAGCCGTGACGTACGCCGCCGCGCGCCCGGTGCCGTCGCTCGCGCCGTGGGTCGCGAAGCGCGTCGGAGGTGCGCCGGCGCCAGCAGTCGTTCAGGGCGGCCGCGTCGAAGTCCTGGCGATCGGGTGCTCGACCGGTGGGCCCAACGCCCTCGCGGCCCTGCTTCCGATGCTGCCGGCGGACCTCTCCGTTCCGGTGATGATCACGCAGCACATGCCACCGCTCTTCACACGCCTCCTCGCGGAGAGGCTGAACGCCGCAGGGCCGCTGAAAGTGCGCGAGGCATGCGCCGGTGACCTGGTAGAGCCGGGGCACATTTACGTCGCCCCCGGCGACTACCACATGGACGTTCGCCGCGACGGCACCGTCGTTCGCATCGTTCTTCACCAGTCACCCCAGGAGAATTCGTGCCGGCCCGCCGTCGACGTGATGCTCCGGTCCATCGTCCGCGTGTACGGAGCCGGGACGCTCGCGGTGATTCTCACCGGGATGGGCCAGGACGGCCTGCGCGGGTGCGAGCTCGTGCGAGAGACCGGGGGCCGCGTCCTCGCTCAGGACGAAGCAAGCTCCGTCGTCTGGGGGATGCCCGGGGCGGTCGCGAAGGCCGGCCATGCCAACGCGGTGATTCCGATCACTGCGATGGCCACTGAGATCACCCGTCATCTCGGAGCGGTGCACAAAGGGGCACCCATCACGCGGTGCGCGTCGGTCGGGAGCTGACGGTCCCGCGGTTGATCGGCGTATGCACAAGAGCGAGGAGGCCACTTGGACACCAAGGTATTGATTGCGGGGGACGACCCCCTTGTGGGGAGGGTCTTGCAGCAAGCGCTGCAGAAGGCGGGTTGCCGTGTGGACGCCGTGACGGACGGGATCGCCGCGCGCGAACGCCTCGCCACGAATGCCTACGAAGCCCTCGTGACCGACTGGATGATGCGCGGGCTCGACGGGATCGAGCTCGTGCGTCTGATGCGCAAGAGTGGCAACACCGGATACGTGGCGCTCGTCACGGAGCTCAACATTCCTGCCGCGCGCTCGCACGCGATCCGCGAAGGGGCGAACGAGTTCTTCGCCAAGCCTGTCGCTGCCGCGCAAATCGTTCGGTCGCTGACCCAGTGGCTCGAACGACGATCGGACGGGCCGAAGAGCACGCGGGTGTGCGCCCCGGCGCCGGACGCGAATGCGGCACTCGGTTTGCTCGAGCCGATCTCGACGACCTCGGCCTGGCGGGGGCTGGCCGCGGCGATCCACGGCGTGCTTTCGGATACCGTTCAGCTTCCTCTGGCGATCGGTGCCGCGCCGCGGCCGCCAAAGGCAGAGAACCTCTCCAGCGTGCTGGTGCTCGTCGACGCCGAGCATCTGCTCGAGCTGCACGTCACAGTCGAGACGTCGCTCGCTTCGGCCGTCGAGGTCGCCCGCGCGATGCTCGGGGAGGCGAACCCCGAGGACTTGCTGACACTCCGAGACCTGGTCTCCGAGCTCGCGAACATGGTCGCAGGAGCGCTCAAGGTCTCGTTCTCCAGAGAAGGGTTCGGCTTCACGCTCGGACTCGCGAAGCGGGTTGCGGGAGCCGTCGCCGAGGACGGGCTCATCTCGGCGCAAACCTTCACGGCAGAGGGCCTCGAGGTCATCGTGCGTTGTGTGGCCCGCGTCCGGAACGCCCTCGTCGTTCAACCGGGTGCCCTGCGAGAAGGCATGGTGCTCGCCGAGAGCCTTTTCTCGAGTAGCGGCGGCCTGCTGCTGCCTCTCGGGACGCGGCTCACCGCCACGGCCGCGGAGCGCTTGCGAGGAACGCTCAAGGGCCGAGTCATCAAAGTCTGCTTCCCGGAGGCGAACATCGCCTAGGCGCTGACCTCCGATGCCGATTGCTCCCACTCAGCTCAGCTACCTGTGCGACCTCGTCTACCGCAAGTCCGCGATCGTGTTGACGGCGGAGAAGGAATACCTCGTCGAAAGTCGCCTCGCCCCGATCGCGCGGGCCGCCGGGTTCGACTCCGTGGAGGCGCTGATCATCTCGCTTCGGAGTCCGGCGGGGCTCTCTCTGCAAGCTGTGGTCGTCGAGGCGATGACGACGAACGAGACGTCGTTCTTTCGCGACCTTCATCCGTTCGACGCGCTCCGGCAGGAGCTGCTACCGAAGCTGAAGCTTGCGCGCGCGAGCACCAGATCGCTCGTCATCATGAGCGCGGCGTGCTCCACCGGGCAGGAGGCGTACAGCCTCGCGATGCTCCTGCAAGAGCCGGCTCTCGATATGGCGTCCTGGAAGATTCGCATCCTGGGGTTCGACCTCTCGGAGGCGGTGCTGTCCCGGGCACGGTCGGGGCTCTACACGCAGGGCGAGGTCAATCGGGGGCTGCCGGCGCCAATGCTCGTCAAACACTTCGATCGAGTCGGGAGCGACTGGCAGATCAAGAAGGCCCTTCGCGACCAGCTGGAGGTCCGTCAGATGAACCTGATCGAGCCGTGGCCGACCATGCCTCGCATTGACCTCCTCTTCATGCGCAATGTTCTCATCTACTTCGACGTCCCGACCAAGCGGGCCATGCTTGCGCGAGCGCGCGCGGTGCTCGCGCCCGACGGATACCTCCTCCTCGGAGGGGCCGAGACCACGCTGAACCTCGACGAGCGCTTCGCTCGCGTGCCGGTCGGCAAGTCGACGGTCTATCAGGCGATCGCGTAGGGCAGATGATGGCGCGATCAACGGTGCGGACTGCAGGAGCTACCGAAGCTCGCGCGCCGCCGCTGGTGTTGCCCAGCGTCGTCGCGTTCGTCCGTGGCCATGCACCCTCTCAGGCCGCGAGATCTTCGCGTCCGCGGGTCAATAGGACTTACCTGCGGCACCGAGGAGGCCGAGGAAGATATCGAGCGGGTGAAACGCGCACCCGTCGAGGCAGCTGGTCAGGAGCGTCCAGAGCGCGGCATACCCGGCAATCGTCAGAGCGAGGCTTCCCGTCATCGCGAGCGCGACCGTCCACCGCCCCTTTGCTTTGCGCGACGCGACCTGTCGCGCCTGCTCGGCCCTCATGGCGTTCGCCTCCGCCTTGAGCGCGGGGGCGCACGACGCGCACAGAAGCGAGCTGTCGGGCGCGTACGACGCCCCGTAGGAGACGTCTCCCCCGCACCGAGCGCACGACTCCTTCCTGTCCATGGAGCAACGGTACCGCATGTCGTGGCGCTGGCCAGCCCATCCCCGCTGGGCACGTCGGCGGAGTCCCGAACGCGTCGGTGAGCCTACTCGGGCGTGCGGAGATACGAGGCAACGACGTCGGCGAGCCGCCCTACGAGCGAGCTCATGGCTGCTACGAGCGACGCGGTATCCGGCCCGGCGGGCGCCATCTTCAGGACGAGGCGCCTACTCGCGACGGGAGCATGGCTCGTCGGCCGCTCGACGGTGACCTCTGCGACCAGAACGACGAAACCCTCTTCGCCAAGGTCGAAGCGCTCCACGTCGAGCGACACAATCGCGTCAGGGTCGGCAGCGATCGGGCTCAACTCCGTGAAGACGAGGCTTCCGGGGAGTCGCGCTGCAAGGTCGTCACTCAGAAGTCGGCCGATCATGTCTCCGAGCGGCTCGCTCCAGCTGTCGCCGCTAGCGATGCGCAGGCGGTAAGCCACGACGCGGCTGACGATCTCCGCGCGGTCCAGATAGCCCGCGAGCGCGGGCTTACGGAGCTCGATGAGGTGCGCCCATCCTGCGCGAGGAGCGCCCTCTTTGGGTGCCATCGTGTAGTACACCGGTTCGGGCGACGAGCCGCAGGCCGTCACGTCGAGCGCGGCGGCTGCGAGAATGAGGACGGGTACGAGCCGCATCGTCATCGTTCGCCCACGTGCGCGGTGCGGCCGCGCAGGAGCGCCTCGGGATGGTGGTCGAGGAAGTCTGCGAGGAGTCGCACGGTGCGTGCAGCATCGCCAACCTGGCTCATCATGCGCGCGAGGCCCCGCTGCACGTCGGAGTTCACTCCGTATCCTCCCGCGCCCAGCGCGTCACGGGTGCGCTCGAGAGCGGCCTGGAGCTCTCCCGCGATGGCAGGTAGCCGCCCGAGCGCGGGCGGCAGATCGGTGTCGGCCTCATGGACGAGATGCCTCACGTCCTTCATTGTCGCCGAGAGCGTGGCGACGGCGCTTTTCAGGTCCGGGCCACCGATGGTCTCGCGGAGCGAGCGGAGGGTCGCGTTCACGCTGTCACCGATCTCGTCGAACGGAATGCGATCGAGCTTCGCGGCGATGTCGGCGAGGGCGACCGTGATTCCGTCGAGGCCCCCCGCCTGGCTCGGGAGAACGATCGCGTCCCCCTCCTCGGTCAGCGCCCCCGCCTTCGCGTTCGGCACGTACTCCAGCGAAAGCACCCTCTGCCCGGTGAGCAGGTTGCTCGACTCGATCACGACGCGGAGCCCTTCCGCGACGAGCGGACGGAGGTCCGGCGGGGACAGGCCGCGATATTCTCCGGGTTTCCGCATCCGGTCAGGCTGAAGATCGAACGCGACGCGCGCGAGCAAGCGTCTCGAGCTAGGCTCGAGAACGAGCCTGACCTCCTTCACCGCTCCGATCTGGACACCGAAGATCTGCACGGCAGAGCCGCGCTCGAGTCCCTGAACGGAGGTCTGGAAATAGGCAAGGCACGCGGTCTCTTTTCGAAAGAACCCGGCGTCGGCCTTGGCCTTGCTCTCGAATAGATGAAATGGGGTCGTGCTCTCGGCGACGCTCACGTTGTCGCCGTCGCGCGGAGTCTCGAACGCGATGCCTCCCATCAGGAGCGACTGGATCGACTCGAGCTCGAGATGGAGGCCGTCAGAGCCCGTCGTCAGCGAGACGCCGGAGGCATTCCAGAACAGCGTGTCGGGGTGCACCAGCTTGTCGTATGGCGCCCGGATGAAGATTCGTAACGAGACCGGGCCGAGTCCGTCGCCGAGGTCGTACTTGAGCATCGAACCGACCGTGACGTCGCGATAGAAGACCGGCGCGCCGGCGCCGAGCGAACCCAGACGGGTCGCCTTGAGGTCGAAGGTTCGACCGGGCTCGTCGGAAGTGACCCCTGGCGGCTCTTCGAGGCCCGTAAAGGCGCGCGCCGGCTTCCCCCCATGCTCTCCGGGATCCGCGGCGATATACGCCCCAGAAACGAGCGTCTCGAGCCCCGAGATGCTCGCGACCGAAAGGCGAGGTCTCACCACCCAGAACCGAGCGTGGTCGCTCAGGAGGAACCTGGCGCTGCGGTCGGTCCGCACGTGGACGACCACGGAAGCGTGATCTTGCCCGAGATCGATGTCCTCCACCATGCCGAGGGGCACGGCCTTGTACTTGAGCACCGTCTGCTGCGCGACCAGCCCGTCGGCCGTCTTGAAGCGGATAGTGATCTCCGGGCCCCGCTTCACGAAGCTCGAATAGCCGAGGTACACGACGAGCGCCGCGGCGACGATGGGCACGAGCCATATCAGCGCGAAGCGCGCTCGTCCCGTGACGGCGGAGGTCGTCTCGTGGCTCGGCGGCTCGGGCTCGGGCCTCACCGCATGCTCGGCAGAGGGCTCGCTCACGACGTCGGCCTCGAGGAATGAACCGCCATCGGAACATGTCGAGGTGTCGGACTGCTCGCGCGCGCGGCGTCCCACATGAGCCGCGGATCGAAGCCGTCCGTGGCGAGCATCGTCAGCATCACGACGCCGGCAAACGCGGCTGCGCCTTCGCCGGGAAAGACCGTCGCAAGGAAGCCAAGACGTACGAGCGCGACGAGGGTCGAGAGCGCGAAGATGTCGATCATCGACCACCGACCGACGACGCTGACGACGCGAAACAGTCGAGTAAGGAAGAGCAGATGCGAGCGAGCGCGGCGACGCGTCGATACGAGCATCAACGAGAGCGCCACGAGCTTGACGATCGGGACCACCGCGCTCGCCAGAAGCACGATCACGGCAAGAGGCCAGAGGTGGTCTTTGAAGAGCTCGACGACTCCCCCGAGGATCGTGTGCGGCACGCCTTGACCGAAGCGCGTCACCTTCATGACCGCCAGTGTGTTCGCAGGAATGTAAAGGAGCGCAGATGCGACCACGAGGGCCCAAGATCGAGAAACGCTGTTCGGCTTCCTCCGACGCAAGCGATGCCGGCAACGCGGGCAGCGGGTCCCGTCCGACGTCCTCGAGACACGCCCGCAGACGACACACCCGATCAACTCGCCCTCCAGCCGCGACGGAAGCGTATCGAGGCCGTGCTGGTCGAACGAGTCCCAGATCGCCTGTCGATCGATCGTCGCGTCGACGGCGACCATCGTGAGCATGACGCCGGCGAGGGCGAAGAGAGCCGGCTCGATCTCGGTAGAGGCTATGGCCCGGAGCCTCGTGTAGGCGACGAAGGCACCGAGCATGAACACGTCGACCATCGCCCATGGGCCGAGGCGTTCGAGCCATCCATACAACCAGGGCAACCAGCGAGGGGGGGCCGAAGAACGCTCGCCGAGCAGCGCACAGAGCACGACACCGATCTTCAACGCCGGCGCGACGATCAGGGTAGCGAGGACGAGGCATCCGACGCTTGCGGCACCGAAGCGCGCCAGCGCATCCGGTCCGCTGTAGATCGTTCCGCTGGAGACGCGACCTCCGGCGCGGAGAGTCATGAGCGGCGAGTCGAACGCGAACGCGAACAGGACGGCCGCGGCAAGCGCGCACACGAGTGTGGCCACATTGCTCTGCGTCCTCCGAAGGACGGCATGGCAGACGCGACAGGCGACAACTTCGCCCTCCCGGGCAGGGAGCACGCGCTGGAAGAGGCCGCAGTCGCGACACTCCATGAGATACCGCAGGTCGTCGCGATCGAAGTGCTTCAGCTCCGCGCGAGCGGTCATGCGAACGACCGCTGCAAGTGCCCGGCCGACGTCGCTACCAGCCGAGGCTCGCCCGCTCGAACATCGCCTTTCGGCGCGCAAACCAGCTCCCGGCGCCGGTCAACGTGACGCGAGGCGTCTCGTCGCCGAGGCCGAATCCGACCCCGAGCTCACCGTGCCCAAGCAGGAGGAGGCCCCGGCTCCCGGAACCATTCTTGAAAAGCTCGAGACGCAGCGACGTGCTCCCACTCCGCGCCTCGACGCCTCGCAGCGCGACGGCGCTCCTGTTGAACCGCACCTCGCCGTGCGCCTCGAACGCCGGCAGCGGAACGAGGCCGAGGACCCACGCCGGCACCGCGACGTAGGTCGCGACGAAGGCGTCGAGCGGCTTCGCGTCGCGCGCAACGACCGCCAGACTCAGCTGCCCGCGCCAGCCGTCCGCCGTGAGCTCCACCCCGCCGCGCTGAACCACGGCATTCGCCCACCAGCCAGCGTCGCCATCGGCATTGACGTGCTCGAGCGCCAATGCGCTGCCCGCAAGCTCGGTAACCTGACTCCCGAGGTGACGCTGCGCCGCGACGGTGACGGAGACATCCCCAACGAGCGTCGCCCCTCTCCGTCGCAACGCGACCTGGCTGACGTCGAGACGTGCCCCGCCGGACACGGTCAGTGTGTGAACGTCGACGTCACCGTTTGCGGTTGCCGTCGCAGCACCCCCTGAGAGCTCGACTCCGGAAGGCATCTGCACCCAGCGAGCGACGTTCCGCAGGTCGGGTATCACGGCGCTTGCCAGCTTGACTGCGACCCGACCCACGGAGGCTCCCCGTTCGAAGACGATGTCGTTCGTCGTGCCGGACAGCTCCGCCGATCGGACGAGCGCCGCGCTCGTCGAAGACGAGCTCCGGTGTCGGAGCTCGAGCCCACGCAACACGACGCTCGCGGGACCGCTACGAACGATCGGTGTGTCGCGACTCCAATCCACCGACCACGCCGCAGCATTGCCCGAGAGAGCTCCGGACATCTCGACTGCGCTTCCGCTAGCGCACGCACGAGTCACCGCGACCTTCAACGACCCACGGGCGCTCTGGCCTTCCACCGTCGCCACCGTCGCGGCATGCACGTCGGCAGCGATGCTCATGCCGGACCGATCGAGCGTGAGCTGCGAAACGTCCACCGTGGCGGTGCCCGTCGCGGTGCGCTCACCGGTCGACCCCGAAACGCCAAGCGCAAGGCGGGCCGGCCCACTCCGCATCTCCACCTTTCCGTCGAGCAGCGGACCCCACGGGTCGAGGTGCGGAGCACTGAGCTCGGGGACATCGACGACGTACTCCACCGTCGACAACGGCAGCGCCACGTCGACGCCGGGAATCCTGAACGTGCCAAGGATCGCGTCTGCGCGCGCGCTCACGAGGGAGTGTCGCGCAAGCGACACGTCGCGCAGCTCGACGTCGAGGACGCCCGTCGTTCCATTCACCTGACCGTGCGCCAGGACCGTAGCGTGCACGTCCGTTGAATATGCCCGAACGGAGGCTTCGGGCATGATCACGTCGGCGGTCGAGCCCGTCGCCACAACGCCGCGCTCGAGCGCGCCGGCCACCATCAGCGTTGCGTCGCCATTCGGCGTCGCCAGGCTCTCGGGAACGCGTACCATCCGGAACAGCTCGGACGCCCGAACGACGGCCGTGACATCAGCGCGCAACGAGAGGTACCGCAACGTCTCGCGTGGCGTCGGAAGCCGAACGTCGTACGGGTCGATTGTCACGCCGAGATGGCCGTGGATGGCTGTGACGAACGCCGCGTCGCTTCCGCGCGCCACGTCGAGCCGGGCTACGTCGACCGACGCTGGACCGATCGCGAGACGACGAAGCGGTCGAAACTCCCAGCGTCCACGGACGTCGAAGTCGCCCGCGAAGCGCAGAGTGTCGACCCAGACCTCGTAGACATTGCGCGCCGTGACCCCGTCGAGCTCGATGGTGAACAGGTCATACTTGCCGTCGACGGACGTCACCGGCGGGCCAGCAAGCTTCAGCGGCGGGTCCGAAAACCCTGGGATCGGCGGGACATGCGAATCGTGCTCGGGGGCAGGCATGCCTTCAAGCAAGCGCACCCGCACGCCTACGCCGCGCGCGGAGACCCTGCTCGCACGGAACTGTCGATGGAGGAGGGCGAAAGGATGAACGTCAAAGCTGGCGCGGTCGATCTTGACGAGCCATTCGACGTGGGAATCCGCGCCCCGAAGCGAGAGCTCTGTCACGTGCACGCGTCCTGGAACGAGCGAGTACGCATGAGCGTATTGTATGTCGAGCGCACGCCCGAGGTGGTTCGCGACAAGCGTCCGGAGGAGTGGTGTTGCGACGACGGTGTTCAGGAGCACGGCGTACACGAACGCAATACCCGTGATCATCTGCACCGCACGAATCAGGCCGCGAAGCCACCGTCGTTGGCCCGCTTCGTCGTGTAACACTTCATGACACCATGAGCTTCGCTGCATCGCTCGGGCCGGATGTAAAGACGCGGCACACGTGGCGATCACGCGCGGTCATTGCGAGTGCCGACTCAGTCTGGAAGATGTCACAGGGCCGCTCGCCGGAGGCTCGTCATGGCCTCCGAGCTTCTCCGCGAGGAGCGAAAGAACGCGCGAGTTCGCACGCGAGCGAGACACAAGAGCGACGATCACGCCGAGCGCCACAAGAAGCAGCGTCGCCAGCACAAATGTCGCGACCGCGAACGCCGTGGTGAATGGAGACGCTGGCATCCCCTTGGCCATCCCCTGCGCGAGCCCCATACCGACCGTGCTCATCTCCTCTTGAACGGTCCCGCCGCCGACACTGAGCTCGCGGTGCATCCCCTCGCGGACGCCCACGATGGCTTCGCGGGCGATTTGCTGAGAGAGCGCCCCAGCGATGGGCCCGAGATCGTTCTCCGCAAAGCTCTTCGCCTGTTCGCGAACCTGCTGAGACGTGCCTTGCGCGGCGATCGCGAGGCTGCGCACCGTACTGTCGAGGACGGCGCTCATGATGACCGGGAGATCGCGCGCCGCGGCATCGCGAAATGCGGCGAGCGTGGACGCGACGAGCTCGTGGATTAGCGTGCTGAGGACAGGCGAGAGCTGATCACTCGCCCGGCCGATGCGCTCGTCGAAAGTGGAGTCGCCGCCCTTCCGCATCGCTTCGAGAGATGCATTGACGAACGAGTCGAGCTTCCGCTCGCGCACCGTCTCGGTGAGCCCGTCCGCCGTTCCGGCGACGATGGACGCAGCGAGGTCGTGCGCGGCATCGTGTACGGCGGGACTGTCGAGAAGCTTGCGGATGACCCGTTCCTGCTGAGCGGGATCGATGGCGTCGATCTCATCGTAGGTTCCGCGGATCGCGCTCTTTGTCGCGGTCTTCGCGACCGGCGCGACCGCCGGGCACCCGGAGGTGAAACCGATGAATCCCAGAGCGAGCACGAGCGTTCGCCGGTTGCTCACCCGCCAAGCTCGTGAGAGAGATGACATCGCCCTCTTGGGATGCAATCCCGGTTCCACGGCGGTTCTCCTCTTGCCATATGCGTCGCAGAACGGCGCACGTTCGTGCAAGTGAAGCACCGGCGCGCGCGTTGCTCCCGTCCTGCGAGCACGGCGGCTCGGGCGAGCTTCGGCACGCGGTCTATCGCCCGAGGCGCAGACACGACAGAGCCGTGGACGGCGCAGGCCCCACGGCTCCGTCATCACATGATTTAGAGAGGTGCTCGCCGGCCCATCAGAAGGGACAGCACGGCGAGAACGAGAAACGCGAAAAACAGTATCTTCGCGACTCCTACGGCGCCGGACATGATTCCGAAGAATCCGAACGCGCCTGCAATGATCGCGATGACGAAGAACACGGCGGCCCAATACAGCATGATGAGCTCCTGGAGTTGACGGACATGTGGCGCCCCTCAGCGCCGTACGGACCGACCAGTGTCGTTCGCCTCCCTCCCGGAGCGAACGTCTCGCTGTGGCTTCAGCTCCTTCAGCCACTCGTCGACCTGATGCTCGGCCGTTTCCTTGATGATGCCGTACCGCTCCTGAATCTTTCCGATGAGGTCCTCCTTTTTCGCGCTGAGGGTCTTGACGTCATCGTCCGTGAGCTTCGCCCACTTCGACTTGATCTGCCCGCTGACTTGCTTCCACTGACCTTCGAGTTGATCCCAGTTCATGATGGCTCCTTCCGCCCGAGAGCTAGTGAGTGACGCGCGATTCGACAACGTCCTGCGCGGCCTTCTCCGCATCGTCCGCGAGCTGCTGGACAGACCGAATCGCGCCGGTGGCCAGCCTCGACGCGCGGCGGATCGCGGCATCTGCTGCTCCGCCCATCAGCCGATTCTCCTTCTCCGTGCGAGGGAGCGCATATCCCAGCGCGGCACCCGCCAGCAGCGCGGCGGCCCCGAAGGCCAGCGGGTTGGTCTCCCACCCCGCCGCGACGCCGGTCTCCACCTTGTGTGCGGTCGCTTGCACCGTCGCGCCCGCGTCGTGGGCAACGCGGCTTGCCGCCTCCGTCGCGCGGTGCGCAAGGTGGTCGACTGCTTCGGCGCCGTGACCCACGGCATCCTTCGCTTTAATCGTAGCGTCGTGCGCAGCGCCAGCGGCCGCCGACCCCGCGTGGGCAAGTGCCGCGCCTACTTGACCTGCGGAACGGCCCGCGTGCTCCGCGACGTCCGTGGCAGCTTCTGCGACAGCATGCTCGACCGACGTGATCCCGTGCCCAAGATCGTCTACGAAGCCCGAAACTCCTCCGTGCTGGCGAGGAATCTCGTCAGCGCGCGGGCCCGGCTTCGGTCCACCCGGGCCTGCATGCGCGCCGGGGCCGCCGAAACTCGGGGACGGCCGGTTCGCAGAGCTTCGGTTCATCAGCAGCCATGCGATACCGATGGCGGCGACTGAAGCGGGGATCGGATTTTGACGAATCGTCTCTACGAACGTGTCTCGTGTGTCGTTCATGACGTCTCCTGCTTTCGTGGCCAGGTGCTCCACTCGCCCAAGCGTTGCCTCGCGGACGCTCCGCTTCGCGTGTGTGATGGCGTCGCGTACATCGTCTTTCACGGTCTGGCGCGCCACGGAGAAGCCTTCCGAAACCGCGGCTTTTGCATCCTTTATCCCGGCTGTGAGCGTCATGGCGACCGCGACGCGAACCTCCCGCAGCTCTTCGTTCACGAGCCCCTTGATGCGCACTTCGAGACGCTCGAGCTCGGTCTTCGTCCTCGCGCCGAGGACTTCCGGGTTCAGCCTCGCCTCGAGGCGATCGAGCGTTTCGTTCATCTCCTTGCGCGTCGGATCGACTCCGGACCTGAGCGCCTCGATCCGGTTGTCGTCCGTCGACCTGCTGCTGTCGGGCTTGGCGGTCATCGTAGGCGCTCCTTCAGCCACGCCCTATCAGCGCGCAGCGCTTCAACTGCCTCGGTCGGGATCGGGTCGAGACGTTTGAGCGCGGCCAGCCCTAGCAGCGCCAGAGACGTTCCACCCAAGAGCGCGATGGCGCCCATAAGCAGCGCGGACAGCCAGAGTGGTATCCACTCAGCTACAGCAAACGCGACCGCAAGCAGGACGGTGACAAATCCGGCTTGTGCGACCGCTCCCCCGAGGATTGTCAGGCGCGCATCCCTGGCCGCGTCTCGCGCCTTCACGCCCATCTCGGCACTGGCCAGCTGTACTTCCTGGCGGACGAGCACAGCGGTTTCAAGCGTAAGCTCGCCGATGAGCTCGGTGAGTGACGCGTCAGGCCTCGCCACGGCGCCCATTAGCGAGGTCCCGCGGGCGAGCTTGGAGAACTGCCACCGTTACTCGACGACGTACCGGGCCGCGGAGACGGGCTCGTCGGCACGCGCGGCGGGTCGCCTTTCTTCGTCGGGGTCGCCGCGGACGCCGACCCTGCTCGTCCCGTCGACGGTGCGGCGTAGCTGGACGACATCATCGGACGCGTCGGGCTCGTCGCGCTGGTCGGTCCGGCAGAGGACGGTGTAGCGCCTGCCTTCCTGCTACCTTGCGAGCGCTCGTCGTTCGTCTCGGGCCGTTGCCTCCTCCGTTCGGCGTAGCGCGGCAGCGCGCTCTCGGACCTCCCCTCCGTCCCGCTTCCGGGCTGACGGGAGCGACTGGGCGAAGCGCTCTTGAAAAAACGTCCACCGATGAGCCCGGCGAGGAACGAACCCCCGACGAACATCGCGGGCTCACGACGCGCGAAACCTTCGATATCGAGCACAAGTTGACCGAAGGTGCGTGTCTCGAGGTAGACGGAAACGCGGTCGACGGCGCGCGCCGCTTTCGACATGTAGCTGCTGAGGCCGCCCGTCGCGCCGAGCTCCTCACCTGTCTTCCGGATGGCACCGGCGAGCGAGCTCAGCTGCTCGGCGGCGGAGTCCCTGCCGGCATCGATCTTGGACTCTGCGGCCCGCTTCACATGCTCGATGGCCTCGCCTGCCGCGGCCTTGACGTTCTCCGCGATCTGCTGGCTTCCCTCGACAATTGCTGCCTTCGTCTCCGCGAGATCATCGCTCGCGCCGGTCCGAGGCTCAGGCGAGGACGCACGCGTTTGATCATGTTCTTGAGGCATGGCACGGTCTCCATGTTTTGGGATTGGCTCATGAGCCGAACGTCGTCGGTCGCGATCGAGCGCTCCAGCGGGTCGCTTCGCGTGGCCGCAGACGAGTATCGGAGCAAGCTCCATGCCGGCGTGCGATTTGCTAGTAAGATCTGCCTTACGACGCTGCTCGCCTCCGACGAGCGCTTGAGTGACCGCGCGATGACCTTTGCCGTACACCGAGTTTCCTGCCACCCCTATCGCGGGTGGTTCGATGTTCGAGCCCAAGCGAGATGAGCATGACGCGGTCGATGCAGCCTGGAGCATTGAAGGACGTGCGAGCTCAGGCGCGCTGGAGGGACTTTCTCAGGGTGCTGACCGACGCGAGCCGTCGATGGTGGGACGACAACTGCCTTCGCCTTGGCGCGGCGCTCGCGTACTACGCCGTCTTTTCCATTTTCCCACTGCTCCTGCTGGCGGTCACGGCGCTCGGCTTCGTGCTCGGCCAGAGCCCGTCCACGCGCGCTCGACTGCTCGATGCGGTTGCTTCTGCGTCGACACCCGAGTTCAAGAAACTATTCGATGAAACGCTCAACGACATGCAAACTCACCAGACAGCGCGCGGCGTCGGTGCCGTCGTCGGCCTGGTGACGCTCCTGATCGGCGCAAGCGCCGTGTTCTCGGAGCTGGAGTCGACGCTCAACCAGATCTGGAGAGTGAAGCCCGCGGCGACGAACGGCGTTTGGGCGTCCGTACTTGGCTTTCTGCGCGAGAAGGCGCTCGCGTTCGCTGTCGTCATCGGCGCTGCCCTAGCGCTCTTGCTTTCGCTCGCGGTGAGCGCCGCTCTCTCACGGGTAGGGCAGACGATCGACGTCAGCGCGCCGCTCACGACGCATCCGACTCTCTGGCTCGTCGTCGAGACCTGCGTCTCCGCGGGCGTCTTGACGATGGCGCTGGCGGCGATGTACCGGGTCCTTCCGCAGACCCGGGTCGAGTGGCGCGACGTGCTCGGCGGCGCATTCGTGACCGCGCTTCTGTTCACCGCGATCAAGCGCTTGCTCGCATGGTACCTCGGTCATCTCGGGAGCTATGCCGCCTACGGAGCCGTCGGAGGGTTCCTCGGTCTACTGACGTGGATCTATCTCGCGAGCCTCTTTCTCTTCTACGGCGCCGAGCTCTGTCGCGTGTACGCGGAGCGATACGGAAGCCTGGCTGGTACCGCCCTCACACCGTCTTCCGTGGTGTCGGCATCAGGCGGTCAGCCGTGCGACGATGTAGATGACCACGCTGACGATCCAGGCGACGGAGCGAACCCGCATGCGCACGCCAAACCCCCAGTAGGGAGCGAGTGGAGGAATGACGAGGGCGATGAACCCACGCGCAGGGCCGATGCGGTGCGCGAGTCCCACCACTAGCGCGATGTGAAACGTCATGGCGGCGGCGAAGCCGACGACGAGCGCACCGAGCACGAGCACATCTTTCATGGGCGAGCTCCCGCGAGCGGTGTGTCGGTAGGGCCGCCGGCCTTCTCGGTGTCGCCCTCGGGGGAGACCACGTCGCCCGCGCTGGCTTGACCGCGGGCCAGCGCACGCGGCGGAGGAATCGTGTGCCCTGCCGCATCGTTCCATACCCCGCTCGCGAAGTAGACTGTTCCACGCTCGTCACGGACGGTCGTCCACGGCGAGAACGTGGCGCCTTCTGGCGGAATCACCCACCTGCCCGCCTGCCACGCCCACTCGGAGCCGCTCCATGCCCATTCGCCGTCGAGCCAGACTACGCCACGCCTCGGTCGCCGAGGAATGAACTCCACGCGTGCCGGGGGAGCTGGGTAACCCACCTGCGAGAGGGCCGAGCTCTTCTGCTGTGCATATCTCGGCCGCGGCAGCTCGCTGTCGCAGCCCGACTGAAGCGGGAAGCCCAGGAGAACCACGAGCATCGGTCCGCGGAGTGCACGTACGCGTCGTTCATCAACTTTCATGACGGCCTATACCCGCGTGATCAAAGACGAGCTGCGCGCCAGGCTGGGGCAACGTCGTTGGCGATCCCACTGGCAGCGCGCGATGCACGTAGCGCTCCTGGTTCTGGACCTCTGCACATGGGCGTGCGTCAAGACTCCAGAGGGGCGTTCACCAATCGACGACGTGACCGTTCGCGGGGCGAAGGCGCTCGCTGCCTCGGATGTCGAGGACAAGCTCGCCACGGCGCCGAGCCCGAAGTTTCTCTATCTCTTCCGCGGCGTAGTTTATGACTACGAGGTGTTCGACCAGAACACGCTTCAGCAAGATCTGGCTCGCGCCGAGCGCTTCTACCGGGCGCACGGATACTACGATGCGCACGCGCGGGCAGGGCGCGTGTACCTCGAGAAGGACAAGCACGTCAGGGTAGAGGTCGTCGTCGAAGAAGGTCCGCCGACGGTGAACGGGGAGCTCTTCGTCGACGGGTTGGACGCGTTGCCCGAGAAGACGAGGCGCGACGTCATCGCCGCCGCACGCAAGGCGTTGCCCCATGGCGACCCGTTCGAAGAGGAGAAGGTCGAGGCGGCTGAGGTGAGTGTAAGAAAGACGCTTACGGATGCCGGGTACGCATATGCAGGCACTCGCCGGGACGCGTACGTCGACCTCGTGCGGCATGTCGCGAACGTCGTCATCAACACCGTGCCCGGAGAAACCGCCACGTTCGGAACCTACGTCATCGACGGCCTCGACCCCGATGGGAACGGCCCGCGCAAGCAGGAGCTTCAGGAGGCACCACTCAGGCGCACGATCGACATTGCGCCCGGCCAGCGGTATTCGACGGAGAAGATCGATGCGGCCGTCCAGGCGCTCCTCGATCTCGGCGTGCTGTCCGCGGTCGAGATCGTCCCCGACCTCAGCCAACCGAAGACCCGAGTCGTCAACCTGAAGGTGCATCTCGAGCCGACTCGCTTGCGTCAGGTGCGACTGGGTGGCGGGCTAGAGCTAGATGAGATCAAGGACGAGCTTCATGCAATCATCGGTTGGGAAGACCATAACTTCCTCGGTGGGCTGCGCGACTTTCGTGTCGACTTCAAGCCAGGCGTCGTCCTTTTTCCGACGCGCGTCGACAACTGGGTCGCGCCACAATATGTGTTTCCCGAGGAAAAGCTCCAGCTGCAATTCCGGCAGCCGGGCTTCATCGAAGCTCGCACGACAGGCTTCATTCGGCCGGCATTCAATGTCTTTCCGCTGCTAGTGCAGACGGACACGGCCGCGAGCTCGCCCGTCGTCGGCTATCTCGAGTCGAGGGTGTCCGTCGGCGCCGAGCGACAGATCTGGAAGCTGTTCACGAGCCTCAGCTACAACGTTCAGGTAGAAGACCCGTTCTCCTACAAGGACCCTCTCGATCCCAACCTGCGGGCCCTCGTCATCGCGTACCCCGAGCTCGTCAATCGGCTGGAGTTCGTCGACAACCGATCGCACCCTCACGAGGGGGTCGCGTTCGGAGACACGCTTCAGGTTGCCGGAGGGCCTTTCGGTGGCAACGCGCACGACCTGAAGCTCCAGCCGGAGGCGAGGGCGTACGTCCCGCTCGGGCGGAGAGTCACGTTCGCGACGCGCGCAGCGCTTGGCTTTCTCTGGTCGACGAACTACGGCACGACCATCAAGAACGGGTACCTGGACACCACCACGTCCGGTCCGGGCCTCGCAGAGAGGGTGAGCGACATCGAGACGGTGCTCTTTCGTGGACTCTACTCCGGCGGCCCATCGTCCAATCGTGGCTATCCCATCCGCGGCGTCTCTCCACACGGAGTCGTGCCGTTCTTGAACCCGTCGACGGCGTCGCAGCAGGTCGCGAATAGCTGTGCCCCAAACGCGAACGGGATGGTTCAGAACGCTGCGATCTGCGAAATCCCGGTCGGTGGCTTCACCCTCTGGGAATGGTCGGACGAGCTCCGCATCCGTGTCTCCGGGCCGCTCTCGATGGCGGCGTTTTGCGACATGGGAGATGTCTCACCACAAGAGAACGACATTCGTTTGAGCTACCTTCACCTTTCGTGCGGGCTCGGCGCCCGCTACGACACTCCGGTCGGCCCCATCCGACTCGACGTCGGGTACCGGATCAATGGTCTCCAGGTGCTGAGCCGTCAGAACGCCGAGCAGCAGGCCGAGAACGGTATACAACCTACGATCCTAGGAGTGCCGCTCGCGATCGACTTTGGCATCGGAGAAGCATACTGACCAAGTGTGTCACGCGCTCGATCGACGTTCGCCGCCAGAAGCCGGCGTGCACTCGGGACCATCTCCGCCGCTGTCGGCCTCCTAGTGGTCTTCGTCGTCAGCCTCATCGACGGCGTGCTCCTGAACCTCGACGCCGCCGTCACGAGGCGGCTCGCGGTGCGAGAGCTGAACGGCATTCTCGGTGCGCAGTTCAAAGGGAAGATCACCATCGAGCGTCTCGCTCATTTGAGCATGTTCGGCGTTCGCGGCGTAGACGCAACGGTCACGTCGCCGGACGGGCGGAGGCTTCTTTCGGCAACGGGCATCGCCGGTCGGATCTCTCCGCTCAGGATCGTCAAGAGCGTCCTCTCCTGGAGAGGAGACATCCAGATCGACGTCACGCGTCTCTCTGCCGGCAGCATAGACGTCGACGTAGAGACGGACGCCGACGGTTCCTTGAAGCTCGTCCATGCGTTCGACCCAGCGAAGCCGTCGCCGCCATCGCCGCCAGGTTCTCGCGGCACCGCGATAGCTCTCGAGAACATCGTGGTCTCCAGCGTCTGGGCTCACGGAACGGTCGCAGGCGTTCCGCCGCTCGACGTCGACGTATTCGAAGTGAAGGGCGCGTTCCTGTCGACGTCTACGGTGACGAGGCTTGACCTCGGACACCTCCGGCTGCTCGCGCACGGGCTCCCAAGATCCATCCGTGCGGACGCGGAAGTCGAGGCGCACGTCGCGATGCCATCCTCATCGGGCGCGAGCATGGCGGTGAAGGCCCATCTCGCCGCCGAGATCGGTGAGATCCCTCTGACGGCCGGCATCGCGATGGATGGCGACGCCGTGGACGGGTTCCTCGACGTGCCCGTGACGACGGGGGGGCGAGTGCAGTCGTCCATCGAGGGCGTGCCGATCTACGAAAGCGTGTCGGCGCACGCCGAGGCGCACGGGGACCTCGCCAACCTCGCCGTGGCGCTCGATGCTCGGCTGGGAAAAGGCACGGTCTCTGTCGATGGCCTCGTTCATGCCAAGGGGCCGCACGGCGGGAAGGTCACCGTCAAGGCAGACCATCTCGACGCGCGCACGTTCTCAAAGGAGGGCCCTGCGACGGACTTGGGCGTTCGCGTCGACGCCCGCGCCGAGACCCGACCTGACGGCCTCCTGATCGCCGACGCGTCCGTGGACCTCCCCGAGGGCATGGCGGCAGGGCAAGTGGTTCCGCACGTAGCCTTGACGCTGTCGGCCACCCAGCGGCCGAGCAAGGGCGGCTCGCCGCGTGCGGGCAGTGCGCACCTGGAGGGCATGATCAGTGAGCCCGGGGCTAAGGCCGCGCTGACTGCCGATGGCACGTCACTCGACGGCACCTCGCGAGTGACGTTCGGCGTGAAAGCCGATGTCCCGCGGCTCTCGGAGGTCAGGAGGCTCGGGAACCTCGGGTCCGGCTCCGTCGACTTCACTCTGTCTGGCCACGCAGAGGTTCGAAACGAGGTCTCCTTCGAAGCCGAGCTGGACGCGCACGGAGCGCGGCTGGACCGACCCGGCGTGCACCTCGATAGTGTTCACGTGGCGGCGACTGCCCACGGCACGACGGCGAATCCGCAAATCGAGGCGCATGTCGTCGCAGCTGGCGTCGCCGCCTCGGGCTATAGGTTCTCTCGAGCGCAGGTATGGGCTGGAGGGACACGTCAGAAGGGGCGGGTCACCGTCTCGGCGAGCGGCGACCGGTCGGATCTGACACTCAACGGAGACGTTTCGCTGTCGCCAATGCTACTCGTGAATCAGCTCTCGCTTCGGCTCAGGCGCGAGCGCGCGTCCCTCGCGGTCGGCGTGGACGCTCTCCGCGTCGAGGGCAACACCATCGACGCGTCGGGGATAGCGATCACCGGTGCCGGCGAACCTCTCCGAGCGCGGTTTCATGCGGCGCCCGGCCTCGTTTCGCTCACCGCGTCCAGCGCGGGTTTGGACCTCGGCAAGCTCGCAGCCCTTGCCGGCCGGGAGAACGGCCCTGGCGGACGGCTCTCACTGAACGTCGACCTCGAAGCCCAGCGAGCGCATGCGAGGGGGAAGCTGTCACTCGACTTGACGAACGGGGAGTGGTCGACCGTTCACGGAGCGGACGTGAGCATCGGGCTGGCAATCGACGACCGGCGTCTCACGGGAAAGCTCCACGCCGGCCTTGGTGCCGTCGGATCGCTCGACGTGTCGGACGTTGATGTTCATGTCGGCGGCCTCGGCCCCTTGGACGCGGCGGCGTGGAAGAACACATGGGGGAGGATGACCGTTGCGGCGAACGTGGACGTCGCACGCGCGGCCGCGCTCGTACCTGCTGGCATGTTGCACATGGCGGACATCGCTGGTCGCATCACGCTCTCGGGCGACGTCGCGCGAGACTCGCTCGCCGATACAACGCCGGGGGTTCATCTCTCGCTCGCAACGTTCGGTCTCGCCGCGACCGGCGAATCGACGCCACCCGTCCGCCCCCCGGGCGGACCTCTCATGGTGGGACCGCCGACGTGGCAGCTTCGGGGCGTCGATGCCCGCGTGGATCTCATCATCGACGATGCCGATAGCGCGGGCGAGCTCGGCATACGCTTCGTGGACGCGCAGGGGGCGCTCGCGGGCCTGGACGTCAAGACTGCACCACTTCCGTTCACGGAGATCCTTCGCGGGGATGGGGACCTCGTGGCGCTCCTGGAACGGCTTCCGATGTCGCTGCTCCTCGACGTGCCCGCACGAGAGCTCAGCTCTCTTCCGGTCATGATCCGCCCGGACGGCGTGAGCGGTGGGCTTGCGGCCACGCTATCGATGAAAGGGACCCTCCTCGCGCCAGTCGTCGATCTCTCGGTGACGACGCGGCGCATGATCGTCGCGGCGACGCCGGATACGCCCATGAATGGCGCGGTGAAAGCACACTACGACGGAAAGAACGCGCGCGTGAACGTGAGCGTGACTACCCGCGGGACATCGCTTCTGTCCGCCGACGGCGATCTGCACGTGCCCGCGAAAGATATCGTGCTCGCGAAGGGTCTGCCGGCACAGTGGCGCGCGGCCGTCGCCGCGAAGCTAGCGCGCTTTCCACTCAATGCGATTGGAGCGCTAAGGGACAATCAAGTGAAGGGGGTCGTCAGCGGTGACTTCTCCGTCACCGGTCTGCACGAGAACGCGAGGGCGTCGGTGAGCCTCGCACTCGACGAGCTCAGGATTGGTAAGGAGGCCTTCTCCAGCGCGTCCGTGGGAGCCACGATCGACGACAAGGGGTTCCAAGCCAAGGCGCGCTTCGAGCAGACGAACGGCTTTCTGGAGGCGGCCGCGAGTATGGGAATGAAGTGGGGGAACGCACTCGTACCGGTCTCGGACGGCAAGGGCCTCCGAGCGACGCTGAGAGCGAAGCACTTCTCGGCCGGCGCCATCGCTCCGTTCGCATCGCGCGCTCTCTCCGAGCTGTCAGGATCGATCGACGCGGACGCCACCGTCGTGCTCGACTCACGGCAGAAGCCGAGAATGACAGGTGCGGTAACATTCACGGACGGGGCACTTCAGGCGCCCGCGCTAGGCGAAGAGTTTCACGCGATAAAAGCGAAAATTACGCTCAACGAAGACGGACTCGTCAGGCTCGAGGGTGTCGAAGCTCGTGCCCTCTCGGGTCGTCTCCGCGCGTCGGGTTCGGCGCACCTCGACGGAACGGAGCTGGTCGCTGCCGACCTTGCTATCGACATTTCAAAAAAGGACGCGATTCCACTCGATGTCCAGGGGACGAACCTTGGCAGCGTCTACGGCAAAGTCACGGTGAGCGCGACTGGCGCAGCCGACGGCAAGGCGCTCAAGGTCGACGTCGCCGTCCCGCACTTTCACGTCGACTTGCCGAGCGGAAGCGTTCCCCGTGCGCCCCAGGCGCTCGGCGAGGCGCCGGGCGTGCATATGGGTGTGTACCGCAACCCCGACCGCTTCCTCGTGCTGCCGCTCGACGCAGCTCCCGTCAAGCTCGTCGCGGAACGAAACACGAAGGTCGCGCAGATCCCGGCCGGTGTCGTCGGTGCCCCGTCACACATGGAAGCGCCTGCTGCGAAAGGCGAGCCTGAAGTGGAGAATCGTCCCCCGGGCATGGAGGTCGACGCGACGGTCCACCTCGGCGATGTTCAGATTCTCCGCGGACAGCAGCTCGCGGTCAACCTCGGCGGCGACCTCTCGGCAAAGACCGCAGCGACGACGACCGTGCGCGGCGAGATCCACCTGAAGTCGGGAAAGCTCGACGTGCAGGGCAAGGAGTTTGCGATCGAGAAGGGGACCGTTTCATTCGTCGGGAACGACCCGTCGAACCCGGAGGCGAACATCACGGCAGCCTGGACGGCGCCCGACGGAACGAAGGTGCTCGCAGAATACGTCGGCCGGGTGAAGACCGGAAAGGTGACCCTCAGGTCCGAGCCGGCTCGCCCGAGGAACGAAATTGTTCAACTCATTCTGTTCGGGACAGCGGACGGCTCGGAGGCGACGCCGTACGCGAGCAAGTCCCCCAGCACGGGGACCCAGGCTGGCACCGCCGTCGGTGGCCTCGCGACCGAAGGAATCAGCAAAGGGCTCGACCAGCTCACGGGCATGAACGTCACGGCGAAGGTCGATACGAGCGACGCGGCGAACCCTCGTGCCGACGTCGAGCTTCAGCTCGCGAAGGATATCTCGCTTCAGTTGGCCTACGTGATCGTGCAGCCGCCGCCGGGGGACAACCCCGACCTGATCTATGTGACCGTAGACTGGCGCTTCGTACGAAACTGGTCGCTCGAGACGACGGTCGGCGACGCCGGAAGCACGTTCGCCAACCTCGTGTGGCAATACCGGTACTAGCCCGCGGTGCGCCCACTCATCCGAGCCGGCCTCGCAACGGTCCGGCTTCGGGCGGGATGTTGCGGTCGCGTGATCCCTTGGCGCCACAGCTCTGACAGAACGCCTCGGTCCTGCCGTGCGGGGATTCAGGCCCGCGCGCCGTTTGCGCCCGGCATGCTGATTGCGAGCGCGCCGCCCAACCAAAGGACGACCGATGAAGACCTTCGTGACCACTCTCATCCTCGCTAGCGCCCTATGCGCTTGCAACAAAGACACTCCTACCGACACCACTCAGACGACCGGGGCCAGTGTCACCGCCCCAGACAATACCCGGACGAACGCCCGCGATCGCGCGACGAGCATCACACCCCTCGATCAGGGGAATGACCCTGCCGATCTCGACACCACCCAGGCCATCCGGAAAGCCCTCATGGCGGACAGCGAGCTGTCGACGAACGCCAAGAACGTGAAGATCATCACCAACCAGGGGGTCGTCACGTTGCGCGGTCCGGTGAGTACGGAGGCCGAGAAGAAGAGCATCGACGCGAAGGCGCGTGCCGCCGCAGGACAGAACCGCGTCGACAACCAACTCGACGTGCAAGCCCACTGACCCCGCCGTTCCCACCCAGCACCCTCAAGGAGACATCATGAAGAAGGCAGTCATCGGTATCGTAGAGACGCGGGTCCAGGCTGAGATGGTCGTCCAGCAGCTCCAGGCGGCGGGCTTTTCGCCGCGCGATATCTCCGTGCTCTTCCCCGACAACAAGGGGACGAAGGCGTTCGCGCACGAGCAGCACACGAAGGCTCCCGAAGGCGCCGCGGCGGGCGCCGGCGCTGGCGGGCTCGTCGGCGGGACGCTCGGCGTCCTCGCGGGCATCGGAGCGCTCGCCATTCCCGGGCTCGGCCCCTTCATCGCCGCCGGACCGATCATGGCGGGGCTCAGCGGCATCGCTGCAGGCGCCGCGGTCGGTGGCTTCACCGGCGCGCTCGTGGGGATGGGCATTCCGGAGTTCGAGGCGAAGATGTACGAGTCGAGGCTCAAGGCGGGGAACCTCCTGCTCTCGGTCCACACCGACGATGGCGACGAGCGGAAGCGTGCCATCGACCTCTTCAAGAAGGCGGGGGTCAAAGACGTCTCGACGCAGACCGAATCGAGCGCGCCGCAGCCTCACGCGCATTGAACAACCCGCCGTCGCCCGGGTCGACCATGTCGTACGCGGCCGTCCCGGGCGCACGATCGGAGCTCCCCAGTCCGCGTCGCCTCGACCGCGCGGCGGGCAGCTCACGCGATGAGCAACGGCATGGGACGGCGCCAGCTCAGCGCGTCAGCTGCGAGCCTGGAGCGCGAGCTCCGGATCCTCGGCGAGTCGTGACGCGCGCGAAGAGAGCCTCGTTGCACTATGGTTCCTCGCATGCCCAACGAGCACGCCCGGCCGGCCGCGAGCCCTCGCGACGACGCATCCCTCCCGGTGGCGCGCGCGCCGAGCCACGCCGAGCGCTGCCGCACGCTGGTCGCCGAGGCGCGATCCGCCACCCTCTGCACGATCGCGCGCGATCCGGCCGGTTACCCTTACGGTTCGCTCGTGACCGTGGCGGTCGACGCCGTGGGCCGCCCCCTCTTCCTCCTGTCGGAGCTGGCGGAGCACACCGGCAACCTCGCCGGGCGCAGCGACGCCTCCGCGCTGCTCACCGAGCCGCTCGGGACGCACGATCAGCCCCTCGCGCTCGGTCGCGTCACGCTCCTCGGCCGCTGCGCGAAGGTCGATGCGAGCGAGCTTCCGGCGGCCCGTGGGGCATTCCTCGCGCATCAGCCGAGTGCGTCGTACTACGTCGACTTCAAGGACTTCGCCTTCTACCGGCTCGAGCCGGAGGCGCTGCGCTACGTGGGCGGCTTCGGCCGCATGTCCTGGGTCACGCCCGACGACTACCGCGCGGCCGAGCCCGACCCGCTGCGCGGCGCTGCCCCGGGGATCCTCGCGCACATGAACGCGGACCACGCGGACGCGTCGCTCGCCTACGCGCGCGTGCTCGCGGGCGTCCCCGACGCGACGAGCGCGACCATGACGGCGGTCGACCGTTACGGCTTCGACCTCGCCGTCATCACACCGGCCGGCCCTCGAGCGGCGCGCGTCGCGTTCGACGCGCCGCTGACCACGAGCGACGAGGTTCGCCGCACGATGGTCGCGCTCGTGAAGCGCGCGCGGGGCTGAGCGCCGACGAAGCGGCTTTCACCAGGACCGTTCCCTAGCAGGGTGGAGAGGGCGCATGCATCCGCCGACCGGAAGCCCACGTGAGGTGAGCGCAGCTGACCTGCCCTGGGTCATCGACCTCGTCCGAGACGTCCTCGGCGAGTTCGGACTGCGGTTCGGTGAGGGCTCCGAGACGGATGACGAGGTCACGCGCCTCCCCGGGTCGTACTTCGACCATGGCGGAGGGTTCTGGGTCGCCGTCGACGGCGCGGGCGTCATCATCGGAACCTGCGGTGTCTTCCTCCTCACCGAGAGCGAGTACGAGCTCCGCAAGATGTACCTGCGTCCGGCGGCGCGGGGGACCGGCGCAGGCCAGCTGCAGATGGACACGTGCGTGGCGTTCGTGCGCTCGCGCGGCGCGAAGCGCCTCGTGCTCGACACGACGCACGACATGCGCCGAGCCATCGCGTTCTACGAGCGGAACGGGTTCGTCCGTGACGACGCGCAGATTCGGGGGGCTCGCTGTTCCCGGGGGTATGCGCGCGAGCTCTGACCCGCTGACCATGGTGGCGGCGCGCCGAAGGGCGCGAGCGTGCTCACCATGCCCGCCTCGAGCCCGCTCTCCGGGCCGTGCGAACAGAACATGAGCGGGAGGAGCGCGGTACTCGCCATGAGGACCATGCCTGCGAGGGGGGCCAATTGACCTGAGGCCACCACCGCGGCTCCTCGAGTAGGTGAAGGAGGTTCGCGCGCCGTGCCACCTCGAAATTCGAATCCTCTCGCCCCGACTGAGCCTGGCATCCTCGCGCTCGGACCGCGTGGCTACGAAGGGGGCGTGTCCCCGCGCGTGCGACTGTCGATCGCGCCGAGCGCGTGCGAAAAAGTGAGGCTCGCGCTTCCGCGTATGAGCTCCGGCTCGAGGTGGGCCCGCCACAGGGGGTACTCCATGCCTGGCCGGAAAAATCCGAAGTGACCTACCTTGTCCACGCCGAGCGACGCCGGACTGAGGCGGTGCGTCGTGCGCGGCGCATTCGCGTAGAAGGAGTGGATCGAGGCGATGTTGCGCTCCGACATCATCTCGTCATCGGTGAACGAGAGCGAGGTGAGCGGCGTCCGGACGTCCAAGAAGAGGCTTCGCACCTCGGGCCCCTCGGCGCCCACGGCATAGTCCGGATCCATGCACCATCGTCGCCACTGGCGGACGACCCCCGCCGGCAGGTCGCCGACCATGCCAAGACGGCGGCCCGGGAAGTAGCCGAAGAGCGGCGTGACGATCGGCACCGCCCCCCACCAGAACACCCATACCTTTCGCCGCAGCGGCGCCGCGTTCTCTCGCCAGTACCCGCTCCCGGTGGCGATGGTCACGATCTTCGCCACGCGCGCGCGGTTGGGAACGAAAGGCACGATCTGGCCCCCCAGGCTGTGCCCCACCCACGTGATCGGACGCCCTGGTACGCGATGCGCGAGCACCTCGAGCGCGGCGGCCGCGTCGTACTTTGCCCACGTGACGATGTCGGCGCGTACCTGTCCGAGCGGGGCCGTCCTCGAGGCGCCCATCCCGCGGAAGTCGAACGTCATCGCCGCGACGCCGCGCCCCGAGAGCCACTCGGCGAGCGGGTGATAGAAGCGCTGCGGCACCCCCATCGCCGGCACCAGCAGGACGGCGGCGTCGGGGGCCTCGGGCGCAAAGATGTGCCCCCCGAGACGGACTCCGTCGGTCGTATCGAAGGAGATCTCCATGACGAGAGACGTAAGACCCGTTCGGGGTTGCGATAAGAGCCCGCCGTCGCCATGGACTCATGCAGATCCCGCACGAACCGAAGTGGACGGGGCCTTGCGAAGTCCACGTAGGTCTACGGAGTGCTAGCCGCTAGGCTGGCACGAAGTGCATGTCCGACCGTCTCGACCTCGCCGAAGCGTTCCTCCAGGTCGTCCGGGGCAACGGGTTCGCCCCCGCTGCCAAGGCGCTCGGCCGTAGCCCATCGGCGTTGTCTCGCATGGTCACCGAGCTCGAGAAGGACCTCGGCGCCCAGCTCCTCGCGCGCACGACGCGCCGCCTGCACCTGACCGAGGCCGGCGCGGCGTACGTCACTCACGCCGAGACGCTCCTCGCCGCCCACCGCGCCTCGAAGGACGCCATCACCGAGCTCGTCGGCGGAGCCCCGCGCGGCCGGCTGCGCGTGTCGATGCCCGTGTCGGTCGGCGAGCGGGTCCTCGCGCCGCACTTGCCCGCGTTCCGCGCGCGCTACCCCGACCTCCGCCTCGAGATCGATCTCTCCGACCGCAACCTCGGCCTCCTGGAGGGGGGCTTCGATCTCGCCCTCCGCGTGGGGAAGCTCGCCGACACCTCGCTGCGCGCGCAGCTCCTCGGCCGCGTCCCCATCGTCCTGGTCGCGAGCCCGGGGTATCTGCGCAAGCACGGCAAGCCCGAGCATCCCGAGGATCTCGCGCGGCACGCGTGCCTCTGCGTCGGCGCAATGGAGGGCCCCGTCGAATGGCGGTTCTTCCACGACGGTCGCCGCGAAGACGTCGTCGTCGACGGCGTCGTTCACACGACGAGCCCCACCCTCGCGACCAAGCTCGCCGCCGCGGGCGTCGGCGTCTTGCGAACGACCGAGTGGACGGTGCGCGACGAGCTGCGCCGCGGTCAGCTCGCGCCGGTCATGCCGGCGTGGAGCTGCCACCGCCTCCCGACGGGAGGGACCCCGGTGCACGTCATCTACGCGCAGGGGGCCTCCGCCACCCCACCGCTCAAGTCGCGCGTGTTCGTCGAGCTGGTGAAGACGATCGTCGCGGTCGAAGGGCTCGGCCGCGCTCCTTCACGCTGAAGGGCGCAGCCGGGCTCGTCACGGCTGCGCCATTCGCCGTGGATTCCGAAGCTCTTCAGCTCGCCGCGAGATCGTCAGTGACGACGAGGATGACGGGCGGGCCGCCGGTGGAGATCGAGGCCGCGTGCGCCAATGCCTCCTTGCCGCCGGACGAGATCGCGCATGCTTGCAGCGCTTCGAGGGAGGGAAACGTCACGTCGGAAATGGCGTGGTAGAGCGGCCGCTCACCCGGTGCCGCGGCAACGCGCTTGCTGACCACGCCGGTAGCCCCCTTCAGTCGAGGACCGGCGTAGGGGAGGTGGTCGTCGCGGTAAGCACGAGCGAACGCGTTCGGATCCTTCGGGGTCGGGTACATCACGAGTAGGTGGGCGGTCATGGTGATCTCCTTTGGCTCGATACCGAGCGACAGGAACCTAACGCTCGCGATCCGCCATGTGCGGTACGGAATCCGCACCCCTCACGCCGTGCGGGCCGACGGAACGCTGGCGAACACGTAGCGCTCGAACCAGATCGGAAATGCGCGCACCCACTCTCGCCGCCCCTCGATCGTCATCCCTGTCGCGCGGGCGTGCGCGAGGGAGATGTCGCCGCGCCACCAGGCTGTGAGGGTTCGCAGCGATACGCCGAGACGCAACTCCTCCGGGAAGCCGGGATTCTCCGAGCAAAGAGAGACCTCGCTGCGTCGGAGCAACAGGAAGCTCCTGCTCGACCGGCCTCGCTCGTCGGTTAGCTCGATACGCATCACGACGGGCGTCGGAGGGAGCTCGTCCAATCGGACGCGGCGATGGATGTCCCAGAGCAGCGCATCGCCATCGAGCTCATTCAGCGGAAGCGTGCGTGGCAGCCAGCGCTGCCCCCACTTCCCGAGCTCGCCCACGGTGTTGCCGAGCTCCTTGCCAGTCTCCGTGAGCGCGTAGCACGGGCCGTCTGCCGTGCTGTCGCGCGTGATCACGCCCGCGTCGAGGAGCTCACGCAATCGTGCCGATAGCATCGTACGCGAGATGCGCGGGATACCGCGCCGGATGTCGTTGAAGTGGGTACTCCCCGAGAGAAGCTCTCGCACGACGAGGAGCGTCCAGCGCTCGCCGAGAAGATCGAGCGTGCGCGCGACGGAGCAGAACTGGCCGTAGCTCTTCATGCACGCACGGTAGTCGATCGAGGCATCGGCCAGCGGTACGGATTCCGTACCGAGCGTGGCCGCGCCGGTGCCGTACGGCGCTTCACATGACCATCGAGCGAACACGCACCGTGAGCTGGAGCGACCCAATGGCGACGGCCGGGGGAGCTGGGGGTCGGAGCGGCCTCGCGCTGCTCCGCGCCATCATCGACGGAACGCTCCCGCCGGCGCCGATCCAGGCCACGCTCGGGTTCGATCTGATCGTCGCCGAGAACGGGCTCGCGCGCTTCCGGATGGACCCCGGTGAGCATCTCTACAACCCCATGAACGGTGTCCACGGCGGCATCGCGTGTGTCCTCCTCGACTCGGCGATGTCGTCGGCGGTGATGAGCACGCTCGACGAGAAAACTGCGTACACGACCGCGGACGTCATGGTCCACATGACGCGCCCCATCACCACGAAGACCGGGCCCATCACCGCCGAAGGGCACGTGCTTCACCGGGGCAGTCGGGTCGCCACCGCGGAGGGCCGCCTCACCGATGGAGAGGGGCGGCTCCTGGCGCACGCGACGACAACGTGCATGCTCCTGGATCGCAAATGACCACGTCCAAGATCGATGACGACAGTGACGTGCGGCTCGTGGTCGCTCGCGACGACAAGACTCGCTGCCAGCTCGTTCGCGGGCCCACGACGACGCTCGCGGACGGCGAGGTGCTGCTCAGGGTCGAGCGCTTCGGGATGACGTCGAACAACGTCACATACGCCGCGCTGAGCGTCACGATGCCGTACCTCGACTTCTTCGATGCGCCGAGCTCGGATGGCTGGGGCGTCTTGCCGGTCTGGGGAATCGGCCGCGTGGAAGCCTCGAGGCACGCGGGAGTGCCGGTTGGCGTTCGCGTGTTCGGGTTCTTCCCGGCTGCGCGATGGGTGGTCCTTGCACCCACAGCCGTGAAGGACGCGGGCTTCCGCGTCGAGCGGCCTGGCATCCCCCCCGAGTACGCGCTCTACAGCCAGTACCAGCGAACCGACGTCGACCCGTTTCACCTACGGGACTACGAGGACGCCATGGTGGTCTTCCGGCCGCTCTTTCTGACGGGGATAGCCCTCGCCGACTATCTGTCGTCGAAGACGTTCGAGGATATTCAGACGATCATCATCTCGTCTGCGTCCAGCAAGACCGCATACGGCCTCGCGAGCGCGCTGCGAGCGCTTGGGGCACGTCGCCCGATCGTCGGCCTTTCGTCTCCGGCGAACACCCCGTTCGTGGACTCCCTCGGCGTCTACGATCAGGTCGACTCGTATGACGCGGTGAACGCGATTGCGACTGCTCAGTCGGCAGTCCACGTAGACATCGCGGGAAGTCGCTCCGTACGTGCCGCCATCCATGAGCGACTCGGGGCAGGTCTGCGGCTCACTCTGTCGGTGGGCATGACTCACGGGGAAGCTGGCGGGTATTCGCGCGCGATTGAGGGGCCGGCCACGGAAGTGTTCTTTGCGCCGGGATGGATGGCAAGGCGACGCGGGGAGCTCGGCGAGGCGTTCTTACCGGCTATGCTCGAAGGATGGCGTGCGCAGATGAAGGGCGTCGAGCAGCACTTCGCGATCCGGCGCCGGCATGGACCTGAATCAATGCGCGACACCTATCGCGAGCTCGCGCGCGGTGGTGCCCGAGCGAGCGACGCATATGTCGTGGATGCATCGCACGGCGATTTGCGCGACCCCAGCTGACCGACGTCGATGCACGCCTGGCGCGCGAGCCAGGCATCGTGCGGGCCCGGCGGGACGTGGACCGGCATCGATCTCGCCGCTGATCCCGGTGAGCACGTCACCGAGGTTCATGCCGCCGCGATCGGCGAGGGCCCGGGCGCCGCGGGCGACCGTGAGGAGTAGCGACGGAAGCCGGGGAGGAGAACGGCGACGACGACGACCCCCACGACGCAGAGCACGCCGCCCGAGATCGCCGAGAACCGCACCCCCGCGAGGGCGGCGACCGCGCCAGACTCGGCGTCTCCGAGCAGGGGACCCGTCATGTAGCTGAGGAGCTCGATGCTCGCGAGGCGGCCGCGGAGCGCGTCGGGGATGGTCTGGTTCCAGATCGTCATGCGGAACAGGCCGCTCACCATGTCGGCGGCCCCCGCGAGCGCGAGGCAGAACAGTGCGACGACGAGGTTTCGCGTGAGGCCGAACGCCGCCAGCGCGGCGCCCCACGCTCCGGCGGCGAGGAGGATAGCCAGGCCGTGGCGGTGGACGCGCCGGGTCCAGCCGCTGGTGAGCGTGGCTGCGAGCGCGCCCACCGCCGGCGCCGCATACAGGAGGCCGAGGACACCCGCCCCTCCGAGCCCCTCCGCGATCGCCGGGAAGAGCGCGGTCGGAACGCCGAAGAACACTGCGACGACATCGACGACGTACGTGCCGATGAGCTCGGGTCTGCTCTTCGCGTAGCGCAGTCCCTCGAGCACCGCACCCAGGCGCAGCCGGCCCTTGCGGGGCGGGGGCGGCATCGGGCGCATGAGGGCGAGCGCGACGAGCGACACCAGGAACGAGGCGGCGTCGACGGCGTACGTGGCCGGGACGCCGGCGGCCGCCAGGAGCGCGCCGCCCGCGGCCGGGCCCGCGATCATGCTCACGGAGCCCTTGAAGGACTGGAGCGCGGCGGCGGCAGGCAGCTCGTCCGGGTCGACGAGGCGGGGAATCATCGCGTTGAGCGAGGGCTCCTGCAGGCCGTTGATCGCGGCCATCGCGCCCGCGACGACGTAGAGCAGCCAGAGGTGCGGCCTCGCCAAGAGAGCGTTCGCCGTGAGCGCTGCGCTCCCGAGCGCGAGGGCGGCCTCCGTCACCTGCACCATGCGCCGCCGATCGACCGCGTCGGCGAGCGCGCCGCCGGCGAGCGCGGTCAGGAGCAGCGGCCCGAGCTGAGCGACCCCGAGCAGGCCCACGGCGAGCGACGAGCGGGTCAGCGCGTAGACATGGAACGGCAGCGCGACCACCCTCACCATCGTGCCGAGCTGTGAGACGAACTGTCCGACGAACAGCAGGCGGAAGTCGCCGTGCCGCCGGAGGGGAGCGAGGTCCATCACGACGCCCGGCATCGCGGCAGCCATATCGGGTTTCCGGGCGCGCGGGAACACACGCAATGCCGCGGGTGAACGGGCGGACTCCGACGCGGGCGACACCCGTTCCGCCGTCAAGTGATTTGGTCCTCGACCCGGTGGTGCTACATCGGACGTTCAACGTTCGAGGAGACCCGTGCGTACAATCGATCCGGTCAAGCACGAGGAGAAGCGTGCCGAAATCCTCGAGGCAGCGGAGCGCTGTTTTGCGAGGGACGGCTTCCACGGCGCGACGATCGCGCAGATTTGCGCGGAAGCGAAGATCAGCGCCGGACACCTCTATCACTACTTCGCAAGCAAGGAGGCGATCGTCAGCGCCATCGTGGACGCCGGCGTGGAAGGTGCTGCGTCGCGCTTCGCGGAGCTCACGGAAAGCTCGAACGCGATCACCGCGCTCGTCTCCGAGCTCGCGCGCCTCCGCGCTCTCCATCGGAAGTCGGGAGCTGGCGTGCATCTCGACGTGCTCGCTGAAGCGGGTCGCAGTCCTGCGATCGGGGCCGTCATCCAGGAGAGCAGCAAGGGAGTGCGAAGACTACTCGCCGATCTCCTGCGCAAGGGGCAGAGCCGCGGACAGATCGATCCAGACCTCGACGCGGACATGGCAGCCGCCGTTCTGATCAGCGTGAACGACGGCTCGAAGTCCCTGCTGATTCGCGACCCGAAGCTCGACGCGAAGAGGAGCGCGAAGGCCTTCGAGGCGATGATCACGCGGTTCCTCTCGCCGCGATGAGACCGCGCGAGCACGACGCCGCGGACCGACCTTGACACGGCAGCGCCATCCCACATAACTAGAGCGTTCGCTCTACCTATCTACGAGCTCCGCATCTGGCGGAGGCCCGGACCGAGCACCCGAGCCGGGAGGACACCTTGGTCTACGACGTGATCATCGCGGGAGCCGGCCCCGTCGGCCTCTTCCTCGCCTGCGAGCTGCGGCTCGCGAAGCTCTCCGTGCTGGTGCTCGAGAAGCTCGCGGATCCACATTCGCCGCTGAAAGGGCTCCCGTTTGGGCTGCGAGGGCTCTGGGGCCCCAGCATCGAGGCGTTCTACCGCCGCGGGCTCCTGGAGCCGATTGCCGCCGAAGCGCGTCCCGCGGGTGCGCCGGGACAGTCGAGCCAGCTGACGCCCGGGGGCGCGCCGCGCGGGCCGGCAGGCCACTTCGCGGGCATCCAGTTCGACCACTCCACCATCGATACGGCGAAGTGGACGTATCGCCTGCCGGGCCCGTCGTCCACGCAGCTCGGGAGCGCGATGGAGGCGCTCGAGCGCGTGCTCGCGGCTCACGCCGTCTCCGCCGGCGTCGAGATAAAACGCGGCCACGGCGTCGACATCTTCGTGACGAACGACGACGACGTGACGGTCCATTCTGGCGAGGAACGTTTTCGCGCGCGCTTCTTGGTGGGATGCGACGGCGGTCGCAGCACCGTCCGCAAGCAAGGTGGCTTCGAGTTCGTGGGGACCGATCCGGAGTTCACGGGTTATTCCGTCCACGTCGACATCGCCGACCCCGAGAAGCTCCGTATGGGCAGGCAGACCACTCCGACTGGCAATTACGCGCAAGCGCAACCCGGGTTTCTCGCGTTTGCCGACTTCGACGGCGGTGCCTCCCATCGCGCAGAGCCGATCACGCTCGAGCACGTGCAAGCGGTGCTGCGGCGCGTGTCCAATACGGACGTGACGCTCACTGCACTCCATCTCGTGTCGACCTGGACCGACCGCTCGTTCCAGGCAACGACCTACCGGAAGGGGCGTGTGCTCCTGGCCGGAGACGCCGCCCATATTCATTCACCGCTCGGAGGGCAGGGCCTGAACCTCGGGCTCGGAGACGCCATGAACCTCGGGTGGAAGCTCGCCGCGACCCTGCGAGGGGATGCCCCTGACGGCTTACTCGACACTTACAGCGCCGAGCGACATCCGCTCGGGGCGCGCATTCTCGACTGGACGCGGGCTCAAGTCGCGCTGATGCGACCTGGCGCGCGCCCGCTCCAGGCCGTCGTACGCGACCTCATGGATACGCGCGACGGTGCGACCTACTTTGCGGAGCGTGTCTGGGGTGTGTCGATTCGCTACGACCTCGGCGAGAAGCACCCCCTCGTGGGCCGCAGCTGCCCGGATTTCGAGCTCGAGGACGGGACGAGGGTCGGTGCGCTGCTACGCGCGGGCGACGGGGTGCTGCTCGACTTCGACCGGCCGGCGCACTTGAAGGCGCTCGATGGCCGTTGGGGCGAGCGCGTCCGCTACGTGGCGAGCAAGGCCAAAGATCGCCTTGGCCTCTCTGCGGTGCTCGTTCGTCCTGATGGCTTCGTCGCGTGGGCGAGCGATGCGACGCCCAATCCAGAAGAGGTCATGCGCGCGGCGACGAGATGGTTCACGAGCGACGAGTCTCACACGACCCGGAGCTGACGAGGTGCGCGCTTCGGCCGGGGACCGAGACTCGCTCACGAAGCTTCCATGCCACAGTCGTGGTGACGATCGACTGCGGGCCGAGCTCGCCGCGGGACGCCCGACTGGCGTCACATCGGGCAAGCACCCGCGCACGCCTGGAACGCCGTGCAGCTCGGATCGTTGCTGCAGTCCTCGGCCGCGGTGAGGGTGCACGTCGAGCTCAGGTCCTCTGCGGTCTGCGCCGCGAGACACATCCCGCAAGGGGTGCCCGGGGCCGCCGTGGTCGCCTCGTGGCACGCGTCGTAGCAGCCGCCGTTCGCGGTGCATCCGCAGTCGGTGAGCTGGTAGCCGAGGAACTTCTGATACGCCGCGAGGTGCCCGCGCACGCAGGTGTCGAGGCACGTCGTGCAGACGTTTCCGGTGCACGTGGCGCTGTCGTCCGAGAGCTTGCCCTGGCAGTAGGTGTCGCCCGCCGCACCCGGGCAGCACGGATCGGTCGGGGGGAGCGGGATCGGAGCCTCCGGGAGAGGGCCGGCGTCGACCTTTGCCGGGTTCGCGACGCAGCCGCTCCGACCGGCGCAGCACATGTCGTCCGGGTTCACGGCGCACGCTCCGGGAACGCCGCCGCCGTCCGTGTTGCTCCCGCACAGTTGCGGGCCCGCGTCACTCTCGGCGTTCGCGATGCACACACCCTTGTTCGTGTCGCAGATGTCGCCAGCGGTGCACTCGCTGTCGTGGGTGCAGTGGATGGGGCCCGCGTCCGCGTCGGGCTTGCCGGCATCCATCGTGTCCTTCGCCGCGTCGTGCGTCGCGCCAGGCTCCGCGTCCTCCTTCCCCGCTTCGGCGGGCGGCGCGGGCGGCGCCGGTGCGCAGACCGTCCCCGCGTCCTCATGGTGCACGAGCGGGGCGGAGTCTTTCTTCGCGTCCTGACCGGCGTCGCGGGCTTTCATCGCCACCACGACATCCGCGCCGGCGTCGTCAGGGGCGCTGCTCGCGCTGCTGCAGCCAGCGGCGAACAGGACGGCGAGGAGAGCGGATGCGCGGATCATGGAGGAGGCCCTTCGAGCGTGGGTGAGGTCGGGGAGGTCAGTAGACAGTCGCGGAGTCGTTCGAGCAGGCCCAGCCCGTGCCGGACGTGCTGCAGATGGGCAACGTCGTCCAGCCCGAGTCGGGGTCGATCTGCACGAGCCCGTTCGCTCTCCCACCCTTGAAGGTAGCGGTCAGAGGAACACCGAACGGCTGCATGGCGGAAGCACCTGGGGTGCCCGTCTTCGCGAGGAAGTCGGCCGTGAGGTTCTCGCAGGACCATCCGTGACCGGTCGAGAAGCAGACCGGGATGCTGCCCCAGCTCGGGCTGTACTGCAGGACATCGGCGTTCCCGTCGCCGTTCACGTCCGCGACGAGCATCGTCGAAGCGCCGAACGTCGAGTCGTAGACACCGCTCCCGCCGTTCCCGGCGCCGACGCCGCCCACGTAGTCCGCCCTCTGGTTCTCGCAGGACCAGCCGTGGCCGGTCGAGAAGCAGACCGGGATGCTTTGCCACGCCGGGTTCATCTGGAGGATGTCGGCCTTGCCGTCGCCGTTGACGTCCGCGACCTTCACCGTGGTCGCGCCGTACACGCCCGAGCCCCCGTTGCCGTCGCCGAGGCCGCCGACGTAGTGCGCATCGAGGTTCTCGCAGGACCAGCCGTGGCCAGTGGAGAAGCAGACCGGGATGCTCGACCAGGCCGGGTTGAACTGGAGGATGTCGGCCTTGCCGTCGCCGTTGACGTCCGCGACGAGCGCAGTCGTCCCCTTGCCGAAAGAGTCGCCGTAGATGCCGCTCCCGGAGTTGCCCGCCCCAATCCCCGACACATAGTCCGCCCCGAGGTTCTCGCAGCCCCAGCCGTCGTCGGTGGCGAAGCACACCGGGAGGCTCTGCCAGCTGGCGTTGAACTGGATGACGTCGGCCTTGCCGTCGCCGTTGACGTCGCCGATGAGCGGCGTGCCGCCCGCGAAGATGCCGCTCCCCGAGTTTCCCGCGCCGATGCCGCCGAGGTACTCGGCCTTGAGGTTCTCGCAGGCCCAGCCGTGGTTGGTCGAGAAGCAGGTCGGGATGCTCTGCCAGCCGTCGTTCCACTGGAGGATGTCGTCCTTGCCGTCGCCGTTCGCGTCGCCGACGAGCGGGTTGCCGCCGGCGTAGACCGCCGTGCCCGAGTTGCCTGCGCCGATCCCGCCGACATAGGTTGCCGCGCGGTTGTCGCACGACCAGTCGGAGCCCCAGCGCCCGCACGTCGGGAGCGTCTGCCAGTCGTCGCGGAACTGCACGACCTCGGCGTTGCCGGTGCCGTTGAAGTCGCCCGTCACTGCCGCGGCGCAGTCGAGAGTCTTCGGCGAGCCCGGGAGCAGCAGGTTTCCGACGCCCGAGGTCGCGCTGATTGCATAGGCGAAGATGCTGTGAGAATGGCCGTCGTAGAGGCTCGTCGGCGGCTCGGTCGAGAAGCCGTGGTCGCAGGAGCCGATCGCGCTGCAGAGGTCCGTGCGGTCGTTCCCCGCGGTGGAGCGGCCGAGCGCGGTCCCGGTGCCGGCGGGACCATCGAGGTAGATGTCGACCGCGATCGCCGTCCCCGCGGTGTTCGGGTCCTGGGCCCAGCCGGCCATCGCGTTGCACGTGACGCTGTCGAGCGAGCCGACCAGAGGCTTCGGCGGCGGAGGGGGCGGCGATGCCTCGGCGTAGGGCCACTGGCCGAAGTCGGCGACGACCGCCTCGTCCTCGTCCTCCTCGTCGTTGTCGATGCCGTTCTGGATCTGCCGGAACTGTGCGCGCGCGTCCCACGAACCGTACGACCACGCGTACGTCTGCCAGCCCCATTTCACCTTCCCGTCGTTGAAAAGCGAGTCGACGATGTAGTGCCCGCCGTAGACCCCGGTGCGTCCGATGCCGATGACCGACGCGACCCCCTCGAAGTACGCCTCGATCGTGCCGAGCTGGTCCGGTTGGGCGTCGAAGTCGACGCTGAAGTAGATGGGGCGATCCGTCGGTTGGCCCACCGAGACGGCCTCGGCGGCCGCCGCCTGTGCGTCGGCGACCCCCTGTCCGTAGCCGTCGAGCGAGTTGGTGGCGCTATCCTCCCAGTTGCACACGATCGTGAGGCCAGCCGCGATGAGCGACTGCGCTTCGCCGGCGGAGAGGTTCTTCCCCGACTCATGGCTCAGGTAGCGCGCGACGAAGGCGAAGCCGGAGGCGCGGATGCTGGCGGGCGAGGGTCGAGAGAAGGAGTAGTCGACGCCGTAGGCCGGGTCGATGGCCGACGCAGACGACGCGATCTCCTCGCCGCCGCCGCCGCCGCTGCACCCGACCGTCGGGCACGCCGTCGCAGCGACGACTCCGAGGAAGCGAAGGGCCCGGAGCAGGGTGCGGTGCGCCATGGCCCCCCTAGCGCAATCCCCGTGCCGGGGCGGAAGAGGGGCATTATCGCGGAAAATTCAAGGATCGCGTCCGCACGCGCGAAGCGAGTCCGTAACCGGTCGCGAGCCCTCGCGACGCTTCGCGGCGTGGTCATTCGTCGATCCTGAGCACTCGATTGCCCACCCTGTGCATCGGTTCGAGTGCGCATGCAGGCCAGTGCGGCCTCGCGCGCGAGCAGCAAGACCACCGCGGCATGGGCCTCGTCATCCCCCCGTCACTTGGCCACGCGTTCGAGCTCGAGCTCGCGTTCGTGTTCGCGGTTCGGTTCGATGTCTTCGCTCGAACAAGCACGATTGTCCGAGAGAGAGACGATCGCGCCCGTCGGAACACCGAGAGACGCCGTCGTTGTAGCGAGAGACTCCCTCGGAGTGACGAGAGAGGCGCGAAATTCGACTCGGGCGCCCCTCGGCGCGACGATCGACTCCCTCGGTGTAAGGAGGGCTTCCACCGGTGTGTCGATGGCGTCCCACGAGACACCGAGAGCGGCGATCGGAAGAGCGAGCGGGGTCCATCGGTTTGCCGACAGACTCTCGACTCGTGTCGCGGGTGTCTGTGAGCGTGACGAGAGAGGCCCAAGTCACGGCGAGGGAGTCCGTCGGCGTGACACAGAGACTCCGTCGGTGCACCGAGAGACTCCGTCGGAACGGGGAGCGACGCTCTCGTCGCGACCTGGGCGTGTGTCGGCACACCGAGGGCGCCTCTCGGCGTGGCCCGGGCGTCTCTCGGCGCACCGAGGGCGCCTCTCGGCGTGGCCCGGGCGTCTCTCGGTGCACCGAGAGACCTCTTTCGAGGCACCGAGAGAGTCCCTCGCCCTTCCGAGGGACGCTCTCGTCGAAACTCGCGGGTCGCTCGGCACTCCTCGGGAGTCTCTCGATAGACCGAGAGAGGCTCTCGGAATTCGTCGCGCGCAACTCGCGGGAATCGTTGAGTCGCGAAGTGGAGAGAGCGACTCTCGGGACGTCGAGAGAGGCGCTGTGCGTGCACGGAAAGCGTCTCTCGGTGCGACTCGAGATACCCTCGATGTGCGCTGGGCTACTTTGCGAGGAGCTCGGGAGGCCGTCGAAGCGCGTCGGGCGGCTCTTGCCATGGCGAGAGGTGCCCTCGAGAGAGCGCGGGTGTCCAGTCGCACGTCGAGCTGGCCGCGAGCCGCTTCGTGCTGAGCGTTGGTCGATCTGCGGCATCAACAAGCACGATCCCGTTACAATCTCGGCCTCGATGCTCGTTCGTTCGCTCGCAGCGCAGCAACTCCGGTCGCCATGGCGGACGCTGCGGGGAGCCACGCGGCGAACAAGAAGCCGTGACCGCCCGCCGGCGAGGCAACCTCGACGGCATCGCGTCGCGCCATGCCGTTGTTCCGGCGTACATTCGTGTGTAGGATCAAGAAGATGGCCAGCGTAGGTGGCTCGAAACCATGAGCGAGGTCTCTGCCACCGGACTTCAGCCAGGCGACGTGCTCGCCGGGAAGTACCGTGTGGAACGCGTGCTCGGCGTCGGTGGGATGGGGGTCGTCGTCGCGGCCCACCACATCCAGCTCGACGAGAAGGTGGCGCTGAAGTTCCTCGTCCGCGAGGCGGCCTCGGACCCGAACGCGTGCGCCCGCTTCGCGCGTGAAGCGCGCATGGCGGTGAAGATCAAGAACGAGCACGTCGCGCGGGTGAGCGACGTAGGCGAGCTCGAGAGCGGCTCGCCGTACATGGTGATGGAATACCTCGAGGGGGAGGATCTCTCCGCCTGGGTCAAGCAGCGCGGCCGCATCCCGGTCGACCAGGCGACGGACTTCGTTCTCCAGGCGTGCGTGGCCGTCGCCGACGCACACGCGCTCGGCATCGTGCACCGCGATCTGAAGCCAGCGAACCTCTTCTGCGTGATGCGATCCGACGCGCAGCTCACGATCAAGGTCCTCGACTTCGGGATCTCGAAGCTGACCGAGCAGCTCGGGGGAGCCTCGGGGTCGGCGATGACGAAGACGAGCACCGTGATGGGCACACCGCTCTACATGGCCCCCGAGCAGATGCGCTCGGCCAAGGCGGTCGACGCGCGTTCGGACATCTGGTCGCTCGGCGTCATCCTGTTCGAGCTCATCACGGGCCGATCCCCGTTCTGCGCGGACAGCGTGATGGAGCTGGCGCTCAAGGTGGCCGACGATCCGCCCCCTCCGTTGCGCACCCTCCTCCCCGACGCGCCCGAAGGGCTCGAAAGAGTACTCCTCCGGTGCCTCGAGAAGGAACCGGACAGGCGCTACCCGAACGTCGGCGAGCTGGCGATCGCGCTCCTCCCGTTCGGGCAAGAACGCTCGAAGGCGTCGGTCGACCGCATCTCCCGGATCATCTCCGCGGCGGGCCTCTCGACGAGCGGTCGCCTCCCCGAGATCCCGCTGGTGGCTTCTGCGCCGACGCTGTCGCTGGACGTGATGGTGACGGGGCCCGTCCTCGGGCAGAGTACGGCCGGGGTGGTCAGCGCCCCTGCGAAGCCCTCGCGGAGCTACCTGCCGATCGTGACGGTCGTCGTCGCCGGGATCGTCGCCGTGGTCGCGCTCCTCACGCTCGGCGGGAAGGGGCGCGAGGAGCCGCGTGCCGTCGCGAACGCTGCGACGGTCGCGAGCGCTCCGAGCGCCCCTGCTTTCTCCGCGCCGGTCGACACGACGAGCGTCGCCGCGGCGCCGACCCCGCCAGCGACCAGCGCGCCGGTTGTCGCGCCCTCCAGCGCGCCGTCGGTGGCGCCTGCGAGCACGCCGAAGGCCCACGTCGCGACAGCGCATGCGTCGGCGGCGCCGAGCAAGCCCGCCGGGCCCCCCGCTGCGGCCAAGTCGGGTTGCAACCCGAACTTCACGTACGATGCGGACGGGAACAAGATCTTCAAGCCGGAGTGCTTCGGCCATTGAGTCTGGCTCACGTCATGCGCGCAGCTCTCCTCACCGCTTCCCTCGCCCTCTCGGTCGCCGTAGGCGCCCCGCGCGTAGCGCTCGCCGCCGACCCGACGGTTCCGGAGTGCCTCACGGCGAGCAACACGTCGGTGAAGCTCCGCACGTCGCACAAGCTCGCCGAAGCGCGTGGCCAGCTGCTCATCTGCACCGCCGCGAGCTGCCCTGCCGAGGTTCGCACCGAGTGCTCGCTGCGGATGGACCAGCTCAACGCGATGATCCCCACGGTCGTCTTCGACGCGAAGGACGGCGCGGGGCACGACCTCACGACCGTGAAGGTGACGATGGACGGTCAGGTCGTCGCGACGCAGCTCGACGGAACGGCCGTCACGTGCGACCCAGGGAGCCACGTCTTCACGTTCGAGGCGGATGGGCAGACGGTCGCCGATACGGTCGTCATCAAAGAAGGGGAGAAGAGTCGGCACGTCGCGGTCGTCCTCGGGCAACCGGCGCCTCAGGTCGCGCCCGTCGCGCCCGCCGCGCCCGTCGCCAGAGGCCCGCTCGCGCCAGTGGTCGACACGAGCAACAGCCGGCGCACGATCGCCTTCGGCGTCGGCGGCGCGGGGGTGGCGGGGCTGGTCGTCGGCGGGATCTTCGGGGGGCTCACCCTCGCGTCGTGGAGCTCGGCGAACGGCGCGTGCCCGTCTCACGACAACTGCTCAGCGACCGCGACGAGCCAGCGGCAGAGCGCCGTGACCGACAGCACGGTCTCCGACGTCGCGCTCATCGTCGGCGGCGTGCTCGTCGCGACGGGGGTCACGCTCTACCTCACCGCCCCGAAGGGCCATGTGCCTGGCGCGGGCCTCTCGGTCGGGCCTGGGCGCCTCTCCCTCGAAGGGAGCTTCTGACGGTGCGAGCGAGTCACGTCGCCGCCGCCCTTGCTGCCCCCGCGTTGCTCGCCGCGTGCGCGGCGGTCGCGGGGATCGATCCGTTCACGACGAGCGACGCCGGGCACGACGCGGGTCACGACGTGACGATACCGCACGACGCCAGGGTCGACGCGGGGCGAGACTCGGGCGTCGACGCGGGGCACGACACGGGACTCGACGTGACAGAGACCGTCGTGGTGCCGTACGACTCGGCGTTGCCCGTAGGACCTATCGAAGGCGGTGTCATCTCCGACACCGCTGCGATTCATACCTTCGCAATCCGTCGCCTTTACATTGGCGACACGAGCGCGACGGCGGCATTCACCGCCAGTGCCAGCGCATGGCAGACAATCGGATACGACCTCGACGGACTCGATACTACGACCGCGAACGCGACCAACACCTGCACGCCGGCCACACCGGGCGCCGGCGTGATCGACGGCCTGAACGGCATCGACAACGCGTTCGGGGGGGTCATCGTCGGACGTCTCGCCGGGGACCTGAAGATCGCGGTCGACGAAGGTCTGCACGAGGCGGACGCGAGCACGCCCGTATCGCAGGTTCTGTCGGAGGAGATCGGTCAAGGGCAGTTCACCGCGCTCTTGAACACGCACGGTATTCAAGGGGGGGAGACCATGCAGAGCGCCGTGGGGCTCACGGGCGGGATCTTCGTCGGCGGAGCCTACGGGGGGTCTGGTCCAGCGACGTACCCTCTCGGCGATTCGGGCACCGAGTTCCTGATTGACGCGAGCTGGCCGGTGAACCGGTCGTCCCTCGTTCCCGGGGGGGGCGTAGAGGACGCCGCAGCCGTCCAGTTCCCGAGCGCGTACATCACGAACGATGTCTGGGTAAGCGGCTCACTCTCGAGCACACCGACGCTGACCATCCCGCTGACGATCCTCATCGACGGTCATGCTCTCACTTTCACGGTGCATCATGCCGTCATCACGTTCGTCTATTCCCCGACCGACGCGGGTCAGGGGCTGGCGTTGCACGGCGTGCTCGCCGGCGTCCTCGACACGACGGAGCTACTCGAACACCTGGCGACGACGCTCGGACCGGTGGCTGGGGGTCAATTTTGCGGAGTACTTCGAACGACCTTCGAACCTGACCTCCTCGCCGCGCAGGACATGATCCTCGGTCCCGACGATGCCATCTCGAACAAGCCCGGGGTCGCGTGCAACGCGATCTCGGTCGGCCTTGGCTTCGACGCCGACGAGATCCAGATCCCCACGAAGGTGGCGGCCGACTTCGACGCCGGGGACGCCGCGCCCTGTCCCCTCGACTCGGGCTCGTAAGCCTGCTCCCGTCGGGCAACGTCGGTGCCGGACATCGCAGCGCCCCCCCCCGCCACGAACCGCCCCGTTCGAACCGGAGGGCGATCCATCACGCCCGACTAAGAGCCCACGCGCTCGAAGGTCGAAGTGTCTCCACGGTCGGATTTCAGGACCAGCTCGTCTTGCCTGAAAGAAACGATCGCACTGGACGTTTTCGCGTTTTCCACACGCTCGTTAGTCTCCCCGGTCAAACTGAGTACGACGGTGGCGCCCGTGATCTTCCAGGTCCCGCGAATGGTGCCGCCTTTCGTGGGGAAAATCATGGTTGAAATGAAGCCCATCGGTTGCAGCCTGCACACGAAAGTGCCGTCCCTGCCGAGAGACATGGTCTCTTTCGAGGCGCCTACTTTTCCTTGCCAGACCCCGACGATCCTCGTCGAATAGTCCGACTCGCTGACCGCAGGTGACGTCCTGGCGCACGCTGCCGGACAAGCGATGAAGACGACGACAACGAGTGCGCCAATCCGAGACATACGGTTGAATGTCATGCTCGCGCTCTCGGACGTTCACCCCTTCGGAAGTGAATGATCCGCACGAGGTTGCTCTCCTGCAAGATTGCGCCCACGCGCTGGGGGCGCCCCACGGCCCGACGAAAACATAGATTGCGCCGCGCACGACGCGCTCGGTGTGGCGCGCTTGCGCAAGGGTCGATGGGGCGAACATGGTCAAGCCTTTGGCCCGTCCAGCGTTGCGCAGGACACCGTCGCGGCGTCGAGAGACCGTGGCTCGCCGCGTGCAAAAGGCGCGAAACGATACGCGTCCACCGTGCGCTTCCCATTCCGAAGCGCGTACCCGCCTTGCCGGTCGACGAACGCGCACGCACCAGTTCGACGGACACGAGGAGGAGCACGGATGACGGTGAATCCCTCTGCAGGAAAGCCGGCCGAAGCAGCCAGCTTGGTGAACGTGCCTCGGCTCGTCACGGCTTACTATGCCGAGCGACCGGATCCATCGGCGCCGGAGCAGCGCGTGGCGTTCGGCACCTCGGGCCATCGCGGGTCGTCGTTCGCGCGCACCTTCAATGAGTGGCACATTCTGTCGATCACTCAGGCGATTTGCCTCTACCGCAAACAGCAGCAGATCGACGGGCCGTTGTTTCTCGGCATGGACACGCACGCGCTGTCGGTGCCGGCAACGACGACCGCGCTCGAGGTGCTCGCGGCCAATGAGGTCGAGGTAATGCTCTCGCAAGGGGACGAGTACACCCCGACCCCCGCCGTCTCGCACGCGATCCTAGCGTACAATCGTGGCCGCAAGACCGGGCTCGCGGACGGAATCGTGGTCACGCCTTCGCACAACCCGCCGCACGACGGCGGGTTCAAGTACAATCCTCCCGACGGCGGGCCCGCCGAAGCTCGCGTTACAGGCTGGATCGAGCGCAAAGCGAACGAGTTTCTCCAGGATGGCCTCGCGAGCGTGAAGAGGGTCCCCTTCGAAAGAGCCGTCCACGCCGCCACGACGCACCGGCACGACTACCTCGACGCGTACATCGGCGATCTAGCCAACGTTCTCGACATGGACGCGATTCGCGCATCCGACATTCACATGGGAGTCGACCCGCTTGGAGGGGCCGGAGTTCACTACTGGGGACGAATCGCCGACCGCTTCAAGCTGAACCTGACCGTCGTGAACGAAGAGGTCGACCCCACGTTCCGGTTCATGACTTTGGACTGGGATGGGCAGATTCGCATGGATCCGTCGTCACCCTACGCCATGCAGAGGCTCATCGCGCTGAAGGACCGGTTCCAGATCGCGTTCGCCTGCGATACCGACCACGATCGTCACGGAATCGTGACCAGGAGCGCCGGGTTGCTGGCGCCGAATCAGTATCTGGCCGTTGCGATCCGGTACCTTATCGAACACCGACCGCAGTGGCGCAAGGAAGCAGCGATCGGCAAGACCGTCGTGACAAGCCAGCTCATCGACCGCGTAACGGCGAAGCTCGGGCGCAAGCTCTACGAAGTCCCCGTTGGCTTCAAGTGGTTCGTCGATGGCCTGCTCGACGGGTCTCTCTGCTTCGGTGGCGAAGAGAGCGCCGGCGCGAGCTTCGTCCGTCGGGACGGCAGCGTCTGGACGACGGACAAGGATGGCATGGTTCCGGCGCTGCTCGCCGCAGAGATCACGGCTCGAATGGGGCGCGACCCTGGGGAGCTTTACCGTGACCTCACCCTAGAGTTCGGCGAGCCAGCCTATGACCGCGTCGAGGCGCCGGCCACCCCGGCGCAGAAGGAGTCGCTCGCGAAGCTGTCGCCGGCGCAGGTGCTCGTGAAAGACCTGGCCGGGGAGCACATCCAGACGATCCTCACGAACGCGCCGGGCAACGATGCGCCCATTGGCGGATTGAAGGTCGTCGCCGAGAGCGCGTGGTTCGCGGCGCGTCCGTCCGGGACGGAGGCCATCTACAAGATCTACGCGGAGAGCTTTCGGGGACCGAGCCATCTGGCTCGCGTCGTCGAAGAAGCCCAAAGCCTCGTGAACAAGGCGCTGGCAACCGGGGGTCGGCAACTCGACAGCCACGCGCCCGGCAAGAGTACTGGCCAAGGCTGAGCGCGAGCAACGTGCCCGGAAGCAGGGGAGGCTGCAGGACCGCCGCATCGTGGGTGGCACAGAACCTCGCGACGTGGCGATCTTGCGACGGCGCGCCTCCCCGAGCACGGTCGAGCCCTCGACTACGCTTTGCTCCGAAAACCACCCGCTCGAGCTGCGCCGAGCACGGAACGCGGCGCGCGCTGACCACGCCAGGTCGGGCCGCCAGCTGCACGATGTCGGCGAGCTCGCCGGGTGGGCGCCATCTTGCATAGGACGAGGACCCTCGGCCAGTTCGCGCCGCGCGGGCGAACGCTCTGCTCGAAACGGGTATCGCACTCGAGATGGGGAACATGAATGGCCGCCGCAACCACCGACGGGGCGCGTAGCAGTCTGGCGCGCGCAGACCAAACGCCCAAGCGAAAAGACGCCATGTCGCGGGGGCACGTCCTCGTGGTCGACGACGACGAGGGCGCCGTCCGGGCGCTCGCGACGCTGCTGCGCGCGGAGGGATTCTCGACCGCGATCGCCACGGACGGCGAGAGGGCTCTCGCGGAAGCCGTGCGCGCGATGCCCGACATCGTTCTCACGGACCTGCACATGCCTCGAATGGGCGGCGTGGAGCTCTGCACGCGCCTTCACGAAATCGACGACGATCTGCCGGTCATCATCATGACTGCACGGGCCGACATGGAGTCGGTCATCGAGAGCTTGCGCGAGCGGGCGGAGGACTTCCTCACCAAACCCGTCGACTACGAGGCCGTACTATGGCGCGTCGAGCGCGCGATGGCCCGCCGCACCGCGAAGCGCGAGCAGGAGGACGTGCGCCGCTCGCTCACCGACCGCCTCACCCGCCACGCGGAGGCCGAGAGGTACCACCGGGCGCAGCTCAACGCGCTGCTCGAGAACCTGAGCGAGGGCGTCGCCATCGCCAACCCGAGCGGTCACGGCGTGATGATCAACGCCGCAGCGCGCGTCATCCTCGGCTTCGACGCGCAGGAGCCCACCCTCGAAGCGCTCAACTCATTGGAGGTTCTCGACCTCGAAGGTCGATGCGTCGCGACCGAGCAGCGTCCTCTCGTGCGCGCGCTGGCGGGCGAATCGTTCGCAGAGTACGAGGTCGTGCGCGTGAGGCCGAACGGCGACCGACGCCGCGTCCTGTCGACGGGCACGAGCGTGCGGGGCTGGGATGGCAGCGTCGCGCTGGCCATCGTCGTGTTTCGCGACGTGACGGAGCAGCGACACATCGAGCAGCAACGAGCCGAGTACCTGGCCCTCACCTCCCACGACCTTCGCAATCCGCTCGGCGTCGTGCAGCTGTGCCTCTCGTTGCTGACGGCGCCCACAGACAAGCAGGAAGGACCTTCCGCTCGCGCCATGTATGCGCAGGTCGCCGTGCGCGCCGAGCGGAACGCACGTCGGATGGCGACGATGCTCGACGAGATCACCGAATCGACGAGCCTCGAGTCGCATGGCGTCGTGCTGCGACGCGCGGCGTGTGATCTGGAGAGCGTCGTCGCAAATGTCCTGGACAGCATCGACGACGCTGGCGCACTTCGGGTGACGGTCGAACGGAGCGACGCGTCGCGCTACCTGGTCCACGCGGACGCGTCACGCCTCGAGCGGGTCGTCGCCAACTTCGTCACGAACGCGCTCAAGTACTCGGCCGAGGATGCGCCCGTCTGCATCCGGATTACCCGCGACACGAGCGAGGTCGTGCTCGAAGTGATCGACCGCGGGATCGGAATCGCTCCCGAAAGCGTGAAGCGGCTCTTCGAGCGGTACTACCGGACGCCGGGGGGCAAGGCGCGCGCCGGCGGTCTCGGCCTCGGCCTGTACATTGCCCGCCTCATCGTGGAGGCGCACGGGGGGCGCGTCGAGGTGACTTCCGAGGCCGGCATGGGCAGCACGTTCAGGCTGACCTTGCCGTCAGACGCCGCCGCTTCGAGCGCAGCCCCGTAGCCGGACCGAGGACTCCTGTCGCGAGCAAGCAGCGCCCGGAGGGTGGCCTCCACCCCTCGCGGACCACTTCGATCGAGCCGACCCGCGGGGAGCGTTGCTACGCGAGCTGCTTGCGGAAGCGCGCGACGGAGATCCCGAGGATCACGACACCCAGGACTGCGAGCGCGATCATCTGCGTCGCCAGGTCTTGAATGCCGGCACCCTTCAACAAGCAGCCACGCATGATCTCGAGGTAGTGACGCATCGGAATGAGCATCGTGAAGGGCCGCAGCCAGGCCGGCATGCTCGAGATTGGGGACATGAACCCGGAGAGAAGCATCGCCGGCAACATGAAGCCAAACGCTCCCAGCATCGCCTGCTGCTGCGACGAGCTGAAGGCGGCGATGAGGATGCCGATGCCCAGCGTCGAGAACAGGTAGAGGAATGACCCGAGCGCGATGACGCCAAACGAACCGCGGAAGGGGACGTCGAACATCAGATTCCCGAGGAGGAGGATCGCGAGGACGTCGACGAACCCGAACAGGATGTAGGGGAGGCACTTCCCCGCGAGAAGTATCGTAGGACGGATGGGCGTCACGAGAACCTGTTCGAGAGTTCCCGTCTCTCGCTCGCGTGCCAAGCCCATGGCCGCCACGATCGCCGTCACATTGAGCAGCAATGTCGCGAGCACTCCCGGCAGCATATAAATGGGAGTCTTCAGCCGCTGGTTGTACATCACTCGGGGGGCGAGCGTCGCGGCGGCGACGTCGGCCCGCGCGCCCGGCTCGGCACCGATCCCCTGCAGGAGCAGGAACTGGCTGGCGGCGTTCGACGCGACCTGCGCGCGCGTGACGTCGGTCCCGTCCACGATGACCTGCACTTCAGGCGCATCTGCCCGGGCGACGCGTACGGCGAAGTCGCGCGGGACGATGAGCGCCGCAGCGGCAGTTCCCGCCTCGAGGGCATCCTGCGCCGCGTCGGGATCCTCGACGTCCGCGTGCCGACGAAATGTGCGATCGGCGAAGAACGCCTGGGTGAGACTGCGACTCTCTGGCGTCCGGTCCTGGTCGCAGACCACGGTCGGAATACGGTCGACATCGAGATCGATCGCATAGCCGAACACGACGAGTTGCAGCACCGGCGAGACGATCAGCGTGGCTACCATGCGCCGATCGCGGAACGTCTGCCGCAGCTCCTTCTTCATCACGTTGAGCAGGGAGCGAAGGATGAGACCCACCTTCATTCGAGTCTCCTACGGAATCGCAACACGGCGAACGCGAGCATCGCGGCGGCGAACAGAGCCAGCGCGAGCACGTCGCCGGCCAGGACGTGAAGACCATTTCCCTTCAGGAGCACCCCTCGCAGCGTCGTGAGGTAGTAGCGGCCGGGCACCGCCATCGAGATCCACTGAAGCCAGGCCGGCATGTTCTGGATCGGGAACATGAAGCCGCTCAGCATCGCGACCGGCATATACGAGACCATGAGAGCGAACTGCACGGCGACGAGCTGGGACTTCGCGATCACGCTCGTGAGCAACCCCGTTCCGAGCATTGCGAGCACAAATAGCGTCGAGCAGCCGAAGAGAGTCACGAGCGAGCCGCGGATGGGAACGTCGAACATGTAGGAGCCGAGGGTCATCACGAGCAACGTCTGCACGAGCCCAAGGCCTGCGTACGGGATGAGCTTTCCGAGGACGATCTCCCCTCGCCCAACCGGGGTGGCGAACAGCTGCTCCATGCTACCGCGCTCCCACTCCCGCGCGATCGTGAGAGCCGTGAGGAGCGAGGCGACCATCGCGAGGATGAGCACGATGACCCCGGACACCATGTTGTACGACGAGCGAAGCGTCGGGTTGAACCGCACCCGAACGCGAGGCCCGATCCCGAGCGAGGCCTTGACCGCTCGGCGCGTGGAGGTGGCCTGGACGATGCCCGCCGCGTCGCCTAGCGCGACCGCTGCGGTGGTCCCGTCGCTCCCGTCGACGATGAGCTGCGCGCCCGTGGGGACGCCTCGCGCGACGTCCCGTTCAAAGCCGCGCGGAACGACGAGGACGGCCCGGACCGTCCCGATGCGCAGCGCTGCCTGTGCGGCGTCCGGCGATGCGAGCTCCACGCCACGTCTGAAGTCACCTCCTGCCACTAGAGCCTGGACCAGGCGCCGCGAGGCCGGCGTTCGATCCTGGTCCACGACAGCCATCGAGATGTGATCGACGTCTTGCGAGATTCCGTAACCGAACAGCATGAGCATCACGACGGGGAGGCCCAGCGCCATGTAGATCGCGCGTGCATCCCGGAGGATGTGAAGCACCTCCTTGTGCGCTACAGCCTTCGTTCGGCGAAAGAAGCGCGTCATGACGCACCTCTTGCCTGCGCGGGGGTCTTGCTCGATGTTGCCGCACCGCCGACTACGCACAGGAAAACATCCTCCAGCGTGACGTCGGCGTCGACGATGCGCGTGACAGGCACGCCGCGGCGCGAGAGCTCTACTCTGAGCGCATCGGCGTCCGGTCCGTCCTGCGCGATACGAACGTGAAGCCCCGCGCCGAACGATTCGACGTCGAGGAGATGAAGGTCTGCCGCTGCCCTCCGCACCTCGGCCGCGGTCGCGCCCTGCACCTCGTAGATACGTCCTGGCACGAAGTGTCGCTTCAGGCGCTCCGGCGTATCCAGCGCGGCGAGCTTGCCCGCCACCATCAAGCCCACGCGGTCGCAGTACTCGGCTTCATCCATGTAATGGGTCGTCACCAGGATCGTCGTTCCCTCATCCGCGAGGCGACGGATCACGCGCCAGAAGTTCCGTCGCGCGTCGGGATCGACGCCCGCGGTCGGCTCGTCCAGGAAAACGACTTGTGGCTTGTGGAGAAGAGCGCACGCGAGCGCGACCCGTTGCCGTAGACCCCCCGGGAGCGATCCTGTGAGCTCGCCCGAGAGTGCCTCGAGCTCGAAGTCCTTCACGAGGGCGTCACATCGGGTCCGAAAGTCCTTCCCGAAGAGGTCGTACGCGCCGCCGAAGAACTCGAGGTTCTCCGCGACCGTCAGGTCGAGGTAGAGCGAGAATCTCTGGGACATGTAACCGATCGCAGGGCGCACGGCGTTGGGCTGGTGGACCACGTCCACACCAGCAACCCTTGCCTCTCCGCTCGAGACACTCAGCAATCCGCAGAGCATCCGGATCGTCGTCGACTTACCTGCGCCGTTCGCTCCGAGGTAGCCGAAGATCTCACCCTTCTTCACCTCGAAAGACACGTGATCGACGGCGACAAACTCGTCGAAGCGCTTCGTAAGGGCGTTGACGCGGATGGAGACGTCGTCCGTCACGAGACGCTCTTGTCGAGAGGCGCGCGCGTACCTGTGTTGCCCGCATCATCGCTTCTCGCACCCGTGCGCTCGTGGAGGCGTGTCAAGAACAGGTCCTCGAAGCTCGCGGAGGTCAGCGACACTTCGGCGCCGAGCGCCGCGAAGGACGCCCGTACGCCATCTTCATGGCCGCGTCGAACGACGACCCGCACGACGGCCCCGGCTGGCGTGAACGCAAGCACATCAGGGTTCGTCGCGGCCGCTGCCGTGATCTTGGCGCGATCTCCGCGCACGCGATAGACCGGGTGCGGAAACGCCGCGAGCAGCGCGCTGGGCTCACCTTCCTCGAGCAGCCTGCCTTCAACGACCATTCCCGAGCGATGGCAACGTGCCGCCTCGTCCATGTACGGCGTCGTGAGCAGGATCGCCATTCCGCCCGACAGGAACTCGTGAAGCAGCTCCCAGAACTCCCGGCGACTCACTGGATCGACGCCGTTGGTCGGCTCGTCGAGCAAGAGCACCTTCGGCTCGTGAAGGAGCGCGCACGACAGAGCGAGCTTCTTGTACATGCCCCCCGAGAGGGCTTCGGCCCGCCGACCCTTGAACTCTGCCAGCCGGGTGAGGGCGAGCAATCGATCTCGACGCTCGGAGAACACCGCGCGCGGCACGCAGTACATCTCCCGGAAGAAGGCCAGGTTTTCGGCGACCGTGAGATCTCCATAGAGACTGTACTGCTGCGGCATGTAACCGAGGTTCTCGCGAACCGACGCGTCCGTTCCGAACGGGTCTTTTCCCATGAGTCGGACCGTGCCCGTGGAGGGATCGATCAGTCCGGCTAGCATTCGCAACGTCGTGGTCTTGCCGGCACCATCCGGCCCGACCAGCCCGTAGATCTCTCCGGCACGGACCCGCAGAGACAGTCCGTCGACAGCGACCTTCGCCTTGAAGCTGCGGCGCAGATCGCTCGCCTCGACCCGGACCTCCCCGTCGCTCATTTCCAGCTCCCCTCGATCGACACGTCGACCGGCATGCCGGACCGGAGCCGCATGTCTGCGTTGGGGATGCGGACCTCGACGGCGTAGACAAGGCGCTCACGATCTTCTCGCGTCTGGACGTTGCGCGGCGTGAACTCGGCGCGCGGCGAGACGTAGAAGATGGTTCCCTCGAAGGTCTGGCCCGGATATGCGTCCGCGATCACCTTCACCTTCCGTCCAGGGGCCGCCGCCGAGAGCTCCGAGTTCGGAAGGTAGAAGCGCGTGCGCCCTTCCGTCACGTCGGTCATCGCGAGGACGCTCGTGCCCGCCTGGACGGCTTCGCCTGGCTCGAGGTTGCGAGAGACGACCATCGCGTCTCGTGGCGCGAGCAACTTGCACTCGTCCACCGAGGCCTGCGCACGAGCGACCCCGGCCATTGCGCCCCTCACGTTGTCTTGAGCTGCGGCAGCCGAGGACTTTGCGCCGCTGCCCGTCGCCCGTAGCGCACCCGCCTGGTTCTTGACCATCGATTCGAGCGCGTTCTGCTCGGCGATCTGGTTGAGTAGTGACACGTCTTTCGAGCGTGCCTCGTCGAGCGACGCCTGCGGCACTGCGCCGCTCTTCGCGAGCTCCTCGTTGCGCCGAAGGTCGACGCGTGCGAGCTGCTCTTGCGCCTTCAGAACCTCGACCTGCGATTTGGCGACACTGACATTTTGAGCGCCGCCGGACGCGCTTTGTGCCGCTGAGCTGACATTTGCCAGCGCTCCCTGCAGGTTCGACTGCGCCGCGCTGAGCTCGGCGCTCCTCTGGTCAAGCGACGCCTCTTGTTCCGTGCAAAGGAGCTCCACGAGCACGTCGCCCTTCTTCACCATGTCACCCTCGCGGACGTTCACCTTCGTGATGCGCGCGGCGATTTGGCTCGTGGCGTTGACATCGACACCCTCGATGACGCCGCTACCGCCGGCCGGTCCGTGCTCGGCCGCGCGCAGATGGCGCACGCGAAGCACGAGAGCGATGAGCAGGGCGGCGGCAAGGAGTCCGATGACGATGAGCGCGCGCTTCACGCTCTACCGCCCGCCCCGTCGCGAACCCTCTGGCTCGCCCACAGATCAGTACGCATCCCCGTCACCGCTCTCACTTGCGCCCTAGACTCGCGGCGGTTCGATGTGTCGAACGGGCGATCGCTCGAAGGCTCGGTCGCGGCTGGACCAGCCGGGAGTCCCCGCGTAGTGGAGGCTCAGCTGCTCCTCGTAGGAGTGCTCGACGGGATAGGTCGCGCTCCATTCCGGGCTTCGCTTGATCGCGTCGCGAGTCATGCCGAGATACACCTTCCGGTCGAGCCAGCTGATGCGTGTCGCCCACTCCGGCGCAATCAGGACGCTCTTGCCGGGCCACCAGTTGGTGGTCGCGACGACCAGATAGCGGACCTCCCAGGTCTTGTCGTCGACCACGAAGTCTTTGACATGGCCAATCGAGCCGTCGGTGCCCTCGATATGGTAGCCCTCGACGTCCTTCGCGCTCCGCAAGTGTCTGTCGGCAGGGGGCTCGCCGGGACGGTCGGGCGACGGCGCGTAGGTTCCCGACGCCATCGCGCCGGGGTAGCCGCCCATTCCCCAGAGCCCGTCGTATCCCCAGTAATACGGGTAGCCGTAGTACCCGTAGAAGTCTCGCTCGTGCCGCTGCGACACGGGGAGGTCCAGGTTGATGCTCGGGCTGTTCTTGACCTTGTCCATCGAGATACTCAACCGGAAGCGCTCGGCCGAGAAGTCGACCTCGCGAAACGAGATCGGTGTAATCAGCACCTGACGACCCTCGAAGAAGCCGCCCGTTTCCACGACGAGATAGCGAACCGTCCAGCGCGAGTCATCCATCAAGAAATTCGCAACGCTCCCGATATCACCGTCGATAGCGCTCACCTTGTACCGTTCGAGACTCTTCAAACTTCTGAGCATGGGGGTCTACCTCGTCGCCGGGCCCGCGATCGTCGAGCGCACCAGACGGTGAGGCAGCGTGCAGATTCGGTGCCGGGTGACTTCCCGGCTGCTTCTCGCCGATTGCTCTCCCCGATCGTCGAGTCGAGCGCGATCGCCAGCAAGCGCGCCACGGGCAGGTCGGCATGTCTTGCGTCGTCCACTTCGCCGCCGCTGCGCGCTCCGAGTGCTGCGTGCGCTCAGATCGCGTCGTCGCACACTGGCGGTGATGGGATGTCCAACGAGATCCCGGTCACAAGGACGTCAGTCCGGCTGAGCCCGGGTCCAGGCGGTGCGCACACGCCGAGGCTGTGCCAGCGCGTCACGTTGCCATGTGATGACGGCGGCTTCGGGAGAAATGCATGGCTCGGGACGAGGCGCGCGGACTGCGCGCACGGCGGCGTGTGTCCCCGCAGAACATCACCTTGCGGGAACCCGCTGCGCTGACACGCCTCGTGACCATTGGCGATCACGTCGTGCACGCGCGTTTCAGGCGTATCGCCGCCGAGCCATGGAGCGTTGACGAGCCCGACCTGAAGGGGCGCGCTGCATCCTGCGAGCAGCGCGAGCGCGACGACTGACATGCGGACGAGGCAAACCATTGGGATATCCTTGATAACTCCGGGCGCCAGCTCCCGCGCACGATGCGCGAAGGCGGTGGCGGCGGAGAGCCACGAGCTCGATTCACGAGGCGTCGTGGCCCACGGTGACGACTCTCGTGATCATAGCAAGTCGCGAGCCGTGCCGTGAAACCCAAGCGCGGTACGCCCCTCGGAAGCCCCGCTGCTCCGTAGAGGAAAGGCCGCGATCAAGCCCGAGACCGTGCGCTCGAGAAGCGCCTGGCTCACGTGATCCGGGTCGATCTCGGTGCGGCTCGAGCCATGCCATACCCTCACCCCTGTACGCGCGTCGAAGGCGTCGACGACCAGCGACCTCTCGACGATGCTGCCGTTTTCGTCGTTGGGCAACCAGGTATCGCCGCCGGTGTCACCTGACTCGCGGATCGCGACCGTTCGACGGCCCGATCCGAACCTGATGACAAGGTCACCCGACTCCGGCGTCGCTGAGTAACCGCGAGCGGCCAAGGCAGCCGTGATGAGCGGCTGGACGCGCCCGCGCACCTCGGGCGACCACGCAGAGGCTGTGTACCCTCGGGGCGGAGCCTCCGCCGAGCCAAACGAGAAGGATCGATACCGGGCAAAAGATGCTGCCGGATTGGTGGCGGTGTGGATGACCACCTGCTCGACGCAGCCGCCTGCCGGAGCCGCGCAGAGCGCGCACAGCATCAGGAGCGTGCTTGCGGCGGCGCGATGAGAAGGAATGACTCGCATGGCCATCGACGTGCAATCTCATGACCCGCGCATTCGCGCCGATCATCGGGCAGGGTTCATGTTCCGTGGAAACGAGGCGAACATGTCGGTGATCGTCCGATGGATGTGAGGCTGGTTCGCCTTGTCGGGGGCGATGTCCACGCGGCTTGTGCCGTGCCACACTCGTACGCCGCTCGCGCCATCGAACGCGTCTATGACCAGGGACGCCTCGACCTCGTCGTAGTCCTGCGCCGGGAACCCCACCTCGCTTTGCTCACCCTCGGGCGGGGTGGCCTCATGAATCGCCACGATCCGTCGACCAGAACCAAACCTGATCACGAGATCGCCGTGCGCGGGTACCGCGGTGTAGCCCCTCTCGTTCAGCGCCTCGGCGATGAGAGGTTGAACGCGCGTCCGGACGTCCTCCGAAAACGGGGAGCTCCGGTACCCGCGCGGCGCGCCTTCGGCGACGCCAAACGAGAACGTCCTATACTGGGCGAACGATGCTGCAGGACTCGTCACCGTGTGAATACTCACGGGCTCGACACATCCTGTTATCGAGAGCGCACCGCATAGAGACGCAAGCGACAGCGCGAACGCTACGGTACGGAGGCGCCCGTGCAAGCTCATCGTCGAGCTCCTTCGTCGGCGCGCGCGACCGGCGCGACCGGGCGGCCATCTGTGCAAGGAGGGAATGAGACGAACAGCGCCGTCACGACGCGCTCGAGCAGCGCCGCGCTCGTGCCGTCTCCGCCGATCTCGACTCCACTCGAACCGTGCCATACACGCGCGCCGCTCGTGGCGTCGAACGCGTCGATCACGACGGACTTCTCGACCTCGCTGTAGTCCCCGCCGGGCGTCTCGACTTCGCCGGCCGCGGTCGCTGTCTCGCGGACGGTGACGACGCGGCGACCGGACCCGACGCGGATCGTGAGGTCGCCGACTCCGGCCGCCGGGATGTAGCCCTTCTGCAGGAGGGCAGAAGTGACGATCGGCCAGATCAGTCGCTGACGCGCAGCGGAGGCCGGTGACAATCCGTACCGCAGCGAAGACCCCTCGACGGGTTCGATGGGACCAAACGAGAACGTTCGATAGTGAGCGAACGATGCTGACGGTTCGGCGGCGGCATGAACTGCGATCGCAGGAGCGCACCCGGAGCTGCAAGCGATCGCCGCCGCGAAACCCGACATGTTCAGCACCCACCGCACCCCGCGGCGACTTCGAATGACGCTCATGCCACATCCGTACGCATCTTCCGTTCCACCGCGCCGATCGCTCGAGATCCTCGTTGCGCAGGCCGCGGGACTGCTCCCGTGGCATGGGTGGCTCACCGAGCAGCGCGCCAAGGCAGAGCCTCGGCATCCCCGTCCCGCGGCGGTTGACGGGTGGTTTGCCGCGGTATTGCATGCGATGCGCGCAGTACGGTCGAGCTTCACAAGGCAGGCGCGACACAGTGTGGCGGACCGGCGGATGTCGTCGTCGAGTGCGTCGTGGCGCTCCACCGAGCGCTGGCTCCCCGCACCACCCGCGCCGACGATGATCTTGCGGGGACGAGCGGCGTGTGCGCTACGTGATCAAGGTTCGTCGTCACGACGGGTTCGAGTGTCACGCTCGGGCCGAACGGCCTTGTTGAATGCAGCGGCCTCGAGGTGGTGCGCTACGATGACGCTGGCAAGAAGACAGGGGAGACGGGCGTCGACGGACCGGGCCAACCAGCCGTCACGACGGGCGTGCCGAAGTAGTCCTGCGCGGATGCCGTGAGCGGATGGTCGATCAGCCACGCGATCACCTCGCTGATTCCGCCGTGCCTCGAGCGTCGCATCGGCGACCAGTGAAGGCCACCGTCGCAATAGTCGAAAAGTCCACGACGGTGAGGGCCAGTGGCGTTGAACGCTGACGGCGCGCACGACGTTGGGGGCCCTGCCAGACGAAGGTTCCGATCCTCATCAAGAGCGGCTCCTGGGCGGCTTCGAGGCCACGACCGGCTTCGACACGGCCGCCGCGTTCTCGCCGAGCGGCTGAGGCTTCGCTCCGCCGACCGCGAGGTATAAGACGGGGCGGCTTGACACCGAGCGGTACGCTGGCTTCGTTGCAAATACCGTGCGCCCGGTCACTCTCCCCTCTCCGCTCGACCTCATCGACCACGCTTCGGTCGGCGCTGACGTCGAGCTCGCGGTGACCTCGCCGGAGGGAGGTCGGACTGTGCACCTCGACGAAGGGGTGCCGGTCACGGTCGGTCGCGAGCCTCCATCGTCCGTCTGCATTCCCGACCCCTACATCTCGCGCGTTCATGCGCGTTTCACGCTGCTCGCCGGCAAGCGGGTGCTCGTCGAGGACCTGGAGTCGCGCAACGGCTCATGGCTCGAGGGGCAACGCTTCGAGCGAACGGAGGTCGGTGTCGGAAGCGTGGTCATCCTGGCGCACGCTGTCACCGCCCGCGTCTTTGAGCTGCCGGGCCGCCCCGCCAAGCTGCGCGCGCCGCAGAGTACGATGGTCGGGGGGCCGAAGCTGCGCGCCGTCCTCGACGTCGCGGCGCGCGTCGCTGCGGCGAAGTTGCCGGTCATCCTCTTCGGCGAGACAGGCACGGGCAAGGAGCTCCTCGCGCGCTTCATCCATCAGGAGAGCCCGCGGCAAGGGCGACCGATGGTGGTCGTCAACTGCGCTGCGATCCCCGCGCAGCTGGTCGAAACCCTGCTCTTCGGCCACGAGAAGGGCGCGTTCACCGGTGCGGCGGCGCAGCACCGCGGCGTGTTCGAGTCGGCGGCCTCCGGCACGGTCTTCCTCGACGAAATTGGCGAGCTCCCGATGGCGGCGCAAGCCGCGCTGCTCCGGGTGGTGGAGCAGGGGCAGTTCACGCGCGTCGGTGGCAGCCGCGAGGTCTCGATCGACGTGCGGGTGGTCGCCGCCACTCACCGCAATCTCGAGCAGATGTGCAAAGAAGGGACGTTCCGCAACGACCTCTTCTTTCGCCTGAGCGGCCTCACGGTGACGCTCCCCCCGCTGCGCGAGCGCCCCGAGGACGTCGAGACGCTGGCCCACGCCTTTCTCGGGGCGACGGAGGGGGCCGCGCGAACGATCTCCGAACATGCGCTGGCGCGCTTGCGTGCCTACGACTGGCCAGGAAATGTCCGGGAGCTCCGGAACGCCGTCGAGCGCGCCGCGGTCCTCGCGGTCGGGCCGGTCATCGAGGAGGGGGATCTGCCGGCGCGCGTCGTCGAGCACCGGGTTGTGAACGAGGACGTGCGCCGGTACAGCATCGTCGCGCCGATCCTTCCGGATCTCCCGGCGGTCGAGGGGGACCTCCGCAGGCAGCTCACCGATCACCAGCGCCGCGTCGTGCTGGCCGCGCTCGAGGCGACGGGGTGGAACCGCGCCGAGGCGGCGACCCGCCTCGGTCTGCCTGTGCGCACCCTCGCCCATCGTATGAAGGTGATCGGCATCCGTCGACCCGAGCGCTGACGGACAATTGCGCCACGACTCGGAGGTCGGCCGCCCCACCCATCGTGGCTGCCGGGGCGTGCTCGGCGCTGGCAACAAGTTGCCGAGCTCGGCAATACGCTGCAGCGATGCGTCGTCCGTGACCTCGGAGGCCCTCACTTGCGGGCGTCTTTCTCGCCTGACCGGTATGGCGTGGACCTTGCTTTGTTGCGCCGGACAACCACGAGGCTCCTCCAGCTTCTGTGATCGGGTCGGGCAGAGGGGCGTGCGACCTATCGAAAGTCGGCGACGGAATGGGGATCCGTCGGTGTCGAAGTGGAGCGAATGCAAGTCGCAACGAATTCTGGGACGAATCTCTCGCATACGGCTCAAGGGCATTACGGCATCGAGGTGGTGCAGGACGGCTTCGTCGTCGACGGAGCTCCCAAGCAGCTCGGTCTGAGTACGTCGCTGGCCGACCTCGATGGCTGGAGCTCGCGGTTTCCTGGTCTCGTGCGCGGGGTCGGCCCCGCCGCCGAGGCGTGGGGGACGTCGCTCGTGCGACTCGTCCGCTCGGACCCGGAGGTCCTGCTGGTCCTGAGCTCGACCCGGCTCGCGCCGTCGCACCTGTCCGCGCAGACCGCCGTCGCTATGGTCCGCAGTGACTCGTCCGTGCCGCCATTCAACGTCAGCGTGGTCGATACGCAGACGAGCGACGTCGCGGCCGCGCTGCTCATGCTGGTGGCCGGGGAGGGCATGCGCGCCGGTGCCCCGCTCCCGCTCATCGCGCAGACGCTCGAGTCGCTCGCAGGGAGGCTCAGCTTTGTGTGGGCCGCTCCTTCGCTTCGTGCGCTCAGCGTGAGCGGGCATCGTGCAGCGCTCGCGCACCTGCCGACGACCGCCGAGGGCTCCGAGCACAAGCCGCTCCTCGGGCTCGTGCACGGCGAGATCCGCGTCATGGGGCGGATTACGGCGAAGGCCGAGCCCTTCGAGGAGCTCGTACAGTACGCTGCCAAGGTTGCCGGACGATCGTCGAAGCTGTGGATCGGAGTCGGCCATGGTGGCTCCCCGCAAAATGCGATCCGCCTGGAGGAGGAGCTGCGCAAGCGCTTGCCGGTCGAGTTCGTCTACCGCCGTGTCCTCGCGCCGTCGTCGTATCTCTTCATGGGGTCGGGCGCGCTCGCCGTTGCAGTGGCCCCGATGGATTCGCTCCCCTGGCCCCCCGCCGTCCCTCCGGACTTCTCGGAGACGCGTCGCCCGGTGCGACGCGCGAGGAGCCTGATGCCGCAGTGAGCGTCCTCCCCCGAACCCCCCACCTCGTCACTACCTCTATACTTCCCGCCGCACAGCGAGGGTTCCACGTCAGTACTGAATGCTCGCCGCGATGTCGTGGAGAGGGGTGTACCGCGTCGTCCCCGGATGTCGATCGTACGCCGTCAGCGCTTCGATGAACCGGGAGCTCGCAGCCTGCAGGTGTGGCTGCGGGAAGGCGTAGTCCACCTCCTCGAGTCGCGTCTCGACGAAGCGCGTTGGCGTGAGCGCCATCTCGTCCGTGAGGAAGAGCCGAAAGCGGTCGTCGGCAGTGGTGAAGGCGGAGCGGTCGAGCGCCGGGATGTCACGTGAGCGCGGAGGCGGCACGCGCATTCGCATGGAGCGGTCGAGGATCGGAATCGTGCCCCAGGAGTAATGGTCCACGCTGTGGATGACGGAGTTGTTGCAGATGACGTACGCGACGCTGCTCGAGAGCACGTCGCGGTCCTGAATCTCGCCAGCATCGGGGAAGCCAGGCACATGGCGCGCGCATTCGTCGGCCCACCGCTGAACGAGTGGCTCGTCGCTCCTCACCTCGGCCAGGACCTCGGCGACGAAGGCCTTGATGATGCGGTAGTAGCCATCGAGGAACTCGCCGTAATCCGAGTGCGTCTTCTGCACCTCACGCGGGAACACGTATGCCGGGTACGTCGGGTTTCCGTCGATTCCGGAGTAGACGCGTCGCGTGATTCGCCACGGAGTCGTGGGGCCGTCGTACGTGAGTCCTGTGAAGAACTCGCTCTGGTTGTTGTGGTAGGGCGATTTGTCGATGTGTTGAACCGAAAAATCCAGACTGAGCTGCATGTAGAGGTGCGGCATCAGCAAGCGAGAGAGCGTGTGGTCCGGCGGAAGCACAGCCTTCGTGATGGCGTTGATGGAGTCCGTGGGAAAATGCAGGAGCGCGTGAGTTCCGAGCAACCCGAGGTACGAAGCGCTGCTGATCGCAAAATGCTTCGCGAGCTCCCAGGCGTTGCCGTCGGCGGGTCGGATCAACAGCGGGGCGACTCCCGGCTCCGGGAACACGATGCCAAGCGGGGCGCAGCGCTCCGCCGGTGCAGGCCGGACGAAGTAGGCCAGACAGCCGCCGGTGAACGTTCCGGGCACTGGCGTGAGGAAGTCGACGGCGGTGAGGTCCAGCTTGTACAGGACGCCCGGGGTGCTGGTGAGCGCGCCGAGCGCGGCGCGATCCGTCGTGTCGAGCGAAGTCGTCATGGAGCGTGCGAAGAGGGTCTCGGTCAGGTGCCGAACGTGCTCGCTGTCGGAGATGGGACCGATCTCCTTGTTCGTGTGGGCGAACCACATCGCCGGCACGAGCCGGCTCCGGAGCTGACGCGCGAGGCGCGCGACGACGACGCGCGAAAACTCACGGAGCTCTGCCTCCGGCAGGTGGAGCACGACTGGCGCCATCTTGTCGGGGGCGTGGGGATTGGGCTGCGGCCACGGCGCGCGAATCTTGTACGTGTAGTGTCGCTTGGAGGTGTCCTTCGCACGGGTCAGCGGCCGCCCGAACAGCGTGCGCCAGGTGCTGTTCATCGTCTCCTTCGCGATGCCGAGGAGCGCGTTCGGAGCAACGTCCGTAAGCAAGGGCAAGCTGGAATTCGTGAGCCTCCCATAAGGAGCGGCGCGCGTTACCCGTCAACAACTTCGAGACCGGGGGACCGTGGACTTGCGCCGGACGTCGCGCGGCGGGCATCAGGGGCGCGGGGCGGCGCGGCCGGGGGAGCGGGGCGGCACGGCGGGCGGGCCGAGGTCGAAGCTGACGGTGCGCGTGAACGTGGGCTCGGCGCACAGAACCTCCGGGTGCGTCCCCGCGACAGCGTGGCTGACGAGCTCGGCGAGGCGAGAGCCCTTCTGGAGGGAGGGGACCCTGGCGACGAGCAGGCGCTTGCCGTCGATCTCGGTCTCGCCGAACTCGGCCCCCGCGATCTCCTCGTGCCCGCGAACGGCGGCTCTCGTTTGCGGGAACTTGAAGTCGGCCGGGGCGCTCTTGCTCACGTGCGCCAGGATGACGACCGGCGTCTGGCAGGCTGCGGTCGCGGAGGGAGGCCAGCTCGAGAAGCTCGGGCCGATGTCGGCGTCGCACCGCGTCGCGGGGCGACTGGCGCCGAGGAGGAGCAGCGCCTCTCGCTTGTCGGGGGTCGGCCACTCGGGACGGCGCTCCTCGTAGGAAGCCTTGATCCAGACCTGGCGATTCTGACCGAAGAAAATGTTGTCCACCGCGAAGTGGGACGCGGGGGAGAATGCCGGGGGAGGGACATCGAAGCGGGTCCAGCGGCCGTTCTCTCCAAGGCGGACGATGAACGCGCCCGCGCCCAGCCATAGCTCCTCGCCCCATTCGAGATGCCGGCGGCTCTGAGCGTACCTGGCGCCAGCAGAGACGGCCGGGTGTGGCGCGTCGATGGCGGTCCACTCGCCGCCCTTGCCGTGGTGAAGGATCGCCCCGCCAGCCACCACCCACTCGGGTCGATCGTGCTGCCACGCCACCGTCGTGACGGCCTCGATCGGCTGCTTGGCCCAGGCGCCCGAGGGGGCGCGCGCGTAGAGCTCCTTCGCCGCGTTCGAGACCCAGAGGGTGCCATCGGGCTCGACGTGTCTCTCTCGCACGGCGCCCTTGAAGGGAACTTCGACGCGCGACCATATGGTGCCGTCGTAGAACGCCACGTAGGGGGCCTTGCCGCCCTCCGGCGACGTTCCGGTGGTGCCGAAGGCGTAAATCGACGGTGGCGATGCTTCGAGGAAGCCGTCGAGCTCGAGCTCCGCGTGGTTGGCGACGGCAGGAAGCGTCATCGCCTTCGCAGGGCTTCCGGGGGCCCATCGGGCGATGGTCGATTCTCCCTGCAGCGCGGGCGGGTGCGACCCGTCGTAGTGCCACTCCGGGTGGTCGTGGGTGGGGTAGATCCCGCAGAACTTACCCGCGAGAAAGATCTCTCCGTCCGGGCGGGTCAAGATGGCGGACTCGACGAACGTGCAGTCGGGCTCCTTCGGGACGTGGAGCGCAGAGAAGTCGGGCGTCGGGGCCGCGCCCGCCGGGACCACGACGAACTGCGGGTAGGGCGACCAGGAGTGGGGCATCGTCAAGCTGGAGCCAGCGAGCCATGGCGCCTGAACGTCTCGGTCCTCATCGCCGAAGGTTCGTGGAGGACGCGGCGCCCAGTGATCCCCCCGCCAGTCGAAATCGAAGGCGTCGATGATCCCGCGGAACCCGCCCCCCGCGAGCGAGAGCGAGACGTGGTCGGGCCAGTGGCCGCGGAGGCTCTGCACGTCGAGCGTGCCCGTGCCCGCTCCGCCTCCGGCGTACGCCGCGCTGACGAGAGGAATGCCGCGCTCCAGCGCCGGATCGCCGTCGATCGACCCGTCGTCGCGGACGCGCCCGAACACCAGGCGTCCCGGGACCGGGACGCGGGCGCCCGAGATGTCCTTGAGGTAATAATATGCGCTCTGCACGAACCCGTGATGGATGAGGGTCGCGTTCTCGAGGACCTCGGCCGTGAGGTTGTAGCAGGGCCCCTCGACGACGACGCCGAAGGTGGGCTCCGGCGGCGAGGGCGGGACCGTCAGCGGAGGGGCGGTCGGAGCGGTGGCGGCCCTCGGCTCCGGTAGCGGCCGAGGCGCGCTCCGGGGTGGCTCGCCGCCGGTCGAGCGCGCCGTGCCGCAGGCGACCAGGGAGAACATCGCGACGATGACGTGGAGTCTCTTCACGGGTTCTCCAGCGTCGCCGGGATCAGGCCCTGCGTCACCACCGTGGAGCCTGCGAGCACCGCGGCCGAGCCGTCTCCGCCGAGCGGATGCTCGACCCGTTGATACTCGAGCCTCCAGGCGATCGCGCGACCACGAGCCTGTTCGCCCAGATCGAGCGTGACGGGGGTAGCCGCGCCAACCCCGACGCGATCGTCGCCCACCATGTGCCGCCCGAGGTGACCTGACGCCATCGTCCTTACCTCGAACCGTCGACGCAGCTCGCGCGAGTCCTCGCCGATGACTGTCCAGTCGTCGCCGATGGCCTCCGCGACCACGACCAGTCGGCGGAAGAGGTCACCCGTGGGAAAGGCGTGCCCCACATCTCCGGGAGTCAGCGTCAGCTTCACGGTCGAGGGGGACAGCCGCTCGCTCCGCACACGGACCGCGGCGCGGAGCGTGGAGGTATCTCGCGAGGCCGCGAAGACGTGGCTCCGGTGCCCTGGCCGCCGCGGCGTCGGGGTGCGCGGCATGTGACAGTCGATGCACGAGGTGCCCGACAGCGGGCTCGTCGCATGCTCGGAGACGGTGCTCTGCATCTGCTCGGGCGCCCCGTGGGACGCACCCTCGGGGAAGTCGAACTCGTGGCAGGCCGCGCACGCCACCGGCGTGGCGAATGCGGGGTCGCGCACCACCGAATGTGGAGCAATGCCCATGCTTGCTCCGGCGGTGAGCGTGGCGGCGTCCGGTCCGGCCCGGGTGACGTGGCACGTGACGCAGCCGACGCCGACGGCGGAGAGCGGCGCGGGTGCGTCGGCGCACGAGTCAGCTTCCGGGGCGTGGCAGGCGCGGCAGAACGGGAGTGGCTCGATGGCGAGGGCACGGCGGTACACGGGATCGGAGTCGGACTGCGCGTGCATCGAGGCGCGCCACTCGCGGGCGACGTCTTCGTGGCAGCGCTCGCAGCGGGCATTCGCGGTCGCAGGCTCGGGGTCGCGCCTTGCCTGCGGCGCCGGAGTCGGCATGCGTGACGACTCGTCACTTCGGGCCTCACCGCCGCGCCCGATCGCTGCGCCCACCGATAGCGCGAGCACGATGGGGAGGATGTGCCGCATGACTCCTTTTACACCGACGCTCGAGCTCGCCAAACGTCGACGAGGCGCACTCTCCGCGATGATCCGAAAGCGGTTCATCGTGTGTCGTGAGTGAGCTGCCGAGCGCCCGCGTCACACCGCGGAGGGACGCATGCTGGGCTGCCGCCTCCGTCAGCTCGCCTTCCGGCGGGACTTGCCGGAAGGCGCCGGCTCGTCCTCCAGGTCGTCCTCTTGGTCCGCTTCGTCCTCCGCGCCCTCCGCCTCCTCGAACGCCGGAGCCGCGCAACGAAGCCGCTGCTGCGATTGTCTCGCCCCGCGAAGTCGTGCGATTGCGGCTTCCACGCGCACCTGGAGCTCCTCGAACGTATCGAGAACGCGCTCGAGCAGCGCGTCGTCGACCGGTTCGCTCGAGTCCGCGAGTCGCTCGTCGAGCGCGTCGGTGAACGTCCGTAGGTCGGCGATTGCGCGCCCGCCGGTCTGCACACCCTCCTTGAACGCAGCGGAGACAGGCTCGCCAGCGTGGACGGCGTCAGCCCCATGGCCCGTCGCCGGATCCATTCTATCCATGCGTTGGGTGAGCTCACGGACGGACCAGGAGTTGGCGAGCGACTCGTCGAGCAGCGCGAGCCGCGAGGCCCGATCGCGCGCTTTCGTGAGCGCGACGAAGTGCGACCACGAGGCCGGCTGCCCGAAGCGGTTCGTCTTCTCCATCTGCGCCGCGAGCTCCGCCGCCGACCAGTTCTCGGCCACGGCGATGTACCGGTAGAGCACCGGCGCGCTCATGCCGAGCTCCGCGGCGACGCGCTCGACGGACTGCTTCCCGTAGGTGTGAGGGCTCCGCTTGATCGCGCGCAAGACCTCACCGACTCGGTGCCGTGTCAGAACTTCGTCGCGCTCTGCGCCGACGAGAAGCCCACGGATAGTGCTGCACACGCCGAGAAGCGCGAGGCTGACGGTATCTTCTCTTGAGGCGTCCATGCTCTCCGCTCCCACCCCCGCAACCGGATCTTACACTGTCCAATCCTTGTGTCGACGCGAATGTCCGGCCGCGCGTGTCGCCTGTGGCTCGTCGAGACCGATTTGCGGAGCCGTCTCGGTGTGTGGGGTTCCAGCGCATGACAGGCGGTCATGTGTTCTGCGCCACGTCCCCCGACGTTCTCGTGTCCACATCATGAGCCTCACCCGCCGAACGCAAACTGACACGTTGAGCGACGTCGTTGGGTATGTCGAACGTCCCGACTGCACAGTATGCGTTGGCAACTTGCGCCCGCGGCGGCGTGTGTCCAAACACGTATTCGTGCTATGGAGTCTCGTTCTCCTGCGCCGCGAAACGTCGGCGCGGAGCGACGAACGTCTCCGACGCGACCGGAGCGCAGAAACCTCAGTTGCGAAGGTGGGCAGCGATGGAGAGCACGGCGAATTGCCTGGATTGCGAGTGCAAGGCACCCAAGATGGAGAATGACTACAGTCTCATCAAGTCGGGGTGGCGACTCACGCGGTCCTCGGCGGCCGACCGGTCGATCTCCGTCGAATGGCGCTGCCCCATGTGCTGGGCAGCGCACAAGAAGCGCACCGGAGTCGGCCCCGGGCCAATGTCGGGCGCCGAGATGGCTTCCGCTCGCCCGACCCCGCTGCCCGAGGCGCTCGAACCGTCGCCGCGAAGCGCGTCGCCCCCGTCGAAGACGCCGCCGAAACCATCGCATTGAGCTCGGAACAGGCGTTGCCGGCGAGGGTTGCCGTGACGGATTCTCAGCTGCACGAAGATGGCCGAGATTCTCTCGACGTCGAGAGAATCGCGCCGCGAGCGCCCGGGAGGACTGAAACCGTCATGACGTTCTCGGCGCGACGAGCGTCTGGCAAGGATGCAGGCCTCACCGGAGCCACGACCCCTTCACCAGCTCATGTCGTATTGGCAGAACGGCGAGTGACGGAATCTGCACCTCGGGTGAGCTACCGTCGGTCGCACGCCGCTCAGCTCCAGAGCCTGCGACAGCCACGCAGAGATTCCCGAATCGCAGCTGAGAAGGCCCGGGCCGACATCCACATGCGACGATACCGTCAATGTCGCAGTCCAGTGACCATCGGCGAGCTTCTTCGGCTCGAAGCGTCCTTCCTGGAAATAGCGGTTATAGAGGGACGGCGTACGGCCGACGACGAACTCTGGCGACCCGACCTTGAGCACGAGCCGAAAGAGCGAGTTGAGGTCACGGTCCGCGACAAAGCCAGCGAACTGACGCATTCCCGTCTCGGGAACGGCGTAGTTGGTCGTGAGGAACGCCTCGAGCGTGCGATTCCACACACCCACAGGCTGCCACGCAGCGACGAGGAGGACGCCACCCAAGGCGGCCTGGTCGTCTGGCCGAAGACCCTTCACTACGCTGTCCCAGGCAGGTTGCCCGAACTTCTGAATCCCGAACGCCCGAAGGTGAACCAGCAGCGATCCTTTGACCATCCCGCGGCCTCCTTGAGTCACCTGCGACGACAGCTGCTCAGCCATAGGCATGGCGCACGATCATCCGACCGCCTCCCGAAGGTGCCATCGCCACCGACCGACGGACCGGCAGCACCGGCGTGCCAGCATCGTTCTCGAGATCGAACCGCTGAAAGAGCGTCGCGAGGATGACCTTCATCTCGTAGATCGCAAGGTTCATCCCGATGCACCTGCGCGCACCTCCACCAAATGGCAAGTACTCGTAAGGAGAATACGTGCGCGCAAGAAACCGCTCCGGCTCGAACATCTCGGGTCTATCGTAGAGGTCTTCACGGCGGTGCGTCAAATACACGCTCGGCGCGAGAATAGTGCCGCGGTCGAAGGTGTAGCCATCGAGGTTGAAGGGCTGGAGCGCCTCTCGGAAGACGAACGGTACGATCGGGTAAACGCGCAACGTCTCCTTGACCACCGCGTCGAGGTAGGGGAGCGCGCTGTACGCACGCGCATCTGCGTCACCGACGGCGGCGACCTCGGCACGAAGGCGCGTCCGCACCTCGCGGCTCCCCGCAATCCAGTAAAGCCCCCAGGCGAGCGCCGTCGCGGTCGTTTCGTAGCCCGTCGCGACGAGGGTCAAGAGCTCGTCGCGAAGCTCACTGTCGGTCGGCCCGTGCCCGAATTCGTCTTTGGCGTGGAGCAACATCGAGAGGATGTCGCCGGGAGAGTCATCGGGCGCGGTGGACGCGTACCGTCGGTCGGCGACGAAGGCGAGCGTCAGATCGCCGATTCGGCCGAGACGCTCCCGGAATACTCGCAGGCTCTCGTCGCCTCCGCTCAGCTGGTCCATCTGCCCGAGGCTGAACCTGCGATCATTCAAGAACGAGACAAGCTCTCGCTTCAGGTCCGCGCACGCCGACTTCGTCCGGACACCGAAGACGGCGCGGAGGATGACGTCGATCGACACGCCCTGGAGCACCTCCTGTGCCACGAACGTCTTACCCGGCGCCCAATCTTCGATGGCGTCCGTCAGAGCGTCGCGGATCGCGTCGCCATACCCGGCGATGACCTTCTGGTGAAAGGCCGGCATCAGGAGCCGCCGCTCGCGCACGTGTCGCTCGCCCTCCAGAAGAAGCAATGACGCAGGGCCGACGAAAGGAGCCAGTACCGCGTTGCCTGCACCGACGCCGAGAGTGTCTGCTCTCGCCGTGAAGATCGCCCGGATGGCATCGGGGCGCGAAACGATCACGTAGGTCGATTCCGCACGAATCCTCAGTGTGAACAGGTCACCGAATTCGTGCGCACACTCGCGCATGAAGTCATAGGGTCGCATGACCCACATCAGGCGCTGCGCCGAAGCAGCAAACGTCGGGCCCGGCGGCGTTGGAGTTGACCGAGGAGAAGGCTGCATTGGCACAGAGCTTAGCGCGTATCGACGCCTCGCGCGCTTGCCATATGGCCATGTTGCGAACCGAAGTGGACGCGCCGCCGTTCACGCGATTCGAGCATGTCGTACACCGGCGGCGAGTGTCGCCGTTACTTGAATGACATTCTGGGGATATTCGCAATGCCATGTGGCGCCGGTTCGAGCGGTCGAGTACGATGTTCGAGTCGTGCACAACCCCGTTCGGTTGGTGTGTGCTCTGGCACACGCCGCGGCAAAAGGAGGCTGACGATGGCGTTCGGAATCAAGTCTGCAGGTCTATCGATCTCGGTGTGTCTCGCTGCTGCGGTCGTCGCGTCGACCGTGACACGCGATGTTCAGGCCGACGTGCGCTGCTTCCCCGTGTCAGGGAAAATACACTCCCTCTTCACCTCGACCAATTGCACGAGCCCCGTCGGATTGTGCACGGTCGGGACGATCGTTGGCGGCGACCTCGATGGAGCCACGTCCTTCCAGGCGCTCGACGCGGCCCCCTCTGCAGGCCTCCCGGCCGTCGAGGCAGCTGCCAACCTGTCCTATTCGGGCTCGCTGACCATCGTCGCGCCTCGCGGCACGCTCACGATCCGTGATCTCGGCGTCATCGATGCGGCCGGTCTGTCCTTCACGGAGATCGAGCGTCCCGCCTCGGGGACGGGAGCCTACGCGAGCCCGTCCGGCGACTTCTTCATCTCGGGCGCGATTACCGATGCCGGAGATGGATTCACCGGCGCCCTGCACGGAATGCTCTGCTCCGACAGGTCCGACAGGTGAGGGGCCGCGCTCGTGCGGATGGCGAGCCCCACGCGCAGTCGCGCTTGCCATGCCCGCGGGCGATCGGGGAGTGACAGTCGTCTGGTTCCTTTGGCTGATCGCCTGGTGGTCCGGTGAATCAGCGTTAGTCGAATGAGCGCCACACTCGGCGCCTTGATGGGTGCGTCCAGCCATGCTCGGAAACTACTTTTCTCCGGTCGTCGTCGCCATTCGTGCATCTGCGGGGCGGCGTCTTCCTCCAGACGTGACAGCGGGTCATTCTCTCGTATTCGACCTCGGCTTCGACTCGCTCTCGATGGCCCGGCTAGGTCTCGCGCTCGAGGAACAGTTCGGCCGCCCGATATTGCTCGACGAGTGGCTCTCGTCCGAGTCGCACCCCAGAAACCTGACCGTCGGGTCACTGTGTGCTTTCTTGGGTTCCCGCCTCGAGGCCGATGACCGACGCGGCGCTTAGCGTCGAGCAGCGCTCCGGTGTCGTTTACTTGACGTTGAGCACGCCGGGCTGCCCGGTGAACATCTTCAGCTCACAGATGGCGGCCGAGCTGCTGGATGTCCTCGATGCGCTGGATTCGACGGCACGCGCGGTCGTTGTCCGGAGCGGGAAACCTGGAAGCTTTGTCAACGGCGCGGGCGTCATGCTCGCGAGCGCGCTGAAGAGGCCCGAAGATGTGCAGCTCGTCACGTCCACGATTCGCAAAGCCTATCAAGCCTTCGAGGATCTCGACATTCCGACCGTCGCCGCGATCCGCGGGAATTGCTACGGGTGCGGGGTCGAATTCGCGCTTCGTGCTCGCTACCGCGTCGCGGCAACTGGTTATGACACACACTTCTACATGACGGAGCTCGCCGACTATCTCTTCGTGCCGACGTTCGGTGCAACCCAGCGTTTGCCCCGCCTCCTCGGTCTCGAACAAGCGGTGCGCTTTCTCCTCTGGGGAGAGAAATGGCCGGCGGAAGAGGCGCTAGCCAGAGGCCTTCTGGACGGCCTCGCGTCTGATTCCGACTTCGACAGAGACGTCGAGCAGATCGCGTCGGACCTCGCCCGCGAGGGCGCCTCCACGACGCTGCGCGGCTCGGTGCCGGTGCCCCGGCGCGGTGAGGACATCGGGCAAGCCACCCGCGACCGCATCGGGACGCTTCCGCCGGCCTACCGGGCCGCCTACGCAGCCTGCTACGAGCTCATGGAGAGGGCCGCAGGCGCGGCGGTCTCGACCGACGTCGACTACGCGGACGAGATGCTCGCATCCGGGCAGTCCGCGATGACGTCGGTCTCCAAGGCCGCCGTGACCTACTTCTTCGTGAGCCAGACGAGCGAGCTGGCATGCCTCCGTGGCTCCGAGCCGCCCCGGTCCTTCCACGTAAGCCGCGATGTGTCTCCGTCGGCGCCACGGCTTCTCTACGATGAGCTCAAACGACGCCGGGTCGGAGACGTTACCTTCGACGGCGACGCAGTGGGCGCCGCTCCGTCGCGGGAGCTCCGCTTCGTCGGATGGTCCCGCCCCGGTGGTCGAAGCCGCCCGGAAGTAGGCGCCGTTGCCGTGATCGACGCGTTGCACGTCGGCTCTCTGGACTGGATGACCGACGTCATCCTCTACGGCCCTTTCTGGCGAACGGCGACTCGGTTCTTCGAGGTTGCGTGCCGTGAGCGCACCCTTGTGGCGCAGAGCACCTACCGTCTGCTCCTGAAAGCCGGTGTGAAGGGCGTCATCACGCAGCCCGGAGAGTCCTTCGTTACGAACGATCTCCTCCGTGCCTACCTCGAGCCGCAGATCGCGTTCCTGGAGGCTGGCGGCGCGCCGGAGGATCTTGCGGTGACGCTGCGCGACTTTGGCTTCGTGCGGCTGGCCGGCGACTGGCTCTCCGGGTCCGACCTCGAAGCCTGCGCGTCGCTCCTCGGCGGCGAACGCGGCGCGGAACACGGGACCATCCGGAGCGTCGCCGCGCTGCGCGCACTGCCGAGAGCTCACGACGCCGTTCGCGGCACTGCGCGCGACGCGGTCAAGAACGCCGTCCTCGTGTCTTTGATTGCGTTTGCGAAGCGAAGCGTCGAGATCCGGACGCTGATGCATCCGTCCCTCGTGGACGTCATTGCTCGGGAGCTCATCGACTTTCCGATCGGGCACGCGAGCCTGTGCAGGTACGCCACAACCGTCCGAGCGAAGGACCTGCTGGCAGCCGAGGCAGGTTTTCGCGCTCTCGTCCCGTCGGCAACCGTCGAGTCCGTGAGGGAGTACGTTCGCAATGGCAGAGAATATTATGGATGATCCCGTGCGACCCACACCTGTCGTACCACCGTCGCTCGCGTGCTACGAGTCGGGGTGGACGGAGTCGACGCTCGCGTTTCTGGCGGACTCGACGCTGACGTTTCCCGAGGTGTTCGCGAAGCGGTGTCGCGAACGGCCCGACTCCGTCGCGTTCGACGAGGTCCTGTGGGCGCCGCCGAACGAGCCCGAGGCTCGACCACGAACCTACGGATACCTCGAGGAGCAGGCGCGCCGAGCGTGCGCATGTCTCGAGTCGGTCGGCGTCACTGGTGGAGAGCGAGTGCTCCTTTGCGTCCAGTCTCCGGGTGCATTCTTCGCATTCTTCCTCGGCGCGCAGGCGCTCGGCGCAATACCGGTGCCGCTCCCGTCTGCGGCGGACGCCGGGATGGCGGTGACGCTCCGCGATCGAATTGCCGCCGTCGGGAACGACTGCAAGCCGCGGGCGATCGTGGCGGACGACCAGCGTGGGCTCGATATCGTGGGCGCGGGCTTGGCGGCGGGGGTCGCCAGGATTGATGCGAGCCAGTTGAAGCTAGAAGCAGCGCCCGTTCGGACGGCTTCGATGTTTTCGCTGTCGCGACCCTTCGAGGAGGTCGCGTTCATTCAATACACCTCGGGCAGCACCGGAAGCCCCAAGGGGGTCGTCATCACCCAGTACAATCTCGTCGCAAACCTCCGCGCGAGCGCAGAGGCCGGACGCTTCAGCGAAGCCGACCGCTCCGTGTTCTGGTTGCCGCTCTATCACGACATGGGTCTCATTGGCGGGCTTCTGTTCGGAATCTACCTGGGCATCCCCACCTACGTAATGCCGCCAAAGTCATTCATCAGTCGTCCCGACTCCTGGCTGCGCGCGATCAGCCGATGGAAGGGGACGTTCACGGTCGGACCTAACTTTGCCTACAATCTGCTCTCCGGTCGCCTCCCATCCAGCGCCCTGGCGGGGATTGACCTGTCAAGCTGGCGACTGGCCTTCAACGGGGCTGAGCCGATCGACAGAGCCACCGTCGAGGCGTTCATCCGTCGGTTCGAGCCCTACGGCTTTCGCGGGACGAGCTTCTTCCCCGTCTACGGGATGGCCGAGACGACACTCTCCACCGCGTTTCCGGTGCCGGGTGCGCCGGTCGGGTACGACACGGTCGACCGCGAGGAGCTGTCGCGCTCGACGAGGGCAATTCCTGTGGCGCACGACGCGCCCGGTGCCGTCACGTTCGTGAGCGTCGGCACCGCCATGCCGGGTCACCGGCTCGTCATCCGCTCCCCGGACGGGTCAGAGGAGCTGCCGGAGCGTCATGTCGGCGAAGTTGTCGCATCCGGCCCTTCGGTCAGTCAACACTACTTCGTGGACGGGGAGCTCCCGACGCCTCGAGTCGAGCTGAGGACCGGCGACCTCGGCTATATCGCCGACGGCAATCTGTACATCGTAGATAGGATGAAGGACCTCATCATCGTCGCCGGACGAAACATCGTGCCATCCGACGTCGAGCGCGTCGCCGGGAGGGTCGAAGGGGTCCGATACGGCGCGGTCGTCGCGTTCGGGCGGCGCGGCTCGGATGGCACGGAGGAGCTCTGCGTCGTCGCAGGAATCGAGCGGGAGGCCAAGCCGTCGATCGAAGCCTTGCGGGCGCAGCTGGCCTGGTGCATCCAACAAAACTTCTCGGTGACGCCGCGGGACGTCGTTCTCGTTGACCCCCGAAGCATCCCGAAGACGTCCAGTGGCAAGATCCAGCGGGCGACGTGCCGTCAGCTCTACGAAGCGGGGGGGTTCAACGAGACGGTCAAGGCAACAGGGTGACGATGGGCGGTCAGCGGAAGTCCGCGACATCCTGGTCTGGGGCGCCGTCGCCCGCGAGCGGCTGCCAACGGCTTCGAGATGTGACGAATGGTCAGGCGTTGGGCGGCCGCGGGAGCGGGAGAGCGCTGGGCTACCCTGCAAGGAGCTCCACCGAGAGTGGACGGAAGGGGCGACCTGGCCGTAAAAAGCGAATATGTCACCCATGGTCGCCGGAATGGATCCACGCCACAGCGGCCAAACCCCACTCCGTGTTGGGAGGCCATGCCGCCGACGGGTCACTCACGGGGTTGTCCCTTGAACGGTCCTCGATCCACCAGGCGCAGCGCATTGGCTCTGGTCATGGGTGGCATTGCCGTCGGACGCCTCACCGCGTCGGTCCAGCTTTTCGTATCGGCCTCTCCCCGTAGGTTGCTCGCACCGATCGGGCTCCTCGCCATCGCACAGCTCGCGACTGTGCTTGGACTCGGTAGCTTGGCTCGGAAGTCGCTTGGAAACGCGCGACGGTGGCTCCTCCTTGCCGCCATGAGCGGATTCGCCGAGACGTGCTTCAACCTCGGTTGGGCAGTCGAGAGTCTGGTCCCGTCGCTGAACGAACCGGCGGAAGGTTGGGCGTGGTGGGCGAGCCCCCTCCTCGTGGCGGACGCTTTGACCGGCTTGGTGCTGGCGTGTGCGGCAGCCATGGGGTTGGGCAGCCACCCCATGTCGGATGCTCTCAGTCGTCGACCGTGGCTGGTGGCGGCGGCGTGCACCTCAGGTGCAATGGCGACGCTCGCCGGCCTCTTGCTCAGCAGCCAGTCACTTGGGTCGTCGGGGCTCTATTCAATAGCCCTCCCTGCCAACCACGTCGCGGCTACCGCAACTGACATCTGTCTATTCGCGCTGGCTGTGACGGCTTTCCGACGCCGGGCGTAGCTCGGAAGTGGCCGACGCTACGACGCGCGCGCTCATCGACGGGCAAGGTCCAGGTCCGGGCGAGCGTTTCCGTCACCTTCGAGCTATCAGACTGGCCGTGCTAGCGGTCAGGCCAGCTCTCTTCGGCGGCTTCGGGGCGCTCGGGGTGCTGCTGGCAGCGGCGTTGTGGCTGCTGCGCCCGTCGGAGGCCGAGCGGGAGTATCTGGCCGGCCTGGGCTCTCGCAAGGGCAACGCCCCAGGCAAGTGGCGAGGACGTTGTCCGCGGTGCAGGTCCGACGCGAACACGTCGAACATGAGTCGCAGGCGTGTCTACGCGCGAGGAGACACTAGGCGCAACGTTCATCCCGCGCGGTCAGCGGAAGTCCGCGACGCTCACTTTCCAAACGCCACCCTGCGGGTTCTGGAACACCGGGCGCAATGAGCCGGGCGTGGTGGCGAGGTCGTACACTGCCCCGTTCCCGCCCTGCGCCGTGAGCGCGATGACGGACTTGCGACTCCACCGACGTTCTTGCAGGAACCTAACGCAGACACGACGAGCGCTGGAGTCCCTGACGGAGTGACCGTCGGCGCAGTGATCGTCGCGGCGGAGCCTCCCGGCTTGCTTCCGTGCCTCGCGAAGACGGCGCGCGTGGAGGAGCCGGAGATACGCAAGGACGTGCACGCTCCTCGTGCGGATGAACGAGACCGAGACGGTCGCGGCGTTCTGCCGGGCGTACGCGCTAGTATCGCGTGGGTGACGATGGTGACCCTGCTTCTGCCCGGCATGGACGGCACGGGCAGGCTCTTCCGTCGGATCCTGCCGTTGCTCGACCCCGCGCTCGGCGCGCGCGTCGTCTCATACCCGCTGGACCGCACGCTCGGGTATGGCCAGCTCCTCCATGAGGTCGAGGTCCCCGTCGGCCCTCTCTGCATCATCGCCGAGTCCTTCTCCGGGCCGCTGGCAGTTGTCCTGGCGAGTCGGCACGCCGCGCAGGTTCGTGGGCTCGTTCTCGCGGCGAGCTTCGTGCGTAGCCCATCCGTGCTTCGCGTGCGGATGGCGGCGGCGCTGGGCGCACCGCTGTTCCGGCTCCGGCTCCCTGACTTCGCGCTGCGCGTCGGCATGCTTGGCGCCGACGCCACCGACGCGGAGGTACGCGAGCTGCGCGAGGCGCTCGAGTCGATTCAGCCCGACGTGCTCGCCCATCGTCTCGATGCGGTCGCCCGCGTCGATGTGACAGAGCTGTTCGCATCGAGCGCCACCCCGACGATGTACCTCGCCGGTGCGCGCGACCGGCTCGTAGGGGTGCGCGTCGCGAAGGAGCTACAGCGGCTGCGGCCCGAGATGCGGAGCCACGCGCTCGACGCGCCGCACCTCGTGCTTCAACGCGCGCCCGTCGAGGCGGCCGCGCTGGTGAACGCGTTCCTTCTGCCGCTTGTCGCGTCGTAGGCGAGCCTTCACGAGCTCCGCCCCCCGGCGTAGCGTGGCGGCATGCCCGCACGATTCACTGCGCCCGTCGAGCTGACAGCGACCGCGCGGCTCACCGACCTTCAGCGTGCTTGTCTCGCCGTGGTCGGTCCGCTCGAGAAGCGCCGCCGCCGTTTGATCGAGCGAACGGGGTCGGCACGACAGGCGACGCGACAGGGGCGAACAGCCATCGCCCTGAGGCGACGTCGTCGCCTCGAGCGGTTCCCTCGTTGACCCGTCCCGGCGGATGCAGTCCCCTAGCATCCGTCGAATGAAGCCTGGGCGAGCGAGCGAGACCGCGTCGAGGGTGTGCATGGGTCGGGCTCTGGCGCACGCGCGAGCGACGGTGGCGCGGTTCTCGGATGCGACGGCGCTCGCGCTTCTTCCCGCGGACCGTCGCGAGGAAGCGCTCCGCGCCATCGCCGAGGCGCCTCCACGCACGCTGCGAGAGCGCATCGGACGCCGCGTGCTCTCACGCCTCGCACGGATGATGATCGCCCGGACGATCGAGATCGACGACGCGGTGCGGAGCGCCAGCCCGACCGTTCACTCTCAGCTCGTCATCCTCGGCGCGGGCCTCGATGGCCGCGCGTGGCGCATGCCGGAGCTGAGGGACACTGTCGTGTTCGAGGTCGACCATCCCGACACGCAGCGAGAGAAGCGGCCTCGATCGGCGTCGCTCGAGCGGCTCGCGCGCGAGGTCCGATTCGTCTCAGTGGACTTCGCTCGTGACAGCCTCGACGCCGCGCTCGCGGCGGCCGGTCATGACGCCGCCGCCCCCACGACGTGGATCTGGGAAGGCGTCGTCATGTACCTGACGCCCGACGAGATCCAGGCGACGCTGGCCGTGGTGGCTCGGCGTTCGGCGCCCGGGAGCGTCCTTTCCGTCGCGTATCACACCTCGGCGCCGTATCGATTCCTCGTCGCGATATGGGTGCGTCGCGTGGGCGAGCCGCTCCGCTCGAAGTTCACGCGCGAAGAGATGCGCGCCCTCCTGCTCCGTCACGGCTTTTCGGTGTGTCGCGACGTGAGCATCGCGGAGATCGGGGCATCGCTCTCGGCCGATCTGGGCGCGGCCCTGAAGCGCATGCAGCACCTACGCCTCGCGACCGCCCGCAAGGGTTGAGCGAATCCAACCTCACCCGGCTCGTTTTCAGGGCGAGGTGGTGAAGCTCTCGGGGGCTCTTCCCCGCTGCGATCATTCATGGCGTCAGCCGCGGTGATCGAGTCAGGTGCGCCAAGGCATCCATCAGAGCGGAAACCCACATCGCTCGTCCGGCACGCGCGGAGCGCGCGACCATGCCTGCCCGCGTCCGCGCGCGCCTCGTGGTGCGTACGAGACCGCGACTTTCTTCCCGTCGCGCACGACGGAACTCCCGACGGGCACGCGTCGCGGCATCCTGTCCGGCATAGGGCGACGCGGCGAGCACGGAGAGCTGCTGCGCGATCGCGTCCGCCCAGTCCTTCGGCGCGAGAAGCTGGGGCGCGCGAGCACCGCCGTGGCGAGGTACGGCGCGACTCCGTCGTCGAACCACGCCCAGACCGTTGGCCTCGAGCTCGCCCATTCGCAGACACTCGCGGCAAAGCCGACGCGGGCGGACCCAGCGGTTCCGCAGCACGCGAGGCGGAGCGTTGTGCCCGCCCGCGGCACGCTACGTACACGACGCACCCCTCCGATCGTGGAATACCGAGCGGCCTACCAGACCTCGAAACTCGCGACGGAAGTGGCGGAGAGCGTGACCGCCGGCACTGTCGGAAATGTACCGGCGGTTCCGTAGAACACGCGGAGGTTGGCCGCAGCGGTGTCGGTTGCGGCGAGGTCCGCGATTCCGTCACCGTTCAAGTCAGCGACGCCGGCCGGGTACGTGCCGAAGGTCGACCTCGACGGCACCGTGGATATGGTCCTCATGATGCGCGAGGTCCACATGATGAAGAACTGGGGGACGCTCGATACGTGGCTCGGGGCGAGCTTCCGCATGCTGAAACCGGGCGGCATCCTGGGCATTGAGGATCACCGCGCGGCACCGGGGACGGACCCTGAGATGTGCGCGACGACGGGCTACCTCCCCGAGACGTGGGTGATCGAGCGAGTGGAGGCCGCGGGGTTCAAGCTCGTCGCCCGCTCCGAGATCAACGCGAACCCGACCGATACCCGCGACCACCCGAACGGCGTGTGGACGCTGCCGCCGGAGCTCTTGCTCGGGGACGTGGACCGCGAGAAGTATTCGGCGATTGGAGAGAGCGACCGGATGACGCTGAAGTTCGTCAAGGTCGCGCCTCGCCGGTCCGGGAACGCCTCATTTCTTCTTTGCGAGTCGCGCGACCGCCGCCCGCGCCTGGTCCGCGAGGACGGAGCGTGGCTTGGCCTGGCCCCAGCGCGCGAGCACTTTGCCGTAGGCGTCCGCCGCGCCCGCGGTGTCGCCGGTCTGCTCGAGCGCCACACCGAGCCAGTACCACGCGTACGTGCTTCTCATGACGTTCCGGAGCGGGAAGCACGCGCGCGTCGCGCGGCGTAGAAGGGGGACGGCGTCCGCCCCTCGACCGGCGAGCGCGTAGAGCTTGCCGAGGTTGCCCGCGCGGTACGCATCGTGGAGGGCGCTATCGGGCATTTTGCCATAACGGGCCTCCGTAGCGAGGGCGTCATTGGCCTCTATGGCATCGGAGGCTTCCTTGTAGAACGCCGCCCACGCGACCCAGGGGACGTCGGCGACGCTCCTGACGAGCGGCTCCTGCCACGCGCGCAGCTGCTCGTGGGTGATGGCGCCAGCCCGGACCTCCGCGAACTTGAACGGCGCCGTCGCCAGGACGTCTGTCCAGTCGCCCGTCTCCTTCGCGAGGATGCGCCCGTGCAGCGCCTTAAGCAGCTTGCGCGCCCTCGGCGCGTCGTCCTCCTCGAGAGCGACCTGGACCTGCTCGAATGAGCTCCTGAGCGCATCGAGCGCCGGGTGCGCGCTCGCCCACGCGATCTCCTCGCCGAGAGCCTTGTCGGCCGTATCCAGATCACCCGCGAGCTCCGCGATGAGCGCCGTCGAAGCGAGCCCCCAGTCGCGGCGCTCGTCTGCATCGGTCAGGTGGCTGCTCGCGCCCTTGAGCACCTCGCCGACGGCGTCTGGCGGCTCGCCGAGGGCCGTGAGGACCGACGCAAGCTGGAGGTGATACTCCTTCGTCGAAGGGTCCGCCTTGATCTTGGCCCGCGCATCGATGGCCGCGTCCTCGCAGCGCCCCTCGTTCGATGAATTCTCGAGGCGGGCCTGCAGGCACCAGATGGCAGAGGGCGCGACCTTCAGGCACCGCTCTGCCGCGACCACGCCGCGCCCGACGTCCCCGCGGTCGTTCGCGAGATCGATCATGCCGCCGTACGCGGCAATGTAGTGCGGGTCGATCGCCAGGGCACGCTCGTAGGCGGCGTAGGCGACGTCGAGGTGCTCCTCGAGCCACCCGGCGGCGTTGCCGAGGAGGTACTGGATGAACGGGTCGTTCGGGAACCCGTTGGCGACCCCCAGCATTCGCTTGTAGCGCTCCTCCCGATCGGGCGGTGTGCGGAAGCGCGGCTCCCAGGCGGCGAGGATGGCCGTGTCGAGGTCGCCGAGGGTGGCGCGTTGCTCGAGCGCTTTTTGGTAGGCGGCGCGCTCCTTTTCGTCGTTCATCTTCTCGTCGCCGTCGAGGATGGCGTAGCGCAGGTGCGCCGCACCGAACGACGGATCGCCCGCCGACGCCGCCTGGAAGCTGCGCATCGCCTCGTCGAACCTGCCGTCACGGAGCTGGGACATCGCGACCTCGTACGCGGAGGCCGCGGCGGGGTTGGCGGGCGGTTTCCCGGGACGCGGCTGTACCGCTGCGGAGGACGACGACGCCGGCGCTCCGGCGCCCGCCTCCGGAGAGCTCGCGCGCCGCACCCAGACGGCGCATACGAGGCTCCCGACGAGCACGGCGACCACGACCAGCGCAGCGCGAGCCGACCTCGCGCGCGGCGCGGGCACGACCTCGCCTGGCCGCGTCGCTGACAGCGCGCCTCCGGTCGCCGCGCCGTTCGCGCCTGGCTCCGCGCCCGGCCCCGTCGCGGAGCTCTCTGCCGCTTTCGTTGGGTCGAACCCGATCTCGCTCGACCCCGTCGCCACGTCCTGGCTCGACGCGACGTCCCCGAGCCCCGAGCCCCGCTCGACTCTCTCCGTCTTCGGCAGCGCTGCCACCGGCGCTCCCGTTGCCTCGAGACACGCCCTGCGAAGCGCTTCGCGCATCTCCGTCGCGCTCGCCCACCGCTCTGTCCTCTCGAACGCGAGCGCCCTGTCGATGACGTCGGCGATCGCCTTCGGTACCGCCTCTACGACGCTCGCGAGCGACCGCGCCTTCATGGTCGCTGCGGCGATCATGAGCTGTTGCGCATTCACTCCGTCGTGCACCAGCGTTCCGGCGAGCAGCACGAACAGCGTCGCGCCGACGGCCCAGACATCGGTTTGAGCGTCGACCTTCTCCTGCTCGCCCATCGCCTGCTCGGGCGCCATGAAGGCCGGCGTCCCCAGCACCGCCCCGGTCGCCGTCGCTGTGCTCGCGGTCTCGTCGTGCAGGCGCGCGATGCCGAAGTCGAGCACCTCCAGCCGGCCGTCGTTCGTCAGGAAGAGGTTCGCCGGCTTCAAGTCGCGGTGCACTATCCCCATCGCGTGCGCCGCGACGAGCACGTCGAGCAGCGCGTCGCCGATGGAGAGCACCAGGCCGAGTGGCAGCGTCCGGCCGGCACTCGCCGCCGCGAGCGTGTCGACGGCTGACCCCTCGAGCAGCTCCATGACGAGGAACGCTGACCCGTCCTCGGCGACGTCGTCGTCGTGCACGGACACCGCACCCGGGTGGTCGACGGAGTTCGCGACGTAGCCCTCGCGCAGGAAGCGCGCGCGGAGGCTCTCGCGGGTCGACAGCTCCGGATGGAGCATCTTGATGGCGACCCGCTTCTTGTTTCGGTGCGTGGCGGCATAGACGGTGGCCATCCCGCCGATGCCCAGAACTCGGTCGAGGCGGTACTTGCCCTTGAGGACGCGGCCGAGACGGGCCTCCGCGACGCGTTTGAGCTCTTCGTCCGCCATCGGGCCGCCTCAGCTTACAGCAACTCGCGCAGTGGGGCGCTGGTCGCACCTCGGTGTTCGCGCGGCGTTTCTAGCCGGATCGGTCTCCGCGTGTCCGGACCTCCCTTGTCCACAAGCTGTCCACCCACGCCGCCGCTCGATTCGCCCGCGATGTTCTCGGACGTCAGGACTTCTCTTCCTTCCGATGCGGGTTGTCCTCCGCGTCGACGACAAGCCTCGTGGAGAACGCGCCGCGTTTCGGCGACAGGCGATTGCCGAAGACCGCATAGCCTCCAAAGAGCGACGTCGCGCTCACGACCACGAGAATCGAGGACACCTCGAACTTTCCGGCCGCGATCTCCTTCACGACGACGCCGTAGAGGACTCCGAGAGCGATGAGCCCCGAGACCCCTCGGAGAATCACGGTTCCTCCGACCTCGTTGATTTCCTTCCAGCTTGCCATCGCTGCTCCCTTCCCCCGCTTCTTCAGTGCCGATCGATACACCGACGCGACCTGACTGGGAACCGTAGATCCTGGCCGCGAGGGCCGCCCTGGGTCGCTACACGCAGCGACAAGCCGGCGCGCATCTTCACAGTCCGCGGCGACTACGAGCTAGGACGCAGATGATGCGGAACCGCCGCTCAGGAAGTCGAGCAGGCCGTGCGGGGCGTTCTCATCGTCGAAGCACAGCTTGAACGTCTTCACGGCCTCGACGCCCGCGGTCGCGCTGCGGGCGAACATGGCTTCTTCGAACTCGGCGAGCGCGCCTTCGAGGTCGTCCCGGTGGCCGGCGAGCGCGTTGGCGAGCTCGGCGCCGTCGAACATCGCGAGGTTGGCGCCCTCACCGTCGGGCGGCGCCAGATGCGCGGCGTCGCCGAGGAGGGTCACGCCGGGGTTCCGCTCCCAGCGATGTCCGACCGGGAGCGCGTGGATTCTTCGGAGGACGGGGGCCGTCTCACCGTCGGTGATCAGCGCGGTGAGCTCGGGTGCCCAGCCCTCGAACTCCGCCGCGACGCGCGCCTTTGCCGCGTTCGGATCGGCGAAGTCGATTCCATCGAAGTACGACGGCGGCCTGCTGAGCGCGACGTACGTGTGGAGGAGACCGTTGGGCTCACGATGGGCAACGATGCTCTTGCCTGGAACGATGGCGTAGAGAGCGCCACCTCCCACCAACTTTGCCGTTGCCGGGTAGCGCGCGTCGGCATGGAGCAGGTACGTCTCGACGAACGAGGTACCGGCGTACTCGGGCTTCACGTCCGACAAGAGCGGCCGGACCCTCGACCACGCGCCGTCCGCGCCAACGACAAGGCGCGCGGTCACGCTCGAACCGTCCGCGAAGCTCAGCTCGTGCTGCCCCTCGCCGAGCGGGCGGACGACGGTGAGCTTGCGCCCCCACTGGACCGCGCCGTCGGGCAGCGACTCGAGCAGGATGCGTCGGAGCTCGCCGCGAGGCACTTCGGGGCGACCCGTGCCCCCGCCGTCAGGCTGGTCGAGAAGGACCTGGCCGTGCGGGTCGACCATCCGCGTCGCCTCGCCGCCTTCATGGATGATTCCGCGGAATTCTTCGTAGAGGCCGGCCGCCTTCAGCGCGAGCTGACCGTTGTACTCGTGGATGTCGAGCATCCCACCCTGCGCGCGTGCCGCCGCCGACGGATCGGCTTCGTACACGGTGGCATCGATGCCGTGGAGATGGAGAACGCGAGCGAGAGTGAGGCCGCCGAGGCCCGCGCCGATGATGGCGATGCTGTTCATCTGCACCTTGCTTGTGGAACGTTGTTCCAGCTTCAACCTGGAACAATGTTCCAGGCCTGTCAAGATGGGGTCATGGCAAGAACGAAGCACGCGCCGGAACGACGCGCGGATGCGCTCTCACGCGAGCGGATCGTCGATGCCGCGATCGAGCTCCTCGACCACGAGGGCGAGGATGGGCTGACCTTCCGCTCGCTCGCCACACGGCTGGCGACTGGACCCGGCGCGATCTACTGGCACATCAAGAACAAGGACGAGCTGCTCGCCGCCGCAAGTGACGTCGTCGTCGCGCGCGCTCTCGCCGACGTTGGCGGCCACGCTACGCCAAAGAAGGCGATTCGCAGCATCGCCTTGGGGGTGTTCGAGACCATCGATGCCCATCCGTGGGTGGGCATCGAGCTCGCTCGGCATCCGCCGCCGACCGCGATGCTGCGGATCTTCGAGCGTATCGGGCGCCAGGTCCAGGCGTTGCGAGCTCGGCGCGACACTCAGTTCACGGCGACGATGGTGCTCGGCAGCTACATCATCAGCGAGAGCCGTCAGAACGCCGCCAACGCTCGCGTGCAGGATCCGGCACCGGACCGCGCCGACTTCCTCGAGAAGATAGCTGCGCGGTGGAAGGAGCTCGACGCCGACGAGTTTCCATTCACCCGGGAGGTCGCGAACCAGCTACGGGAGCACGACGATCGCGCCGAGTTCCTCGCCGGCATCGATCTCATCCTCGCCGGGATCGCGGCTGGCTCCGCTGGCTCCCGCTGACGAACAGCAGCCGCGCCCGTCGGCGGCGGCGCAGCAGCCTTCGTCCTGGGCTTCGTCTTCGCGATGGACTTCATCGACGTGATGTCGACGGTGGCGTCGCCTGATCCTGACAATCATCGGCGGGCACGCCCCGACGCGCGTCGAGCACATGGCCCGCGTAGGCTACGGGTCGAACGCCAGCGATGTCGAAAGGTCGCGAGTGGCGTCGATCTGCGCCCTCAGCTCGGCGATCTTCTGCTCCGCCCCTGCAACGGCATCCGCACCTGCAATGAAGCGACGGGGCGGCGGCTCGTCACCGGCGAGGAGGACGAGAGCCCGGGCGAGCTTTGCCGGGTCACCAGACTGCTTCCCGTTCTGGCCTCTCCAGAACGCGAGCTGCGCGGCCCGGCGCTCGCCGTAGTCGTCGATGGAGGGCGCGGCGTAGCTGGTCGACTGCTCCGTCAGGAGCTCCGTGCGGAAGAACCCTGGGTTCACGATGGTCGTGGTGATGCCGAAGGGTGCGACCTCCAGCGCGAGTGACTCCATCCATCCTTCGAGGCCGAACTTCGACGCCGAGTAGGCCGTGCAGAACTCGAAGCCCGAGAGGCCCGCTGAAGAGGAGATCGAGAAGACATGCCCCGAGCGCTGCTTCCGCATCACCGGCAGGACAGCGCGGGTGACGTTCATGGGGCCTACGAGGCTCGTCGCCAACTGACGATCCATCTGCTCCGGCGTCAGCTCCTCGAAGTAGCCTGCGTAGAAGCTCGCGGCATTGTTGACCAGCACGTCGATGTGACCGAAGCGGTCGACAGCGGCCCGCACCGCCGCCTCCGCATCGGAGCGGCTCGTGATGTCGAGCTTGACGGCGAGCAGGTCGCTCGACCGTCCCAGGGCCCTGGACACGTGGTCGCTGTCACGGCCCGAAGCCACGACCGCGTGGCCAGCCGCCAGAGCAGCCTTCGCGAAGGCGACGCCCATGCCCCGGCCCGCGCCGGTGATAAACCAAACCTTGCTCATGTGGTCCTCCGTGCAGGGCGACTCGCCTGCTCCCGATGAACCTGTGGGCGACGCCCGCTACTGGGTAGGCGCTAAGATGCGCATGAACCTATACGTGGAGCTCATGAATGCGAGGCGGCGAGCTTGGCGATCTCGTGGCGTTCGTCGCCGTCGCAGAGGAACGGAGCTTCACCCGGGCGGCGGCAAAGCTCGGCGTCTCGCAGTCGGCCCTGAGCTACACCGTTCGACGCCTCGAAGCACGGCTCGGCATCCGGCTCTTGAATCGGACGACCCGCAGTGTCGCGCCGACCGAGGGAGGCGAACGGCTGCTCCGAACCCTGCGCCCGGCGTTCGATCAGATCGACACGGAGCTGGGTGCCCTCGGCGAGCTTCGTGACAAGCCCTCCGGCACCGTCCGGATCACGGCGAGCGACCACGTCACCGACACGATCCTCATGCCCGCGATCTCGCGGCTCCTGCCGAAGTACCCGGACCTGAAGGTAGAGATCGACATCGACTACGGCCTGACGGACATCGTCGCGGACCGGTACGACGCCGGTGTGCGGCTCGGTGAGCAGGTGGCCAAGGACATGATCGCCGTTCGGGTCGGGCCAGACCTGCGCATGGCCATCGTCGCTGCACCGTCCTACTTTCGAACGCGGCCCGAGCCGAAGTCACCCAAGGATCTCGTCAACCACAACTGCATCAGCTTCCGCTCACCGAGCGCGGGGGGCCTCTACGCCTGGGAGTTCGAGAAGCGTGGGCGCGGGCTGAGGGTGCGGGTCGAGGGTCAGCTCGTGTTCAATGGCACGTACCAGATGCTCCACGCGGCCCGGGACGGCCTCGGGATGGCGTGCCTGCTGGAGGACATGGTGCAGGCGGACCTCGCAGACGGTCGTCTCGGGCGCGTGCTCGCGGACTGGTGTCCGCCGTTCTCGGGCTACCACCTCTATTACCCGAGCCGCCGGCAACCGACGCCCGCGTTCGCCTTGCTCGTCAACGAGCTCAGGCATGACAAACGCGCCCGGGACCGGGTTCCGTGAGACCCTCGCTTTGGTGCACCCGGCGCGCCAGTCGCTGCATCGAAGCCACGGTGACGGCGGTGCAGTCACTCTCCTCTTGATCGATCGGTAGGTCTCTATGGGCGGACGTTTCACGGTTGGTCTGCGGGCGATGGTTCTCCTCGTACCTCTCCTCGGGGCCGCGGCCTGCGCCGGTGGCGGCGGACAGACGGGGAACGGCGCCCCCGTGGCGTCGATGTCCACCGGTGACCTTGGCGCGGCGGTCGCGAACCCCGCAAGGACTGACGCCGAACGTGCGCGGGACGCCTACCGACACCCCGTGGAGACACTCACGTTCTTCGGTCTCCGGCCCGACATGAACGTCATCGAGATCGCACCCGGCGGCGGGTGGTACACGGCGATCCTGGCGCCGGTCCTCGCCGAGCACGGCAAGCTGCGTGTGACGAACGGCGACCCGAACGGCCCGCCGGAGAGCGGCGGAACCAAGCGAGCCCGCGCGCTTCTGGCCAGGTTCGCCGCGGCCCCCGCGACGTTCGGCAAGGTCGAGCCCATCATCGTCGACTGGAAGAGCCCGAACGCGCTCGGCCCCGACGGCTCTGTCGACCTCGTCCTGACCTTCCGCAACGTCCACAACTGGGTCCAGGCCGGCACATTCGACACCGTCTTGGCTGACGCCTTCAAGGTCCTGAAGCCCGGCGGAATCCTCGGAGTGGTCGAGCACCGCGCGAATGCCTCACTGGCCGCCGCCGATCCGAAGGTCATCTCGGACACGGGGTACGTCCCGGAGTCGTTCGTGAACGAGCATGCGGTCGCGGCGGGCTTCAAGCTTGCCGCGAAGTCGGAGATCAACGCGAACCCGAAGGACACCAAGGACTACGCGAAGGGGGTCTGGACACTGCCGCCTACGTACGAGCTCGGCGACGCCGACCACGCGAAGTACGCGGCGATCGGCGAGAGCGACCGGATGACGCTGCGCTTCGTGAAGCCCTGAACGAGATCGGGGGAAAGGAGCCTTCGAGGCCGGCGATCTCCCTTGCCCTCAACCCAGGCCCATCCGCACGCTCCACGGCTGGCTCGAACCCCGCCAACCCAGCCGCTCCTTTGCCTCCGCAGCGAGGACGCCGAGAGTGGAGCGGTGCGTGCTCGAGAATCGTCCTCGCCGATTCAGCCCGCTACGGACACGTGTGCTCGCCCTGGTCGCACGGGTTGGAGTTCGCCGAGAAGACGCCCACGGACGTTGCGCACACGGCGCAAGAGCAGTCGCCGCCGTAGGTGCAGCAAGCCTGGTAGCCCTGGCTCGTGCAGTCGGACGTGTGCTTGCACGGCCCGTATGTGGCCCCCGAAGTGTCGCACGTCCCCGAGCTGCCGCTCCCCGTGCTGCCGGCGTCCGGGCTGCAGCCATTGTCGGCGGGCGGCACGCCGCACTTCCCGGACTGATCGCAGAACGCGTTGCAGCACTCCGATGCCTGGCCGCACGGGTTGCCGTTCGGCTGGCAGCAGACGCCAAGAGAGTTGCACTGGGCTCCGCAGGCGCAGGTCACGGCCGGGAGCACGCCGGCCGCCGTGCACTTCCCCTTCACCTGAAGATCGACGCACTGCGCGACCTGGTCGGGGAGCCCGGAGCACAGTTTGAGGTCGTTGCTGACGCCGAGAAACGTCTTGAGCTTCCCCGTTACCTTGGCAGTGCCAGTCCCCGACCCGGAGCCGGTGCGCGACGTCACGTGGAGGGGGACGGCCTCGAACGTGAACGCCGTCGCGGCCGAGGTGCCGATGCTGTTCGGCCATTGACCCGAGCTGCCGACGGTGACGCTGCCCGAGTCTCCTGCCGCCGACTCGTACTCCATGGTCGGCACGCCGGCCGTGATGCTTACCTGCTCCAGCGCCACCATGAACGTGCCGGTGGCGGCCCCGCCACCCGCCAGCGTCGCGAGGGCCGCATCGCGCGTCGCGCTGCCGTCCAGGTACCCGCTCGTCCCGATCGCCGACACCGTGAGCGTGTACACGCCGGACGCGGGCGCTCCCGAGAAGTAGAAGTACCAGAACGTCTCGTCTCCCGAAGGGCCTTCCCCCTGAAACCTGAGCAGCGCGTTCGTGCCGTCGGACGTGTAGTCGCAGCTGAGAGGGGTGTCGTCCTCGGAGGCGGCTCCGAGCGTCTCCGACATCGTCGAGCCCACCAGCATGAGGCAATCGTGGTGCGGATCCGTGGTGGCCGAGCTGCAGCTGGCGCTGACGGTGACGCCCGCGAGCGCCACGCCGCCGAACACGAGGGACAACGTGAGGGCTGACCGGGGCGTACGGGTGGCAGCGAGGTGCTTCTCGACCGGGTGACGCATGCGGCTCCTTGCGGGACACGGAGGGGCGAGAACCCCCACGATGCATCAACGCTACGTGGCACTCCGTGTCGAGGCAATAGCTCGAGCGTGTCGTCCTCCGCGGCGTCCCTCGGACGTGCCCGACCGCTCGGGCATGCGCAAAAACGACATCGGTCGAAAAACCGTTGTCTCAAATCGACCGTGGGCTCTCTTGGGGCGACGCGAGGCACCGAGTAAAGAGACGATTGCGTCCGTCGGAACACCGAGAGACTCCGTGGCTGTGGCGAGCTCGGAACCTGAGCAACGGTTTGCCCCACGCGAGCGTCGTGATGGCTCCGCATTCTTTTACTCTCCGACAGCGCGTCGAGCCTCGTACGCCTTCAGATGCGCGAACGCGATGCGCAGGAGTGACTTCGGGGCGCTCGCGCCCGCGCGATGGAGCAGGTCCCCGAGGATGTGGTCAGCCTCGATTCGCCCCCCGCGCTCGACGTCGCGGAGCATCGACGAGGTCAGCCTCGACGAAGGGTTGGTGAGCGTGGCCCGGGTTCGGTCCAGGGCGGACGGCGCGAGGGGAAACCCAGCTTCGCTCGCGATCTGGGCGCACTCCTCGATGATGGCGCCGATGAGGTCGGTCGCGCCCGCCGTGATGATGTCGCCGATGGCGGCCCGCATGAGGCAGGTCATCCCTGCTCCCGCCGCGATGAACACCCATTTCTCCCACATCTCGGGGAGGATGTTCTCGCTCAAGCGCGACTCGAACGCACCCGCCGCCAGCACCCCGGCGACCTCGACTGCGCGCGTCGACCGTGAGCCGTCCAACTCGCCGAAGGTGAGGCTGTGCATGTCGTTCATGTGCACGATGCCGCCTTCGGAATCGACGACCGCCGAGATGAAGCACTGGCCTCCCAGCACAGGCGCTGGGCCGAAACGCTCGGTGAGCACGTCCAGGTGCCGCATGCCGTTGAGGACCGGCAGGATCACCGTGTCCTTCCCCACCGCAGGCGCGAAGGATTCGATGGCACCGTCGAGGTCGTATGCCTTGCAGGAAAGCAGAACGACGTCGAAGTCGCGGGTGATGCGTCCGGCAAGGACGGTCGGTGGCGCAGGAAGGTCCAGGTTGCCAGCCGGGCTGCGGATGCGAAGCCCCGCCCTCGCGAGCTGCGCCGCTCGGCCCGGACGAACCAGAAACGTCACGTCGCACTTCGCTGCAAGCAGACGGCCGCCGAAATAGCCGCCAACCCCGCCGGCACCAACCACGAGGATCCGCATCGGACGTACGTCGCCGGGATCGTCCGCGTCGTCAACAGATCCGGAGCCGAATGACAGCGCGAACGCCAGGGCTGACCGAGAAGCACGTCGCGTAAATCGAGGCATTCGATGCGCCAACGACGGCGCGTGCCACCTCGTCCGCCGACGCCGCGCGCGCCATAGGCACCCGACCAGCGAGGAGGTCTAGTCGAGAGTCACGCCGCGCACGCTCTCGTCCGTTTCTGGTTGACCGTTGCATTCCAACGTACGACTTGCCTCCTCGCTGGCTCCTCCACGCAGCGATGCGCGACGAGCGATAGCAGGAGGAGCACGAGCATGTACCCCAGGACATGCGAACCATGGGTCCACAGCCCCGCATCGAACCGCGCCCACGCAAGGAAGAGCGGCACGTGGAGGATGTAGGTCGCGTAGCTCGCTCTTCCGAGCATCACGAACGGCGCGCTGCCGAGGACTCTTGCGACCGGGTCTCCGTCACACTCAGCCGCAAGCGCGACGACGAGAACCACGAACACGATGAGCAGCGCTCCCGCCTGGAGGAACGCGTACGGGAGCTGGCGGGTCCATACGATGGCGAGGAGTGCCACGGTCGCGAGCGCGGTCGCGTACCTCGGCACCTTGACCATCCCGGCGAGTTGCGCGGCGGCTGCTCCGGCGATGAACATCGGGAGGCGCTGCAGCGGGAAGAACTTCAAATACCAGCTCCAGAGTACTTCGTCGCCGAGCGCGAGCGGGCGCCCGAGGTGGTCGGGGTCGAGGGCGGCGTAGAGCGCGGGCGCGACGAGTGCGGCCAACGCGCACCAGACGATGAGCCTTCGAGGGTTCCGTCGAATCACCCACGGAAGAATCCAAGGAAACAGCACGTAGAAGAACGCCTCCACGGACAGCGACCACGCCGCCCAGTTGAGCCGGAACATCCATTTGTGGGAGAAGGCGTTGAGCAGCGCGAGCTGGGCGGCAAGGCGTACGGCTCCGGCCTCGCTCGCCAGGGCATGCAGCGAGCCCGGCCACTCGGAGTAGAAGCCCAGCATGAGGCTCGCGACGTAGAGCGGATACACGCGTGCGAAGCGCCGTAGCCAGAACGCGCTTCGTCCGCGGGAGGTCGCGACATCCTCAGGGCGGTATCTGTACGCCAGCACGAAGCCCGAGAGGACGAAGAAAAGGTCGACCGCGACGTGCCCTGCTGCAAGGATCTGGTGCAGGACGGGAACCCCCACGTGGTCACGGCCGAAGTGGAACGCGACCACCCACCACGCCGCACCGGTGCGCAGGCCGGTCAGCGGGAGAATCTCGCGGTGGCGGTCCGAGGTCATGGAGGAGGCGGTGAGCCCCACGAGAACGCCGGGTGCACGTAAGCGATTCCGAAAACGGCTCGGCGCTTGCCAGCTCTGTGTTCACGAACACGCGGCCCTCGAAGGCCCCTCCGAACCCGCCGGCATCGCGACGGGAGCCAAAGGGCCCGGAAGCTACGGCTTTCGAGGTGGTGACGGTTTAGGATGCCTGCCCTCACGATGAGCCAGGTACACCTGCGCCGCGCGCCAGACCGCATTCCGCGCCGCGGAGGCGGATGGTTCTGCGCCATCGGCGCCGCCTCTGTCCTCGCGCTGGGTGCGGAGACCAGCTGCTCAAGACCGAAGGAGTCGACTCCAACCACGACCGTCCAGCCGGTCGCGATCCAGGCGAGCGCGTCGTCCTCACCGTCGCCGATTCGCTCTTCCGTGGTGGTCCCGCCGGCCGCGGCGCCCAAGGGTGCATCGAGCGCGACGGCGCCCGGGGCGCCAAGGCCGCTATCCCCTGCCGAACGCGCGGCGCTCACGGAGTACGGTCGATCGATGGCCCGCGGGCAAGCCGCGACACGCGCCAGGGAATGGGCGAAGGCGTTCGCGGCGTTCGACGCCGCGTTGGCCGCGAGGCCGGGCGACCCTCGAGCCTATGCCGAACGTGGGTATGCGCGCTTGCTCGAAGGCCAAGACCTCCCCCGCGCACGAGCCGACCTCGACCGCGCAGCCTCCGGGACAGTGGACGACAAGCTGCTGTCCCAGGTCTGGTTCAATCGCGGGCTCGTCGACGAGAGGTCGGATGCGGCGGGCGAGGCGCGCGTCGACTTCTACTTTGCGAATCGGTTTGCCCCGAGCGCCGCCGCGCGCGCCAAGCTCGGGGCGGAGAAGGTGTGCCCCGTGCTCCTGGAGAGGCCCGACTACGCGGCCTTCAAGATCCAGGCCCCCGACTGGCTGCTCCTGTGGCGCGCGCTTCGCGCACTTTCGGAGGCTCAGCCAACGGACGGGAGCGACGCGCCCCCGCCGACCACGCCGGCCGAAGCCCGCGAGGCCCTCACCGGCGAGAAAGGCGAGGTGAAGCTCCCGGTGATTGTCCGCATGGGTCAGGAGCTTCGCTCGGTCGAGTGGGTCGAGTACCTCGTGCTTGCGCGCGGACACGACCTGGCGGCGATGGAGCTCGGGAGGGCGAGCGCCGGGCGATGCCCGGGCGAGGTCGCCTACCGGATCGTGGACCAGAAGGGGGCCCTGCTCCACGTTGGCGGGCACGCGTTCCAGTTGAGTCTGCCGTCCTTGGTATGCGACGACGACGGAGGCGAGGTCGGGGACCTCACCCCCTGCGAGACGGGGGGCTCTCCCGTGGGGGTGCGATCTTTCTGCGAAGAGGCCAAGCCTCCGGAACAGGATTTCGTGGTGGATCTAACTTCGGCCAGGGTCCTCATCACGCTCGAGCGACCGAGCGACGCCGTCGACACGGGAGGAATGTCGCGGAGCATCACCGTCACGCTCGAGCCCACCGGGCTACGCCTCGATGGCTTCGATTGCGAGGGCATCCGGCCCTTCGAGGTGGATGGGGGCGCCTCGACGCGGCTCCAGACGATACCGAAGTAGAAGAACGGCCCGCTCGCACGATCACGCCGACGCCGAGGTTCCTCAGTCGGTCTTCGCGTTCACGGCGCCAACGACCGGTGGCGAGGTCGTGGGCGTGCCGTAATAGTCGGTGGACTCGAGGCCGCTGTAGGCGGTCCCGGCGCCGGCCGCGGGGCTGCCCTTCGACGGGTAAAAGTCGAAGTCGTCGAGAGCGCTCTCGGAGCTGATCGTCCCGCCCGCCGGCTCTCCGACGAGCTGAGGATCGCCGCAGAGGATAGTCCCCCCGCAGGTATCCCCGTTGCGCACCCCGAGCTCGAGGTTGTTGTTCCCCTGCCAGACGACGCTCGGGTCGTTCCCGTAATAGACAGTCGGTTGCTCCCCGTTCCCGAGGCTCGCGTAGACGGGGTCGCTATTGATGTAGCCGAGATAGAGGTTGTTCTCGAACACGTACTTGACGCCGCCGCAGCCGCCGCTCGTCTGGCAGCCCATGTCGAAGATGACCGCGTTGTACGCGACGACCGTGTTGTTGCCGAAGAGCACCGTGCCGCCCGGGGCGCTGTAGAACGAGAACACGTCGCCCGCCGCGCGGCAGTAGTCGCTGAGCTGCGCACCGCCGTACGTGCCGCTGTTCGATTGGTTGAAGTTGGCGACGGCGCCGGGGAGCTGCTCGGCGAGCCGGTCGCAGTTGCCGATGGCGAGGTTGTTCGTGAAGACGAGGGTGCTGTTGGGCGCCATCCCCCACTTCCACTGCTCCCCCATGTTCCCGTACGAGAGCGAGTCGGTGATCGTCAGCTTGCCGATGAGGACATGCGGCCCGATGAAACCGTCCTTCGTGTTGTAGGCCTGGATGCAGTGGTCGCAGGTGAACGAGTCGAGGTTGGTGTCCTGGCCGCTCCAGCTGTCGCCGAAGCCGCCGCTCTTGAGGTCGTAGCAGGAGAGGGCGGGGAACTCCGTGTGGACGATGGGATATTCCTCGTTGCAGCCGTTCCCCTCCATCGTGACGTAGTGGGCGTCGATGGAGGACCCGGGCCCGTCGGCCGTGTCGTTCCCGTCGTCGAAGTTCCACCCCGCGAAGCCGTTGAACCCGACGAAGGTGCGGTTCATCGTGATCGGCCCCCCGATCGGTCCCTGTAGCCCCGCGTTCGCGTGGCCGTGGATGTAGAGGTCCTGGAAGAGGATGTTCGACGTGCCGGTGTCGGTGGCGATGCCGTTCAAGTCGTAGTCGGACGCCGGGACGTTTCCGCTGCACTGGGCCGGGTAGGCAGGCGACCCCGCGACGACGCACTGGCCGTTGTGCGACGTGAGCTCGAAGCCCACGACGTCCAGGTACTTGGCGCCGGCCAGGTTCAAGACCGAGTGCTCGCCGAAGCCGCCGTAGAGCTGGGTGAGGTTGCCCCGGTTGGTCGTGTTCCCGGTGGCGCAGGTCCCTGCGACCGCGCAGGTGGAGAGGATGCGGGTGTGCTGGCCGGCCGTCCCCGCGGGGATCGTCGGGTTGAAACAGCCCGAGTTGCCGGCGCTGAGGCCCGAGCACCAGGGCTGCCCGCTGCCGCTGTTGTTGTCCCAGCCGATGCGCCACGGGCCGTCGCGGACGACGACGGTGTCCCCGCCGGCGAGGGCCCAGGGGAGCTGGTTGCTCGAGTGCTGGTCGTCGTAGAGGAAGCGGAAGTCGCCGTACGCGCAGGGCTGGTTCACGCCGCTTCCGGGGTAGGCCGCGTCGTGTTTGCCGTCGCACTGGCCTGTCGTCGCGTTGGCGGAGTAGCGCGTGCCGCCGTCCTTGCGCACGTACCAGGTCGTCCCGGGCCCCAGCGGGATAGGGCCGGTGGTGCTGGAGTCGGCGCCGCCCGAGTCCGCGCCGCCCGAGTCCGCGCCGCCCGAGTCCGCGCCGATCGCACCCGAATCCGAGCCGCGGCTCCCGGAACTCGAGCCCTTCGCGTCCGCCTTGCCGCTGTCGCGACCGGCGTCGACCGCGCGCGCGTCCGCCGCGCCGTCGTCCGTCGAGCCGTTCGACGACGCGCTTCCGCACCCCGCAACCAATACCAACAGCCAGACGATCTTCATGGCGAGCTGCTGGGAGTGGGGTCGGGGAGCGCTCATGGCTGACCCGCGTATCATCTCCACGTCAACCCGACGAGCGCATCGTTGGCGCCAACGCGGTCGAAGGCTGGTTCTCTCAGCTCGAGCGGCGATCTGGAGTGTAGGCGTTCCAGGGGCACCAAGCCGTGATTCGGCATGGCGTGCGCTCAGGGCGGGGGAGCTACCTTGAAATCGCCGAGCAACGGCCGAGAGTCGTGGGATGCAACCGTGAGCCTCGTGCATCCCGCTGACCTCCCGCCGCCTGTGCATGCGTATGCAAACGCGAAGACCAGTCGCGGTCAACGACGAGGGCAGGCGAGCCCGGGTCCGCCGAGGGTGATACGCTCCCTGCCGAGGTGACGCGCCCGATGGGGACCGCAGGACGACAGAGCGCGAGAACACCTCATTCGTTGCTCCTCGCCCTGGTCGTGGCCTGCGGTGGAGTCTCTCAAGAGCCACCGCCGGACGGTGGCAAGGCGACATCTTCGGATGCCAAGGACGGATCTACAGACGCCTTCCTCGCGTCCCAGCCCTGGTGCGCGAACCTCCAGATGTGCACCGAGGGTATACGCGCACCTTCTCCAGGGTCGGCCGCCGGTGTCGCGCTCATGGACGTTGTCTCCGCAGGGAACGCGATGTTCTGTGCGGAGCTCTTGTGGGCATTCGAAGCCGATGAGCAGGGGGACTCGCCAGGCCCAACCACGGACTACTGTCAAACCGACCCCAGCCCGCACTGCGTCGACTTGTGCGGAGGTGCGACTCCTTACGGAACGTTCACGAGCGAGGAACCCGTGGGTACGGTACCGGCGTGCCAGGCACTGACCGACTGTTGCGCCAAGGTCGGCGCTCCCGGAGGTTCGGCCGCATGTGGGCTTATCGCTACGCAGGGATCGTTTGCCTACTGTACGTCCGCACTGAAGAACTTCCAGCAGCTCGGCTTCTGCGAGTAGGTCGAAGATGCCGGACCCAGACCGGCGAGGCCTGCGGCATACTCACGAATCGATGAGGAAGCGTGAGCCCTCCAAAGGCGGTGACGTAGTGTCTCTCGCCGAGGCCGGCGGAGCGCCGGCGTGCGAAGGTCGCTCAAGCTCGCGCCGAAGAGGTCTACCACGGTGACGGTTCGTTCTTCGTCGATAGCGGTGTCCCGGCCCACTCCGACGCGTGGCACGCGTTGACGCGACGTGCCACGGCCCGACGCCCACGGGGCTGCGCTCACGTCTCGCCGAGGAAGCGCTCGGGGTCGTTCAGGAAGTCGCGCGTCACGACGACGTGCTCCAGGTCGTCGTAGCCGACCTCGGAGATCGGGCTGGTGTCGAAGCTGTAGATCCTCGCGCCGGGGCAGGCGAGCAGGATCGGCGAGTGGGTGGCGATCACGAACTGCGCCCGGTCCTTCGCGGCTCCGATGATGAGGGTGAGCAACGCGATCTGGCGCTTCGGCGACAGAGAGCCGCCCCGAGCTGCCGCGCGGGCACGAGCGTGACGTCGAGCGCCACATCCGCGCTCCCGAGCGCGGGGAGCTCCGCGGCCGCCGCGATCCCCTCGAGGAGCGTCGACTTGCCCGACCCGTTCTCTCCGACGAAGAACGTGACGCCCGTGTTCAGGTCGAGCTGGGGCAACGTGCGGATCTGCGGCACCGAGAACGGGTACTGCGCTCCCTCGGACGGCGGCTGCTTGAGGGAGACGCGGACGAGGTGGGGCACGGCGGGGTCATCGTAGCCGCCGCGACGCCGGCCATGATGTCGATCTCGATTTCGTCAGGACGTGACGGACATCGTGACTGGCGTCCGCCCAGGAATCCGTCTGCCAGGCCAGGTTACCGTCGGGATGAAGTGGACGAGGGCCGCGACCTTGGGCCGGCAGATCGACGGACTTGGTATCCAGAACTTTCCCTGGACGGCCGCACAGTGTGTTCTGTCGGTTGCGGGGGACGAAGGCGCCGCCGTAGCATCCGGCATGGACTTCGTTGGCCGCGACGATCCCGTGCGGAAGCTCACGGGGTGGTTGAACGGGGAAGGCTGGCGGTCCCCGGTCAGCATCGTCTCGGTGAGCGGGCCTGGGGGTATCGGGAAGACGTTCCTGCTCGAGCACGCGATGAGGCTCGCCGGCCTCGAGCGCCGGAACTACCTCCGGCTTCGGGTGAGCGGAGTCACCGACGCCCGAACGCTCGGCCAGATCGTTTGCCAGGACCTTCTCCAGAGCTGCTCCCAGGTCGACGTCACCGGCAACGGCTACTTCACGGAGACCCGGAAGAACCTGGAGGCCCTTCGCTTTATCGACGCGCAGGCCCGCATGGAGGTCGAGGCGCAGGTCTCCGGTAACCCCGAGCTGAAGCAGACGGTGCTGGAGGTCTTCCGTGTCGGAGCGGGGGTGCAAGCGGCGCTTCCGTTCTTGAAGAAGCATGTGGACGTGACGAAGGTGAAGGAAGAGCACCTGGACGCTGTGCTTGGCCTCCTCGAAAAGACGAAGGCGTATGCGCAGGAGGACCGAGTGTGGGGTGGCTTCTTCCCCGATGTCCGAGGGAGCGGACGTCGCAACCGGCTACGCGCGGCCAGCGGTGCGACCATCGCCGACGGGCTCGTCGGGGATCTGGCCGCCATCCTGTCCCGGTACCGAGACGCCGACAAGAAGAGGCCGATGCCCCGGAAAGTGCCCGGGCTGGACCGACTCCTCCTCGTGATCGACGACTTCGAGAGCGTCGCGAACGTCCTCAACCCGTTTCTCGGCGAGCACCTCGTCCCGAAGCTTGCCCGCGCAGGGGTCGAGACGCTGCTCGTTGTCCTTGGTCGGGATCGGCTGACGGATACCGACAGCGTGTGGAAGCAGCAACACGACGCGCTTCTTCTGGGTGAGCTACGCCTCTCACCCTTCCGGCGCGAGGAGGGCGAAGCCCTCGTGCGATCCTGTGGGATTACGGCCGACGCCGTCCTGGCCCGGATCCTGAACGAGACGGCCTGTTACCCCTACCTTCTCATGGGTGAGATCGAGGCGGAGCTCGATGGGGGCAGCACCGCGCTTGGTCTCAAAAACTTCTTCGACCGTACGACAAGATGGATGACGCCGGTTCAGAGGAAATGGCTGCTCTCCATCTGCTTCCTGGACGAGATCAACGAGGAGTCGATCGCCTCGATGCTGCCGAGTGAGGACTCAGGGGTCGTCCTCGACTGGTTCAAGAAGGAAGCCTCCGTGCGGTCGCCGACAGCGACGAACTGGGAGGTTCTACCGATCATCCGTTCTCGCGTATGCGCGTACTGCAAGCTCGACTCACCGAAGAGGTACCGCGAGTTTCGGGAGCGTGGTGAAGCGGCGACGGTCAGCTCGTCGGTGGGGGCATCGTCGTAGGCACGCTGTGCCAGTGCTCCACACGGCCTACCTCGCCGCGTCGACCGCCCGTTTCAGGTCGTCCTCGGTCTGCCCCTCGCCGCCGACCCACCGGATCACCCCGCTCGCGTCCGTCATGAACGTCATCGGCATCGAGCTGACGCGGAAGCGCCCCGAGAGGATGTTGCCAGTGTCGTGGATGACGGGGAACGTTAGCCCGAGGCGCTGGGCGAGGGAGGTCGCGACCTCCGTGCTCTCGTCCTCGTCGATGCCGACGAACAGTACCTCGGGGTGGGCCTTGTGGACTCGTTCCGCCGCAGGCAGGGTCTCCTTGCAGGGCACGCAGTAGTCCGCGAAGAACTTCACGAGCACGGGCTTCCCAGCGAGCTGGGCAGCGTCGAAGGGGTGACCGTCGAGCGTCTGCCGGTGACGGATCTCCGGGACGGGCTGACCCAGCAGGGGATGCGCGATGGTCGAGGGATAGCCTGGGCGACCGTCGGTGCAGCCGAGAGCCATCATCGAAGTCACCACGGTGAGGGGAATGCCAGCGCGCATGCACGGAGTATCGCCGATGTCGTGGCGCACTGCGGGCAATCGGGCGGCGCAGGTTCAGTCCGCGTGTGCGCCGGGCTATCGCCGACGCCGCGGTCTTGGTACCGTCCAAGCGTGCTACCGATGCAGCGCTTCGTCGCACTCGCTGGCCCCGCGCTGGTCGCGCTCGCCGCGTGCGCGGGGGGGAACGCAGCCACGCAGCTCGTGCAGGCGCCGGTGTTCGAGCCCAAAGGGCAGGCGAAATGCGGGGTCGCAAGGAGTCAGGATCACCCTCTCATCGTCGAATGGGCCAGCCCTGACCGCCTGGAGCTCGAGAACAAGGTCCGCCGAGGCCTGGTCGCCGTGCGCTACGTCGGGTGCGAGATGAGCGTCCTGCCGAGGTGCACTGTACCGGCAAAGTACACCTATCAGGGAGCCACGCGGAAGGAAGACCGGGTGGAGATGACGGACGCCGACGACCTGTACGCGAACCTGCCCGTCGGCGCGGCGAAGCTCGAGGGCAAGCTTCAGCGGTCGGGAAAACTGACCGTGAACATGAGCCTCGTCGGCCGCTACGAAGCCGAACGACCGAGCATTCGCGCCGACGAGCTGCAGGGTGAGTGCGCCGGAGCCACGCACTTCGTGTACGGGGCGACGGTCGGGGCGTTCGACTTCTACGCGGGCGGCGATGCGAGTGTCGGTGGCAGCGTCACCCTTGCCAACGCGGGGGGTCGAGCACACTCGGAAGCGCAGCGAGAGAGTCTCTCTCGGGACGGCGACAGCGCAGCGTGCGCAAAGTCGACGACGTCGGACACAGCACCGCCCGAGGGATGCGGCGCGCTCCTCCGACTGGAGGTGGTCCCCCTCACGGAACCGAGGACAGCGAGTGCGCCCGTCGTCGTGACCGTCGCGCCAGAGCCCGGCGCGGAAGCACGACCGCCCACCGCGCCGCCGGTCCCCCGCTCGGTTCCGACACCCATGGCGCCTCCGGCCGTCGCAACAGTGCCCGCGCCTCCTTCGTCCCCGTCGTCCTCTCCTATCCATCGCTCCAGCACGGCCAGCGACAGTGGCCCCGGGCAGCGGCGACTCGGCCTCGTGGTCGGCGGTGTGGGCGCCGCGGGCCTGGTGGCCGGCAGCATCGTTGGGGGTCTTGCGCTCTCGGCGGCGAGCACCGCAAAGGGCGAGTGCCCCACGTACATGAACTGCTCGCCGCAGGCGATCAGCGACCGGAGCACCGTGTCGACCTACGGGACGATATCGACCGTCGGCATCATTGCCGGGGGCGTATTGCTCGCGGGCGGGGTCACGCTCTACTTCACCGCGCCCAAGGCCCAGACACCGAGGTTGGGTATGCAGGTAGCGCCGGGGATGCTCGGTCTGACCGGGGGGTTCTAGGTGAATCCCGCGCCGACAATGAGCCGATGGCGTCTGATCGGAGTGTGCTCGTTGATCGGATTCTCGTCCGCGTGCAATGCGATCATCGGGCTTCCCGAGTTCTCGCCGGCCATCGATGGCGGGACTGTTGTCGTCCCCGATGCGCGGCGGGATGTGGCGACGTCGGGGGATGCTCGGACAAGGACCGGGGACGCGTCCCAGGACTCGACGAGTGACGTCACGACCCCTCCAATCGATGGAAGCACGCCCGAGACCGGCGCTCTCGATGCCCATAAGCAGGAGACGGGGACCCACGATGCGGGGGCCGATGGGGAGGTCTTCCCTCCCTTCACTGGCTGCACGAACGACAATGCCTGCACGGCGGCCCAAGGCGGCGAGGGGTCACGCTGCCTCGACGGGAAGTGCGTCGCTGCGGCGAACTTGTGCTCCGACGGGACGCAGTGCCCCGTCGTCGGCGTCGCGCAGGAGGAGTGCGTACAGGGCGTCTGCATTCCCTCGTGTGCGGGCGGCGCGAGCTGCCCGACCGGCTACTCGTGCGATACCAACACTTCGGCCTGCACTGGCAGCCCCACCCCGTGCGGCGCTGCCGACGGTGGCGGGAAGTGCACGGCTGGCCTCACCTGCGTCGACGAGCACTGCGTACCGGACTGCACGGCCACGAATGGCGGCACCGGAACCGACGGTGGCACGACCTGCACCGGCGCGGGCCTCGTCTGTGTCGACAACGGCTGCATCCCGGACCAGACCCCGCAGCTCGTCTGCGACACCCAGGGCAACGCGCAGGGGACACAGGACGTCTGCAGTGTTGGGAGCATCTGCCTCCACCACAGCTGCTACATCGCCTGCAGTATGGGGGACGGCGGAAACAGCTGCAAGACCGCCGACGAGTTCAATCTCTGCAAGGCAGTCATGACCTCGACAGGCACGTTCGATGTGTGCGGCTCCTCGACGAACCTGGGCAATCAGTGTGACCCGACTCAGGGTATCAACTGCGTCGCCGCCGCCGTCTGCATCAACGGCTACTGCAGGTGACGTCGTGATGCGTGCCTAAGAATCGGGGCGGAAGCTCGGCGCGCGATGACGCTGCTGGTACTGCGGCCGAGGACGAAGCAGCCTCGACAGCGGCCTTTTCGCCTGGGGCCGTGACGGCAGCGACGCTGAAGTCGGGGAGCGCGTGCTGCTCGGGACGAGCTGGCTGCAACAGCCAGACATGCGACTCCGTCGCACCCGCGCCCGCTAGCCCGCGCGGAGGCGAGCGAAGACCTCGGCGGCCGGCACGGGCTCTCCTCGGTCTGCGCCAGCGATGCGAGCCTTCCGCTCGGCGCGCTGCTCCGGCGTCAGGTCCCACGGCTCGTCACCTACGGCCTCGAGCTCGACCCCCGTTCCGTCCGGGAGGTCCGTCGGATCGCCCACGACGAGCCTGCCGTTCTTGACCCGTGCACGCACCGTCAGCATGGCCAACTGGTAGCACTTCGACGCTTTGCCGGCTCATGCCGCCGTCGCGCTGTGTGCAGTAGGCCGCTGCGCCACGGAGAGTCAGCTCGCCTGCGTCGGCGACGTGAGCCCGGCGTGACGGCGATGAAGGCAGCGCAGCTGGGCGATCTGGCGGCAGTCGAAGGTCGGCCCGGCGACTCCCGCGGCGTCTCGCGACCTCCCAAGGTCGGATCTACCGGGCTCCGGTCGCCGTATGCGCAAGAAGCATCTCGAGCGCCAGCGCCAGCGCGCCCGCTCGGACGGCGCTACGATCCCCCGCGAACACCCGTCGCTCGGACGTGGCTCCCTTGCCGCGACGCGCGATGCCGAGAAAGACAAGTCCTACGGGCTTGTCCGCATCCCCACCACCGGGACCCGCGATCCCTGTGACAGAGACTGCAACGTCAGCATGCGAGTGGGCGAGCGCCCCCTCGGCCATCGCACGCGCCACCTCGTCGCTGACCGCCCCGACGGTCTCGAGGAGAGCGGTGCTGACGCCGAGCATCTCGTGCTTGGCCCCGTCGTTGTAGGTGACGAACGCCCGGTCGACGACGTCGGATGAGCCGGCCACGTCCGTGAGCGACGCCGCGACCAGACCGCCCGTGCAAGATTCTGCGGTCGCGACTCGCAAGCCGTTCGCGCGGCAAGCGCTGAGCACGTCGGCGGCCATCGCGTGGATACGCTCGGGGAAGCGGAAGTCGGTCACAGCGAACTCCATGACGGGCGCGCAAAACGAGTCTCCAGACGCTCAGCGGGCTCCGCTCGATTCGTGATGTTCCCGGACACGACGATCGCGTCGAGCTCGGTCTCGGGTCCGAGCGTGTCGCACGACGACTGGTGCAGCGTCGGCGCCTGCGCGCCTCTGCGCTCCGCGAAATGCTGACGATCGTAGTGAAGGTCTGGCAGCTGGGGGATTCGCACGCCCGAATCATCTCCCAACCTTTGTGGCTTTCCAATGGCGGCCATGCGCGGCGACGATCGCCACCGCCACGCTGACTGGTTAACGAACCCGGGCGCGTCAGACGAAGCCGCGCTCGATGAGGCGGGCGCCTTCGGGCGTCACCTCATGGCGCTCACCCGAGCCGTCGACGACGCGGCACCAGTTCTCGCTGACCAGCATCGGCCTCTCTCCGTCGGCGGCCAGCCAGAACGCGAAGCCGCCGAACATGCCAGGCACGGAGAACCAGAACTTCGCGCTCGGGAGCTCGGTGAGAGGGCCAAGGTCCGGGAGCCGCAGCCGTGCGAGAACCCCCTCGATCGCGGCGACGCGACCTCGGATGACCTCGTGGAAGTGCCCCTGCATCCGTTCGAGTGCGCGCGCGTGGACGCTTCGCGCAGGACTCGTCTCGAGCAGAGGGAGGAGCTGTCGTCGGCCATGCTCTTGTGCGATGTCGACCGCGAGCTGACCCTTGGCGTTCCTCAGCGTCCGCCACGCGCCCAGCGAGATGAGCCGCTCCACGACCTCGGGCGGTGCTCCGCCATGCGCCGCCTGGTGCAGTGGCGTGTACCAGGACGTGCCGCCGACGCGCCAGCTGTTGACCAGCGCGGGCTCGCGCTCGAGCAGCAAGAGCACCGCGGACCAGTCGTACGCTTTCGCCGCGTCGGCGAGGGCGTCGCGCGCCTCCACGTAGGACGGGTTGTACCCGTCCCGCTGCACGTCGCCGAACCACTCGAGCTCGCGTACCGCGTCACGCGTCCGCGACAAGGCCAACCCGGCCTGTCTCGAAGGGAGTGAGATAGCTCGTGACACGCCTCGAGCGACCCGCAGCACGCTACGATGACCGACGTGATCTCAGACCACGACGTTCGCGCCCGTCAGCATGTAGTGATCGATGCGGTCAACGAGCACATCAAGCGTTACGTTGTCGCCGTCATCCCGCTTGACGATGAGACCGATCACCTTGGCGGAGATGGGGGTTCGGGCGTCGCGGTTCAGATCGGACCCCGTCGCTTCATCGCGGTGGCGAACCACGTCCTAGTGGTTCCTGACGAGCGTCTCACGCTGCTGGCGCTGGACCATTCCGGGTGGGTTGCGCCTGGTGGGATCGTCCGCCGAGTCGCGAATTCAGACCTCCTCGTGGACGTAGCGTTGCTCGAGATCGATGGCGCGACTGCGGAGCGTCTTGGGTGTCACTTCTTCCCGCTCGCCCGAATCCGACCCTGGTCGGGGCGACTCCCCGTGCCTGCATACGTGATGCTACACGGCTTCCCGGGGGCGCTCAGAGAGCGCGATGCGGGCGGGCTCGGAGTGCGGGCGGGCGCGCAGGGATTCGCGACCGTGACGGTCCGCACGCCCATGCACCACACCCCAAAGCCGGACCTCCACCTATACTGCGAGTATCCCGAGACGTGGACACGGGCTCAGGGCCAGGTCTCGGCGCCTTCGGCCGTGGGCTACAGCGGGTCGGGCATCTGGCTGTTGAACTACCTCGACGGGAAGCTTTGGGGGCCCGAGCACTGTGAGCTGATCGCGATCCAGACCGATTGGCAGGTCACGCAACGGTGGATTCGAGGCACCGAGATCCAGCACGTGCTGAAGCTCATCGCGGCCGCATATGACGACCTTCGTCCCCTGATCGAGCGCCACATCCAGGACTGCGCCGCGCTAACAGAGGCTCCTCCTCCAGCGGAGCGCGGCGGCGACGCTCAATTCTGATCGAGAAGGTGTCGGCGTGCCGCTCCCGTCGATCAGGCCCGTCGCGTCCCTACGGCCGATGCGGCGAAGGAGGACCAGCAACGACACGCGCTACGACTTTCTGTAATCGGTGCCCGCCACCCTTCGCCCGCTTCGCCCACCCTGCGCGCGGCGGCCAGGGCAGCTCCGCTGCCTTGCTCGTGAGGAGGAAGCGCGGAGCGAAACCGCGGGACGATGAACAAGAACCGGGTAGGAGGCGAAGTCGAGCGGAGCGAGCGGGCGCCATTCCGCGAAGCTCCGATGACCAAGGCTCAGACGGCGTAGACCCTCCGTAGTCCTCCACGGACTCCGTCCAGCAGGCTGGACTCCGTCCGTTCCGGTTCGCGCGGTGAAGGACAGCGTTCTTACATGGGGACGCGCGGATGGATCCGTGGCTGCCAGTACTTCCCCGAACACGACACGTCCACGCGTGCGCGAAGTCTCTGGGCGGCCCAACATATCCAGAGCCGTTGAGTCGGACGGGACCGGCCGTTATCCCTCGGCCAACGTCAAATCTACTCACTTCCCCCTCTGAGCCACGCCAGCACCCCCATCGTCGCCCGCGTGTCCTGCGCACAGTACGCCAGCAGCGCTTCGCGCGTCGCCCGCCTCTCTGCCCCCGTCACCCTCGGCCCAAGCAGCATCGCCGCGAGGGTCCGGCTCGCGGTCCCACCGTCGCCGATCTCCATCTCGTCGTACCGCAGACCCGTGACAACCGCGGGCGCGACGTTCTTCAGGCTGTAGCTCCCGCCGAAGCCAGGGTGCTCGACGTGCTTGCGCACGATGGGGAGGAGGTCGACGAGGCGGTCGATGACGCTCTGGAGCTCCTCCGCGAGCTCCGGCACCGCTTCCTGCAGCTCGCGCAAGCGCCCCTCCTCGAACGGTCGGTGCCAGACGATCACCGACCCCGCGTCCTCGAGCGCGTCGACGAGCGCGCGTGCAATACCAGGCCGCGGGTCGCCGGGGCCATCGGCGATCCACTCGCGGTGCACGACGCGGCCGCCTTTCCGCGCGGGCTCGAGGTGCACGCTGAACTGCACGGGCACCGCGTCGTACGGACGGCACCCCGGCCAGACCGGGATCGCGGGGTTGATGGTCTCGAAGTCGAAGTGCGCGATGGGGGTCTTCAGGGCGGCGAGCTTCGCGTGCAGCCCAGGGTGGAGGACGACCTCTCCTTCGGAGGGCGCGTCCACGGCTTCACCATGGCAGCGCGCGAGGAACGGACACTCGTACGGCGACGTGCAGTGTGACCCGGGTGCCACGCGCGGCGGCGTGGGTCGCGCCAGCATCGTGAGCTGCCTCCTCACTTCGCCGGGCACCTCCGGCAGGTAGGCCTCGACCTCCTCGGTCACCTTCGTCCTGGTGAACAGGTTCGACAGGTCGGGGTGATGGCAGCCGCGGTTGAGGTGCATGAGCTCCGTGCGCACGACGGGCAGACCCGAGCGCCGGACGACATGGGTCTGCACCGCCGCATCGGGGATGTGCTGCGGCTTCACCTTGGTGGTCGACTTCACCTCGGAGACAGTCCAGCCCCTCGCTCCCGGGCTGCGATGGAGGATGTCGACGGACACGAACACGCCGTCGGCGAGGAACGACGCCTCGTAGAGGACGCGCGTGCCGGCCGCGATCGCCTCGCGCGTGGCCTCCACGCGTCCTTGCCTGTCCCAGTACGGCAGGTCGATGAGCTCACCGCCCGGGACGTAGGACCTCGCGAGATCGCCGACCTGCGTGCCTTGCTCGAAGATCGCCTGCAGTCCCGGCGGCGTCTCCAGCTCGGGCGCGTCGGGTTCGTTCACCTTCCACCAGAGGAGACGGTGGCACTGCAGTCCCGCGATGAACCTCGACTTCGACAGACCGGGAGACGCGACGCGATCGCGCGCGCTCAGGGGGGGATGTGCGAGTGCGACGTGGGGTCGATCGGCGGCGGCTTGGTCCATGATGCCACTCTGCGTGAGGCATCTCGTCGAACCGGTGCATCACTTGGACACGGCTGCGCTCGTGTTCAGCGCGCTACGCGAGGACGTCGCGTCCGAGACGGGTCAGTTCGTCCGTAGAGTTCGGACCATAGACCGTCTTCAGGAAGTTCGTCCGCACCACGACGACCGTCACGCCGGAGAGGGTGCTCGTCGCCCGCTCCCGGAAGACCGGACAAGGAAACGCCGTTGCCGCGCGCAAGGTGACCTTCGTGCCGTGGCTCGTCAGCTCGGGGTCTGGCCAGACGTCCCAGGTCGAGCGACCCGCGAGCAGCACGCGCTGTGGGCGAAGCAAGTGGAGCACGACGTCGTGGACGATCGCGTTCAAGCCGCAGACGAAGACCTCGCGCGCGAGAACCGCGGGTGCAGCGGAAGGCTGGGCGGTCTTGAACTTGCGTGAGCGCGTCGGGAACGCCTCGATGTAGAAACCGAACGATCGGTTGAGCGCGCGCCAGTCCTCGAGCGCGGGCACGTTCGCCCGCCCCGCTCGTGAGGCGTAGGCGTGGAGTACCAGGGCGCGCGGGACGAAGAACCTCTTGTACGCATAGTCGCGCGCGAAGTACTCGCGGTGCGCGGAGAGACACTCGATCTCCGACTGCTGATCGCGCAGCTCGACGCAGAACGTGTCGTCTTTCAGAACGGCGTGGTTGAGCGAGATGGAGGCCACGAACCTCTCATCGAGGGCCAGCGGATCGCCGCCGAAGAACTTCGGAGGCATGAGGAGTGTCTCGCCTTGCGAGGATCGCCACGCCGCAACCTGGGCGTGGTCGCCCCGCGGCCATCCGGCGAGCGTATTCAGGCGACCCAGGTCGCGTTCGTAGGCTGCGGGATCCCGTGCGTGTACGGTCCGCCACGCGTGGTTGACCGCCGCGAGGAGCTCGCCTGCGGCGATGCGTCGAGCGTTCCACGGGCTCGCTCCTTCCGCCGCGATGCGCGCAGCGACCGTCCCTTGGAGCGACGCAATCGCGGTTCGTTCGGCCGCATCCATGGCTCTCTCGTCTCTTCGTACTCGTCTCTTCGTACTCGTGACCTGCACGAGGATGTCACGCGATGTGGGTGACGTCATTCTCGGTCATGGCAGGGCTCCTCGGACCTCGTGCGCCGGATCGCGCGCTCACGACACCTCCGCATCGGCGTTCACCTCTTCCCGCAGGCTGCAGTACGCACAGGTTGTGACAGCCGCGAGGTCGCGCTCCCTCGCGACGCGCACGCACCGCTTGCACTCGTACGCAGGGTTCCCGCAGGCCGTGCAGGAGAAGTAGCGTGCCTCGGGGGCCTCGAAGGTACTTCGGAAGCAGTTGCCGCAATTGAGCGTGCAGTAGTGGCGTTCCGTCGGTCGTCCCATCGGCGTGTCATCCATTTCGGTAAGCCCTCGCGATCCGTCCGAGTCTGCGCGAGAGCTCTGGCCGAAGGGCTGCAGCAGATAGAACCGGCTGACCGACCGTTCAGCGCCGCGCTGGAGTACGCTCGCCGATCGTGGGACAGCGGAGCAACACCGAGACCATCGTCGCCATCCTGAAAGCGTTCCTCGACACGCGGACGTGGAAGCAGGCCGACCTCGCTCGCCACGTCGACGTTCAGCCCGCGACCCTCCACAAGCGGCTCGAGGAGCTGAAAGCCAGTGGCATCCCGCTGAGCGCCGAGCGCGAGCACCCGCACGTCTACTGGAGCGTGCCGAAGAGCTGGTACCCGGGCGGCGTGCTCCTGACGAGCGAGCAGGTGACCGAAGTGTTCCGGCAGCTGTCGCGCATCCCCAGAGGCAAGGGGCGAAACCAGCTGCTCGAGAGCATTCTCAAGTTCCTCCCGGCGCCAGGGACGCCCTCGGCAATCATCGCGATGGAGACGACCGCGCGCGAGGAGCAGTACCTCCCTGTCATCGAGGATGCGGCGAACCAGAAGACCGCGCTCCAGTTCCGCTACCTCACGGTCACCAGCGGCAAGGAGGCCATGCGCCATGGCTCGGTGCATCGTGTGCTCGTCGGTCCTCCCGCTCGGTTCGTGGCCACATGCCATCGTGACGGCGGCCTGAAGTGGTTCCGTGTCGAGAACGTCACGGACGCCAAGGTCGCGCCGAGCGAACCGTTTCGCGATGCCGACCCGAAGGTCGTCGATGCCCACCTGCGCGCGAGCCTCGATGGCTTCCACGACGGTGGGGCCCCGGTGAAGCACGTGTTCTTCGTGAACGACCCGGACGCGCGGTGGGTGGCCAGGAACCTGATGGACGGAATGGACTGCGAGGAAGTCCCTGGCGGTATCCGCATCACGGTCGAGACCTCCGGTGCGAGTCGCCTCGCCCGCTACGTGGTCGGCCTCGGAGCTGCCGCGAAGGCGTTGACGCCTGATCTGGCACGCGAGGTCACCACACTGGCGGAGGGGGCTCTGGCTGCCTCCCGCGCGATGACCGAGCCGTCGGCGATCCTTCGATAGAGTCACCACGTGCTCGCACCCGGCCTTCACCCGCGCGGTGCTCCTCTGCCCACGAGGAGTCGGGCGGAGCAGGCATTCCATCGCGCGCTCGCGGGAGGGCTGCCGCCAGGCTGGTTCGCGTGGCACTCGATGCGCATCCGCACGACCGCCAACTTCGAGGGTGAGGGGGACTTCGTGCTCGCGATCCCGAAGCGCGGCGTGCTCGTGATCGAGGTCAAGGGCGGGAGCATCGAGAAACGTGACGGGCGCTGGCTTCAGAACGGCGAGTCGATGCCCAAGGCGCCGCGCGAGCAGGCGCACGAGTACGCGAAGAAGCTGGTCTCGAAGCTCGAGGAGAAGTGCGACGGGCGCTCGCCGTGGGTCGCCATCGCGACCGCCTTCCCCGATACGCCATTCACCGTCGCGCCGACGCAGGGTGACCTGGAAGGAACGGTCCTCGGTCAGCAAGACCTGCCGTACCTCCAGGTCGCGCTGGTCGAGATGGCGGACCGACTCTTCACTCGCGCCTGGGTGCCGCGTGGCATCGCGTGGATCGAGGCGCTGCACGCGCTGTGGTGCGAGACGTGGACGCCGAAGCTGACGCTGGGTGCGCGAGTACGCCTGCGCGACGATGAGCTCGTTCCGCTCGACCAGGACCAGATCGAGACGCTCGACCTCATCGACCAGAACTCGCGCTTCCTTGTCACGGGCGGACCGGGCACCGGCAAGACGATGCTCGCCCGCGAGATGGTGCGTCGCCTCGGTGCCCACTCGAAGCGAGCCATGCTCCTCTGCTCCACGCGTGCGCTGGCGACGGGACTGCGCGCGGAGGAGCTCGCCGACGCGTGGACCGTGCGCGAGCTCGCGGCGTGGCTGCTGCGGCGCGCCGGGGTCACGATGCAAGACGGCGCGCAGGTGGCGCAGTGGTCCACCGAGACCTGGGAGCTCGCACCCTTGCAAGCGGCGATGGACGCGGTGCCCGCGCTGCCCGCCATCTGCGACGCGGTCATCGTGGACGAGGCGCAAGATTTCGCGCCGAACGATTGGGAGCTCGTGAAGGCGGTGGCGGCCGACCGACCGCTCTGGGCGTTCGGCGACGACGCTCAGGGGTTCTGGGAGGACCGGAAGATCCCGCCGGGGCTCTTCCCGGCGTCGCTCGCCCTCAAACAGCGCTACCGATGTCCGGAGCCGCTTGCCCTGTTCGCGGACCAGTACCGTCCACGCGGTCACGGGGCTCCGCCGCCACCGTCCGGTCCGTTCGCCGAGCTCCGCGTGGTGGTCGCGCCGAGCGAGAACGCGGTCGCCGACCGGGTGGCGAACGAGATCCAGAAGGCCCTCGGGGGCGGTGCTGACTGGCAGGACATCGCAGTGCTCTCCCTGGCGGGTCAGACGCGGACGCAGCTCTGCGCGGGATCGAAGATCGGCACGCACACCGTCGTCCGTGCGGACGATGACGACGCGAGCGAAGGGTTGATCGCGGACACGTTCTTGCGCTTCAAGGGGCTGGAGCGGCCGTGGGTCATCGTCACCGAGCTCTCGCTCGGGCAGAGCCGGTACGACGTCCGCATGCACGTCGCGCTCACGCGCGCGACGGTGGGGTGCGTGGTGGTGGCGACGCGCGAGGAGATCGAGCGCGATCCTCGATTGCGGGGGCTCGCCTGGTGAGGGGCATTGAGGTGCTCGCCTCGGTCCTGGACTGAAGGGGCGACAAGATGAGTCCACGGCGAACAAGCGCCGGGCGTCCCGTCATGTGCCCTTCCGGCACGACACGGAGTGTTTGCACACGTGTGCACAACAATGCAGATGAGCTCCTCGTGATGACGAACCGATCGGGTCGTCCGCGATTCACGCGCGTCGTCCACGTCACAACCTCCTCGCACCCCTCGGCAGGCGAGCGGGCTCCACGAAGCGCGGGGCGCGGAGGGAGGCTTCGTAGAAATAGACGGACGGTAGGATTCGCTAGAATACACCGTAGTCTTGTGTTCGTGGGCACGGAAATGGCCTCCTCGACGACTGCCACAGCTTCCGCTCGCGCTCTGGCCGACGGGAGGGACCAGGCTCGGACCTCCATCCGGCCCACTTGGGACTTTGCAGACGTCTGCAAAATGTCCTCGCAACCATATTTTCAGCTTCTTCATCTTGACGAGCCCCGGATGGCTCTAGCGACGCCGCGCGGCGGTCGGTAGACTCATCCGGAGAAGCGAGAGTCAGGTGGCATCAGTGCGGGGAGTGTGAGTCGTGCCGTCGAAAGCGAGCGAGGAGAACCGAGCGCTTCTCGGCGCGTGCAGCGTCATCCGCGGGCTCCTCGCCGGCGTTGAGCGTGATGAGATCTTGACTCGGCACCGCGTTGGTGTGGCGCTCCTTGCGATCAAGCAACGGAGAGACACCTACGGCACGCAAGCCGTCGAGCGTGTCGCGGAGGAGCTAGGAGTGGGCACGCGCCTGCTCTACCAACATATTACGGTTGCCGAGCACTGGACCGAGGTGGAGATTCGCGTCCAGGTCGACAAGACCAACCGATTCGGTCAACCACTGTCGTGGTCACATCTGTTGGCGCTCACGAGGATCGACGATGCCAACGCCCGCATTGCGCTTGTTGACGATTGCCTCGGCAACGCGTGGTCCGTGCGTGAGCTCACGCAACAAGTCGAGCAGCATGTCGCCAGTGCAATGGCGCAGCAGGACAATCGGCCTCGCAGCAGCGACGCAGCGCGCGCCGGCGAGGCCGTCCGCGCCGCCCTCAAGGAAGGCATTCACAGCGGGGGACGTGCGGTGAGCGACGTGCGCCTGTTCGAGGAGGCGCTGGGGGAGCGCCTGGCCGATGCTGATGAGCCCGTCGACGACGAGCTGCTTGGGCGTGCGTTGCGGACCTTCGAGGAGCTGCAGGCGCGGGCGGAGTCGGCGATCGCGAGGCTTCGGGAAGCCAGGATGACTGCGTCGCAGAGGCGGGTTCGTGTTGCGCGAACGACGGGGCCCATGATTGCTGTTCCTCGAGAGGCGGCGACCGATGAGGAAAGGGATCCAGCGGACACCGGTCCTGGAACAGTGAGGAGACTCGGGCAGCGCTCCAAAGGCGGCACTTGAGCAGATGCGCGAGACACAATGGATCGCGCGAGCGCGGCTTCAGGGACAGAACCGAGACAGTCTCCGAAGGCTGATATCGTGGTGTGCGCCTCTAACCGTTGATATCGTCGCCGCATGATTCAGTCGAGGGTGTTGTCGCGGTAGCGCGCGGAATCATGGTGTTGGCGCTCGCGCGCTGCGTCTCGGTGCACGGCGTCGGTGACACGCCTCGCGACAGTAGACTGGGTTGGCGCTCCGGTCGTATCGCCAGCTCCGGGACGGTCACCGTGCCGACTGGCGCGGCGATTTCGGACAAGTAGCAAGTCACCTTGGGCGGGGGAAGTCTCTGCTCAATATCGCTCGGTCGAGGGACTGGATCCTTAGACCGACTTCATCTAACGATTCTGAAGCATCCCTCAGCCGCAAGGACCCACTCATGGCATCGCCGACAAGTCCCAACCCGCCGATCGTCACTTACTTGCGGATGCAGGCACCGAGCTCACCCTCGACCTCGAGCGAGGTAGCTCCAGCCACCCCCGATCACGCGTTGCATGAGCGCGCGAACGCGACTCTGAGCTGGATGCAGCCCGGCCTCATCTACCCCGCGCCCCATCAGTGCGCTCTCTCGGTGTTCTCGATTCCTGGGAATCTCAAGCGCGCCGACTTTGCGGCGATCGTCTCGGCCGCGCGTCGGAGGATTCACGACCACTACGGGAGCCAGCATGCGAGCGTCTGCATCGCGTTCTCGTTCAAGATCTGGACGCGCTTCTGCGCCGACGACGGTCGGCGGCCCCCTGAGGCACTCACGTTTGAGCAGCCGAAAGAGGGGAACCCCTATGAGTCAGCGGTCCTCGCTCGCACGGATAGCCCGCTGGCCGACAGCCGCGGTGACGCCTGGATGATCGTCAAGGCCGATACGAGCGACGCCGTCTCCGGCATTGCGGATTTCGTGGTTGCCGCACTATGCGAGCGCGGCGTTTCGCGAAGCGACGTCTATCGCGTCGCAATGAGCACTCGTACGAACCCAACGATGCCAAAAGGAGGCGCGGGGGGCCGGGTGCTCGGTGGTCGCTTCCAGGAAAACCTGCGCAATCCAGTCGCGCCGGTCGAGATCCTCGAACACGTGCTCGTCGGCCCGGAGGAGCCAAGCTCGACGGGCGGCGCGGTTGTTTTCACGCAACGCTTTAACCTCAACTGGGCCGAGATTCACGCGAAACCGACGACGGAGGTCGAGTCGCTCATCGGACGGCGCGCGTACACAGACGAGCTCGTGCCCGCGTTCGACGCGCGCTCGCACATCCGTAGCGCGCACGCCTACGACGTGCAGGGCAACACCATCAAGCTTCTGCGCGTCGGCCTCCCGTTTGGTCACAATGAGCCTTCGGACGACGGTACGCCGCTCCTGGCGGCCGGCGGGACGGCGTCGCGCACGGACGAGGCGGGTACCTACTTTATCGGCATCGCGCGCTCTGCAGCTCGCATCGAGCGCATCCTACAATCGCAGCTCGGTAGCGCTGGGCCGAAAGGCTTCATTCGCGACCGGCTGCTTGGGAGCGGTGTCGCTCGGTCGGACCTCGGTGGTTTCTTCTATGCGCCGAGTGTCCGCGAGCTCGGGGCCGAAGCGCTGACGGCCGACCTCGCGCTCCGGTGCAAACTCTCCTTCACGGATTGGCGCTATTTTCCCGGCGTCGATTGGTCGCGCTTGAACCGCCACTACGAGAAGCGCTCGGCCAACGGGTGGATGTTCTACAACCACCAGGACTTCCTCTTCACGCGAGGAACGGGACCCGCAACGGGTGACGATGCACCGGGCCCGCTCTCTCTTCGGGTCCAGTTTCTCCTGGAGCGCGCCTTCGCCAAGTGGGACGACACGTGGTTCCGCGCGCAGAAGCCCAGAGACCTCGACCCGTTGCGACCCCAGCTCGAGCGATTCTTCGCCGACCCGAGTCATAGCGACGAACGCGACGAGGTCGTCAGGGGGTCGGGGGACGACGCCAGTGGACTCCACGTGGAGCGACGCGCGGCCGCGGCCATCATGCGAGGCCCAGTAGCCCTCCGCTCCGCGTGGGCGCAGCGTCTGCTCCTCTACCTCGCCTCCCGGCTCGATGGCGCGGGAAGACACGGCGACGGCGGCATGGATACCTGCGACGTCCATCCACTCGACTTGCTTGCCGGCTCCCTGCCCGCCCAGTCGCTCGCCGAGGGTCGCTACCTGATCGACTACACTCGCGATGACGATGGCGAAGCCGAGCGCTTTGCATGGTTCAATCTCGCGCTCGGTCCAAACTCGGGCGTTGGCCATGTCGTGCCCGACTATGAGACGCTCCTCTCCGGGGGCCTTGACGGAATGAACCTCCGCATCGACGAGGCGGCCGCTGCCCTCGCGAAGTCGGAGCCCGACCGTGCGCCGCAAGCGGCGGCCTTCTTCGAGGCCTCCCGCATCGCGGTCAAGGGCCTCGCCGGCTACTTCTCGGGCCTCGCCGACACGGTCCGTGACCGAGCCACCGCGCTTGGGGGCACGGCACACGACATCGAGCATCAGAACCTAAATGCACTCGAGGGTCGTCTCCGCCACCTTGCGTCGGGAAAACCGCCACGTACGGTACTCGAGGCCCTGCAGATCGTTCTGTCTTGCCATACGGCGCTGCACCTCGTGGGCGAGCCCGTCGCGGTCGGTCGCCTGGACCGCGTACTCCGGCCCTTCCAGAAGCGGACGCCACTCTCGCTCCCGGAACTCCAGGAGGCGATTGACTGCTTCTGGATCAAACTGGCCGAGAAGACGCTCCTGAATCGGATCTTCATCGACGACCGTCAGGAGCTCGGGAACCTCGCCATGGGCAACCGCGCCGGGCCTTATCCGAAGGGACAGAGCGTCAATCAATGGATCCAGCAGGTGACGGTTGGTGGGCGCAATCCCGACGGGACGTGGGAACACTCCGACGTCACGGTCGCCTGCCTGCGCGCGTCCGCACGACTTCCGTTCAACGCGCCTGTCCTCTCGCTGCGCGTTTCCAAAGACATGCCCGCCGACTGGCGCAAGCTCCTCCTCGCGGAGGCCGCGAAGGGGCAGCGAAGCGGCGGCGCCAGCCCCATCCTCCTCAACGACGACAAGATCATCCCGGCGCTCGCACAGTCCGGCGATGACATCGGGCCGCCCGCGGGCTCGCCGACCGCTGCGCTCTGGCGCTCCAAGGTAATACCCGAGGACGCGTATCACTACGCCTGCGACGGCTGCTACGAGCCCCAGTTCGTGGGCGCCAACTGGTTCCATCTTGGTGGCGTCGTGTTGCTCCAGATGCTCGAGTACGCACTCAACCAGGGCCGTCAGATTCTCTCGGTCGGCCCCGTCGATCTTCTCGGAAAGAACATGTCCTTCCGCTCGCCGCCGGCGAGCGCGAGCAGGTCGTACGAGGACCTCGAGACGCTCTTCTTCAAGCACCTCGAGTGGAACTTCGCCAAGCAGATGGAGTCGACAGTCGCCGACTTCGGACGGATGGAGAGCGTTTGCCCGGCACCGCTTGGGAGCCTCTTCATCCGTGACTGCCTGGAGCGTGGGCGAGACCTTTATGGTGGGGGGGCACGATATAACGTCTTCGGCCCCTGCTTCACCTCGCTCGCCAACACCGTGAATGCTCTGTGGGCGATCCGTGTCATGTGCTTCGACGAAGGCACATCCGTCACGACGCTAGGAGAGCTCGTCCAGGCGCTCTTGTGCAACTGGGGCGAGAACGTGGTGGATCCTCTGGTCCACAGCACGGTCCTCGTCGGCGAGCCGACGGCGGTCGAACAGGCCGCTCGACGCTTTCGACATCTCCGCTCCATCTCGCTTTCTCTGCCACGTTGGGGTCGCGGAGACGGCGCGATCGACACGTTCGGAAACGCGATCGGGGCAAAGGTAGCGGAGATGGCGGTTCGGGTAATGAGGTCGCCGCGCGCAGGCCTTGCGCAGCAGTACGAGAAGGTCGCTACACGGCTCGGGACGACGGCGCGCCCGTTCGGCGGCTTCGCGATCCAACCCGGCGTGGGTACGTTCGCGAGCTACGTCGAACAGGGCCTCGGCTGCGCCGCGTCCGCCGACGGGAGACTTGCTGGTCAGCCGATCGGCACCGACATGTCGCCGGCTCCGTCTCCGGTCGACCAGCCTGCGACCGCCGCGTCCCAGCAGCGCGCGGACGGAATCTCCGCGCTCCGAGGAGTCGCTTCCCCGGACGCCTTCGGCTTTTCCAACGGTGCCCCGATTGATCTCAACGTCACCGAGGACATGTCGGCCCAACGCTTGGTCGAGATTCTCGACGCGTTCGTCGATGGCGCGGGCGCGAACATACTGACCGTCACCGTCGCGAACCAGGAAACGTTCGTCGCCGCGACGGCGTCGCCGGAAGCCTTCGATCTTCTCCGCGTGCGCATGGGCGGCTGGACGGAGATGTTCGTCGCCATGCATGCCGCCCATCAGCGCGTTCACCCCCGACGCCCGTTCAGTTACTAACGAAGCGGCCCCCCATCTGTGCGCCTCGCTGAACCTTCGAAGAGACCTCCGTTGCATCGTATTCACCGCTACATCTACGCCGAACGAAAGAAACCGTCCGATGAACGAATACTGCATGATCAAAGGCACGCTCCTGTGTGGTGCTCCGTTCAGTTCTAGGTATCAAGCGAAGCCACACTACGTCGTGAGGGCGAAGATGGCGGACGGGACCGCCTTCGATCTGGTCGTCAACGCGGCCTCGAGTCAGAAGGGCCCCAACGGAGACAACAACGTTTACGTCTATGCGGACTTACAGTTCACGGACCCGATCGTCGATACGCTCAAGTCGCTCGACTCTGGCGTGTACACGGCGGGCTTTCCGCGGCTCGATTACTGGCAGGATCGGAGCCTCCTCGATCTCCGCCGCATGCGCGGCGTTCCCTACGCCGCGGCGGATGGGACCACCCGGCTCGACGTGAACGACCTCATCAACGGCATGTTGACGATCGACGCTTCCGGCCGTTCCGAGACGCTGCCCTTCTTCAACGGTCACACGAGTCAGGGTCGGGACTTTTGGAGACCGACGGCGGCGGACGTCATCGTATATGGTTTCGGCTTCAAGTTTCCCGACCCACAGGTCGGCCTCCACGAAACGCATATGAATCAGGGGAATCCCGCGGGCGGCGGGCATGAAAATGAGAACGGAGCCTTCCAGGACGGCGGGCTCATCGTGCAGCGGGGTGACAGTTTCGCTGCTTTCTTCACGGCATTCCAGACGCAGTACCTCCCGACCGACGCGCGCGGCCGCCCGGTCACGAATGCGCGCGCCCTGCCCGACTATGTCTTGAACGGGTGATCTGCAACACCGCGACGGCATGAACGACGAGCGCTCGCGCTCGTCACCGCGCCGCGGCAGAAGTGCCTCGGTCGACTCGCGGTGCAAATGCGGTTCAGCCGAACATGCGGCACCGTGATGCCACGTGGTTGGCGCGAATCGTTTCGCTCGCGTCTATAGGAAGGTCCCGCGGCGGCGCTGTCGACGGGGCCGTCGTGGAGGGCTTCACCTTCGACGACGCGGTCATCGCCGCCGCATCTCGGTGCGTGCTGGCCATGTCCAACCCGAGCCTCACGGCTTTGCACACGGGCCAACGTGCGACGCTGGCCCGGATGGAACTCTCGTCGATGCTCCACGACGAACGTGGGCACACCTTGAACCGGGCCACCCTCGCGGGCCAGCGTGTCGCTAAGCCCGAAGACTCGCGACACGGAGACGGTGTTCAGGCGGAGACGCGCGTGAGGTTTGTCCAATCGTGGTCGAAAATGGCCTCGAAGTACCTGGCGACGTCGGCGTCCCAGATGATGAGCCCGGCATCGCGGTTGCGCAGCGTTCCGTCAGCAGACCAGTTTTGGCTGCTCACCATGGCCACCTTGCTGTCGACGATGATGCCTTTATTGTGAACGTTGTTCTGAATGCGCAACACGTCGGCAGGTATGCCCGCATCGAGTGCCTTCTCAAGCCAGTCGGTGCTCCCCGGCTTGTGCTTCGCCTGCCATTCACTGGTGATGAGCTGCACCTTGACGTTGCGGTTCATCGCTGCGATCAGGGCCTGAATGAGCGCCTGGTGCTCCTCGTCCCCAGGCTTCTCACTCGGGTGAATGTACTGTGTCTGCATCTTGAACGACTCATCCGCGGATGCGATCAACGCGAGGACGTGACCCTGATAGTTGTCGGGCGTCAGGAGAGGCTGTACGCGCAGTTTCTTCGTGACAGTCTTTGGCGCGAAGAATTTGACGGCAGACTGATGCGCCGGCGCAACCTCGGGAACCTCTGCTTCGTCGACTGGCGCCGTCCGAGCAGCGAGCAGCGCTTGAGTGCCTTCGGGCACGCTCTCGGCTTCATGCGCGACAGCGAAGTCGTTCAATAGATATGCGCGGAAGACGCGAGCCAACGAAACGCTGTCGCAGACGACGTGCCAGTCGCGGTCGTACTTCTTGAAAAGCTGATGGGCGTTTGGCGCCTGCGGATCGAACTCTGGTTGGTTCGAGTTGTTCCAGTTGCCGCTCGAAAGCCAGAAGCGCTTGCCGTCGGCTACGGCTACCTTGATGTGATACGAGTTCGGATAGATCCACACGGGCGCCAGCTTGTCCGCATCCGTGAGCGCCCACGCACTTTGGAAGTTCTCGTCCAACGCCGTCGTCAGCACCTCGACGCTCTGCTCGTCGGTCTGGTCCGCGGAGTGGTTTCGCGCCGGGTGGTCGAGTGTGAGCGTCAGCTTCTTGTCGGCCAAAGTTTGCTTGGCCACCTCGAGGATATGGCCAGAGGTGAAGTCGTACATGCCCACGACGAGCTCTTTCTCCACCCCCTCGAGAAACGCTTTGAGCAGTGGCCACCCAGCATCCGGGCTCGCGTGCAAGGTGACGCTCATCTTCTCCGTGACTTCGTCGAGCGCGAATCCTCGAGGCGCGGAGTAGTTGATCCTGGGCTTGGGCGCCTTACGCGCAGCCATGAACGCTTCGGGCCCCGGAACGTGATTGCCCTTCGCGTCGAAAAATCGCTCGGAGTCGAAGGCCGGTAGGCGCAGCTCGTGCCGCGCGGCTGCGAGTTGGTGGAATCGTGTCGGGTCCTCCTGACGCATCACGTGGAGAGCCGACCCTTCGCGTACCTGGACACGAACGCCGTCGAGTTTGACGGGCAGTTTGTCCTTCGCGATCGCGCGCGGTAGCTCTGAATTCATGGTGACAACGATGCCGCGCTCGGCGGTCAGCTTGTGGTCTTTCACCACGCGGCCGACGCGCACGGAAAGCACTCCTGGATGCGCGAAGTCATTCAGGTGCGCCTGGAGCACGGCCGCGGGGTCGGTCGTAGGCACAGCGGGCGTAGGAATTGCGGCAAGGTACACGGCGGCACGACCTCGGGACGCGAGCGCAATCTGCGACCGTCGTGAATCGAGCCGGTCGACGATCGGCCGGCCCGCAACACTCGAGAGGTGCGTGCGGGGCGTGTGCGCATCGACGAAGCCACGGAGGGGCCTCTGACCGCGGCCGCGCGCGGTCAACGACCCGAAGGTGACGAGCTCGGGCGCACCGAAGACGCGCACCTGCTGCATCCGACGGATCTCCGCGTTGAACCAACTCAGATAGCCGCCCTGGAGGACTTGCCGCGGCCGCTTGATGCGTCCGGTGAATGAGTACTCGGCTCCCGACGACACCAGAGAGTCGAAGTAGCGCGGCGTATAGAAGTCCGAGACGAGAACATCGTCGACGATATAAGCGCAGTCCGGGTCTTCGGAGGGGTCACAGATCTCGACCAGGAACTCGAACTTTCCGGCGGCGTCGACCACCTCCCCATCAACGATCTGGACTGCAGTCGACGACACGAGGCGGTTCCCCGTAGGGTCAACCAGCATTTCGAGGCATTCGTGGCTGGCGGAGAGCGACCAGGTGCTCCCCGCGAGCACCAGAGCGTACGGCTGTCCGTGGTCGGTCTGGTGCAGGCCCGCGGCGTCCTCCTGGATCTCATCCACGATGAAGATCGGCCATACTCCGGGCTCGATCCGATCCGGGTCGGGGATGGCGCACACCGTAGCTGTCATGGACCAACGTGGCGCGAGGTCGCGCGCCACCTGGACCGAGAGCGCGTTGGCCACGCGCACGAGGTCATTCAGCCCTACTTCCCCAACTCGCGAAGCAAGTCCCACCCGAACATTGAGCATGAAGCAACTCTCCGGATCAGGGGCCCTGAGTGGCCCCGCGAGTCAGGCCAACAGAGAAGGCGGCGGGGCGCAACCCGAACCCGACGCGTCACGCAGCTTTCATATGCAAGGGCGTGCGGGAGGGGCGCCAGGTCGCACCACGCACAACGCCTACGCGCGCTTGACTCCATGGGTACACGCTGCCATCGCCGATTCGGTCGGTCGCCTCGGCTATCCGTTGCAAGCGACAAGCGCACGGGCGCAAGCGATTGGGCACCGCCTCGCTATGGCTTGATCGGCGGAAGCCCGCTGGCTACACGCGTGTCTTGTATGAGGTGCATGACAACTCGCGTCAATGCCTCGTTCCCACTATCCGACTCCCCGAGAAGTGTTCCGCGGTGTCCGTGCACGACCGGATGATGGGATGTCGTCGAACCCGGCGGCGGAGCGGAGTGGTCGATCCGGAGGGTTGGTGCGTCTCAGCCGAAAACGCTCGCGCTCCTTGAAACATGACCCGTAGCATGCCGCATGGGGAGCGAGAGAAGCACGCTACTGGTTGTCGTCCTCGGCCTCCTCTCGCTATTTCTCCCCGCGATCTCACACTCCGGTGGGTCCTCGAGCTCGGCGCCGCCCCGCCCCGCGACCACGTCGTCGGTCGCAGTCCCGGCCGCGCCGCAGCCGCCCGAAGCTGCTCCACTCGCGGATCCGGGCTGCCTTCGGCACATCACGAACACCATCGCGGAGTACCTCTCGGCTTCTCCGTCCCCTGCAAGCGCACTCGAGGACGAGCAGCTTGCCCCGCTGGTCCAGGCGTCGTCTCCCGGGCTCAACGTTGTGCTCGCAACCGTCGCGGACCCGATCGACGCGGGAATGTACTACAGCTTTGACACGCAGCTTGAGGCGATTCAGCTGGCGGGCGCCCGTGCCGGGTGGCTCCGTGATCGCTCCTGGCTGCCGTGGGAGGACGTTCAAGCGATGACGCCGGCGGACCGTCGGCGCTCCGAGGCGTGCCGCGAGGAGGTGCCAGGCGTCATTCTGTTTCGCCATCCTTCCGACGACACGGGGTTGTTGCCGATGGTGGTACTGATCCTCGGAGAGACCCCTACCGCGGGAGTGCGCCCCCGTCCGCTGAAGACCGCGCTGCGGATCGCCGCCGCTTTGAAGCCGCGCGCGTCTGGTCAGGTCCTCAAGATCGTCGGCCCAACGTTCACGGGCACGGAGCGGTCATTGCGCGCCTACATCAGCGAGTGGGCGGCACAGCGCCGTCGAGACCGCAACGTCGGCTTCGACACGTTCCAATTCTATTCTGGACCCGCGTCGGGGATTCTGAAGTTCGAGCAAGAGAACCGCGACCTGCAGCCGGTCTTCTGGGTGGAGAGGACGGGAATCCAGGACGCGGCCGCGAACTGCGAGCTCTTTCGCTACTTGTCCGAACGGTTGCGCGTGGACGCACCCACGCCGACGCACAAGCTCCAAGGCGTCGCGATTCTCGCCGAGTCCGCGACGCAGTACGGCGAGGGGTTCAGTCCGAACCCGGTCGATTGCGGCGGGCTGTCGGGGCCCGAGATCCTGCTCTCCTTCCCACCCCACATTTCGTCAGTCCGGAGCGCGTTCTCCGGCTCCGGGCACAGCGACGCCGTCGCCAGCCAGGAGGCGGCCGCGCGCGTACCGGCTTCACGCCTCGATCCGACACTCGAAGAACCCGCCGGTGCTCGCGACGTCGAGCCCAACATGTCGCTCAAGACGACGTTCGCACACGACCTCGCGCTCGGCTCGCTCGAAGCAGAGCTGTCCCGACAGGACGTCAGCTATGTCGGGATCGCGGCGACCGACGTTGCCGACGTGATCTTCCTTGCGCGGCAGATTCGCGAGACGGCGCCCGACGTACGCCTCTTCACGTTCAGCAACGACATTCTGTTCACGCATCCGGCGTACGCAAGCGATCTCAACGGTATGATCGTCGTTTCTGGATATCCGTTCCTGGGGCTATCCGAATACGGGCTTGAAGAGCAGCACCAGCACGCGATGTTCACGAGCGATTCTGCGGAATCGACGCACAATGCCATGCTCCAGGCGCTTCTTGGCATAAGGGCAGCCGAGGTAGAGTCGACGCCATTCGCCGACAAGACCCTTCGGCTTCCCGTGTGGATCAGCGTGGTCGGCAACGGTCGTTTGTGGCCGCTTGCGGCGCGCGGTTCGAGCATGGACGACGCGAAGCGGATGCGGGAGACCAAGTTGTCGATGAACGACGACGTGTCAGCGCCGAAGTCTTGGACGGGGCTCGTCGTCGTTGCGGCGATCTTCGGAAACTACACGTGCTTCGCGTATGTCATGTTCAGCTGGCGGGGCCGCCGGAACAAGCTCCGCGCCTCCATGTCGACGCGCAACGTCCAGACTCTGTCGCCGTTGCGTGCCTTCGTCGAGTGCAAGGACGCGTCGCTCCGCCTTCGGCAGGGGCACTATCGGTTCGTGGTTCTGGCCGTCGTGGCCGGGCTGCTCGGGTACATCGCCCTCGTCCATTTGGCGTTCCACCCTCATTTCACGACTCACACGTCGCTGGCGATGGGAGTGACGGTAACGCTGATTGTGCCTGCAGCGGGCGTGGCGTGGCTGCTCGCCGTCTGCGAGGCCTGGCGCACGGTCCGGAGGGCGTGGTGGCAGCTCAGGAAGGGAGTTCGGAGCGCCGGAATCGCCGCGACGTATCGCGCGATCCGGAAGAATCTTATCGACCCGAAGCTCCATCGTGCGACCGGCGCTTCCCCGCGCGGCGCGCTCAACACGGCATTGCGCTTGGCGGTGGCGTGTGGCCTGGCGCTGGTGTTCTTGGGGCTCACCATCTGGAACGTCTTCGGCATCTGGCAGCGTGGGCGGGCGCCCCTCATTGGGACCGAGCTCCTCGTCGACCGGATCGTGCACCTCTCCAACGGAGTGTCTCCGATGATGCCGGTGCTTCTCGGCAGCGCGAGCGTCTACCTGTGGGCGCTCTGTCACTTGCACCGGCTGCGCCTGCTCGACGCATTCCGCGTGCGCGACCTGCCCCGCGGCAAGCGTCCACGGGGCGCGTCGCTGCGGAACCCCATCGCGTGGATGCTGGGCGACCATCGCGGCGAAGACCTGAAGGAGCTCGAGCAACGCGTGTTCGACACCGTGAGGAGCCCCGGGTCCCTCGGCCGTGGATACTTGTTCTTGCTCTGCCTCGTCGTCGCCGTGCCGGTCGTCGGTTTCGCCGTGCGATCGCCCCAGTCGCTGGAGCTGACTGCAGGCCACTACATGCTGGTCGTCGTTCTCTTCCTTTCCATCGTCGTCGTCGGCACCACCCTCGTTCGGCTGCTGTTCTACTGGACGCGGTTGCAGGATCTCCTCCGGAGCCTCGCGCGGCATCCGATCGCGGCGGCGCTGGGCAGGCTGCCGCCTCCGTTCGCGAAGACCATCGAGGCGATGATCGCGGAGCGGGCAGACGTCCGCGATCTCTCGATACCGCTTCAGCGTCTTCGGCTGCTGAGCGCCCGATTCAGGAGTGATGCATGCGTGGGAGACCTCTTTGGCACCGACGACCAAGGGGGGGCGAAGATCAACGTGTCAGAGATCGACAAGAGGCTGCAACTGGAGGTCATTGCCACGCACGGCCAGTCGTCGCCGGGGCCAGGCGCGAGCGCCCACGCGATGCTCCTCCAGGCGGGGTCGGTGCTCGTCGCGATCCTGGACCGATACTGGCGAACCGAAGTCGACCTCCTCGGCCCTTCGACCGCACCGGCGAGCCACGCCGCCGGCGCCGAGCAGAGCCCGTCTGTGCCCGAGCCGAGCGTCGCCGACCCCCTCGACGCCTACACTGGCTTCGCGACGCCGCAGACGATCGCGTGGCTGCGAAGCGCGGAGGAGTACGTCGCGATGCTGGTCGCGCTATCGATTGGGCGACTCCTCCGTCATTTCCGTCATTTCGTGACGATGGTGACGGCTGGCAGCCTGCTTTTTCTCCTGACGATCGTCACCTATTCCTTCGAGCCACACCGGATGCTGCTCACGATCGCGACCCTGATCATCGCGGCCGTGGTTGGGGCGGGGCTCTACATCTTCGTCCAGCTCGATCGCAACGAGCTGCTCAGCCGGATCGCGAAGACGCCCGCAGGAACCGTCACGTTCAGTGGCGCGTTCATCGGGCGTATTTTCGCGTGGGGCGTTCTTCCGTTACTGAGCGTCGTGATGGCGCTCTACCCGGACGTAGTGCCGCTGATCTTTTCGTGGCTCGACCCGTTCACCAAGCGACTTCATTGATGTGCACCGCGTCGGAGCGTGCGGACGACCGATCGAGGTGTAGCGTGGGCGGGTTGCAGCCGGTAGGCTGCGCCGTGCCGGACAGGCGGCCTCGCCACCCCGGATAACGGAGGACGCAGGGCGAACCTGTCGAGGAGGAAGTTGCGGGCGACCCGGGAGCGGTTCGGCGGGCGCATCACGTACACACACGCCGCCCACTCCGAATTCACCGGAAAGCCTCCCGTGCTCATCCCGGGGACGGTCGCCGACGGCGCCCCGGGTCAGTATCCACAGCGATGGCGCGCTCGATCGCTGGATACTCTGCCGTGGCGCTCGACTGGTCGTGGCGCATCCGGAACCCGACGGCGTCACCGCAGCATTGCGTCGCGGCCAGCGTGACGAGGAGGTCCGTCATGGGAGGGCGGCCCGCCCGGAGAGCCACGCGCACCTGCCGGCAGATGCGGTCCTCATACGCGACGACCAGCCGATCGATCAGCCCCACCTCGCCGCGCGGTGGGACCATGATGATGCGGCGGAACGCGTACTCTCGAAAACCGCGGTCGGTCTCGTCGTGGTGGCGGTGGACAGGGTCTGCAGCTCGCAGCACGCGTAGCGATGCTAACTCGTGGACAACTTCTGCGAACCCGAGAGCTTCCCCAGCCCACGATCGAACGTGCCCAGCGGGACGTGCCCAGCGGGACGTGCCCAGCACCTCGCGCGACCTCGAGCACCAGGCAGTCGGAGAACCCCAGCCTGGGGTGCTTCCGGTACTGCGAGACGGCAGCCTTCACGACGTCGGCGTCCTGAACCGCCAGCTGGTCATGATCCAGGAGTAGCTCCACGAAGTCGGCAATCCGCTCGGGGACAACGCCGTACACCGAGTCCAGCACCCAGACCGATTCCATGAGCACGAGGTGCGAGACCCAGGCCCCCGACTTGACGAAGGCCTCAGCTGCCGCCACCTGGGCCGGGTCGTCGCGCGTCAGGAGGCGAACGAGGACGTGTGTGTCAACGGCGCATGGCGGGCCTTCATGCTCTGCCGGAGGCCTTCCTTGAGCTCCTCCCGGCTCCGCGGCGGGGGCGGCTGTGAGAACAGCGTTTCATGCAGATCCTCGAAGGTGTGCCGACCGACCCGCCGGACGGTGATGCGATCGCCCTCGGCGTCCCACTCCAGCACCGAGCCCGGTACGAGCTCCAGGCGCCTGCGAACTTCGGCCGGTACGGAGATCTGTCCCTGCGCGGTGACCCTCGATTGCGCGAGCTTCACTCGACCAAAGTACCGCGGTAATGAGCGCGGCGCCAGCCGCTCCGGCTGCGCCCGCGTCGGAGCCGCAGCCGACTCATGGGGCCGCTAGGCCGTGCCAGTCCGCGACGCGGAGCCCGTGGCTTGCGCAGGCTTGCGCGGAGGCCGAGGGAGTCGCTGACCGCCGCCAGGTCGCGGCGGCGTCACCCATCGAAACCCGAACTCGTGGATCGATACGTATCCCCCGGCCCACACGACACCGGTGAGCCTCATCGCCGGGTGGCGCTCCAGCTCCCGCACCACCTCAGGCTGCCCCGCGAGCGCGAGCAGCGCGGCGCCTTTCGTCACGAGCACGGGGACCGGCGTCTCCCAGTCGCGCGGCTCGAGATCCTCTGACGGCGCGTCGATCACGAGGAGGATGACGTATTCGAGAACCTCCGTCGCCGATGGCTCGGCACCCCCGAACTGCGCGTTCACCACTTCGAGCAGCGCATCGTGCTGCGCGTCGAGGAGAGCCGAGTGATTGAGCCAGATGCTCGCGTACCGCTCGTCTTCGACGCTTATCGTGGCGTCGCGAAGCCCGAAGTACGCCAGGGGTCGAGAGAGTGCGCGAGCCAGGCGCTCGGTCATGGTCGGCCCACGCCACTCGGCGTCCCGCTCCCGAAACATGCACGGGGCCTTGATGCGGGTCGTCAGCGTTGTCTTGCCCGTGGACGCAATCACGACGAGCGCGCCCGGGCGTCGGGCGAGCTCGGCCTCAGACGGAGCGAAGGAGGGCACGCAGCGGCGGACCACCCACAGCGCGTTCGAGAACACGAACGGAGGGCCGCCTTCGATCTCACTCCGGAAGACCGCCGCGATGCACTCGCTCGGGTCGAGGCCCAGTCGACGCTGCGCGGAGATCCCGGCAAGGATACGCGGATATGCCGCACGCACGAGGGCGTGCATCGGCTCGTGCGCGCCCGCTTTGCGCTCATAAACCTTCCTGAGCACCGCGTCGTAACCCGGCAAAGGTCGAGACATCCCGGACGCACGGACGCCGCGAACGACGGGGGCGCTCGGCGAGGGCCGCTCGGTGTCGGTAGCTCCTGGCCAGTCGACGACGATGCGCTCGTTCGAGGAGACCGCATCGACGGCGTCGCTCAGATCTCGATTGGCGACCCCGCCGGCGCGCAGCGCATCCGCCAAGACACGACGGGCGACGGGATCGGTAAGTAGAGGGGGACGGCGGGGACTCATTCGACTCCTCAGTCAAGAACGCGCCGCACGGCGCTCGAGAACGTACTGACTCGAGAGCTAATGGCTGAGCTCGCTACACGTCAAGCCTCCGTCGAAGAGTTAGGTCCGAGGGTAGTCACGGACCGCCTGTGTTCGCGGACGCAGTCGCGCGACCGCGGAAGGCGAGCTATGCGCGCCCTTGTTCGAGCCGCGCTCCAATGGCCTCGATGACCGCGTGCCTCAAGCCTGGTCCATCCGCACGCTCCACCGACGGCTTGAAGCCCGCCAAGATCTCGGCATCCAGCTCGGGCGTCATCAGATCGACGAGCCGATCGATCGTGCCATAGAGGCCTTGGCGCCGCCCGAACACCGGGGGCCAGGACCCGTGATCCTCCGGAAACTCGAGGGTCTCGTTCGGGTCGATGGCAGCCATCGGGCGAGTGACCAGCCCCTCGGACGGCTCCAGATCGACCGTGCCGTCCCTGTCCCATCGCAGCCACCGGAGCCCGCCGCGACCACGATCACGAGCGCCTCATTTCACGCTCCCTCCGCCTTGCTTGCGAGGCGGGGGGCCGGCGGGGTGGAGTCTCAGGGAGGGCCGCGGCCTGTGTCCGCTGGCTTCGTCACGCAAGACCGAGGCTCCGGCTCCGGCGACGGCGTGTCCCGGAACACGCTCGACATCTTGCTGTCCTCGAAAGCCAGGCGCCTCCGCGCGAGCAAGGCGGACGCGTTCGCGCTCAACCGAGGTGGAAACGACCCTCCGCTCGGCTGGCGAAGCCGCACCCGCGGCTTGCCCGCACGCCTGAGCCTTGGCAAACCGCACCCCAGGGAGGGCACCGCATGAGGAAGGAAATCACGAGGCTCGAGGGCCTCGCCTTGGAGCTGGAGCGAATGGCGGAGCGCGCGACGCCCGTCGACCACGTGAAGTCCCCGATCGTCGACATGATCGCGGCGGAACCCGGCGCGCGCCCATTCTGGCGTGCGATCGAGCGTCTCGTCGCCACGCTCACGACCGACGGCCGTCGGGCTCCGGATGGAAGCATCGTGACGCGTCTCGTCCGCGATTCGGATCTCGGCGTCGCGAGCAAGCTGGAGCTCCTGTTCCCCCTCGTCTGGAGGTGGGTCAAAGAGTACCCGAAGCAGCGCCTGGGTCTCCTTCTTCCGTCGTACGTGGGGGAGCGTGTCCGTGACGATTGCCTGGAGCCGCTCGACGTGATCGAGCACTGGCTGCGGAAGCGGAGAACTTGCTGGACGAGGTCGCTGAAGCGCTCACGAGCTGTCTTTGCGGGGCGCGAGCCGCGGACGGTGACCGTGTCGCGGTCCCGGGGAATGGAAACAAGGATCCTCGAGGCCGTGTCGCTGTCCCTGGAGGTGGAAACAAGGATCCTCGAGGATCTCAAGGAAGCCTGGCAGCGCGGCGCACAACCGGGTGCGGTCGCGCACGCCGTGGACCGCGCGCTCCGTCGTCGAAGTGACGAAGAGTGTTCGATGCTGGGGCTCGATGAGATGGTGCTGTCCCTTGCGGGGACGCTGGAGTGCCAGGAGCCGCTCATGAGCGCGGCGATGGCCTACTCCTCGTGGGGCACTGTGTGGGCGACGCGCATCGTCGAGCGGGTCGCGGCGCTGGCGAATGCCGACGACAGGAAGCGCTACGTGTACTGGTTCTTGGCCGAGGGCCATGCTCCCGATGCGTGGGCGAACGCTGCGATAGAGAGACTTCGAGCGGTGCGCAGCGTTCACTGACGCCGAGCCGGTCGCCACGGCACTGCGATCCCCGATGGCAGTTCGACCCGCGAGGCGATAAGACGCTCGCGCACGGCACTTCTCGCGCGACTCACCTCCATCCCACGGGGCACGCTTGGACGACTACAAGAAGGGCGACCTCATCCTCGACCGGTACGAGGTCACCGACACCCTCGGCAAGGGGGGCATGGGGTACGTCCTCGCCGCCGAGGATCGCCGCCTCGGCCGGCTCGTCGCGCTCAAGTTCCTCCTCGCCTCCCTGCGCGACAGGGCCCCCGTCGTCGCCCGCTTCGAGCGCGAAGCGCGCACCGCCACGCTCATCGTCGATGAGCATGTCGCGCGGGTGCACACAGTCGAAGTCACCCCGGACGGCGTGCCGTTCATCGTGATGGAGCACCTGCGGGGCAAGGATCTCGCGGGCGTCATTCGAGAGCGCGGTCCCATGCCCATCGCCGAATCGGTCGACCTCCTGCTCCAGTCCTGCGAGGCCCTCGCGCAGGCCCACAAGCTCGGCATCGTTCACCGGGATCTCAAGCCGTCGAACCTCTTTCTCACTACCACGTTCGACGGCACGCCCATCCTCAAGGTCCTCGATTTTGGCATATCGAAGGCCCTTGGCGACGACACGTCGCTCACGTCGACCGGTGCCTTCGTGGGGTCTCCCGCGTACATGTCCCCCGAGCAGCTGTCGGCGGGGGAGGTCGATGCCCGGTCGGACGTCTGGTCCCTCGGCGTGATCCTGTACGAGATGCTGGCGGCGGTCCGGCCCTTCCAGGGAGATTCGGTTCCGATGGTGTGCGCAGCGATCCTGGAGGGGCGCTACGCCGACCTGTCGACCCACCGGCCCGAGATCTCGCCCGCATTCGAGGACGCCCTCTCCGAAGCGCTCGCCATCGATGCCGACTGGCGTTTTCCGGGCGTGGAAGCGTTCGCAGCGAAGCTCGCGCCCTTTGGCACCGATGGGGCCCGCGCGTCGTATGCGCGCATCCGGCGTATCGCGTCCACGACGGACTCCCCTGCGGTCGCGCCGATAGCCCCGCCGAACCCCGCGACGCCGCTCGTCGAGCTCGGTGCGACGTCCGCGGACGGTCCCACCTCGCTCACGCAAGACCACCGGCAGCCACCGCCTCGCCCACGGCCTCGACGCATGCTGCAGGCAGCGCTCGGCGCAGCGGCGACCGCAGCCATCGTGCTCGGCTTCGTTCGGGTTCGCGCGACGCCGACGCCGTCGTCCGACGCTGCGCCAGCGCCCGGGAGCGCGCGCCCCGAACCTGCGCCGTCGGGCACGGCGGACACCTCAGGGTGCCGCGGGGGCGCGACGCCAGCGTGCGAAGCGGCATGCGCGACTCACCAGCCTGGAAGCTGTCATGAGCTCGCGACTGCCCTGGCGAAAGGGGTCGGGGCGCCGCAGGACCTCGCGCGGGCGGCCACACTCTACAAGAACGACTGCGACGCCGGCTCGGCGGACTCGTGCAATGAGCTCGCCCGTCTCTACGCACTCGGGGAAGGGGTGGCGCGCGACGCCGGCAAGGCCTTCGCGCTGTACGACAAAGCCTGTCGCGGTGGGAGCGCGGCGGCGTGCGCGAACCGTGGCGCGATGCACTTCGAAGGGATCGGCGTGCCGAAAGACGAGTCGGCGGCGGCGCCGCTGTTTCTGCAAGGCTGCGAGCAGGGCGAGCCGCTCGCGTGTCTGAACGTCAGTGTCGCGTACCGCGAAGGGCGAGGGGTGCCGAAGGACCTGGAGCGAGCGTACGAGTTCGCGGGTCGCGCGTGCACCGGCGGCGCGCTCGTGGGGTGTACCTCGGTGGGCGCGGCGAAGGTGCTCGGCGAAGGCGCGGCCAAGGACGTGAAGGGCGGCCTCGCGCAGCTCGACACGCTGTGCAAGCGCGGGGAAACAAGCGCGTGCGACAAGGTCGCGGGGTTCTACGCCAAGGGGGTTGGGACCGACGTCCCTGCCGATTCGCTCCGCGTCCGGGAGGCCGTGAAGAAGGGGTGTGCTGCCGGGTCCGGACGCGACTGCCAGGCTCAGAAGACGCTCGATACGGTGGACTCCACGAGCGCGGCCCCTGCTCGCGGGATGGCCCTCTTTCAGACCAAGTGCGACACCGGCATGATGTCCGCGTGCGGGATGCTCGGGGAGAGCCTGCTCTCGGGGAGCCGGGGGACGGTCGACCAGGCGAAGGGGAGGGCGCTCCTGGAGAAGGCTTGCAAGGGGGGATATGCGCCCGCGTGCAAGACGCCGACGGGCGCGGGAGCGCGCGAGGCTCCGCGTGCGACGCCCCAGTTGGCGCCCGCCGCACCTTGATGAGTCAGATACCTGCGACACTCCGACGGCGCGCGCAGAGCCAGTCGCGGACGCGTGGAGGTCAGGGCCGAAGCACGTTTATCCCTCTCAGAGCCGCTCGTGGGGGCGACGTCTCGTGCGGTCAGGCAAGTCGGCCTTGCCCGCCTCGCGCGCGGCGTCCGCGTCGAGCGTCGCGTCCGCCCCCGCGTCCTCCGCGCACAGAGGGAGGATGGAGCCCGAGCCAAGCGCTGAGCCGACGCACACGCCCGAAATGCACAGCGACCCGCACTGACACGCCGACGAATAGCCGCAGGGAGCGCCAATCTGTGGACCGACGGAGATGCAGTCCCACAGGTCCGCGTCAGGCTGAGGGTCGCAGTACGTCGGAGCGCATTTGTACGGGTCGCCGGACGCGCCGAGCCCAGCGTCGCCGCGGGAGTTGATGCACCCGAGCGCCCCCGCGCTCGCGTCGCTGCCTGGCGCCAGGTCGGAGCCCGCTTGGTCGAGCGTCGCAGAGGAGGCGCCCGCACCGCAGTGAAGCGCGCCGCCGAGGACGACCGGCGCGACGACGATCAGTATCTGAACCAACGTCCGCATCGCAGTACCTCCGCAAGGACACTTGGAGGCAGGACGACGCGCTCGTCACGAAATCGCGCGGTCTACCCTACGCTCCCCGGCTTGAGGCCATAATCCTTCATGAGCCGATAGAAGCTCGACCGGTGCATCCCGATGATCTCCGCCGCCTCCTGAGCGTTGCCGTTGGCGCTCTTCAGTGCCTGGAGCGCCTGCTGCCGGGTGGGCTTGCCGCTCGCCGGCGCGACGCTCTCGGGTACGACGCTCGAAGGGCCAGCGCTCGCGGGGTCCTCCGTCGACGGGAGTCTCACCTCGTTCCCTCGGCTATTGCTGATGAGTCCGTCGAACAGAATCTCGAGCTCGCGCACGTTGCCCGTGAGCGGGTGCCGCACGAGGAAGTCGACCACCCGACCGCTCATCCGCACTTCGGTCCGTCCAGACGGGCCGGTGTACATGAACGGCTTCATGAGCTCCGGCTCCACGAGCGCCCGCTGGAGCGCGAGGTATCGGAGGATGAGCGGGATGTCCTCCCGCCGCTCGCTGAGCGCGGGGACGCGAACGCGCTTCTTGAGGCGCATGAGCAGCTCCTGTCGGAGCAAGTGAAGCTCGCGGTTCGTGGCCGCCACGACCCGCACGTCGATATGGCGCGCGATCGACTCGCCCAGCGGGGTGAGCTCTCCAGTCTCCATGACCCGCAACAGGTACGGCTGGATCTCGGCAGGGCAGTCGCCGATCTCGTCGAGCAAGAGCGTGCCCCCGTCGGCGGCGCTGAACAGCCCCTTGCGCGCCGGCGTGCCTGGATTGGGGTAGTTCTGGGCCTGGCCAAAGAGCTTGGACTCGGCGAGCGTGGACGTGAACACGGCCGCGCTGGCCGTGATGTACGGCCCCAGCTTTCGCGCCGAGAGCAGGTGGATGGCGGCGGCCGCCATCTCCTTGCCAGAGCCGCTGCCGCCCAGAACGAGCACGTCGTACGGGCTCCGGGCGGCGGCCACGAGCGCGTTTCGCAGCGTCAACGCCGCGAGCGACTCTCCCACGATCCCGACCAGGTCGCGCTCCCCGAACAGATGCTCCAGCTCGCGAGCGTCAAGCGCGGGGAGGGTTCTGGGCCGACGTATACAGAGCAGCAGCGCGACTCCGCGGATGAGAATCGTATCGCCCGGAGTGAGCGTCGCGACGCTCCGATCCTCTCCGTTCACGAGTGTCAGGCACGTCCCGACCTGCTTCATCTCGATGCCGACGCCATTGACGCGCACGGCAACCTGACGCGCGGACATCGACTTGCCCCGGAGGCATGGGGCGCGTCGCCCGTCGTCGACGGTCTGGCCTGGGCACTGCTGGGTGAAGTTGGCGAACTCCTCGATCTTCTCGTCGCCCCGGCCGATGAACCACCAGTCGGAGCCCGGGAGGAACGCGATCTCCCCGACGCGATGGGGCTCCGCGGCCGACCACAAGACGACCAGCGCGAGCACGGGAATCGGGCTCGCGTCGCGAGGGTCGCAGGTGTCCGCGTCGGGATACGTGGCGTCGTGGTCGGGGCACATGGGCCGTCGATCTAGCTGAGCCGTGTTCTCGGCGCCAGGAGGCGCGCGATCGACAACCCGCGAACCGGGGAACGCCTTGTCCATGCGCGTATCGCGCTTCGAAGGTTTGATTGGCCCGGCAATCTACGTGGTCTGGCGCGGCAGGCGCGCGCGAACCCCTTGTCCACAAGCTGTCCACGCATCTCGTGTCACCGTTCGCACTGCATTTCTCGGTGGATCGGGCTCCCTATTTGCGGATCTCCCTTGTCCACAAGCTGTCCACGCACGGCGCCCTCGCTTCGTACGAGATTTCAAGGCTGTCCGCACCCTTCGCCCTTCCACCGAGCTCGGCGGTCCTGGACGTGTCGGGTGATCGCGGACCGTGGGCTCCAGTGATCTCGAACACTTAGCGCCGTCGTCGGCCGTGGCACGAGCCCTGCTAAAGGGGTCTGCATCGGACGCAGACGCCACGGCGAGACACTCGCTACGGCGTCCCGTCCGACGGTCACTCACTGACCACTAGAGACCGGGGGAGCAGGCGGTACGGCGGCGCACCTCGCCGTGCCGGCCTGCCTCCAACCAACCAACTGCCCACGACCATCCGGCGCCGCGCGCCGACGAGAGGACACATCCATCATGAACACCATCCAGCGCCTCACCGACAAGCTCGCCGATTACATGGATGACAAGGAGCTCCTTCGCACCGTGCGAAAGCTCAAGGCCATCGGCACCCACGACGCCGCCGCCGCCATCGCGACGGTGCTCGACACGCCGGCCGAAACCGGTCGCATCCTCGTGAAGACCTTGGTCTCGATGGGCCCGGTCGTCATCCCCGCAATGCTCGAAGTCATCGACACCGGTGTCGAGGAAGAGGGCATTCGCAACGCGCACCGCGTGCTCGCGCGCCTCGGCAACGTCCACTCGGCGCGCGCCCAGTATGCCGTGTGCTGGGCCGACCTCGAGGAGCAAGAGCCCCTCGCGCTCGACCGCACGACGGCCGCCTGACGCCTCTCGAAAGACCCTTCCCATGATTTCAACGCTTTCCCTTCTGCGCACGAGGACGCCATGACCGAGTCGTCGACGCCTGCCCTGACCGACGCTCCGGGCACTCCAGAGAACACCGAAGCGGACGACACCGTCCCCGTCGAGGTCTTGCGCGCGCTCCGCCGCCACCTCCCGTTTGCCATGGAGCATGTGCGGCGGAGCCTCTCCGCGCTCGGCCCCGGCCAGTGGGCCATCCTAAGCGAGCTGCTCTCGGGATGGGCTCGTCACGACGATCCCGCGAATCAAGCCGAGCTCTCGACCGCGACCGGGTACTGCGTTCGCGCCGTCCGGAACGTGCTCCAGGAGCTCGAAGAGGCGGGTGTCGTTGCCGTCACTCGCTGCGGCAAGTCCGTTGTCTACGAGATGGGCGCGACGCTCGTCCTTGTCCTCGTCGACTTCGCGTGGGGACTCGACCGTTCCGTCTGGGTCCGCGGAGCGCGGCTCCCATGCGAAGACATCGCGGCACCGGGTGCCGCCACGGAACGACTTGCGCCCTTGAACGCGGCACCACGTGCCGACGTTGGTCTCCGGACGCCGGCACCAGATGCCGCGGAGCCGATCACGTCGGCAGCTGCTGCCGCGATGCCGCAGCGCTCATCGGCACCACCTGCCGGTGAGACTCATTCCGGCATTCCCACTCCGGCACGTAATGCCGCGATGGTGTCGCGAACGTCGGCACCTGGTGCCGCATTCACCGTCGCCGGCAATCGGGGACCGCTCTCCCTCGGCGCGCTCGTGGCGACGAATCTCCAGCGAGTTCGGGTGTTTCCGGCGGATGCCCCGGACTGCTCGGAATCGACCCCGGCACCAGGTGCCGACGTTCCCGCTTCACGCACTCCCCTCTTAATTAAAGAAGAAGAGTTAATATCTTTCTCTTCCTTCTCTGAAGGGGGACCCGCGGACGTTGGTGCCGCGGTCAGGGCAAGCCCACCGAGCACCCACGACCACGCCACCCTGCGCGCCATCGCCTGCCGCGCCCTCATGGCACGGCACCGCGCCGGCTTCCCCGACCGCGCGCCCCCCGCGACCTTCCCGATCGAGCACGTCGATCTCGTGATGGCGGTGACCGCGAACGAAACCAGCAGTGTGGCCGACCTCGACCAGCTCCACCTCGACGCGATCGCCGGGGCGTCCCCGAAGTCGAAGAAGCAGCCGCCCGCAGTCACCTTCATCTGGGGCAATCGCGACTACTTCCTCCAGAACGCCCGCGACGGCCGCACGAAGCGCGAGGCCGCGATGCGTCCCGCAA